>Ga0070699_100000364_pt1 | contig 44307 bp, 44 predicted proteins | sample KBSK1503metaG_FD_65473 | JGI IMG/M metagenome (GOLD analysis project Ga0070699, IMG submission 65473) | Corn, switchgrass and miscanthus rhizosphere microbial communities from Kellogg Biological Station, Michigan, USA - KBS K1-50-3 metaG | ecosystem: Host-associated > Plants > Roots >... | reverse complement strand
AAGCCGAGCGCCCTGACCACCTTCTCGGGGCTCTCGCCGCCCTCGATGACTCGCTGAACCGCGCGTTTCCTGATCTCAGCCAGGGTGGTGTGGGAGAGCTTCCGACCGTCGAGAGGTTCGATGCCTCATTGTACCACTAAATGTCTACTTACTTACGCCCGCATTCGTAGTTTAGTACCCGCTCTCATAATACCGGTTATGAAAAGGGGCCATGGCGACCATGGTCCCGCTTCAGGCCCCTTTGGAGCAGGTAGGGTCGGCTCCCCCAGGCCCGTCAAGGGTGGTGTGCCGTAACGCCTTCGGCGTCAGTTCGATTGGTGCGCTCAGGCACCGGCTAGGCGTAACGCTCATCGGCTGAGCTGGCTGTCTCGCCCGCGTATCTCGGGGTGATCGGACATGATCGGTCGTCATCCTTCTCGGCCTCACGAACTGGCCGACTCGGCGCTGCGGGTCTTCCTGGCCGCCTACCCATGAGTTCCTGGCGGTGACGCAGTCTTAAGGGCATGAGCAATGTGAAGACGCGCAACGTGCAGAAGGACGTCCAGAAGGCCATTGACGAGATGGTGGAGTCGGGTGCCGAGCGCGGCCTCCAGGTCGCCGTCTATCACGCCGGTGAGCTGGTGGTCGACGCAGTGGCGGGTGTTGCCGACCCATCGACAGGGCGGCCCTATGCCTCCGGCACCCCCGTCTACTGCTACTCGGTGGTCAAGGCTGCGGCCTCGACGCTGATCCACATGCTGGTAGAGCAGGGCAAGTTTGGCTACGACACACCCGTCGCCAATATGTGGCCTGAGTTCGGCGCGCGCGGAAAGCAGGCGGTGACGGTCCGGCAAGTCCTCAACCACACGGCCGGCGTCCCGGGCATCCCTCTCACGACGACGATCGAGGACCTCTGCAACTGGGAAAAGATGTGCACCGCGATCGCCGACTCCGAGCTGTGGTGGGAGCCCGGCACCAAGATCGGCTACCACGCGTACACCTTCGGTTACATCGTGGGCGAGACCGTCCGCCGCGTGACCGGGAAGCCCATCACGCAGGTCCTGCGTGAGGAGCTGTCTGGGCCGTTGGGGGTGGAGAAGGAGCTTTACTTCGGGATGCCGGTTGCGGAGCAGTCACGCCTGGCGGTGCTCGAGGACGCTCCGCTACCTCCAGGCTTCCAGATGCCCGAGATGCCGCCCGACCTCCCTATGTCCAAGGCCGCGCCCATGTCGCTCATGCCAAACGCCGCCTTCGGCAACCGCGAGGACACGCTGGCCGCCGACATCCCGGCCGGAGGCAAGACCTCGTCGCGCGCCATCGCGCGCATGTACGCGGCGTTGCTGGGCCAGATCAAGGGCGTTCGCCTGATCTCGCCGGAGCGCCTGCGTGAAGCGACAGCAGTGTCGTTCACCGGTCTGGACGAAATCTTCGGCATGCCGACAACCTGGGCCATGGGTTATGCGATCGGCGCGACCGGCGCGACCCCTGAAGAAAGCAAGACGCAGTTCGGGGTCGGCGGCGTGGGCGGCAGCTTCGCCTACGGCGACACGGCGACCGGCATCGCGTTCGCGCTGACCAAGAACCGGCTGGCGCAGGACTTCAGCGCAGCGGCGAAGATCTACCAGGTCGTGAGGGACGGCCTGTAGTCGCCTGAAGCCGCTCGTGTACTCACCCGTGTGCCGTACACCAGCCTGGATCAACTCGATCACGCGACTCGGGAGTACTCATGGAGTAAAACCTCCAAGGCGATCGTGGCGGACGATCTTGGCACCCACAGGCAGAGGGAGGAGGGCCGGGACAGGCTCTGGGCAGCGCTGTCTCAGACCCTGGTGCGGGCGCGCCTGGTGATATTGGAACACGCCCTGTCCGGCGCGAAAACTCGGTCAACCGCGTTAGTTAGGGCGCTTCGCTGGCCTCCTGGCGGCATCCAGTAATCGCCTGGCGACCACCTCCGGCTTGAAGCCGGGCTAGAGTCGAGGCTATCTTGCCGGCTCGTGCCATTCGCGTCCGTCTATGCTCTGGCGCGGCTGTTGGTGGCCATCCTCCTGCTCCACGCTCAGGCGGAGGCCGAGCGCGATCTCGAGTTGCTGGCCCTCCGGCATGAGGTCGCCATCCTGCGCCGCCATGTCAAGCGACCAGACCTGGTCCGACCGCTTGCTCCTGACAGCTCTCGACCGCAGACTCCCCGTCGGGCGCCTGCTGTTCACACCGGCCACCGTCCTGCGCTGGCACCGGGAACTGGTCCGCCGCCGTCTGCTTTCGGGCGCCGCCCCCGTCGTGGTCGCCCGCCGATCTCAGAGGAGCTGCGCAGCCTGATCGTTCGCATGGGCGGTGAAAACAGGCGTTGGGGCGAACGCAGGATTCAGGGCGAACTCCTGAAGCTCGGCTAGGCCCGACGCTGCCCCGGGGGAGCGAAATGCGACCTCGAAGCTGCTCCACGCGAGCAGAGCAACCACCCCGAGATAGATGGTGACCATCAGGGCTAGACCGCCCGTCCGACCTGATCCCAGGCCAGCCGCTCCGCCCGGCCCGGGTCGTTCTCGACCCGGCCGGGGACGTCGAAGATCATCGTCGCTCGCGACTCCAGGTCGTAGGCCGGCCAGGCTCCGATGCCCTCGTGGCTCGGGTTCCCGGTCCAGGCGAACGTGGCCCAGGCCAGGCTCATGGCCGAAGCCAGCTCAGCTCGATCGGGCCGTGATCCCGTGAACGGCGCCACCTCCGGCTGATCGAAGACGAACGGCACCTCCATGGCGTGCGCGGCCTTGAACAGCCCGCCCAGGTGGTCGCTCTCCCAGGTGAAGAGGTACATGAACACGGGCGCTGGACCGCCGGCCAGCTTGCGTTCGGCGAGCCGGATCGAGTTCGATCGTGTCCCCTCGCTGCCGACCGCGATGAGGAGGTCCCACGGCGAGGCCTCGGGCCGGTTCGCCCTGAACTCGCGCAGCACCTGGTCGCGGCGGTCGCCCAACAGGGGAGTCACCCGCTCCCGCAGCTCGGAGTCATCCAGGCGGCGCCGGCGGGGGTCGGCGGCCAGGAACAGCGCGGCCTCGTCCTTGTTGCTGCCAATGATGAGTGGGACGCTGGCCGCCGAAGGTGCGGCCACGGGGTCGAATGGGTGCGCCGGCAGATGGACGCCATCCACGACGGGCCGGAACGAGAAGGCGGCGCCGGCGGCCGGAGACCAGAGCCGAGTCGTGTCCGGAAGTGGAGGCGGCATGGACGCCAGCGCTTCGGTCAGCTGCTCGTGGGGCAGCTCCTGAAGCCGGCCCAGCTGCTGAGATGTCAGTCCGAGATGGGCTAGCAGGCGCTCCGACAATTGAGTGGCATCCGCCGCCTCGACCGCACGCAGCCCGGGGCCGCTCTGGATCACCGCCTTGTGGAAGAGCCCTTCCGCACCGGGCATGGCCAGGAGTGTGCTCACCTTGGAGCCGCCTCCCGACTCCCCGAAGATGGTGACGTTGGCGCCGTCCCCGCCGAACCCGGCGGCATTTTGGCGCACCCAGCGCAGGGCGAGGACGACGTCGAGCAGACCGGCCAGCCCCGAGCCGGCGAAGTCCTCGCCGCCGAGGTCGGCCAGGTGCAGGTAGCCGAAGGCGTTCAGCCGGTGATTGACCGTGACCACCACAACGTCGCCGCGCCGGGAGAGGGCGGCGCCGTCGTACCAGCCGTCAGAGCCGGCCCCGGCGACGTACCCGCGCCCGTGCAGCCAGACCATGACCGGCCGGCGGGCGCCGTCACCCAGCGCCGGCGTCCAGAGGTTGAGAACCAGGCAGTCCTCACTCTGAGGCAGTCTGGGAAGGAAGCCGATCGTCCGCCGGTCGGCCTCGTCGGCGGTGCCTACCTCGGCCACCGCACCCCTCTGCGGGCAGATGGGCCCGAACTCGAGCGCGTCGCGCACCCCGGTCCAGGGCGCAGCCGGCTCTGGGGGAAGAAAGCGGCGGCGGCCCCCGGTCGGGCCGCCGTACGGAATGCCGCGGAAGACGTGGACCCTGTTGGGCGCCACGAAGCCACGAACGCGCCCGCCGGTGGTCTCAACGACCAACTGTCAGCGGGCGTTGATGATGTTGTTGTAGTCGATGACCCAGCGGCCGGTCGCCGAGGAGAACTTGGCCGGAGCCAGCTGGGTGACGGGCCACTGGTTGCTGCCGCCGGTGTGGATGGCCAGGCCGGGGAAGAGCCAGGGGTCGCAGCTCGATGAGAAGACCTTTTCCGGGGTCGTGTTGTTGGGGTCCGCGCAGGCCTTGAAGTTCATGTTGCGCACGGCCTTCATCAGGGCGTCGCGGGTGACTCCGTCCTTACCGAGGCTCTTGAGGATGTTCACGACCACCCAGGCGCCGCCCATCCCAGTGGAGTAGGTGGCGTCGGTGGGATCGCAGGGCTGAGGGCTGCAGTACTGAGAGAGCACGCTCTTGTAGGCGGAGATCACAGGGTCGCTGGCCCACTTTGGGTCGTTGACGTCCTTGCCGAAGAAGGTGCTGGTCATGCCGTCTATGAAGGCGCCCCCGCCGGCGGCGATGACGGCGCGGGTGTTGACCGTGGATTCCAGTACGTTGGTGATGTAGAGGACAGGCTTCCAGTTGAGCGCGGCCAGCGTCCTCATGGCGCTGATGCCCTGGGTCGGAATCGCGGCGATGAGGAGCAGGTCAACGCCCTTGTCCTTGAGGGCGGAGACCTGGGAGCGGACGTCCACCGAGGTGGCTTCGTAGCTCTGGGTGTCCACGATCCAGCTCGAGTTGGAGCCCAGCCCGGCCGTCAGCCCGGTCACGTAGTCCTTGCCGAAGTCGTCGTTCTGGTAGAGGATCCCGATCTTGGCGTTGGCGTGGTTCTTGATGATGTCCTTGGCATAGACCTTCGCCTCGGACTGGTAGTCCGGCTGCAGTCCGATGGTCCAGGGATACGTCTTGTAGTCTGCCCCCCACTTTGTGGCCCCGGTTGCCACGAAGATGTCAGGCACCTTCTGCTCGTTCAGGTAGGGCCGGGTCGCGGTGTTGATGGGCGTGCCCAGCTGTCCCACTACGGCATAGACCTGATCCTGCTCCACCAGCTGGTGGGTGAGCGGCACCGCCTTGGCGGCGTCGTAGCTGTCGTCGAGGACGATGTACTTGATCTTTCGGCCGTTCACCCCGCCGTGAGCGTTGACGTACTCGTAGTAGGCGTTGGCGCCCTTGCTCACCGGGGCGTAGAAGGACGCGGGGCCGCTGAGCGGGGTGGTGGTTCCGATGGTGATGGTGTCGCCGGTGACACCCGTTTCGCTCTTGGCCGTGCCCCCTCCCTGGTTGCCCTGGCTGACACCGCAGGCCAGGCTGACGAGAAGGGCCGTCGCCCCGAGCGCCAAGCCTCGGAGCCCATGCCGCCCATTGATCATTGCTCCACCTCCTTCACTTACACACCGCCTCTTCTCCCGCAAGATGCGGAGGTTCACCGATAATACTCTCGGCGAATTCCGGTGGCAAGGTCCAAGGGAGGTAGCCTTCGAATCGTATGACGCGGAAAGAAGCCAAGCGGCTGACCCGGGAGCGGCTGCTGGAGGCGGCGCGGGGGATCCTCCTCAGCGACGGCGAGGAGGCCCTGTCCGCGAGCGCGGTGGCACGGGCGGGCGGGGTCGCCAATGCCACCTTCTACGAGCACTTCGCCAGCAAGCAGGAGCTCCTCAGCACGCTGGCCGAGGAGCTGTTCACGAGGCTCCGCCACGAGCTGCGGGGGCCTCGTTGGGAAGCGATCCAGGCGCCCAGCAACCAGGAGAAGCTGCGGCGCCAGTTCAGGGTGCCGCTCGAGGTCCTGGCCGCCGATCCGAAGCTGTTTCGCCTCTCGTTGAGGGTGCGCCACCAGTCTCGCTCGGCGCTCAGGGAGGTCAGCCTACGGCTGGCCAGCGGCACCAAGCGGGACCTGGTCCAGGAGCTGATCGACCGCGGCTATCCAGCCTCCACTTCGGTGCAGCGGCGGCGCCTGGAGATGATCGCCGACATCCATATCGCGGCCGTCGAGGCGCTCGCTCTCGGCCACGTCAGCGGGCGCTACCCGGACCTCGAAGAGATTGTCGACATGCTGGTCCTGGTCACCCGCGGAACGAGGCAGGTCAGGGATCTGGCCGTGGGTGAGGCGGAGGATCGGCTGGCGTCGGCTGAGGGCTCGTAGGCCCGACTGGCGCTGCCACCAGCCGCGCACGAATGCGGTCCCGCAGCCCCAGCAACCGGTAGAACCCGCCCACCGCGCCCTGGGGCATGAAGTACATGAGCAGGATCAGGAAGAGGCCGAAGACGATGGCGGGGCTGGATTTGAAGATCCCTCGCTGAGTGTAGATCGGGGCCCAGACACTGAACACAGCGCCGAGGATGGGCCCGACCTGGGTGCCCAGGCCTCCAACCGCCGCCCCTACGAGCAGAGCGAAGGCGACGTTGATATCGAACGAGTCAGGGCCGACGTACGACGTCGCCATCGCGTCCAGGCTGCCGGCAACCCCGGCCATGAGGGCGCTGAGCGCGAACGCCAGCGTCTTGTAGTAGGTCAGGTTGACACCATGGGCGACGGCCACCGTCTCGCCGTCACGGATCGAGCGCAGGGCCCGGCCGACGTCGCTCCTGAGCACGGCCCGAGTGAAGAGGAAGAATGCGACCAGGAGCACCAGTGCCAGGTAGTAGAGCCACTGCTCGGAGGTCAGCTGACCCGAGTCGACCAGGCCGAAGGGGTCTTTGCCCGCGCCGGTGATGAAGATGCCCTGGGAGCCGCCGGTAAAGGAATCGAATCTCGCGTAGCGGATGATGGAGGGGACGCTGAAGGCGAGGGCGAACGTAGCGAGGCCCAGGTAGAGCCCTTTCAATTTCAGCGCCGGGATGCCAATCAGGACACCTCCGAGGGTGGCCAGCCCGGCCGCCACCGGGATCGTGGCCAGCGGCGACCAGCCGGCCCTGGTGACCAGGATCGCAGTGCAGTAGCCGCTCACGGCCATGAAGGCGCTGTTGCCGAGCGAGATCTGGCCAGTGAACCCGATCAGCAGGTTGAGGCCGACGATGGCGATGGCGAACGCCCACACATACGCGAATTCGAGCGTGGTGAACTTGCCCAGCAGGGCCAGCGGCCCGAGGATTGCGAGCAGGAGCGCAAATGCGCCCGCCCCCCAGCCGATGAAGCGCCTGTCAAGGCCGGCCATGCCTATACCCTCTCCACCTGGACGCGGCCGAAGAACCCGCCTGGCTTGAAGACCAGCACCAGGATGATGACGAGAAACCCGAAGGCGACTCGCAGCTCTCCTGCGCCAGGGATGTAGGTGCCGACCAGGGCCAGGATCACGCCCACCGCCAGGCCGCCGACCACGGCCCCCACCGGGCTGTCGAGGCCGCCCAGCACCGCGGCCGTGAAGGCGTAGAGGAGGATCGACTGCATCATGTTGGGGTCGAGGACCTCGATCGGCGCCACCAGCATCCCTGAGACGGCTCCGACTCCGGCCGCTAGGCCCCAGCCCAGCGCCAGCATCCAGCCCACCCGGACGCCGAGCAGCCGGCTGACTTCGGGGTAGAGCGCCGAGGCCCGCATCATGAGCCCGACCCGGGTGCGGGTGAAGAAGAGCCAAACCAGCACGAGGACGACCGTGGAGACGGCGATCAGGCCCACGTCCTGGTAGCTGATGCCGACACCACCGAGCAGGATCGGGGTGGTGGGTAGCGGGCTGGGGAATGGCCGGACGACGTAACCCCAGATGATCCCCATGAGGCCGTTGAAGATGCCAAAGAGGCCGATCGTAACCAGCACCAGCGTGAGCACCGGCGCCCGCTCGACAGGGCGGATGATGACGCGCTCGACCAGGACCCCCAACACGATTGCCAGAGCCACGGTGACCGGGAAGACCAGCCAGTAGGGAAGGTGCAGGGATGTGAGAAGGGTGAAGGCGATGAAGGTCGTGAACGTGGCCATCTCGCCCTGAGCGAAGTTGAGCGTCTCCATGGCCCGGTAGATGAGGACGAGGGCCAGAGCCAGGCTGGCGAACAGGCCCCCGGTAGCGATCCCGAAAACAAGCTGCTGGATCAGGCCCTGGAACGACGCGGCCAGGAACAGCTCAGTAGCCAAGGTAGGACTTCCTCACCGACTCGTTGCGGACCAGCTCCTGGCCCGAGCCTGAGACCGCGATCTCGCCCACCTCCAGCACGTAAGCGTGCTTGGCCGCTCGCAGTGCCAGCTTGGCGTTCTGCTCCACCAGCAATATCGTCACCCCCTCCTCTCGATTGATCCGGGCGATGATGTCGAAGATCGAGCGCACGACGGTGGGAGCCAGTCCCAGGGAGGGCTCGTCGAGGAGGAGGAGACGAGGCTTCATCATCAGGGCCCGGGCCAGGGCAAGCATCTGCTGCTCGCCGCCGCTGAGCAGGGCGGCGGTCGAGCCTGTCCGCCCCGACATCCAGGGGAAGTAGCCGAAGATCCGATCCAGGTCGGCCTTTATGCCGGCCCGGTCCCGCCTCAGGCAGGCACCCATCTGGAGGTTTTCGAGCACGGTCATCTGAGCCAGGATGCCCCTGCCCTCGGGCACGTGGGCGATTCCTCGCCTGGCCACCTCCTCCGGTGCCAGCCCCGTGATCGGCCGGTCGTCGAAGCGGATGCTGCCCACGACCTTGACCGTGCCCGAGATCGCGCGCAGGGTGGTCGTTTTGCCGGCGCCGTTGGCCCCGAGCATGGCCACCACCGATCCCTCGGCGACGTTGAGCGAGATGTCGTGGAGGGCCTTGACCGCACCGTAGGAGGCGGTCACGTTCTCCAGCTCGAGAAGTGGCATCGGCTAGGCCAGGGCCTCCTCCTCGTCCGCCTCGCCCAGGTAGGCCTCGATCACGAGCCGGTCCTTCTGGACCTCGGCCGGCGTCCCCTCGGCGATCTTGCGGCCGAAGTCGAGCACGACCACCCGGTCGGCGATCGACATGACGAGGCCCATGTGATGCTCGACCACCAGCGGCGTGATCCCGAGCTCGGAGTTGATCCGTCGGATCAACTGGCCCAGCTCGTTGAGTTCGGTGTGGTTGAGGCCGCCGGCCGGCTCGTCGAGGAGGAGGAGCTTGGGCCGGGAGACCAGCGCCCGCGCCAGCTCGATCGCCTTCATCGTGCCGAAGGGGAAGCCGGAGGCCAGACGCGGTCCCAAGCCTGCCAGCCCGACGAACTCGAGCGCCTCCTGGGCGCGGGTGACCGCCTCCCGCTCCGACTGGCGAATGCTCGGCCAGCCGATGCCTGCGAGGGCGAAGTAAAGGGGATTGCCTGACAGGCGGCAGTGGTAGCCGAGGAGGACGTTCTCGAGCACGGTGGTGCGCGGTGAGAGGGCCAGGTTCTGGAAGGTGCGGGCGACGCCCAGGCCGATGACCTGGTCGGCCCGCCGCCGAAGCAGGCTGTGGCCATCGAAGAGGATGTCGCCGCCGCTGGCCTGGTAGATCCGGGTCATCACGTTGAAGAGGGTGGTCTTGCCAGCCCCGTTGGGCCCAATCAACCCCAGGACGCAGCCCTGCGGGACGTCGAAGCTGACCCGGTCGAGCGCCACCAGGCCCCCGAAACGGACGCTCACGTCCTGGACGGACAGCAAGGGCGATGTCAAGGTTCGCCGATAGTAGTCTCGGCCAGGCCGCGACGCAACACCCTCGTGGTGCGCCTACTGCTCGAACGGAAGGTCGGTGTGCTTGCTCAGCTTCCACTCGGGCGGGCGCTTCTCGAGGAAGGCCGTGACCCCCTCCCGTGCGTCGGCCTGCCGGCCCATCCACCAGAACGTGCGCCCCTCCAGGGCCTGGGCGGCGTCGCGGTCGGGCTCGGTCAGGAAGCGGTAGATCAGTCCCTTCGTGATCGCGGCCGACAACGGGGCGACGTTCTCGGCGATGTCCCGGGCCATGGCCACTGCGGTGGGCAGGACCTGATCGGCCGCCACCGCCCGGCTGGCCAGCCCCATTGCCACGGCCTCTTCGCCGCTGAAGATCCGGCCCGTCAGGAGCAGCTCCATGGCCGAGGAGACGCCGGCCAGCCGGGGCACGATCCAGAGCGAGTTGGCCTCCGGGATCACTCCCCGCCGGTTGAAGACGAACCCGAGCTTGGCGTCCCTGGCCACGATCCGGATGTCCCACTGCATGGGGAGGGTGATGCCGACCCCGACTGCGGAGCCGTTGATGGCGGCGATGATCGGGGTCCGCATCTCCCAGGGCCGGGGACCCTCGCCGAGCCGATCCCGATCGCTCGCCCGCTCGGCGTCGTCCTGCCTGCGGTCGAATGTGCTCCCGCCACGGCTAAGGTCGGCGCCGGCGCAGAAGTGGCGGCCGGCTCCGGTGACCACGATGACCCGGGCCTCGTCGTCGGCTTCAAGCTCGGTGAAGGCCTCCCTGAGCTCAGCGCCCATCCGGGGGGTGTAGGCGTTGCGGTGCTCAGGCCGGTTCAGGGTGATCAGCCCGACTCGGCCCTGGCGCTCGACCAGGATGGTCTCGTAAGCGGTTGTCGCCATGGGCCAGCCTCCTCTGCTGCCTAACGATCGTTCGTGCCGATTCTGGCCAGCTGAATGGGCCCTGTCAAGCGATAGACTGCGGCCATGTCACGGGGCGCCCGCCGGGGCGAGATGCTGGACGGGGCCGCCCGGCTCTTCGCGACCAAGGGTTACGACGCCGCCAGCATGCGCGACATCGCCGAGGAGCTGGCGGTGCGGCCGTCCTCGCTCTACCACCATTTCCCGTCCAAGGACCGCATCCTCTTCGAGATCTGCTACGGCTTCCAGCAGGACTTCAACCTGGAGGTCGTCCCCGAGCTGCGCGCCGAGCGGCCCCCGGACGAAGCCCTCCGCGCCGCCATCCGCGGCCACATCCTGTTCTCGAACCGGCGCTGGAACCAGGTGCTCGTCAACGCCCGCGAGCGGCGCAGCCTGCCCCCCGAACAGCAGACGGCGATCAACGCGCTCCGCCGCCAGTACCGCGACGCCATGGCGGCCGCCATCGAGCGGGGCTGCGAAGAGGGTCTGTTCTCGGTGCCCGACGCGAAGCTGGCGGCGACCGCGGTGCTCGACATGGTCAACGGCATCGCCCGCTGGTTCCGCCCTCGCGACCGGCGCGACCTGGAGCTGATGGCCGCCCGCTATGGCGCTGCAGCGGTCGCACTGGTCAGCGGCTGGGGCGCCGCGATCCCGCCAGCGGATGGCGAGCTGGCCAGCTCAACCACCTCGCGGCAGGTACCGGCGCGCGTGCTCGCGGAGCTCGCCGACGACGCCGGCTGAGCGAAGGCGGGCCAGGAAGTCCATGGGCCCGTCGAAGTCAGGCATCTCCAGGTACGCCGCGCCCACGCCCTCGGGGTCGTGGGCGTCCGAGCCCGCGCCCCCCGGCAGCCCAAGGCGCCGGGCCGCCTCAGCCGCGCGCTCGTTGTCGACCCCCTCGCGCGTCTTGGCGTTGAACACCTCGACCACGTCGATGCACCCGCCGGCGGCCAGCTCCGCCAGCGCCCGCTCACCGAGCCCACGTCGGTGCCGGTCGAGCGGATGGGGGGCGTAGACCAGCCCGCCCTGCTCACGGATGCGGGCGGCAACCTCCTCGGCTGACAGGACGTAGGGGATGCGCCGGGACAGGAATAGGCCGATCAGCTCCCCGCTCCGCGTGCGTATCTCCTCGCCCACCACCACACGGGCGCCGATGCCGCGCTCGACCGCCAGCCGGGCGCCCTCGATCGTGTGGTGGTCGGTGATGCAGACGACGTCCAGCCCGACCGCAGCGACGCGGCCGGCGAGCCGGTCGAGGGTCGTGGTGGCGTCTCCCGACCACACGGTGTGGAGCTGGCAGTCGACCCGCACCCAGCCGGGTCTGCCGAACGGTCGATCGGTAGGCCCGGGTCTTGACACGGCCACCTTCCGGATGATGACATGGACGGCATGGAGGGAGAGGATCACGAGACCGTTCGTAGCGAGGCGGTCCACTGGCTGCGCGAGCACTGGGACCCCGACCTGAGCGTCCGGGATTGGTGGGGGCTACTGGCGGAGTCCGGTTGGGGGTTCCCAACCTGGCCGCGACAGTCGTTCGGGCGCGGGCTGCCGCCGGAGCAGGTTGCCGCTGTGCGCTCGGCGTTCGTGGAGATGGGCGCGATCGGGCCGCCCGCGAGCCTGGGCCAGATGCTGGGTGGGCCGACGCTGCTGGCTCACGGCAGCCCGGAGCTGCAGGCGCGCTGGTTGCCCGAGCTCGCAACCGGTCGGGAGTACTGGTGCCAGTTCTTCTCCGAGCCCGGCGCCGGTTCAGACCTGGCCGGCCTCCAGACCCGGGCGGTGCGCGACGGTGACGAGTGGATCGTCAACGGCCAGAAGGTGTGGACCTCTGGGGCCCAGTACGCCGACCGGGGCATGCTGGTGGCCCGCACCGACCCCGACGTACCCAAGCACCAGGGCCTGACGTTCTTCATCATCGATCTCGACCAGCCCGGGGTCGAGGTGCGGCCGCTGCGGCAGATGAACGACGGCCACGGCTTCAACGAGGTCTTCTTCACCGACGCCCGGGTTGCTCACGATCGCATCGTCGGCCAGCTCCACGGTGGCTGGCCGGTGGCGGTGACGACGCTGATGTACGAGCGCTTCATGAGCGCCCTCCCCAGCGCCCAGCCCGGCCGCAAGCTGGGCATGCTCGACAAACGGGCGGGGGACGTGGCCAGCGGCCGCGTGCGCGGAGAGCGGGAGATGGCCGAGGCCGCCATCGCCAAGCCCGTGATCGACGTGGCCCGGCAGCTGGAGCGCGAGGCCGACCCGGTCATCCGCCAGCGGCTGGCCCAGCTCTCGGCTGCGGAGGAGGTCAATCGGCTGGACGGTGTGCGCTCCGCGGGCGCGGCCCGGGCCGGGCAGCGCTCCGGCGCATCGGGCTCGGTGCGCAAGGTCGCCCGCTCCAACCTGGCCCGCCTGGGCAGTGCCGTCGGGATGGAGGTGCTGGGGGCGCATGGCATGCTGGTCGGCCCAGAGACGCCTGGGGGTGGGCGGCTGCAGCGCATGACCCTGTCGACTCCCGGCACCTCGATCGCCGGGGGCACCGACGAGATCCAGCGCAACATCATCGGCGAGCGCGTTCTGGGCCTGCCCAAGGAGCCACGGCTGGACACCGACGTCCCGTTCCGGGAGCTGAAGACGGGTACTCAGACCGGTCAGGAGGGTTGAGAGTGGAGCTGGATCTGGGGCCCGAGCTGCGGGCCTTTCGCGAGAAGATGCGGGCCTGGATCGCCGAGCAGAAGCCGGCTGACCTGACCGGGCCGGAGCACCCGGCGTGGCCGGAGTGGGAGCGCCGGCTGCTGGAGGCGAGGCTGGTCTGCCCGCAGTGGCCGGAGGAGGTGGGCGGCCGGGGTTGGGATGGGGCCCGGCTGGCCATCTTCAACGAGGAGTGCGATCGGGCCAGGGTGGAGAGAGTTACCCGGGGCATGGGCGAGTCGCTGGTGGGGCCGTCAGTGATCGTGCACGGCACGGATGAGCAGCGGGCCCGTGTCCTACCTCGCATCATCAATGGTGAGGACGCCTACTGCCAGGGCTTTTCCGAGCCAGACCATGGCTCCGACCTTGCCGGTGTCGAGACCCGGGGCGAGGTGGTTAGGGACGAGCTGGTGGTGACCGGCCAGAAGGTGTGGACGTCAGGCGCCGATCGGGCCAACTGGATCTTCGTCCTCTGCCGAACTGAGCCGGAAGCCCCGCGCCACCGCAACCTCTCCTACGTGCTGATGCCCATGCGCGAGAACGGTATCGAGATCCGACCCCTGGAACAGATGAACGGTGCCACCGGGTTCTTCGAGGTCTTCATCGACCGGGCTCGGGCGCCGCTAACCAATGTCATCGGCGGCCTCGGGAACGGCTGGCGGGTAGCTATGACGACGCTCGGCTTCGAACGCGGCGGTCGCGCCGCGGTGGCCCACCTGGCCTACGAGCGCGAATTCTGGGCGCTGGTCGAGACGGCGCGCGAGTACGGGCGTGACCGCGACCCGCTCGTGCGCCAGCAGCTGGCCTGGGCCTATGCCCAGGTCCAGGTCATGCGCTATCAGGGCCTGCGCCGTCTGGCCCAGATGGCGGTGCGGCGCGAGCCTGGGCCGGAGGCGTCGCTGACGAAGCTCTACTGGAGCGAATACCAGCGCCGCTTCGGCGAGATCGCCATGGACGTGATCGGCGCCGACGCGCTGGTGCGGCCCGACGGCGACGGCTACGCCACCAGCCGCTGGCAGCGGACGTTCCTGTCCAGCCGGGCGGGCACGATCTTCTCAGGCACCAGCGAGATACAGCGCAACATCATCGCCGAGCGGGCCCTGGGCCTGCCCCGCGAACCCAGGGTGATTGAGGAGAGGGAGGCCGTAGGTGGGTCTGCTCGACGGTAGGGTCGCGCTGATCACCGGCGCAGGGCGCGGCATCGGGGCCGGGATCGCCAGGCTGTTCGCCCGCGAGGGTGCCGCGGTGGTGGTCTGCGACCTGGGCGTGGAGCTCGACGGCTCGGGCCAGGACGCCGGCCCGGCCCACCAGGTGGTGGAGGAGATCAGGGGCGCGGGCGGCCGGGCAGTGGCCAGCACCGCCGACGTGACCGACCACGCCGCCGCCGAGGGAATGGTCCGGCAGGCGATCGACGAGTTCGGCAAGCTTGACGTCCTGGTCAACGTCGCCGGCATCCTGCGCGATCGGATGGTCTTCAACATGACCCCCGAGGAGTGGGATGCAGTCCTGCGCGTCCACCTGCGGGGCACGTTCAACACCACCAAGCACGCCACCGCCTACTGGCGCGAGCTGCGGGACGAGCATGCCCACCACCGCCTGATCAACTTCACCTCTGTTTCAGGCCTGCACGGGGCGCCGGGGCAGCCCAACTACGCCGCCGCCAAGCTCGGCATCGTCGGCTTCACCTATTCGTGCGCCAATGCTCTTGCCCGCTACGGGGTCACGTCCAACGCCATCTCCCCGGGCGCGGCCACGCGGATGACGGCCTCGGTGCCCGACCAGCGCCGGCGGGCGCCGGTCAGCAGCGGTGATGAGCGGGCGCCGGAGAACGTGGCACCGATCGCCGCCTACCTGGCCAGCGACCGTTCCGACTGGCTCAACGGCCAGGTCATTCACGCCAGCGGCTACCAGGTGGCGCTATACAACCGGCCCCACGTCATCCAGCAGGTGGCGAGCGACGGGCCCTGGGAGCTGGAGCACCTCGCCGAAATGGTCGACGCCAGCTTCCGGCCGGTGGTTGGCGAGCCGGGGTGACGGACCAGCTGGCCTCACCGGGCCGGCTTCGGGAGCTGTTCTCGCCCGCCAGCATCGCGCTGGTGGGCGCCTCGGACACGTCGGGCTGGGCACTCAACGTCTACAACAGCCTGCGAACGGGAGGCTTCGCGGGCCGTTTCACCCCTGTGCACCCTCGCCACCCGACCGCCTTCGGCCTCGCCACCCGCAGCAGCCTCCGGGCCCTGGAGGAGCCGGCCGACCTGGCCTTCGTGCTGGCGCCGACGCAGGCGGTGGAGGAGGTGGTCTACGACGCCGCCGCCGCCGGTACTCGCAACCTGATCATCCTGGCCGCGGGCTTCGGCGAGCAGGGGGAGGAGGGCCGTGAGCTGGAGCGGCGTCTGGTCGACACCGCGGCGGCCCATGGCATCACGCTGCTGGGCCCCAACGGCCTCGGATTTATCAACGCGACGGCGCACGTCGCGCCCTACGCTCTGACGCTGAGCCCACCGCTGATCGCCGGGCCGGTCGGGGTGGTGCTGCAGAGCGGCGCGCTGGCCAGTGCGGTGCTCGGATTCGCTCGCGGTCATTCGATCGGGCTGAGCCTGCTGATCTCGATGGGCAACGAGGGAATGGTCACGACCGCAGACGTGATCGACTACCTGATCGACGACGAGGCGACCAGAGTCATCGCGCTGTTCCTGGAGGAGATCCGGCAGCCGGCGCGATTCGCGGCCCAGGCCCGGCGCGCACTGGCCGCCGGCAAGCCGATCGTCGCCCTCAAGGTCGGCCGCAGCCCAGCCGGTCAGCGCGTCGCGCTGGCCCACACCGGCGCGGTCGCGGGCGATGACGCCGTCGTCGACGCGGCCCTGCGCCAGCTGGGCGTGATCCGGGTGCGCAGCCTGGAGGAGCTGCTGGTCACGGCCGGCCTGCTGGGCTTCGCGCCGCCTTTGACAGGCCGGAGGATGGGGGTGGTGACGGCGTCTGGCGGCGCCTGCGACGTCATCGCCGACCGGGCGCACGAGGAGGGCATCGAGATCCCGGAGTTCGCGCCTGAGACGGTGGCCGCGCTGAAGGCCGTCCTGCCTCCGTTCACGAGCCCGCGCAATCCACTCGACGTGACCGGCTACGGCCTCGCCCATCTGGCCGGTGCTGCCCGCCCGATCACCGCCTCGCTGGGGGCGGTCAGCCGTGACCCCAACGTCGACTTCGTGCTCAACCTCGGCGTGGTGGTACCGCCGGTGCCGCCGCCGGATGCGGCGGCGCTGGAGGCCAGGCTAGACGAGCAGGTGGCCATCATCGCCGTGTCGCCGGTGCCGGTCGTACCCGCCACGACGATGTGCGCGGACCTGACCGAGTACTCCCGCGGCCTGCTGCTGCCCCGGCGCCTGCACCTGCTGGCCGGCCTCGACCTCGGCCTGACCGCGATCGGCCACGCCCTCCGCTGGCAGGAAAAAAGGCAGATACTCCCCGCGAAGTCGGGGGAGTACCCCGCCCAGCCTGGGGAGGATAGACCCAGGTGGCTTCAAGAGCAGCCCAGCGGAGTCTGGCCCGAGACCGCCGGTCGTCGCTTGCTGGAGCTGACCGGCGTGCCCATGGTTCCGGCGGTGCTGGCTGAGAGCGAGGTGGAGGCGGTCGCGGCTGCCACCCGCCTCGGCTACCCGGTCGCCCTCAAGGCCTGCGCTGCCGGCCTGGCCCACAAGTCCGACGTGGGGGCCGTCGCATTGGGCCTCTCGTCGCCGGCCGACGTTCGCCGCGCTTACGCACGAATCCGGCGAATGGCCGCCGAGGGCGTGCTGGTCTCGCCGATGCGTAGGGGAGGGCACGAGCTCCTGGCCGGAGTCACGGTCGACGCCACCTTCGGTCCGGTCCTGGCGGTGGGCTTGGGGGGCATCTGGGTCGAGGCGCTGCGCGACGTGGCGATGCGCGTTCTTCCGATCGACAGCTCGGACGCGCACGAGATGCTGGGTGAGCTTCGCGCTGCCCCGCTGCTCCGGGGCGGTCGAGGCGAGGCCACGGTCGACCTGGATCGTCTCGCCGAGGTGCTGCTGAGGCTCTCCCAGGCGGTGGCTCTGGTAGGGCCCTCCCTGCAGGCGCTGGAGGTGAACCCGCTCTGGTGTCGCGGCGACCAGGTCGAGGGCCTGGACGTGCTGGTGGTAACTGCATTAGAGGACGGATGAGATGGCGGTAGCGATGGTCTTCACGGAGGAGCAGGAGGAGCTCCGAGGCACGGTTCGGCGCTTCTGTGAGAGCAGGTCGCCCTCGGCCGAGGTACGCCGGCTGATGGCGACCGACGACGGCTACGACCCCCGGGTGGGGGAGCTGATGGCGAGCCAGCTGGGGCTTCAAGGGCTGGCCATCCCGGAGCGCTTCGGTGGTGCGGGCTTCGGCCAGGTCGAGCAGGCGATCGTCCTGGAGGAGATGGGCCGGGTCCTGCTGTGCGCGCCTTATCTGGCAACAGTCATTGCCGTCAACGCGCTCCTCACGTCCGGCGACGAGACAGCTTGCGCGGCCTTCCTGCCCTCGATAGCGAGCGGCGGGGCGATCGCGACGCTGGCTCTGGCCGAGGACGGCGGGCGCTGGGACGAGGACGCGGTCACGCTCAGCGCCGAACGGTCGGGCAGCGACGGTTGGGTGCTCGACGGGCACAAGTCGTTCGTGCTCGACGGGGGGGTGGCGAACCTGGTTCTGGTGGCTGGGCGCACGTGGGCTGGCGTTTCCCTTTTTGCGGTGGAGGGTGAAGCCCAAGGGCTATCGAGGACTTCGCTGCCGACCCTTGACCAGACCCGAAAGCTCGGCCGCCTGGAGTTCGCCCACACCCCGGCTCGGCTCATCGGCGCCGAGGGAGGGGCCTGGCCAGGGCTGACTCGGGCGCTCGACCTGGCCGCGATCGCGCTGGCTGCTGAACAGGTCGGCGGGGCTCAGCGCTGCCTGGATATGAGTGTCGAGTACGCCAAGGTGCGCTATCAGTTCGGCCGGCCGATCGGCAGCTTCCAGGCCATCAAGCACCGCTGTGCCGACATGCTGCTCCAGGTCGAGTCGGCGCGGTCGGCGGCCCAGTACGCGGCCTGGGCCGCTTCCGAAAGCTCGCCGGAAGTGCCGGTGGTGGCGAGCCTGGCCAAGGCCACCTGCTCGGACGCGTACTTCTATGTGGCGGCCGAGAACATCCAGGTCCACGGTGGCATCGGCTTCACCTGGGAGCACGACGCCCACCTCCATTTCAAGCGGGCGAAGTCGAGCCAGCTGTTCTTGGGCGACGCGGCCTACCACCGCGAGCACCTGGCCCAGCGGATAGGGGTGTAGCGGTGAGCGGAGCGCTCGAGGGCAAAGTGGCGATCGTGACCGGCGCCAGCCGGGGCATCGGCGCCGCGATCGCGCGGCGCTTTGCCGCCGAGGGAGCCGCCGTGGCCGCGGCCGCCCGGACGGTGGAGCCCTCGCCGGGGCGGCTGCCGGGGACGATCACGGAGACGGTGGAGGCGATCCTGGCAGCCGGCGGTCGAGGCATCGCCGTCCCGGCTGACCTCTCCCGTCCGGCTGACCGCGAAGGCCTGGTGGCGGAGACGGAGCGGGAGCTGGGCCCGATAGACATCCTCGTCAGCAACGCCGCAGTGACCTACTTTCGGCCAGCCCTGGAGTTCGACCTGCGGCGCTACGACCTGATGTTCGAGGTTCAGGTGAAGGCGGCGCTGCACCTGGCCCAGCTCGTCTTGCCGGGAATGCGGGAGAGGGGACGCGGCTGGGTCCTGAATGTCTCGTCGGGCGCAGCCCGACACGCGACGATTCCACCGTCGAGCCGCACCGCCACCGGGGTTGGGACCGTATACGGCATGTGCAAGGCTGCGCTCGAGCGCCTGAGCACCGGGCTGGCGGCCGAGGTCTATGCGTCGGGGGTCGCCGTCAACGCCCTGTCGCCTTCGCGGGTGGTGCCCACGCCGGGGACGATCTTCCACGGGCTCACGACCGAGGGCAGTCCAGATGCTGAGCCGCCAGCCGTGATGGCGGCTGCCGCCCTGGCGCTGTGCGGAGGCCACGAGCCGATGCTGACCGGCCGCATCGCGTATTCACAGGATCTGCTGAGGGAGCTGGGGCTGCCGATCCCGTCAGCCTGAGCCCAAGCGTTAGTCGAGAGTTGAGTTTCCCGAAACCCCACGTCGGATTCGGGCTCGGCCGGTTGAGTTTCCGGAAACGGCACTCACAGCATCGAGGGCGGCTCGCACCTGGGCCACGACTGTGTCAGGAGTGTTGTAGACGTCAGCGGAGGTGAAACGCGGCCGGCTCCGCCATCTCGATCACGCGCCGGGCCTGGCTGATGCCGGGCCAACCAGTCGCGCATGCTGCAGCCGAACAAAGGTCGGCCGACGAAACGATGCGGCTGGAGAGGGCCAGGTCGACCGCAACCACAGCCTCGACCAAGGGCAATTGACGACGCAGAGTCCAGCGCGGTGCGAACGGGTTTAGGTGACGGGAAGGCCCAGTCGGCTGACCACATCGCCGGGCGGGAGGCTGCCGTGCGTCAGGGATAGCGCCGCGCGAGCTGACACACCGGTCCCATATGGAGCGGTGGCTTCGACCGGGGTCGGCAGCTTGACGTCGAGGCCGTGAAGCCACCACGCGGTCAAGCCCGAGAAGGCCGAGCCGGCCGGTAGGAGCTGGTGGAGCGCTCTCAGCGTAAGAAGCGGGCCGTCGGGCAGCCCGGCCCAGTCCGACCCGGTAGAAGCCCGGGTCAGCGGCGGGTGCGGCGGTTCTTGCGCGGCGTGCGGCGGCTGACGCCGGCCGCCCGGCCGTCGGGCGCAGTGGGGACCGGCCGTGCGCGGGGCTCTGTTGGCCTGAGAGCCGTTGGTCGACGGCTGGTCTGCTTGCGCGGGCTGGTCAGCTCGCGCTGACGGCGGGGGCATGAGCTTGGGCGGCGGCACCGGTCGCGCCGACGGGGGCTTGACAGGTGCCACGGGGGTGATCCCGGGCGCTATGAGGAAGATCGCACTGCACGTCAGAGCTGGCGACGGACGTGCCTCCCTGGAACTTTTAAGCCGAGGGTCCGATGTTCGAATCGCCGCGCCGGCTGATCGCAGATCGGCGAGGAACTGACCGGACGCCGGCCCGACCCAGGGGTGGCGTGACTTCGTCATAGCTTCAGCGTCCCGGCCAGCCACCACCTGAGATAGACCTCAACGCGATGGCCGCTTGGGCGGACCAGGTGATCGAGTCGCTCCTCGTCCTTTACCCCGGGGCGCCGCAGGCTGTGCACACAACCACGGGAATCTGACGGTCGGACGTTGTAACCCAGAGGCCCCAGGCGTAGTAGTGCTAGGTTGCGGATTCCGGTCACGTTGGAGGCGAGGTTGTTTGAGCCTTAGCTGAGGAGCACTGAGATGACGGAGAGCACCTCCGAAGCGGACCGGGCGGGGCGGCTCTCCGCAGCCGTGCAGCTCAAATCGTTGAGCAAGGTCTACGGGAATGGGGCCAGCCTGGTGAAGGCCCTCCAGGACGTCACGCTCACGTTTCCGAAGGCCACGTTTACCGCCGTGATGGGGCCCTCCGGGTCCGGTAAGAGCACTCTTCTCAACTGCACCGCCGGCCTGGACCGGGCTACGTCCGGCCACGTGCTGATAGACGACATCGACCTGACGCAGCTGAATGAGAAGCAGCTGACGCTGATGCGTCGGCGCCACCTGGGGTTCGTCTTCCAGTCTCTCAACCTGCTGCCTGCGCTGACCGCGGAGCAGAACATCCTGCTGCCGCTGCGACTTGCCAAACGGCCCACCGGCCCCGAGCGCGAGTGGCTGGTCGAGCTGATCGAGAGGATGGGGATCGGCGGGCGAATCCATTCCCGGCCGGCCAAGATGTCCATCGGCCAGCAGCAGCGCGTCGCAATCGCCAGGGCGCTTATCGCGCATCCCGTGGTGGTGTTCGCGGACGAGCCGACCGGGGCGCTGGACACGAAGTCGAGCGCGGACGTGCTGTCGCTGCTGCGCGATGCCGTGGACGCGCTGCGGCAGACCGTGGTGATGGTCTCGCACGACCCGACGGCCGCGGTCCGTGCCGACCGCGTCGTGTTCCTGGTCGACGGCCGGATCGTCGATGACATGGCGGCACCGACCGTCGAGCGTATCGCGGACCGCATGACGCGGTTGGAAGGCTAGCGCCGTGCTGCAGCTCGTCCTCTCGTCAGTTCGAAGCCGGCTGGTCAGCTTCGTCGGGGCGTTCCTGGCCGGATCGCTCGCCGTGACGGTCGTGGCCGGAGTGGGCCTCCTGATCGACGCTCGCAGCCGCGCGCACGTGCTGGTGCCGACCGCCCTCCGCGCCGTGTCGCTGATCGTCCAGCCCAGCATGCAGACGGACCAGACCTGGAACCCTCGCACGCCCGCCAACCCGCCGCCGGTCCAGCTTCGCGAGCGCCCACGTGTGCCGGCGTCGCTGCTCGACCAGGTCAGGTCGGAGCCCGGCGTGCGCTCGGCCGCCGGCGACCTCGCGTTCCTCGCGCAGGCCCTCGACCGGCGAGGCCAGCCGTTGGCGCCGCCCCCGGACGTCCCCGACCAGGGGCATCCCTGGAGCAGCGCTGCGCTCATGCCGTTCACCCCGAGCGCCGGACGGGCGCCTTCGGGTGCGGCGGAGGTCGCGGTCGACGCGGCCCTGGCGAAGCGGGGTGAATTCCACGTCGGGGACCGGATACAGGTCCTCTCCGCCGCCGGCATCCAGCCGTTCACCGTCGTGGGCATCGTCGCGCCGGAGGGAGGTGACGGAATCTCGACCGAGGCCGCCCTGTTCTTCGCCGACGAGGTCTCGCACGCGCTATCGGGGATAGACGATAGGCTCGACGCAATCGGCGTCTACGCCGACCCGGGCACCGACGTCCGCGCGCTGCAGTCTCGCCTGGCCCATCACCTCTCGAGCTCCGGTGTCGACGTGCGGACGCCCGCCGAGGTCAGTCAGCAGGAGTCGCCCGCGTCCGTCACGAGCCTGAACGCGGCCATCAGCTTCCTGGCTGTGCTGGGCGTCTTCGTCGTTTTCATCGCCGTGGTGGTCTCCGCCAACACGTACTCCATCTCGGTGCTCCAGCGGACCCGCGAGATCGCGCTCTTGCGCGCGGTGGCCGCGACCACGAACCAGGTGCGACTGCTGATCGTGGGGGAGTCGCTGGTCGTCAGTGCGGTGGCCGCAGCGGTCGGCTGCGTCGCCGGTGTCCAGCTGGCGGCGGTCTTCGCGCCGATGCTCGTCCAGGGCGGGCTTGCGCCCGTCGGCTTTCGGGCCCCGGTGTCGCTGCTCCCCCTGCTGCTCGCGATCGCGATCAGCGTCGGCGTGGGCATGCTCTCGGTCGTGACCGCCGTGTGGCGGGTCGCCCGGATCCGGCCGGTGGAGGCGCTCCAGGAGGCGGCGGCGGAGCGTCCCGCGATTGGCCGGATTCGCGTGCTCGCCGGGCTGGCGATCACCACGCTCGGGGCGCTCGTGATGTTATTGGTGGCCTGGGCGGGCGGCGGTCTCCTCGCCGCGAACAACGTGGTCGCGGCACCGTTCGTCCTCAGCGCGGGCATCGCGCTGCTGGGACCGATCCTGGTACGGCCGCTGGCCTGGCTCCTGGGGACGCCGCTGGCCGGGCTGACGAGGGCCACGGGTCTCCTGGCCCGGTCCAACACGGTCACGAACGCCCGGCGGACGGCGTCGTCGACCGTGCCACTGGTGCTGATGATCGTGCTCAGCTGCGTGGCGCTGTTCGAGTCAGCGACGATCGACCACGTCGCCGTGGAGAGAGCCGCGCGGTGGCTGACCGCCGACTACGTCCTGCGCTCCACAGGAGGCGGCCTCCCCGTCTCGCTCGCCGGGTCCGTCGCCAGCCTGCCCGGGGTCGCGGCCGCCTCCGGGGCGATCACGACGACCCTCTACCTGGAGAATCGCAGCTTCGATCCGTTTGCCGGCGAGCAGACGCTGGGCGTGGACCCCGCCCATGTGCGCGGCTCGCTGGACTTCGGCGTTCTGAACGGGTCCCTGAACGACCTCCATGGGGACAGCTTCGCGCTGAGCGCCACCGCGGCTCACGACCACGGGTGGCGTGCCGGCGACACTGTCCAGGTGTGGATGGACGACGGCAGGCCGGCCGCCCTGAAGCTCGTCGCGGTGATCAGCGACGGGATCCCTGTCCACGCGGTGCTCCCGCGTGCGCTGGCGGCCCAGCACGTCCGCGACCTGGTCGACGGCGCCGTCTACGTCAAGGTCGGCCCCGGCGCCGATTCCGGTGCGGTCGCGGCCGACCTGCAGCGGACGGCGGCCCGGTACGGTCCAGTCCGGGTCGTCAGCCGCACTGCCTATCTGACCGAGCTGGCGACGCCGCTGCTGGAGTCGAAGATCTCGGAATACCTGCTCATCTCCATCGTCCTCGCCTTCACCGGTGTGGCGATCGTCAACACGCTGGTCATGGCCACCGCAGAGCGCATCCGGGAGTTCGCGCTGCTCCGGCTGGCGGGGACGACACGCGCGCAGGTCGTGCGCATGGTCAGCTGGGAGACGGCCATCGTCGTCGTCATGGGCGTGTTCAAGGGCAGCGTCATCGCGGCGGTGGCGCTCGTGGCGTTCAGCCAGGCGTTCGTCGGCAGGCTCGACCTGGCGGTGAATCCCGGCACCTACGGGCTCATGGTGAGCCTGTGTGTGGTCCTCGGGTTCGGAGCCAGCCTCTTGCCGGTGTGGCTGGCGCTCCGCGCGCAGCCGGTTCAGGCGATAGGCACTCGAGAGTAGACAGAAGGCTGTGTCGCGCTTCGGGAGGTGGTAGGCGCCCACGCGACGCCTGGCCGCCCAACGACTCTGCCTCGGTTGTCTCGGCGTTGCGAACCCGATCCCCTACAGCATCGGCTCCGCTATCGCCTGATCGAGGAGATCATGCGATGATCAGACTTACCGTCGCACCTGTGTGACGGCCCTGCCATCGGTCTTCAGGTCTGCGTCAGAGTACGACTTATGGTGTTCGAGTTCTACTCGACGCCGGAGAAGCTGACGCCCGAGCAGGCGGCGGAGTATGCAGCATGGGCGGCCATTCGTGGGGCAGCCGCGGAACGCGCATTCAGACGACCGGACAGCCGAGACGCCTGATGCCGCCCAGACGGGGCGAGGTCTGGTTCGCCTACACGCCAGGCCGTCCCGACGATCCTCACCAGCCCCGGCCGGCGCTCGTGGTCTCGGCTGATGTCCGCAACGCTCATCGGGACCACATCATCGTCGCCCCGATCTTCTCCTGGGGTCGCCCCAGCCCAGTCCGCGTGGCGCTTGCTGCGGGCGTGGGCGGTCTCGATCACGACAGCATGGTGTTCTGCGACGAGCTCGCAACGGTCGACCTCGACGTTCTTGCCGGCAAAGACCCACTCGGCGAGTCCGTCCCGAACTGGATCATGGTCGCCGTCGTGAAGGCCGTGCGTCGAGCGGTGGGCGACGTCGTGCCTGATGAGGAGTGAGGCCTGGGGCCCGGTCAAGCTCCCTACAGGTCGACCGCCAAGCCAGATCGGACATCGGTATCAGGGATGTTTGCTTACGCCAGCGCAGGATCGCCGGCCCAGCCGCGGAGGTCGATCGACTCTCCGGATCAGTGCTGCCGCTCACGATGCACCAGCTTCCCGGGTCCACCATGGATCTGGCCAGCCAATGGCTCGACCAGGTGTGACCTCGACCGCCTGGGGTAACATCTGGGCTCGCATCCAGTGCCCGACTTGGGGGGTTCCGTGAGGGAGTGGTTAGCAGATAGGCCGGGTATTGTCGCACTCGCCGCGCTCGTATCGCCAGTGGCGATCAGCCTGGTCGGCTTGGGCCTGGCTGGCTGGCTGCCCGACGTCCCCGCCGCAACGGTCCAGTCCCACTTCTCCGTCCACATCCCGTTCATAGCCCCCGAGTCCACCCCCACCCCGCGGCCGACCGCCGCTCTGGAGGTGGTTCCGCCGGGCCGCTCGCCCGTCCGGGTGCCGATCCTCGAATATCACTACATCCGTGTCGTGACCGATCCGAACGACCGGCTGGGATACAGCCTGTCCGTCACACCAACGGATTTCCGTGAGCAGATGGACTGGCTCCAGCACAACAACTACCACCCGGTCGACCTCAACGACCTACGAGCCTACTTTCAGCGGAAGACGCTTCCCGAGCGGCCCGTCGTGCTGACTTTCGACGACGGCTACATCGACTTCTATACCACCGCTTGGCCCATCCTCCAAGCCCATGGCTTCAAGGCTGTGTCCTACGTTGTGCCGGGGTTCTGGGGCAACTCGCGCTATATGAGCTCCAGTCAGATCGTCGAGATCGACCGGGCCGGCGTCCAGATCGCGGCCCACACGATGACGCACGCCGACCTGACCAGGGCCGCCACGGCCGACCTGGTGCTGCAGGTGAGGGGGAGTAAGGATGCGCTCGAGACGGCAGTCAGCCATCCGGTCCTCGACTTCTGCTACCCATCGGGCAAGTACAACGCGACGGTGGTTGCCGCCGTGCAGCAGTACGGGTTCCAGTCGGCCACGACAGAGGTGCCTGGCACCGACCATGCCTGGGCGGACCGCTACACCTGGACGCGAGTGCGCGTGAGCGGGGGCGAGCGGCTGCCCCAGTTCATGTCCTCGCTGGGAACCCCCGAGCCGACGGTTAAGGTGACCCCGGGGGGCTGAGCGCACAGCTCAAGGCCTGCTCGACGAGCCACGGCAGCCGCCGTGCACCAACCAGTAGGAGCGGGGCCGGAGCTACCCGCGCCGCTGCGTGGTGTATGAACCGTCGATGAGCAGCCAGAGCCCGCGCTCGAATTGCTCCATCTCGCCGGCTCTCAGCGCGTGGCCGATGTCGAGTGGCGACGTGGCCGGCACGGCCAGTTGCTGCTCGAAATGCAGCCAAGCGTTGGGAGAGATCGGCGTCGACGGGGGCGCGCTCTGGCCGGGAGGAGCGCGGTCAGCCCCGAGCCGGGCACGGCAGCGGCGACGATCGGGTCGATGCCGTCCGGGATCGGCACGCCGTAGGCCCTGGGCATGACCGCGCGCTCAGCCATCGCTCCTCCCGCTCCGATGCGGGGCGAGGCTGGAGCCCGGGGAGACGGTCCTCGTCAAGGGGGCGACCGGCTTCTCGGGGAGGCTCGCGATCCAGATCGCAAAGCTCCTTGGCGTCGGGCGGATAGTCGGAAGTGGGCGCCACGCGGCGTCGCTGCGCGCGTTGCGTGACCTCGGAGCTGACGCGGTGGTCGATCTCACGCGATCCGACGACGAAGTCGTCGGCGCCTTCCGCCGGGAGGCCGGCGACTCCGGGTACGCAGTCATTCTCCATTCGGTGTGGGGGCATCCGACGGAGCTGCTGCTGCAGGCGCTCGTCCCCGACCAGCTCTCCTTCGCCCCGCACTGCACCCGTCTCGTCCAGATCGGCGTCAGCGCCGGCCCGACGATCACGCTCGCGGCCGAGGCTCTGCGAACGTCAGGGCTTCGCATCATGGGTGCCGGTGACGCAGTGACACCGGAGGCGGTCGGGGAGGCGACTCGACAGGTCTGGGAGTGGATCGCAGCGGAGAAGCTGGAGGCGGAGATCGAGCCTGTCGCCCTCCACGAGATCGAGCGGGCCTGGCTGACCTCCAATGTGCACGGCAGCCGTTGTGGTCATCGTGCCCTAGCTCGGTCTTGCCATCAGACAGGCACGTCTCCAGCCGTTCGGGCCAGCCTGAGGACATGTCCGAGCTGAGCAAGAGGACCGTCCTGGAGGATCCGCGGCCTTCCACAGCGCCACGCCGAGAGCCGGCTGCGAAGGGGAGAGGGAGACGCCTGGCGCGGTCGCCAACGGGGCCCGGTCTGACCGGATCCTCGCGAGGACCCGGTCACCGCGCCGGGTGTTGTCCCCTGCGGCCGCACGATCACGGAGCGGATCACAAGGCCCATGAAAAGGGGAACGACGAGGTAGCCCTCCGGCGTCCCACCGACCAGGCTTCAGAGCAACCGTCCCGTCGTCGAGCAGGGCCAACGCATGGCCGCTGTCGCCGCTGCTACCCGAACGAGATCAGTCGGAACGGCGGCGTGCGATGCGAGTGATCGCCCGACGCGTCTTCTTGTCGGGCCGGCCGCCGAACCGAGGCCCGGCAGCAGCGATTCGCTGCTCCTCGGCCTGTGCCAAGCGCCGGGCGACGCTCTTTTCAGTCTCCTCATAAAGCGCCCGCGCGACCTCGGCAGGCCCTCGCTGCTCTGCCAGGGCGACCACCACCAGCTCGACCTCCTCGGGGCCGCGCCTGATCTCGAGACGATCACCCGGTTTCAGCGGGCGAGCGGCCTTGACGCGATCGCCATTGACGTGGACTTTGCCGCCTTCAACAGCATCGCTAGCCAGTGCCCGCGTCTTGAAGAAGCGGGCCGCCCAGAGCCACTTGTCGGTTCGAACTCGGCCTGCCGAGGGCGTTTCGTCACGCCTCACAGACCCGAGCTTATCGCAATGGCGATAGGCGCATAGAGCCCCTTTGCAGACAGACTCTAGGCCATGATTGGTCACAACAGCGTGCCGGCCGCTGCTGCCGGCAGGATCTCCCTGGATCCCGAAATGTCCGTCAACCGCATGGGCTTCGGCGCCATGCGTCTTACCGGGCCCGGCATCTGGGGGGAGCCGAAGGATCCCGAGGAGTGCCGGCGGGTGCTACGGCGTGCGCTCGAACTGGGTGTCGACTTCATCGACACGGCGGATTCCTACGGGCCTGCGGTGAGCGAGCGCCTGATCGCCGAGGCGCTGCATCCCTACCCAGCGGGGCTGGTCATCGCAACGAAGGGTGGCCAGGTCCGGCCCGGTCCTGGCCAGTGGGTGCCGGAGGGCCGCCCGGAACACCTCCGAGCGGCGCTGGAAGGAAGCCTCCGGCGGCTCCGGGTGGAACGGATCGACCTCTACCAGCTCCATCGTCCGGATCCGAAGGTGCCGTTCGACGAGTCGGTTGGCGCTCTGGTCGACATGAAGCGTGAGGGAAAGATCCGTGCGATCGGGGTGTCGAACGTCAACCTGCAGCAGCTGGAGGGGGCGCGTGGAATGACGGCCGTCGTGTCCGTCCAGAACCGCTACAACCTGACCGATCGCGAGTCAGAGGATGTGCTGCAGCTGTGCGAGAAGCTCGGTATCGCGTTCATTCCCTGGGCGCCGATATTGGGCGGCGAGGTCGAGCCGGAGTCCGTGCGGCGAATCGCCGGCGAGCGTGGCATCTCGACCCGACAGCTTGCTCTGGCCTGGATCCTCGCCCACTCCACCCAGACGCTGCCGATTCCGGGCACGGCATCGGTGGCCCACCTGGAGGAGAATGTCGGGGCCGCCGCCGTGCGCCTGACGCCGGATGAGGTCCAGCAGCTCGACAGTCTCTCTCCCGCGACCGGGGTCCGCGGGCAGCCGGGGGAGGGGGGAAGGAGGGCGTGAGCTCAAACCCTCGGCTAAGTCGAATGCCCCGAGCCGGCAACTGCCTCGAGGCTGAACGGAACGCTGGTCAACCGGCGTCCCGTCGCGTCCCGGATCGCATTGCCGATCGTGGCCAGAACGGGCACTACCGGCGGCTCGCCGATGCCCCGAGCGCCCATCGGGCCTTGCTCGGACGGGACCTCGATCAGCTCGACCTCGATATTGGGCGTCAGATCCGCCGTCGGTAGTAGGTACTCCGCCAGACTCGCCGTGCGCAGTTGGCCCTCGGCGTCATAGACGAGCTCTTCGCCCAGCGCCCGGCCGAGGCCTTGCGCCACGCCGCCGTGAATCTGGGCCACCACGTCGGCACGGTTCAACGCGTGCCCGATGTCGTGGATGGCGACGTAGCGGCTCACACGCAGCGAGCCCGTCAGCTGGTCGACCTTCACGCGCGCGACGTGGACGCAGAACATCGGAGCCGCAGCGCTCAGCGCCGCCCGGCCGATCGCATGAATCGGCCCGTTGCCCTTGCCTTGATGCGCGGCCCTGGCCATCTCCGCCACCGACACGGCCCGGAATGGAGCACCTTTGACCCGGACCTCTCCGTCTGTAACCTCGAGGTCGGCAGCATCGACCTCGAGGTGGCTTCCCGCCAGTTCGAGGACCTGACGGCGGGCCTCCAAGACCGCCTGGATCACGGCCGGCCCCACGCTGTAAGTCGTGGAGCTGCCCGCGGCGATGGGGGACACGGGCGACGTGGCGGAGTCGGTGCGGAGGACGCGAACCCGATCAGGCGACGTCCCGAACACCTCAGCTGCGAGAGCCGTGAAGCCTGTGTCGCTTCCGCTGATGTCGATCGATCCCAGGTGGAGCGCCAGTGTCCCGTCGGGCTCGACCCGGCAAGCCGCGGCCGCGGGCCCGAAGCCGCCGATCCACGAGCCGACAGCCACCCCGACGCCCTCGTCTTCGTCTTTCGCCGTCGAATAGGCCGGATGGCGGGCCGCGGCCTGCAGGCATGCGGTCAGGCCGATCGCCGGCCACGGCGAGCCGTCCCCGCGGGGGTCGCCCTGACGGGACGCGTTCCGCAGTCGGAGCCGGATGGGGTCTGCACCCAGCCTTCGGGCAACCTCGTCAACACAGGACTCGAGCGCGAAGTACGCCTGCGGAGCGCCAGGCGCGCGATATGAGGTCGCGGGCAGCTTGTTCGTGGCCACCTCACGGCCGACGACGTGGAAGTGGGGCACGCGATAGGTCGAAACCAGGAGCTCCGACGTGATGCCGGCGTGCCACCCGGTGGCAGCTCCGTTGTCATACCCCACCTCAGCCTGAAGCCCAGTCAGGGCGCCGTCTGCAGCGGCTCCGAGCTCGAGAGCGACCTCCGATGAAGGCGCCGGCCTTCCGAGGAGGAAGTCGTCACTACGGGTCAGCTGCAGCCGGACGGGACGCCCGACATGGCGGGACAGGCGGGCGACGAGCGGCTCAAGCTGAAGGATCTTGCCGCCGAAGCCGCCGCCGACCGGCATGGGCACGACACGGACCCGACTCGGATCGACCCCGAGCGACGCGGCTACCGCGTCCCTGACCACGCTCATGCCCTGGGTTGGCGACCACACCGTCACCGAGCGGTCGCGGGCGACGCTGGCCGTGACCACGTGTGGCTCGATGAAGCCGTGGTGGACGCGCGGGACTGAGAATCGTGCTCGCTCGACGACCGCCGAGCTGGCCAGCGCGTGTTCCACGTCTCCCCGGCGCAGCTCCATCTGCGAGCTGATGTTTCCAACCGACCTCGCACCATCGGACGCTTCAGTGGCCGCCCCATGCAGCGACGCCTCACCGTCGTTGGTGCCAGTCTCAGGCAGCACCCTAGGAGCGTCCGCCAAGAGCGCCTGTTCGAGATCGAGAGCTGATGGCAGCGGGTCGTACTCGACCTCAACCAGCGCGGCGGCATCGGCCGCGACGGTCGGGTTTTCTGCGATCACTGCCGCCACGGGCTGACCGCTGTGGAAGATGCGTTTGCGGGCCAGAGGAAGCTCGGGATCGTCGCTGTCCACGCCGAGGTCCTGAGCCGCAACCACCGCGACCACGCCAGGCAATCGTGCGGCCTGCTTCGCATGGATGGCGCGAACCGAGGCACTGGCCACATAGCTGAGGACGAGTCGGGCGTGAAGCAGACCTGCGAGGGCCATGTCCTCGGTGAAGATCAGGCTGCCGCTGGCTTTGTCAGCGCCTTCGATCCTCCGCATCAACTTCCTCCTGTCCGTCGATGGCGACACCACTCCGGGAACTGGTTTGGCTGGCTCGCCCATTCCTGGCATGCCGGAGATTGGGTCGATCACCCACCTTCCGGTCTTGACCGGCCCAGGCTGAGCAACTATACTCCCGGCCGGGTGATATCGATTTCTAGGATATCGATTTCCTCGTCCTCGGGTGATCCGCCGGTCGATGCGGCCCCGGGTCCTGTTGTCGCGTCCACCTTCAACCGCCATTCCCAGTATTGAAGGGGAGGGGATTCGAATGAGCGCAGCTGAGCCGGATGCCGGCCTCCCGTTGACCTTGGATCGAAGCGTCAGCCGCCGCGAGCTCCTGAAGGGCGCGGCCGCGGGTGTAGGGACCCTGGCCCTTTCCGGCGGCCTGACCAGCTTTATCGCCGCCTGCGGCGGCAACCAGACGACGACTTCCGGAACGACGATCGGGCCGAACACGACTGGAACCCTGACCGTCTGGCACTACTCGTCACAGCAGGACGTGAAGACGGTGCAGGACTACACGGCCCTGTTCACGAAGAAGTACCCCAAGGTCGACGTCAAGCTCGTGTACGTGGAATTCAGTGAAACGCCGAAGCGGGCGATCGCGGCGGCGGCGGCGAAGCAGGGCCCGGACGTGTTCATCTACGGCGGCAACGAGGTGAACGCGATGTACAAGGCCGGGGTCTTCAAGAGCGTCGACTCCTACTGGCAGTCGTTCGCGGAGAAGGGGCAGTTCCCCGACGGCGTCATCACCAAGTTCAACAACAAGGTGTACGGCGTCAAGGGGTACGTCAACCTCACAGGCCTCTGGTACAACAAGAACATCCTCGACGCCGTGGGCGTCCAGCCGCCGAAGACCTTCGACGAGGTGGCCACCGTCTTCGCGAAGGTGGCCGCCGCTGGCAAGGTGCCCATCGCGCTCACCGGCCAGCCTACCGACCAGGGCGACTGGACCGCGTTCCCATGGCTCACCGGCTACGGCTTCAGCTACAAGAATCCCGATCAGACCGCGATCGAACAGGCCTTGACGCTTGTCAACGAGTGGGCGCGGAAGGGCTACCTGCCCAAAGAGTCCGTGCAGTGGGGGCAGGCGGAGACCTTCAACCGTTGGGTCGTGGGCGACGTCGCATTCATGGAGAACGGCAACTGGAACATCGGCCCAGCCAGCCGGACAGTCGGCAGCAAGTTCACATACGGCACCGCTCCGCTGCCCACCGGCCCCAAGAGCCAGGGCATCTTCCTCGGCGGCGAGGCGCTGTGGATCGGCGCGTTCACGAAAGTGGCCGACCTCGCCTGGGCCTATATGCAGGAGACGCTGCTCAGCAAGGACGGCCTATTGATCACGCTCCAGGAGTCGGGCGGCATCCCGGCTCGTCACGACATGGCCAACCTGACCCAGGTGACCAGCAACCCGCTGCTGGCGGCGTATACGTCCGAGGTCAAGGACCATGGTGCCGAGTATCCGCCTGAGGGCGGCGCGGCGATCGCAGCCCAGTCGGTCATCGCCCAGAACTGGAGCGCGGTGATCGGCGGCCAGAAGACGCCGGCCCAGGCGGCCAAAGACGCCAGCGACGGGGTGAAGGCAAACTACAAGCCGTGAGGACGGCCGCCGGCGCAAGGGCGACCTTCCCGGCGGTCTCCCGGTCCAGGGCAAGACTCCGGGTGCGGGGAGAAGGGATCTTCCTTCTCCCCGCGGCCGTCTACCTGCTGACCCTCGCGCTCTATCCCTTCGTCGAGCTCGTCCGCATGAGTGTCAGTCAGGTCACCTCGGACAACATCTTCCGGGACTGGCCGTTCATCGGCATCAACGGGGTCCAGGCGGTCGCGACCACGGCCGACTTCCACGAGGCGGCCGTGAACTCGTTGATGTATGTCGCACTGGTGGTCGGCGTGGGGCTGGCCGGCGGGCTGGCCGCCGCCCTTACGCTGTGGCGTGGCGGACGGGTCGCCGGTTTCACGCTGGCGCTGATGGTGTTCAGCTGGGCTTTGCCGGGCCTGATCAACGGAGTGGCCTGGCGGTTCCTGCTAGACCCCCGCGGGATGGTCGACAGCATCCTGGGCCTGTTCCACATCGCTCCCGTCTACTGGCTCGTCGACGGCCATCTTCCACTGATCTCCGTCGCGCTCGTCAACGCGTGGACGGTGGTGCCGTTCGCGACGCTCGTATTCCGCGCCGCCCTGCTCGACCTGCCGCCGGAGATCCTGGCGGCGGCAGAGGTGGACGGTGCCCGGCCCAGGCAGGTCCTGCGTCACGTTGTCCTGCCCCTGCTTAGGCCCAGCATCCTGGTGCTGGGTGTGCTGGCCCTTGTCTACGCATTCAAGAGCTTCGACTTCATCTACGTGATGACCTTCGGCGGGCCTGGCACAGCCAGCACGACGCTGCCGTTCTTGAGCTATCGCCTCGCCTTCGAGATCTACCGGTACAGCCAGGGTGCGTCGGTGGCGCTGATCACTGTGGCGATCGTCCTGCTGCTGGCGCTCCTGTACATGAGGCAGGTGCGCCGGGAGGAGCGGGCGTGACGAGCGCGCCGCGCCTCGGTTGGGCGACGCGGGCCGGCACGGCCGCGCTGCTCGTGATCTACGGGCTGCCCTTCCTCTGGCTGGTGGCGACGTCGCTGAAGACGGACGCGCAAATCTTCGACCGCGGAGCCACCTTCTACTTCCAGCCGACGTTCGCGAACTACCGGTCTGTGGTGAACGGTGACTTGCTTTCGGCCTGCCTCAACTCAGCCATCATCGCGTCTGGCACAACGGTCCTGACGCTGACTCTGGCCACGCCGGCAGCCTACGCCCTGGCCCGGCTGCGAGGCGTCCTGGTGAACGTCGGCCTGAGTGCGATCATCATCCTTCAGATCACGCCGCAGCCGGCCTCGCTCATCCCCCTCTACCGAGTGCTGGGAGGCTGGAACCTCCTCGGCTCGCAGTTGGGCGTCATCCTGGCCGACACCGCGCTGCTGCTGCCCTTCTGCATTCTGATCATCCGCCCGTTCTTCCTCGCCGTTCCCCGGGAGGTCGAGGAGGCCAGCGTGGTAGACGGGGCGTCGCGAATGCGGGTCTTCTGGCAGATCGCCCTGCCCATCACGCTGAACGGCATCGCGACTGGGGCGACGATCATCTTCTTCATCGCGTGGGGCGAGTTCCTGTACGCGATCACCTTCCTCGCCGACCCCACCCAGTATCCGATCAGTGTCCTGATCGCGGGCCAGATCGGCATGTACGGGATCCGCTGGTCGAACATGATGGCGATCGCCGTCGCGGCCTCGCTGCCGATCCTGGCCATCTATGCCTTCACGCACCGACTGCTGCGCGACGGGCTTGCACTGGGCTCTGTCAGGTGACCTCGCTGCGCGTCTTGGTCGCCGGCGCAGGCGCCAACATCTTCTCCGCCCATCGTCGCGGGCTGGCTGCCATCGGGGCGGAGGTCGCCGGCGTCTACGACACCGATCCGGAAAAAGCTCGACAGGTCGGCGACGAGTATGGCTGCCCCGTGTATGCCGACGCGACCGCACTGCTGGACGAGACTGCCGACCTCGCGCTGATACTGGCCCCGCACCCGTTCCACGCTGAGTACACGACCGCAAGCCTGCGAGCGGGCAAGCACGTCCTGGTCGAGAAGCCGATGGCGGTCCAGGTCGCCGAGGCCGACGTCATGATCGCCGAGGCCGAACGCCGCGGCCTGGTACTGGCGGTGGCGTTCCAGCAACGGACCAGGCGAGAGGTGCGGGAGGCTCGGCGGCTCGTCATGGACGGATCGTTGGGAGAGCTGAGGCGTGCGGACGTGCTGGGCACCTGGCCCCGGCGGTCGGCCTACTTCACGACGGCGTCGTGGCGCGGAAGCTGGCGAGGGGAGGGAGGTGGTGTCCTGATCAACCAGGGCCAGCACGACCTCGATCTGCTCTGCCACCTGGCCGGTGCGCCTGTCCGAGTAATCGGCTGGACCCGCACGTGGCTGCACCCTGTCGAGACCGAGGACAGCGTGCAGGCGATGGTGGAGTGGCCAGGGGGCGCGACGGGTTCGATCCATATTTCGACCGCCGAGTTCGACGAAGCCCAACGGATCGAGCTGACCGGCACCCGAGGCAGACTGAGGCTCCTCCCAGGGAGGGTGGACGTTGCGTACAGTGACGGCGACTTCCGCGAGTACGCCACCAGCCCGGGCGATCCCTTCGCTCCGCCCGCCGGCGGTGAGGTACAGACGATCACGGGTGGCGGCGGCGATCACGTCGATCTATACCGGGATCTCGCCGAAGCGCTCCAGGCTGGACGCCCGCCCATCGCACCCGGCAGCGAATCGATGGTCGCGCTCGAGCTTGCCAACGCGATCATCTACTCGTCCCACACCGGTGAGGAGGTGCGGCTCCCTGTGGACCGCGTGCGCTATTCAGCGCTCCTCGACGCCCTGAGGGGCGCCGAAGCGGTGCGAGCATGACCACCGGCGCCCCTATCGCAGAAGGGCGCGGCCGGCTGATCGCCGGCCACCAGGACCGCGCGCTCTTCGAATACGTCTTCGAGGATGCACTGCCGCGGGAGCTCGCCCCGCGGCCCTATTTCCACCCGGTGCGCTCGCTTGCAGGGGTCTGGCTCACAGACCACGAGCCCGGCGACCACCGGTGGCACCTCGGCCTCGCTTACTCGTGGCCTGTCGTGGATCAGTGGAACTTTTGGGGCGGGCCGACGTTCGTCCGAAACCACGGCTATGTCGACCTCGACAACCATGGCGAGATCCGGCATCTGCGGTGGGAGGAGGGCCACGAACGGCGCGAGTGGCTCGAGTGGCTCGAGTGGCTCGACAGGCATGGCGACCGGATTGCGCTCGAGCGCCGCCTGATTGGCGAACCCGAGATCGATCCCGCCGCGGCCGCTTGGTGGCTGGACCTGGAGACCGACATCGAGAACACGGGCGAGCAGGAGCTGCGGATCGGGTCGCCGACCACCGAAGGCCGGCCGCTTGCCGGTTATGCCGGTCTCGCGTGGAGAGGGACAGAAGAACTTCGCAACGCGCGGGTGGTCTTCGACGACGGTCAGAGCTCGGAAGATGCGATGGGCCACCGATCGCAGTGGCTCGGGTACGTGGGCGCCGGGGTGACGCTCGCGTTCTTCGAACACCCTGCCAATCGCGGTGTGCCCAACAGGTGGTTCGTGCGGACGGAGGAGTATCCGCTGGTCGCCAGCAGCCCGGTGTTCGACACGGAACTGAGGCTGGCTCCGTTCGAGCACCTGCGTCTGCGCCATCGCCTGCTGTTCGTGGACGGGGAGTGGGAACCTGAGCGCCTTGCCGAGGCGGCTGCCTCGGCGTGGGTGCCCCGCACCGATTGAAGCGGCAAGGCGAGCCCCGTCGCTAGGCGGGCGGAGCCACCGATTGCCGCTTCACCAGGTAGACGGGCAGCATCATCAGCTGAGGCCCGCGGTCGCTGCCGGCGAGCCCGACGCGCATTGAGGACCGACCCATCTCCCGCATGGGCACGCTGACCGTTGTGAGGCCGGGGACGACGTCTCGGACCGTCGGCACGTCGTCGAAGCCGACGACCGATATGTCGTCGGGCACGCGCAGACCCGCCTCCCTCAGGGCCGCCAGGGCACCCATCGCCATCAGATCGTTGGCCGCGAAGATGGCTGTGAATCGGGCGCGCCCAGCCAGTAAGGCCCTGGTCGCCTCGTAGCCGCCATCCCGAGTGAAGTGGCCGGTCGCGACCAGTGACGGGTTGCGCTCGATGCTCGCGCCGGTGAGCACCCCACGATGGCCCACCGAACGCTCTTTGGTGGTGGAGAAATTGGGGGGCCCCATGATCTCCGCGATCGCGCGGTGTCCGTTCGCCAGCAAGTGTCGGGTGAGCTCCTCCGCGCCGCCCCGGTTGTCGGGCCATACCGCGTCGGCGCTCCGCGAGCTTCGCCCGCACATCACGATCGGCGTGCCCTGGCGCTTGAGCTCTCGGATCTGCTGCTGGAGGGCTCGTCGATAGCCGGTGTTCTCGAAGGCGCCGCCAGCCACCACGACCGCGTCGACGCGCTGACCTCGCAGCATCTCCAGGTACCGGATCTCGCTGTCGGGGTTGCGGAGCGAATTGCACAGCACGACCAAGGAGCCGTGGGCGGCGGCGACCTCCTGGATGCCCGCGGCGATCTCGGCGAAAAACGGATCCGCCACGTCGTGGATGATGACGCCGACGACACCGGTCGAAGTCCGGCGCAGGGCCTGCGCGTGCGCATTGCGAATGTAGCCGAGCTGCCGGACCGCGTTCTCGACCTGCGCGCGCTTCATCTGGGCGACCGGGTAGCCCCCGTTCAGCACCCGTGAGACTGTCGCCGGCGAGACGCCCGCGTGGCTCGCGACGTCACGGATCGTGACGTTGGCCTTGCTGTTGAAGTGGCTCAAGGTCGTCGCCTTCATGATCGGAGAAAAGGCTATCTATGATCGAACAAAAAATGGATGCGGGGGTTGAGGAGGATCGGAACGAAAATGCACACTAAGCCGACCACCCCGTGACCGGCGCCGGCGGCCGTCCGTTGAGGGCTGCATGCCGGTGGAGTTCCTCACGGACGAGCAGGCCGCGGCGTACGGCCGATACAGCCAGCCGCCCAGCAGGGCGGAGCTGGACGCCTGACCAGGGCTTCGGCCAAGCTGGCGACCGCCATCCAGGTGCTCCTCGATGCCGCCGACGCGAACGAGGACCTGTCCGTCGCGCAGGTCTGGGCGGACATCGAGCGCGTCGTGCCACGGTCCGAGGTCGCCGCCGCGCTGGCGGCCATCCTTGAGCTGGCGCCGGCGCCGGCGCTGGCGGAGGAGCAGGAGGACGTCTGGCGGGTTGAGTTGGTGAAGCGCTACCACACCGTGCGGCCGTTCCTGCCGCTGCTGAGCGACGTCGTGGCTTTCGGCGCGGTGGATGCCGGTCAGCCCATCCTCGATGCCGTCCACCGGCTGCCCGAGCTGGTCGGGCGCAAGCGCGTTTGGCAGGACGATGTCGCCCGGTCGGACGCTGGCGGCGGCTTACCGTGCATCTTCGTTCCGATCCTCCTCAACCCCCGATGCGCGCTGGCCCGCATCTACTAGAGCACGTCGGCGAGAATGGCCTCCGTCTCGGCCGTGGGCCTGGTTCCCAGGTCATCAGCCAGCAGCCTTCGGCAGCGCTCGTAGACCCGGAGTGCCTCGGCCCGGTTACCCCGGGCAAGGTGCATTCGCAGCAATCGGTGGTAGCCGATCTCGCGGTACGGTTCCAGGCGGACAGCCTCCTCGGCCGCTCGGAGCGCGAGCGAGGGTTCGCCATTCCAGGTGTGCAGCTCGGCTCGACAGTCCAGCGTCCGCAGGAGCGCCGCTCGCAGCGCTTCGCGCCGGCGATCGACCCAGGTGCCGTCCGCCCCGGGCAGGAACGGCCTGCGCAGGATCGCGGCCGCGATCACCGTCGGGACGTAGGCCCGCTCGGGCGTCCCCGCCCGAAGTGCACCCTCGGCCTCGTGCAGCGATGCCAGCGCGGCCTCCGTGTCGATCCAAGCCTCCCCCGGAAGCTTTACCTGATAGCAGCCGAAGGCGGTTGCGATGACGTCGCGCCCCAGACCCAGCTCCGCAAGGAGCGAGCGCAGCTTGCTGACCAGCGCGCTGATCGCCACATCCCAGGCAGCCGGCAGGCTCTGTGGCCACAACAGCTCGGCGAGCTCGTCGCGGGACACCGCCCTCCGCCGCTCACTGACGAGGTAGGCAAAGGCCAGGCGCCCCTGCCGCCGTGGCAGGCGCTGCTCGCGAAGTAAGAGCCCTCCGGACTCCACACAGAGCTCGCCCGTCAGGTAGATTCGGACCATGGCCGCCAAGCTTTCACCAACGTCGGATTTCTAGTATCGGCCTCCGACGATGACCAAGCGAGTCGAATGCGACTGCGGCTGGAGCTACGAGTCCGAGGACGAGGACGAGCTGGTTCGGGCGGTACAGCAGCACGCTCGCGAGGTGCACGGCATCGAGGGCCTGACCCGCGAGCAAGCGCTCGCACAGGCGAAACCGGTCTAGGAGGAATGATCAGATGGCGGTCACCATCACCATTCGCGGACGCCTCAAGGGCGATACGACGTCGATGCAGAAGGTTCACGACGAGGTCACCGCGGCCACCAAAGAAATGGCCAAGCAAGCTGGCGACATCTCGCATCGCGTGTTCCTCAGCCCGCAAGATCAACGCGAGTTCCTGGGAATCGACGAGTGGCAGACCGCGGAGCAGGCCCAGGCTTTCTCGGGTGACCCTCGCATTCGGCAGTTCTTCGAACAGCTCTTCGAGAGCCCTCCCACAGTCGAGGCCTGGTCCGAATCCGGCTGGAACCAGTGGTGATTCCTTTCATGGTCGCGCCTGTTGGTCGGGCAGTGGGAGGCTTCCCATCCCGGCGGTCGCGCCAGCGTCCACGGTAAGGATGGTGCCAGTCACCCAGCGAGCATCATCGCTCACGAGGTAGAGGACTGCGTTGGCGACGTCCCAGCCGGTGCCCTCTGTCCGAAGGAGTGACCGCCGCCGGCGCCGCTCACGTGTCTCCTGCGTCATGCCTGCGGCATAGACCATCGGCGTGTACACCATGCCCGGGCAGACGCAGTTGACGCGGATGCCCTCGCGGCCGTGGTGCGCAGCCATCGCCCGCGTCATCTGGACGATTGCGCCTTTGGACGTCGGGTACAGGAGGTGAGGGTGGCCGCCGGTGAGGCCCGCGACCGAGCCAAGGTTCACGATGGCGCCGGCGCCCAGCTTTCGCATCTCCGGGATTGCATACTTGGCCATCAGCATCATCGAGGCCACGTTGACGCGCATGGCGCGATCCCACTCATCCGGGTCGACTTCCACAGCCGTGCCGGCGGGCCCGCCGATTCCGACGTTGTTCACCAGGACGTCGAGCCTGCCCCACCGCCGCACCGTCTCGGCAACAGCCACTCGGCACGAATCGGCGTCGCCGACGTCGGCCTCGATCACGAATGCATCGCCGCCCTCACGCTCCACCATCTCGAGGGTCTCGGCGGCCCACGACCTGACGCTGTCCAGCAGCGCCACGCTCGCGCCCTCGCGGGCCAGCACCACGGACGTTGCCCGTCCGTTCCCTATGCCGCCGGTCGCCCTGGAACCAGCCCCGGTCACGATCGCCACCCTGCCGGCCAACCGCTTGCTTCTGTCTCCTCCTCGGTCCATGAACGGCAGTATCGCGGTCGAGCGCCGGCCTCGGCGTCCACCCAAACTGCTCTAAGCACCAGGCGTCGGTTACGTTTTGCCAATGCGGTTTGAGCCGACGGAGCTGACGGACGCCGAGCTCGCACTGCAGGAGGAGGTCCGGGAGTTCCTCGCCACCGAGCTGCCGCGAGGCACCTTCAGGCCTGGCCTGGGTATGGGGGCGGACCGAGACCCCACATTTTCGCGGAAGCTGGCCGCCCGGGGTTGGGTCGGCATGGCCTTGCCGCGTCGCTACGGCGGCGGTGACCGAACGGCCGTCGAACGGTTTGTCGTCGTCGAAGAGCTGCTGCGCTGGGGCGCTCCGGTGGGGCACCACTGGGTCGCAGACCGTCAGACGGGGCCGGTGATCAACCGGTTCGGAACCGAGGCGCAGAAGGAACGCTTCCTGCCCCCGATCTGCGCCGGCGAGCTCTCGTTCTCGATCGGGATGAGCGAGCCGGACTCGGGCAGCGACCTGGCCTCACTCAAGACCCGGGCCACAAGGGTGGAAGGGGGCTGGCTTCTCAATGGGACGAAGGTCTGGACCAGCGGCGCCCACGTCAACGACTGGTTCATTGTCCTCGCAAGAACCAGTGACGAGGCTGACCGGCACGAGGGGCTCAGCCAGCTGCTCGTCAACCTGCGGTCGAGCGGGCTGCGTGTCAACCCGATCCCCTTTCTGGACGGCACCGCCCATTTCAACGAGGTTGTGCTGACCGACGTCTTCGTGCCCGACGAACTCGTACTCGGCCAGGTCGGCATGGGCTGGGCCCAGAACACCTCGGAACTCGCCTACGAGCGAGGGGGTCCAGAGCGCTGGCTGTCCACCTATCTGGTCGTCGAGTATTTCGTGCGCGAGCACGCCGGCGACCCGATGGGCGAACGCGCAGAGGCGCTCTTGGGCGAGGCGGCCGCGCAATGGTGGGCGCTGCGCCAGCTGTCACTCTCGGTGGCCCGGCAGATCGACCGCTCCGAATCACCGGCCGCCGAATCCGCGCTGGTCAAGGAGATGGGCACCCGCTTCGAGCAGGACGTGCTGAACGGCGTTCGGCGGCTCGTCGACCTCGAGCCGTCGCTCGAGTCGACGTCGACGTTCGAGCGGCTGCTGTCCAGCGCAACCCTGACGGCGCCGTCATTCACCATCCGGGGGGGCACCAGCGAGATCCTTCGCTCGGTCGCAGCTCGGGGATTGCGACCATGACCGACCCGCTTCTGGTCGAGGCCGCTGAACGCGTGTTCGCCGACACGTGCACACACGACGCAATCCAGGCTGCCGAGCAGGAGGGCTGGGCAGCCGGGATCTGGGCTCGGGCTGCGGACGTCGGCCTGCCCTGGATCGCACTGGAGCAAGGGGGCAGCCTGGTCGATGCGCTGGCGGTGCTGCGGGTCGCCGGTCGGCACGCCGCCCCCATCCCGCTGGCCGAGACCGGTGTCCTGGCCGGCTGGCTGCTGTTCGAGTCGGGTTTGCGGGTGGGCGAGGGGCCACTCACCGTGGTGCCAGGACGGCCCGAAGACACGGTAAGAATCGTCGGAGATCGGATCTCAGGCACCGCCCACCGCGTGCCCTGGGCGCGTGCGGCCGAGCGTGTGGTGGCGCTGGTCGAGACCGCCGGAACATGGAAGATTGCCGTGGTCCCCGGTGCGGACGTCGCCATCGAGACGCGGAGCAACCTTGCTGGCGAGCCGCGCGACACCGTGACCTTTGACGTGCCGGCGCAGGTTGCTCCTGCACCGCCCGGCGTGGATGCCGCGGCGCTTCTGTACCGGGGTGCTTTGACGCGCGTCATGTTGATGGCGGGCGCGCTCGAACGGATGAGCCGGCTCACCATCGATTACACGAATGAACGTGTGCAGTTCGGCCGGCCTGTAGGCCGGTTCCAGGCCGTCCAGCAGCACCTGGTTCAGGGCGCCCAGGAGGCGGTGCTGGTCGGAATCGCCGCCGATGGCGCTGCCCGGGCAGCGAGCCGCGGCCAGGGAAGGTTCGAGGTCGCGGCTGCGAAGCTGCTGGCCAACCGCGCCGCCTACACCGCAACTCGCGCTGCCCATCAAGCGCATGGCGCGATGGGCATGACGCAGGAGTACGCGCTGCACCACTTGAGCCGCCGCCTTTGGGCCTGGCGCTCAGAGTACGGCGACGACCTGTTCTGGAGCGTCAGATTGGGCGACGCCGTGGCTCGGGCGGGACCTGACGGGCTCTATCCCGCCATCACGGGCGGTTCCGCCGTGGTGGACGTCTAGAGGATGCCGGTCCTCCAGCGCGATGGCGTGCGGCTGTTCTATGAAGTGCACGGCGCAGTGGACGGGCCCGCGCCCGTGCTGTTGACGCACGGCTATTCGGCTTCGTCACAGATGTGGCAGCCGAACCTGCCCACCCTGGCCCGCACACGCATGCTGATCACCTGGGACATTCGGGGGCACGGCCGCAGCGACTCGCCAGAGGACCCGGAGCTCTATTCCGAAGAACTCAGTGTAGGCGACATGTCTGCGGTGCTCGATGCAGCGGGCGTAGAGCGTGCGGTCGTCGGTGGGCTGTCGTTGGGGGGCTACCTGTCGCTGGCGTTCCATCTGCGCCATCCGGCGCGCGTCGCCGCGTTGATGCTGTTCGACACGGGCCCCGGCTACCGTCGGGATGAAGCCCGCGAGGAGTGGAACCGGCGGGTGGAACGAACTGCAGCGGCCTTCGAGGCGCAAGGCCTCAGTGCGCTGCCGAACCGGGCCGAGGTGGCCGCCTCGCGGCACCGGAGCTCGGCAGGCCTTGCTCGAGCTGCCCGGGGCATCATGGCCCAGCACGGCGCGGACGTCATCGAATCCCTGCCGGCGATCGCCGTGCCGACTTTGGTTGTGGTCGGCGCGGAGGACACGCCATTCCTGGCTGCGGCCGGCTACATGGCCGCGAAGATTCGAGGCGCCAAGAAGGTCGTTATCCCTGGTGCCGGGCACGCTGCCAACGTCGATCAGCCGGAGATGTTCAACCGAGCGGTACTGGACTTCCTGGAGGCGACATGATGGGACCGTTTGGCGACGTTTCGGTGGATGTCCACGACGACTTCGTAGCCACCGTCGAGCTCCACCGTCCGCCCAACAATCACTTCGACATCGAGCTGATCCGGTCGCTGGCCGAAGCGTTCGAGGCGCTCGACCGTGAGCTCAGCTGCCGAGCCATAGTGCTGTGCTCCGAGGGCAGACATTTCTGCGCGGGCGCAGACTTCAGCGGGCGTGCTGGTCCGATCGGCGACGGGTCTGGGCACCTGTACGACGAGGCCGTTCGGCTGTTTGCGGCGAGGACGCCGGTCGTCGCCGCCGTTCAGGGCGCTGCAGTCGGAGGCGGCCTCGGCCTCGCCATGGCGGCCGACTTCCGCGTTGCCAGCCCTGAAGCGCGCTTCGTGGCCAACTTCGCGCAGCTGGGCTTCCACCACGGCTTTGCGCTGACGGCGACGCTGCCCGCCGTGGTGGGGCAGCAGCACGCACTCGAGCTGCTGCTCACCGCACGTCGCGTGCCTGGTGAGGAGGCGCTGCGGATCGGAATGTGCGACCGTCTCGTCCCAGCCGATCGGTTGCGGGATGAAGCGCAGTCGCTGGCCGCCGAGATCGCAGCGTCAGCACCGCTGGCGGTTCGTTCGATCAGGGATACGATGCGTGACGACCTGGTTGGGCGCGTCCGGCGAGCGCTCGACCGCGAGCGGGCTGAGCAGGACCGCCTGCGCGTCACGGAGGACTTCGGGGAGGGTGTCCGAGCCATGGCCGAGCGGCGCCCACCGCGCTTCACGGGGCGGTAAGTTCGCCCGGAATCAATCAGCTAGACCATGCGCGGCAGGAGCAAGCCGGAGACGACCATCAGCAGCAGGCCAATGACCATCTTCAGGCCACCGTCGCGCACGAACGCCAGACCCAGGAGCAGCAATGCCACCGGGAGCCGGCCGATGAACAGGTTGATGATCTTCGGCAGGTTCTCCGCCGTGATGTTTGCCTCGCCGATGGTGACCGTCGCGAGGACCAGCATGAGAACGGCCGAGATCTCCCACACCAGCTTCCCTTTACCTTCCCGTGCCAGCAGATAACCCGCGATCAGCGGGACGATAACGAGCAAGCGCGACAGGGTGTCGGTAATCAGGGTCGGGCTCACACTCACCGGTGGGATGCTCACTGTCGATTGCGCCAGTGGTGCCAGCACGATCAGAAGATCCATTTCTCTCCGAGAATGGTGGGCAGAAACGTGGACAGGTGCGGCGGAGAGCCGTAGTGAGGCTACACCTTCGCCACGCGCAGCGCAACTCGTGATGCCGGCGCGCTCTTCTGCCGCCTTATTGACGTCAGACTGCCTATGTTGAGCTAGCGTCGTGATGTGTGGAAATTCAGAGGCGAGCGGCGCCCCTGGTGCGCTCATGAAAGGGGGCGTACCTTCCCGGTTGACCTTGCCCGTCAGCCAGTGGAGGAA
>Ga0070699_100000363_pt1 | contig 44326 bp, 60 predicted proteins | sample KBSK1503metaG_FD_65473 | JGI IMG/M metagenome (GOLD analysis project Ga0070699, IMG submission 65473) | Corn, switchgrass and miscanthus rhizosphere microbial communities from Kellogg Biological Station, Michigan, USA - KBS K1-50-3 metaG | ecosystem: Host-associated > Plants > Roots >... | reverse complement strand
TTCATGGCCGCCCGCGCGGGCACTCTCACCGTCGCCCTAGCGGCGTTGTCGATCGCGCTGATGGACAGCCAGAAGTCGATCCGGATCAACGAGAAGTACGCGGCGGACCTCGGCCGACAGTTCAACATCACCGGCGATGACATCGTCGACACGTTGCACAAGACCGACGCGGCGTTGGCGAAGATGGCGCAGAGCGGGCGGCGCGACGAGGCCCTGGCGGCGGTCGGCGAGGCCGCGAAGGCTGCGGGCATCAGCATGGAGTACGCGCAGAAGCAACTGCCGCTGTTGTCGGCGGCGCTTGAGGGGGCGGACGAGCCGGCCAACAAACTCGGCGACGGCCTGTCCTACGCCGAGCGGGAAGCGGCGGCGCTACTCCGGCAGCTGCCGAAGCTCAACAACGAACTGCTGACATTCCGCGGTGCCGAGCGCGGTGCCGAGGCCGCTGTTGACGATCTGCAGGAGGCCTTGAAGGTCTCCAATGGTTCGCTGGATATTCACGACGAGAAGGGCCGCGCCGCCGCCGCCGCCGTGGATGACCTGGCTCGCGCCGCAGACGCGGCCGCCGCAGCGAAACTGGCGGAGACCGGTTCGATCGACGAGGCGACCAAGGTTTACGACAACTACATCGCGCAGTTGCGCAACACGCTGATTAACGCCGGCATGGCCGCGGGCGCGGTTGACGAACTCATCGACGCGATCACCCGCGTGCCGACGTATAAGAGCGTCGTTTTCGAGATCACGACGAAGACGTTCGGCGCCGGGCGGCAGGCGGGCAACAACCGTTGGGGTGGTGTCACCGAACACGCCGCCGCCGGAGTCCTGCGCTCGGCGCATGTGGCCTCGCCGCCGACTCGCTACGCCTACGCCGAACCGGAGACCGGTGGTGAGGCGTTCGTGCCCAAGCACGGCAACTACGGCCGGTCCATGTCGATCCTGTCCGCCGCTGCTGGTTGGTACAACGCCGACGTGGTGCCGCGCGGCGGGGACTTCACGAGCGGCGGTGGCGGCGCGCAGCGGGTGGACGTGGTCGTGTCGGCCAAGCCGGGCACGGACCGGGGTGTCGTGTCGGCGTTGGTTGAGTCGTTGCGGTTCGAGGTCCGCACCGCCGGGCAGGGCAGCGCACAGACCTACTTCGGGCAGAGCTGATGGCTTTCCCCGACGACCCGCTCGACATCACCGTGTCGGTGGCGTACGAGGCGGACCCGTTGGCGGAGCCGTCGTCGTGGACGTTCACCGAGATCACGTCGGCGGACCCTGAGGACAACATGGTCCGCGCTCCGGTGGTCATTACCCGCGGCCGGGCCGGCGAGCAGGGTTCGGTGGGTCCGAGCTCCTGCGACTTCGACGTCATCAACCCGGACGGGGTCTTCTCGCCCCGCAATGTGGGCGGCGCCAACTATGGCCGGTTCGGACGTAACACTCCAGTGCGAGTGTCGGCGGATCCTGGCTCGGGCGCGGTGGTGCGGTCGACGGCGCTTGTAGCGTCGTGGCCGCCGCGGTGGACCGGGCCGGACATTGACGACCACGTGCCGGTCCGGGCCAACGGTCTGCTGCGCCGGTTGGGGCAGGGACAGTCGCCGCTGAAGTCGGCGCTGTACCGGGTATCGCTTGCAGCCAACCCTGTGGCGTATTGGCCGCTGGAAGGTGAGGGCGAACAAACCGAAGCGCCGTCCGGTCTTTCCGGGCAGCCGCCGATACGTGCAGTCACAACGTTCCCGTTTGTGACCGCATCGGCACCGGCGGGGGCGTCAAGCGCGTTGGACATGGTGGCCGCCGAACTCGCCATCTCATGGGTGGTAGTCGATAAGGGCAGCACCGCAGATTTTCAGGTCGAGTTCACCGCCGTGTCCGACCTGGGCGGCGCCACCAACGTGTTGGCGATCCAAAGCCCCGCGGGCACTTTTGTGGCCGGACCTAACACCGCTGATGCCGACGGGGAGCCGCACCACTTCTCGTACCAGTTCACAACAAACGGCGCCGCCGTGGACCTTAACAAGTATGTAGATGGTGTTCTAATCACTTCGCTCCCCGGCTTTGGTACTTCCATCACGAACTCGGTCACGCTCGGTTTGTACCGTGGCGGTCACACCAGCGGGACCGTCCTGCTCAGCCATGTTGCGGTCCTGGTCGGGATCAGCGCATCCGCGGGTCGGGCCGCGGCCGCCGACGGGTACGCCGGCGAGGAAGCCGCCGTACGGTTCGCCCGGCTGTGCGATGAGGAGTCGATCCCTAACGACGTCGCCTCCGGCTCCAGCGAGCCGATGGGTCCGCAGACGACTAAGACCCTGCTCGACCTTTTGCGCGAATGTGAAGCCGCGGATGAAGGCCTGATCGTCGAGCGCCGCACCGGCGAGCTCGGCTTCGACACCCGCGGCTCGCGCGAAAACCAGCCCGTGACGTTGACGCTGGACTACGAAGAGGGTCACGTCACCGACTTCTATCCCGTCGATGACGACCGCTATCTTCGCAACGACGTCACGATCACACGCACCGGCGGTTCGTCGGGAAGGTTCGTCGACGAGGACGGACCGTTGGGCGTCGCCGCAGTCGGTCGGTATGACGACGCTGCCACCCTCAACCTGGAAGAAGACGACCAAGCCGTTCAACACGCGAGCTTGCGGGTGGGCCTCGGCACCGTCGACGAACCTCGCTACCTCGGTATCCAGGTCGACCTTCACGAGCATCCAGACCTGATCGACGCATGGCTGGCGTGTGACATCGGCTCACGCATCCAGATCACCAACGCGCCGGTGCACCTCGTCGGGCCGAACACCATCGACCTGATCATCGAGGGCTACACCGAAACCCTCGACGTGAACTTCTGGCAGGTCGAACTCAACTGCGCCCCCTACGGCCCGTATCGGGCGGGCGTCTACGCGGAGGACTCCATGTCGCTGTTGACCGCCGAGACCACCACCTCCACCACATGGCGGATCGGGTGTCAGCCGGACTTCACCGAGGACGCCGATGACCTGCCGGTAGACCTGCTGGCTGGCGCCGAGGTGGTGACGGTCACGGCTGTGGCCGCGGTCGCGCCGTCGATCCTGGCCGGCACCCCGGCCCACGCCGACAACGCATCGGTGACGCCGACCAACCCGTCGCACCTTGAGGGCGACCTCATGCTGGTGTTCGCCGCGATCCGCAGCAGCGGCACCGGCACGGTGTCGGACCTGTCCGGGTACACCTCGCTCTACACGTTCGGCAACATGCGCATCTTCGGCAAGTACGCTACGTCGGCGGCGATGGCCGACCCGACGGTGTCCTTCGCCGGCGGTGCTGCCGGTGACACCACATCCGCGGTCGTTGTGCGTGCCCGCGGATGTCAGATCACCGTGCTCAACTCGAAGGAGCAGTTGAACGGCAGCGCGCAGGACATCTCGTTCCCGCACTACGTGCAGGAGGGTGACGTTCAGGTTCTGCAGTTCTGCTGGAAGCAGGACGATTACACCAGCGTCGCCCCGTCCACCTACACGGAAGTGGTCGAGGCCAGCACCACCACTGGAAACGACCAGAGCCTGTACGTGGTGCGCGGCCCCGTCAGCACCGATTCGGTGCCGTCGGCGACCAGCTCCCACACCGTTACCGGCGGCGCGGCTGCCATCTCCCGGGTCGTGTTCCTCACCCTGCCGCGTGGTGTGGCTGACCTGACCGTCACCCGCAGCGTCAACGGCGTCTCCACCACGCACGCTCAACTGGCCGACGTGCAAGTCGACAAGCCGCTCGTCTGGGCGCTGTGAGGGGATGGGATGACGGTCTTCTCCGGCCAGAAGGCGCGGGCCTCCGACTACAACAACCTGCTCAATGAGAACTCTCCGCTGCCGCTGGGCATCATCGCCCGCGGCAACCGAACCACGAACTCGACCACAACCACCACCGAGGTCGGCGTACTGCGCCTCGACGACATCCCCATGTATGCCGGCCGGACCTACAAGATCTGGACCTCGGCGTTGACGCTGGATACCTCCGTCGCCGCTGATGTCGCGGCGGCCAATCTGCGATACACCACCGACGGCTCGACGCCCACCACGTCATCGACGATCCTCACCGCCGCGCAGGCACCACTGGCCAACGCCACCAGCGGCAACTCGGTCACCATCATCATCGACTACTCGCCGGCCACCGACACCCTGTTCTCGGTGCTGCTCACCGTCACGCGGGTGTCCGGCACCGGAAACATCAGCATCGCCGGCGCAGCCACGGCGCCTATCGACATGGTCATCGAGGACATCGGGCTGGACCCGACCGACACCGGCACGGACATCTGATGGACGAGTACGCCGAGTACCGCGACGCGTGGCAGCCCGACTGTGAGGTCGCCACCCGGATGGGTTGTATCCGGATCGTTGACGGCATCCACGACACCACCAGCGACCCAGACTTCATCTGGAATTCGGGGCTGTTCATCCACACCAACTCGGCTCATAACTCGGTCGGTCTCGTGGAAGTGAAGATCGAGAAGTCGTCGGGTCGGATCCGCCTGGAAACCGACGGCGCGCACATGGGCACCGTGATCGTGGGGATAGACGAGACGGCAGCCAGGCAGGGCCTTTCGTTCGGCCCGTCCGGCGGCAACACCTACGCGAGCATCGAGTGCGGCAAACTCGGCGTGTTCCAGGACCTGCGGATCCAGTCGGTCTATGACGCGGTGGCCTCCGGCAACTTGAACATCTGGGTCGAGTTTCACTCGCCACTGGTGCGTGGTGTCGGCGACCCGTCGAAGGCGGACCGGGCACTGGCAGCGATCGCCGCGCTCGAGGCGCGCGTCCTGGCATTGGAGGAGGCCTGATGGCCACCAAGATCCTGCTGATCGGATTCGACCTGAGCAAGCCGGAGGACGTGGCGGTTGCCGAGGCGCTGGAGGAATACGCCGAGGCGGCGGAGCGGGAGGGGCGCACGGTCGTCGGCACCCCCGACACGACCGTTGTCCGTGACGACCCGGAGCGGACCGCGATGGGCGAGTACGCGGTCGCAGTGGTAGGCGAATGGTCCGATGGCGACTAGCCCCGACCACCCGGAGCTCCAGTTCATCCAGGCGTCCGGCTACACCAAGGGCCGCGCCGACGGGCCACCGCTATGGATCGTCATTCACGACATGGAGGCCCACGAGACGCCGACCACGGCGGAGAACACGGCCAACTACTTCGCCACCGGCGCGGGCGGCCGCAGCGTCTCAAGCCACTACTGCGCGGATTCAAACAGCGTCGTGCAGTGCGTCCTGCTCAAGGACGTCGCGTGGACCGTGGGCAACCGGTCGGGCAATTACAGGGGGATCAACTGGGAGTTGAGCGGGTTCGCCTCGCAGACCCGCGAGCAATGGCTGGACGAGTTCGGCGTGGCCATGTTCGACCAGATCGCGCCCATCATCCGAGCCGACGCGGCCGAGTACGGCATCCCGCTCGAGCGCCGCACCATCGCCGAACTCCAGGCCTACCAGCCGGGGATCACCTCGCACAACGACCTCGGCAAAGCCTTCGGCGGCACCGACCACACCGACCCCGGCCCCAACTTCCCCTGGGATTACCTGCTGGAGCTACTGACCGGAGGCGACGACATGGCCCTGACACCAGAGCAGCAGGAACAACTGCTCCGCGAGGTCCACGACATCCACTACCTGCTGTTCACCCTCGACTCGGCGCCTCGGCCACCGATGAGCGTCGCCGGGAAGATCGAGACCATCCGTGCCGCGGTCACCTCCGGTGTGCCGGTGCCAGGTGAGGTCACGCTGTCGGAGGAGTCATTGGATGCGATCGAAGAGCGCGTCGATAAGCAACTTGACGAAATCGCTGACTAGCCCACCGATGGAAGCTGTCTGGGTGGCGCTCATCGTCGCCGGCGTCGGCCTGCTCGGCCAGTGGCTGCTCAAGCGTCAGGACTTCGCACGCCAGGATGAGGTGGCCCGCCGGGTCACCGACGCGGCGGACAAACTCGCGGTTCAGAACGAGCGGGTGGCCCTGGCGACGGAGACCACCAACGCCAAACTCGACGAGGTGCACGTCATCGTGAACCAGCAACGCACCGACATGGTCGCCCGCATCGACGACCTGAAGGCGGCACTCATCGCCGCCGGACTGCCCATCCCACCCGACGCCAAGCGCGAGCCTGCGCCGTAACGAAAGGAACCCGCCATGCTTGCAATCGCGGCGGTGATCGTGTTCGTCCTTGCCCTGCTCCTCGGACTACTCGGTGCCAGCACCGGCGACTTCAGCCTGCTGTTCCTGGGGCTGGCCCTTCTCGCCGGGCATTTCGCGTTCACCTACTGGGGAACGCGCCGGCAAGGTTGAGCACCACCGCACCACCCGCCGCAGCCTGGACCCCGCTGATGGCCTGCACTACCCGTTGAGAACAGAGGCGCCGTGGTGAAGGACATCAGCTGGAAGCACGTGACGATCATTGTGGCTTTCTTCGCCACGATCGCGGCGCTCACATTCACCGGCAAGGACACCGCGACGTTCGTCCTGGTCGGCATGGGCATCCTGGCCGGCATCGGTGTGGTGGCGGTCAAGTCGGCTGAGACGAGGGAACAGTCCTCCGCGGTGCAGCGCCAGACCAACGGCAACATGACCAAGCTGCTGGAGATGCTCGAGTCGCAGGGGCAGATGCTCGCCGCGATGCACCCGAACCCGCGTGACGACGACAAGCCGAACTACCGAGATGTAGAGGAGTAGCACCATGCTTGCGAAGATCGCCAAGGCGTTGGCCGCGGGTTTGCTCGGGGCGTATGCCGTCTACCAGATCGGCCGCGGCGCCGAGTCGCCCGCCGGTGTCGGCATCTCCTTCGACGAGTGGGTCAACGTCATCTCGACCGCCATCACGGTCGGCTTCGGCACGTGGTTTGTGCCGAACTCCCCTGCGACATCGGAGACCAAATGAGTACGGATAGATACGTCGGTTCCCACCGCCCGCCCCGGCCCAGCGCCGGGGCGGTTTCGCGTTTGCGGGGTCTGCTCGGTGTGGTCATCGGCCTCACCGTCGGGCTCCTGGCCGGCGGTGGTGCGGTGTACGCCGTCACCGCGGGCGACACGATCGGGTGCCAACCCGGCCAGGTCATCGTCCTGCAGCCGGACGGCACGTGGGCCTGTGCGGACCCGCTAGGAGGCCCCGCGCCGAGCCCCAGCGCCACGCTGACGGCCTCACCGTCGCCGTCTATGTCACCCTCGGCGTCGCCTTCTGTCTCGCCCACGTCGACTACAGCCCCGCCAACGACACCTCCAGCGAGTCCTTCACCCACGGCCAGTCCGTCGCCCACACCGTCGCCTACGCCGACGCCCAGCCCGAGTCCGACCGGGCCGCTGCGTAACTGCTTCGGTGACCTCAAGAACTCGCTCGGGCCGATCGACCAGTCGCGGTTGGCCGCGTGCGGGTATCCCACGCTGGCGAGCACGGGCGTGCCGCCGAGCATCACGCCAACGCCGTACACCGGGTCGCTCACGATCAGCACGGCAGGCACGGTCATCGACGGCAAGGCGATCAACGGGTGTCTGCGGATCCTCGCGACCAACGTGACGATCCGCAACTCTAAGATCACCTGCCTGGCGGGAGGGTGGTTCGCCGGCATCTACGGCGACGACGCGCCCGCTGCCGCCAACCTCCGCATTGACCACGTAGAGATCACGTGTGTTGACGGGCACCGACATGGCGTGTGGGTGCACGGCGCGACGATCACGAACGCCTACATCCACGACTGCGAGAACGCCGGGGAGATCAACGGCAACACGGTGGTCCGCGACTCGTACCTGAGCTCGCGCGAGGTTGCTCCCGGGCACGCCGACGACCTGCAATCGCAGGGCGGCTCTGACGTCGTCATCGAGCACAACACCTTCGCGGGCTTGAACCCGATCACGTCGAGCATCATCACCAACCCGACGTCCAACCTGCGCTGGACCATCGTCAACAACTTCCTCAGCGCCGGTGCGTACACGCTCTACTGCAGCGACAACGGCAGCGGCGCGTGGGTGGTGCGCGACAATCGGTTCTACGGTCCGACGGGCAACTACGGCTCCGATCCGCACCGGCCGGCGTACGGTTGGACAGACGGATGTGGAGGTGTCGGCACATGGACGGGTAACTACCGCGACGACACTCTGGCGGCGGTTGGCCGCTGACCCAGCGCAACAAAAAAAGGCCCCATCCCCCCGGTCGGAGGGGATGGGGCCTTCTTCTTTGTACCCAGCGGCCGACCGGAACGCTAGGGTCCGATCAGCTCGCCGTTGCCTGCGCCTTGCTGTTCCCGTTCATCGCCGCCAGACCCGACTCGCGTCGCATCTTCGCCACCTCGGTCCGGTACGCCAGGACCTCCGGCGACTCGTGCACGTCGGCCGCGGCCCGAAGCCTCGCCGTGGGTGTCAACGCCTCCACCTCCGAAGCGACTATCTGGCGGATCTTGCGGACCACCTCTACGAGCGACACCGACGCCACGACCATGATCCCGTCGATGATGAGAGGCCAGATGTAGGACTCCCACTGATCGAAACCGAGCTCGTGGACCGCGGCGCGTTGCTGCGCGTAGGAGATGGCTGCCGCGCCAAGCGCCACAACAGCCGCCCCGGCGATGCGAAGCGCGGACAGTCCGCGACTCGACGACGGGATACGTACGACTAGCTCGAGCGCGCCGAAGACCGCCAGCGGCGGGCCTGCGGAGACTAGCTGCGCTGCGAGGGAGTCTGGTGCGTGGAGAACGTTCATCGCGATCGACGCGGCGATGCCGGCCAGGACCGTGATTAGAACCATCCAACGCAGACGCCTCAACTGCTTGAGGTCATGCATCGTGGGTCTCCCTCCCACTGGCCACCCGGATGGTGGCGGGAGTGGACCTGCCAGGGGTCGAACCTGGCTGCGAGGTCTTACGCCTCGGTACTCGTTCAGGCTGCCGTTGCTGCTAGCCCGCGGTCCGTGGAGGGGAACCCCCGGCGCCTGCGGAGCGGTGCTCGACGCGGCTGCGCGGGGGTAAACGTCCCTCTACCCTAGGGGGGTTTTTGACATCGGGACATTGTGGGTGTATCGCGCTAGACAAACTGGGCGCATCGCCCAAGTCCGGCAGGAAATCAATCGACGGGCGTCCAACTGTCCATAAGGGATTGTGGTGAACCGGACACGGTGGTACGAGCGGGTCAACAACGCTGTCCGAAAGGCTGACCATCAAACCCGGGCACAACGGGCGGTGCCCAGAAGACCGGCCGTTCGGATGACCCGGCTCGGTACGAACGGCTGATGCTCAGATCACCGAAGTGCGGCCGACGAGTTCATCCTCAAGCCAGCGCATGTCCTGGCGCAGCACGGCGTCCTGAACGTCGACGGCCGGCGCGGTGTCGGGTTGGGCAACGCGCGCCGCGAGAACCTCGCCGAGGTCCGGTCGACGCAGCAGGGCACGTAGGCGGCGCACGTTGTTCCCCCATCCCGGTTTCGGCTGAGTGTGCACGGTGGCCTCCTTGATCGCCAGGTTTGGCAACTTCCTGCCAGGGGGTGCCCCTCACGGCAGGGTCCGGGCCGTGAGGGTGCAGGATCGGCTATGCCGCTTCGGTGGCACGTCCGAGCCGGCTAGATTCCGGCTCGGACGTCTTGGACGACGTCACGGATCCTCGTGCTGGTTGGTTCAGTCGCGGCAGCCTAGCAACGGCGGCGGCGAGGTCGTCCCCGTCGACCTGCACGTACCGCTGTGTGGTGGCCGCCGACGAGTGGCCGAGCAGTTGCTGGATGGCGAACGCGTCGACTCCGCTGCGGCGTAGCCGGGTGGCGTACGCGCCGCGGAACCAGTGCAGGGTGACCTCGGTCAGCCCTATCCCGGTAAGCGCCCGCGACGCCGTTAATGTCACCCACTGCCGCCCTACCGGTTGGCCGTGGTGGGTGATGAGCGGCCCGTCGGGGCATCCGCCGATCTCGTCCCACACGTCCTCGGGCACGGGCACGGCGCGCATCTTGTCGCCCTTGCCGTGGATGATGACTTGCTGGCGGGTGAAGTGTTCCCGTCGTGCGTCGGCCACCTCAGCGGCCCGCATGCCTAGTCCGGCGGCGAGAATGACGGCGCGGAGCACGGGGCGGTGCAGGTTGGTGAGGGCGTGCGCGAGCTGGTCGTCGCTGGCGACGCGGGGCAGGTGCCTTCCGACGCGTGGCCTGGTCATCGGCTGCGAGGGGTCGTAGTCGAGTAAAGGGCGGGGTCCCTTTGTGCACCATCTGAAATAGGCGACGATGTGGCACCAGTAGGTTTCCCGGGTTTTGCTGCACCAGTCGGCGTTGCCCAGCCAGAACTGGAGTTCGCCGGTGGTGGCCTCGTCGAGGCCGTAGGGCAGGTCACGGTCGAGGCGGCGGAGCAGTTCTTCCCGCGAGTCGACCGTGTTGGGTGATCGACCTTCTGCCCGCAGTGCGGTGAGATGGTCGTCTATGTAATGCGTCATGGTGTGATATCCAACTCAAGTTAACAGGCGTCCATGAGGGCCGGACGGTCAGTGACGGCGGCGACACGGTTGGTGTCGGTCATACCTAGGTGCTAGGCGGGCACGCGCTCCAGCCTGCGGGCGCGGCGCTCGGCACCACGGCCACCGGGCCTAAGAGACCGACGAGGATAGGTCAACCTAACGCGCCTAGCGGGCCTAACTGGCGCAGTTAGGGGACCGCCGTGCAGTAGCCAGTCGCGGTCCACGCCCAGGCCGTCCGCGATGGCTTCCGTGACGTCGAGGATGTCGCGAGGCAGTGAGCCGCGCTGCTCCCACTTCGCCCATGCGGCGGGGTGTAGCCCGCATTTCTCGGCGGCGTCCTTCACGGTGAGGTGACCCATCTGCGCCCTAACGAGCAAAAGCCGGTGGGCAAACGTGTCGGTTGGGATGGTCGCCACCACCCGGCCCTCGCGGTTGTTGTCCTCCATGTGGCTATGGTTTGCCAAGGACAAGAAGTTGTCAACACCCAAGAGGGTTATCTCACAGAAGTTCTGAGTGTCCTCTTGCGGGACAACTATCGTCTGTGACAACCTGTTGTCCATGACGGAACCGAGCCAGCTCTATCGCCTCATCGAGGAGCGGCTACCCGGGACCCTGGCCGAACTGATCGAGCAGCGGCGTCCCTACACCTCGTGGAAGGCCATCGCGGCCGAGATTCACCAGACGACCGGCATCAGCGTGAGTTGGCAGACCCTGTCCAACTGGTTCGCCTCGCGTATCCAGATCGAGGTGAAGGTCGCATGAGCCGCCCACCCGGGCGTCGAGGTGGCGGCGGGCGTGGCCCGAAGGTACGCCGCGCCGGCGGCCGCAGGAGCGGCGCCAAGGGCGGCGGCTGCCTCGTGCTCCTCTTCGTCGGCTCCGGTCTGATGCTCACCTCCGGCGCGGCCGGCCTGCTGGTGTGGGTGGCGAGATGAACGCCGCCGTCGAGCCCCCGCCTGTTGGCTCCGGCGGTCCCGCGCCTTCCCGCCCCCCGGGCTAGGCGCGACGGGCCGGGTCCGTGTCTGAGGGGTCGCGGACCCGGCCCACCTACTCCCGCCAGCGACCGTGCAATCCGGAAGCCGGGCGGTGAAGCGGACCGGCCCCACGGCACGGTGGGGCCGGCTCCGCACCCAAGAAGAAGGCCCCGGAGGTGACCCGGGGCCGAGGACACCGACAACCAAGGAGGAGTGCGATGTCCAACACGAAGGCTACCCGCTACCGACTGCCTGATGCGCTAGGTGGGGGCGAGTACGAGGAGTGCCCCCCAACCGTCCCTGCGCCGTACGGCACGTGCGCCTTCTTGCTTGCTCTTGATGGATCATCTATCAATCCATCAACGGACGGCGGCTACGTCGTGTACGTGGCCAAGGATCTCCTGACCGAGGTCAAGCCACCGCTGCCGCTGGAACCGGTCACGAACGGCACGGTCGTTCGTCTCGACGGCGGCGGACTGTGGGCGAGGTCCATCACTGGCACCGGGGCCAATTGGTTGGGAGTGCATAGCCGGCAGTTGTCGACGTGGTCGGAGCTATGTCAACTCGGCACCCCCGTCGTGCTGGTGCCGGACCCGTTCGCCGAGCCGGTCGAGTTGCCGTGGGAGGACAAAACCAAGTGCGGCGTGACCGTTGGCGTGCGCGCGCTTGACACGGGCAACGTCAACGTGTGGATGACTCCTGAAGACGTCATCCGCGTCGCCACCGTGACCGGAGCCCTCGCCCGCGACATGGCCCGTGCACTGTGGGTGGCCGCAGCGGAGGCGACGACGTGACGCATTTACTCCACGCCGCCCTCGACGCCGTGCACCGCCGCGACTACCCCGCCTGCCGCGAGTTGATGTCCGGGCACACACCGGAGGAGATCCGGTCGTGGCGCACCTCATTCTTGGCGGCGGCGGCGCAGTGCGACGTCGTGCTGTACGAGCCGGTGCCGACCTACGTGGAGGCGTACCCGATCGGCGGCAGGACATGAGCACCGAAGACGTCACCATCGCCCTCTCAGCCCTCGCCACCGTCATGTTCCTGGTCTGGTGCGTGCTCACCGTCATCGCCCGGCGACTGGACCGGCGCCAGATGGCCGACCAGGCCGAGGTCGAACGGCGCTGGCCGATGCTCGCCATCGAGGACTTCACCGAGGAAGACGAGTTGGCGCCGCAGGTCGAAGCCGCACCGACGCTGCGCGAGGAACGCATCCTCGTCCGCTCGGCGGCGCACCGACCGCACAGCGAATGCGTAGACAGCTGGGCCGACGGCAGGGCGCCGTGCGGCCGGTGCCAGCGAATCCTAGGAGTACGGACACCATGAGCGCCTTATGCCTGTGCCTCGGCCTGCTGCTGCCCGTCGGCTCAATCCTGCACAGCTTCGCCCGCGACGAGGCCGACGACCGCACCGCCCGTGACATCGCCCGCATCACCGCCGCCCTCGCCCCCGAACGCGAATCGCTGCTGCCCGAAGACTTCCACGACACCTGGCCGCAACGGCAGACACCGTCCGACCTACCCCCACGCGTCGGGCTGATCGTCGCCGTGGACCGGCCCGGGCGGCACCGCGCACCCGACCCGGAGGAGTTGACCACCACCGGCCAGTTCTGGGCCATCGTCGACACCCTGCGCCAACTGGAGCAGCCGTGCGCGCACTGCGCCACACCGGAGGACGGGGAGCCGGCGCACGCGGGGTGTCCTGGCTGTAGCTGTCCTTGCTCGTTGGCGGAGGTGGCGGCGTAATGCCACGAGCACCGAAGTCAGCGATCTACACCCTCGTCGACATGGACCCGGCCATTGCCATCGTCCGCTGCGCCGATGGCGACCGGGCCACTTTCGACAGCCTCGTTGCGGGTTACCTCGGGCGGGACTACTACGACACCACCGAGTACATGGTGGTCGAGCCGGAGTGGCGCTGGTATCGGATGAACCCGGTTCAGAACACCGAGTACACCTGGGAACTCGGCGATGCCAACGGGCCGGGGCGAGGCAACTGGATGGGCGCTCTGGTAAAGCTCGTGCGGCAGGTTACCCCATGACCATCCTCCACGTCGCTGAAGCATGCCCCGACCCGTACGGGCACACCCGGCTGCATTCGATGCGGGAAACGTCGTGGCGGGCGCCGGCCGAACACAGCAACGGCTGCCCGTGGTGCGGCGGGGACACCCCGGGCAGTGTCGCCGACGACGACCTGCGGGCCGAGTTGGCGGCCGAAGCGCGGGAGTACGCGTGGCGGACGAGGGCTGAGGAATGAGCCGCTACGTCGCGCCCATCCGCCGCCACGACACCGCCAAGGGCCACTACTACAAGGACGCGGCCGGCACCCGCGTGCCCGGCGTAACCACCATCATCGGCGACGGCGTACCCAAACCCGCGCTCATCAACTGGGCAGCCAACGCCACCGCCGAGTACGCCGTCGACCACTGGGATGACATCGCCGAGCAGAAGCCGGCCGCGCGGCTCAAGCGGCTACAGGGCGCCCGGTACCTCGAGAAGGACGCCGCCGCGCGCCGCGGCACTGAGGTCCACCGCGCGGCAGAGGAGCTGCTGGCGGGCAAGTCCGTCAAGGTGCCCGAGGAGATCGCCGGCCACGTCGAGTCCTACGCCCGGTTCCTCGACGAGTTCGAAGTAGAGCCGTACTTCGTCGAGTTCTCCTGCGTGTCCTACCGCTGGGGCTACGCCGGCACCGCCGACCTCTGCGCTCAGGTGACGTTGCCCGACCACGGCCCCAAGACGTTGCTGATGGACCTGAAGACAACCCGGTCTGGCATCTTCGGCGAGACCGCACTGCAGCTGGCGGCCTACCGGTACGCCGACGCGTGGGTCATCGACGACGAGGAGATCGACGCGGTTGAGGTGGACTACTGCGCTGCCATCCACGTCCGCGCCGACGGCTACGACCTCGTCCCCGTCGAGGCCGACGAGAACATCCACAAGGCGTTCCTCTACGCGATGAAGGTCCGCGAGTTCGTCGGCGCGTCCCGGGACCTGATCGGCGCCCCGATCATCGCGCCCACCACATCCACGTTCCGCCTGACCCGGGAGTCGCAGTGAGCACCGACATCGCCCGCATGGACACCAACGCCGTCGCCGTACTCGGCACCGCTGGCGAGGCCCTTGACCGTCTGGGCCGCTGGGTCGCCGCCGCCCGCGACGCACACGCCCTCGTCTCACCGCTCGTCGACACCGCGTTCGTGCCCGAGGCGTACAAGCCGAAAGTCCACCCCAACGCCACAGACAAAGAACGCACCGAAGCCCGGGCCGTCGCCGTCGCCAACGCCACCGCCGCCGTACTCCAGGGCATCACGTTGGGGCTCGACCCGCTCACCGCCCTGCAGCAGATCTACATAGTGCACGGACGGCCCGGCATGTACACCGAGATCAAAGTGGCGCTCGTCAAGTCCCGCGGGCATGAGGTGTGGACCGAAGACATCTCCGACACCCGCGCCGTCGTATGCGGGCGCAGGGCCGGCACCGAGTACGTGGAGAAGGTCACCGTCACCATGGACCAGGCCCGCAAAGCCGGCTGGACCACCAACCAGGCGTACACCAAGACGCCCCAGGACATGCTCTACGCCCGCGCCGCCGGCCGCGTGTGCGACCGGATCGCGCCCGACGTGCTCATGGGCATCGCGTCCGTGGAAGAGATCCGCGACAGCATCCAGACCACCGCCGAGGTGGGAAACGGACATCGTACCGTCGCCCCCCGACGAAAGCAGTCGGCGAGCGTGGCGATCGAGACCGCAGAAGAACCGCAACTAGAGGAGGAACAGCCATGGCCGAGCATCCCCGACCCGACCCAACCCGCACCGACAGCGACCCCAACAAGCCCCGACGAACCGACCTCGACCAGCCCGACCCAGGAGGACGGCGAGACTCAGCAACCGGACGCTGAGGGCACCCTACCGGTCGTCGGCGACATCACCGGGGCACAGTCCCGCATGATGTACGGCCTGCTGCGGCAGTCCGGCCGCGAAGACCGGGACGTGGCGCTGGTCTACATCTCCGGCGTCATCGGCCGCGAAATCGGTTCGACCAAGGAGCTCAGCAAGGGCGAGGCGAAGAAGGTTATCGACGCGCTCAACACGGCCGAGCCACCGCTAGACGACGACTTCGGTGCCTGATGGACGAGCTGACGTTGGAGCGCTTCGGCCCAGTACGGCCGCATGTCTTGCATCACTCCGGCCACCGGGACCACCGCGGCCAGGCCATATGCACATGCGGATCCACAGCCGACGCCTCTATCCACAGGGTCCGCGAGGTATCCGACGACGAGCGCGCCGCCGAAGCGCGGCGGATGGGGGAGCGCTGAATGCCACTGCCTTGGGTGCGCCTGGATACGGCGATGCCAGACCACCCGAAGATCATCGAACTGGTTGACCAGCACGGCGACGCAGGTATGGCGGCGGCGTTCGTGTGGGTGTGCTCGCTGGCCTACGCCGGCAAGCACGGCACGAACGGCGCAATCCAACGCGGCCTGCTTCCCAGGCTGAACGGTAAGGCCAAGCACGCCGCGCTGCTGGTGCGGGTTCGATTGTGGGACGAGGCCGAGGGAGGTTGGGTGATCCACAACTTTGATGAGTACAACGGGGTGGCGGTGGACCTTGATGCGATGTTCTCACCGCAGGCGCGTAGCAATGGAGGAAAGGCGCGCGCGGCCAACATGACCCCAGAGGAGCGGTCGGCGTCTGCGAGTAGGGCTGCGCAGGCACGCTGGAACGGCGGCGGCAATGCGTACTGACACGCTTAGTTTGGTGCGTGCGAATCATGCGTGCGACATGCGTGTGATGCGTGGTAACGGACGGACGGACGGACTAACGGAGAAAGTACTTACTCTCCGAAGCGAATCTTGCGACTACGTAACGCGCACGCGCGCATACAGAATTTTCAATGGTTTGGCTGGCTTCGCTTCGCTCGCCGGGGCCAAACGATGACCACCCGCCCGCTGTACGAGCGAACCAACGGTGGCCTGTGCCGCGAGTGCAGTCAGCCCCGGCCGCCCGGTCGGTGCGTGTACTGCTCCGACGAATGCCATGCGGTCTCGAAGGGTCGTCGGGACAAGGCCAAGCAGCAGCGCCGGATGGTCGCCTGCGCGCGCTGTGGCGGCGAAAAGCCGCTCGGCATTCGAGGGTCCAGGTACTGCGAGTCATGCCGCGTCATCATCGGAGACACCGTTGCCCAGATGGAATACGAACGGGGGCGCCGGAAGTCCGTCGCACGCAATCAGGCCCGGACTGAGGCTGGCGAGCGGGTAAGCAGGCGGATTATCGAGGCCCCCGCCGGCACGAAATGGTGCGCGCGCTGCCAGGAGTTCCGTCAGTTGGACGCCTTCACGAAACACAAGGGCAAGGTGCCCGCATACTGCCAGCCCTGCCAGCGGTTCTACAACTCTGAACGCCGACTCAGGATGCAGTTCGGACTGACGTGGGATGAGTACGAACTGCTACTGGCATGCCAGGACGGACGGTGTGCAATCTGCGGCGGTAGGCCTCGCAAAAACCTGCTCTCAGTTGACCATGACCACAAAACCGGAGAGATACGCGGCCTGCTCTGCTCGCGGTGCAATCACAGACTCCTGGGATCAGCCAACGAAGATCCCGCGCGGCTTCGCCACGCCGCCGACTACCTGGAGCAGTTCGCCCCAAGGGAAGTCTTCGGTGATCCCAAGTACGTGCCGGGCTTCGCCGCCGCCGGGTACATCAAGCCGACCGAGGAGGTGCCGTGAAAACGAAGACATGCGACGCATGCAGAGCGGGACGACACCCACACGACCGGTACACCAACACCGGCGCGGACGCCGGGTGCCCGAACCTCACGACGGCCGGCGATCTCGACAGCGACTGCCAATGCACCGTCGTGATGCCCCCGGCGCAGCCAGGTCGGTGCCCGGCATGTGGCCGAGCGGACACCCTGTGAACACCGCCGAGCGTCAGATCGAAGACCTCGCCCGCACCGTCACCTGCCCCGTCTGCGGCGCCCCACCCGGGCGGCACTGCCGCTACGAAGGCACCGGCGCCGCCGCGTACGCCCACGCGCACACCGGCCAGCTCAACAAGGCGAGGCGACAGACGTCGTGACGGTTTCCATCCTGCGCGTCTGTCCGTACTGCGGCCACCCGATGCCGGGCCGGCACGCGTCGATTTGCGCCCAACTCAACCCCTGGGCGTACTGCCCGTGTGGCCACGTGTGGATGCGCCACGACGTCAACGAGTACAGCGGCGACGGCTCTGAGTTGTGCTGCGTCGAAGGCTGTCCACAGATTGGCTGTCCAGGACGGGAGGCCGCGCCATGACCCGCAAATCCCACACCCTGCGCCTGACCGAACAGCCCAACCACACCGGCGGCATCCGCGTCGAGTTCGAATGCCCAACCGGTTGCCTACGCGGGTACGTGTTCTCGCGTGAAGCCGGCCACGACGAGGCTGTGCGGGCAGTGGTCAAAGCGGGGGCGGCAGTGCACCGAGGCGAGAGGACCACCGCATGAACATCCCCGAAGCCATGATCGAAGCCGCGGCGGTAGCGCTGACCGACGACCGCATTAAACGCTGGGGCTACAGCGAGATGCTGGCTGACGGATTGCGGGCCGAATTCCTAGCCGACCCCAACACCACCGCCGACGTCCGTGCCGTCCTCGCCGCCGCTCTGTCCACCTGCACCATCCGCGAAGAGTGGGGCCACAGCAGGAAAGTCGCGGGCGCGCAGTGGCACTCGCATCGGTGCCCGACGGCGGACCAGTACCGGCTTGTGATCGAAACCGCACCCGAGAGGACAACCGGTGAGTGACCTACGAGAGCGGCTGGCGGCGGCGGTGGACGACGCGGTCCCGGCCGTGCGAGTCACCAGAGCGCTTAGGGCATTCGCTGCCTGGCTGCGCGACGAGGCGGCCAAGGATCGGGCGATCGCCGAGCACGCGGCGCTCTACACGACGCGACGCCGCTACATCGCCATGGCTGAGGCCTTCGAGGAGCGCGCCGACGCCATCGACCCCCAACCCGAGAGGACCGCGACATGAGCGCGCTCAGCGACTGGCCCGCAGACGTTCCGATCCCAATGTCCATATGGGAAGACGACTTCGCCAAGATACGCGGCGAGCTGGAGGCGCAGGTCGCCTCGCTCACCGCCGAACGGGACCGGCTGCGGGAGGCGTATGACCTGCTCCGTGTCGAACGAGACCAGACGGCAGCGATGGTCAAAGCTCACCGGAAGGCTGACGAGATCATCCGCGCCGAGCGTGACGCCGCCCTCGCCAGCCTCGCCGCCGAGCGGGAGCAGACGGCACGGATGCGGACGGTGGTGGAGGCGGCGCGGGCGTGGGCAAGTGACGGGCCGAGCCTTGACGGTTGGCGCATCCCGGCCTCTGGCGATCACATCGAGGCTCTGCTGGCTGCCGTCGCCGCCCTTGACGCTGGGGCGGCTACGGGTGGGGAGGACGAATGACCGAAGCCCTCTGCCCTCGCTGCGGTCGGCCCATCCACGACACGGCCTACGTCGACCAGGCATGCCGACGCGACCTGGCCCGCGCCCTGACCGACGTAGCTGCTGTAGCCGGAGACATCACGCTCACCGTGGCCAAGCTCGCCAAGGTGATGCGCTCAGGCGGCCAAGCAGACCCGGACGAGGCGTGGCAAGACCCGGCCACCACCTACCCGGCCTCGCTGCGGTGGCTTCTAGCCGAGGGTGCCGGCGCGCTCTACCCGACAGCCCTGCCCGTCGACCTCCACGCGGCGCACCGCCACGACGCCGCGACCAACACCATGACCACGTGGGCGCGGCACATCCTCGAGGAGCGCGGCGAAGTCATCCCAAGCGGCCACGAGCACCCGCTACGGGCGTTGGCGCACTACCTGACCGCGAGTCTGGACTGGCTGGCGCACCGTCCCGAAGCCGAAGAGGCCTACGACGACCTGGAGCGGGCCTGCCACACCATCGTTGACGTGATCGACCGTCACGAGCCCGGCGAGCTCGTAGGGCTGTGCCCATGCGAAACGTTCCTATACGCCCGCACCGGAGCCGAGTCGACCAAGTGCCGACGGTGCAACACCAGCTACGCCGTGACAGCCTCCCGGGAACAGATGCACCAGGACCTGCGGGACCGTCCGGTGACCGCGTCCGAAGCGGCGCGACTCGCCGTCTACCTCGACGTAATCCCCGACGCGGGCAGGCTACGGAAGCTCATCTGGGACTGGTGCGACCGCGGCCACATCGAGGCCGTAGCGCCAGATCCCAGGTACAAGGGGCCGCCGCGCTACCTACTCGGTCACGTACTGGACAGACTCATGCGCACCGTCGCGGCCAAGGCTGCTTGACGTTGATCGTCGCAGTGCGGACAATGACGCCAAGTTCACCCTGCCCGGACCTCAGTGAGGCCGGGCATTTTCGCTGTCCGGACCGCCCCAAAGGAGGCCGGCCATCCTCAACGAATACCTGCCCCTCGGCCAGATCACCGACGAGGGCGACACCATCTTGCAGACCCGCCGCCTAGTCAAGGGCAAGCGCGTCAGCTTCGCCGTGCACTACGGCGCCGAGACCAAAGCCCGCCCGGAAGACCACACACCGGGCACCACCACCGCAAGACCAGCACCCGGAAAGGCACTCGTAACCATGGACCTGCACGCCGACAAGAAGCGCACCCGGTCAGCCTCCGCCGTAGACGAAATGGGCAACGCCACCACCTTCGCCGGCACCATGGCCTACGCCGTGGATGACCCGGCCCTGGTCAACCTCACCGACAACGGCGACGGCTCCTGCGTCATCGCAGCAGTCGGCCCCGTCGGCGTAGCGAACCTCACCTTCACCGCAACCCCAGACGTGGGCGCTGTCATCGAACGGGTCGAGGCCATCAACGTCATCGCTGGTGACGCAGCCTCATTCACCTTCGTGGACGGGGACGAGGAAGAAGTCACCCCTGACGTGTAGCCCCCATGCGTAGGGCGTTGAGCGTCTGTCCTACGCCCGGATGCCCCGCCCTCATCCCCAGGGCGGGGCAATGCCCCCGATGCAAGGGGCAGGCAGAGCAGGCACGAGGCACAGCACGGCAGCGGGGCTACGACGAGAGACACGCAAGGCACTTCCGCGGGCCAGTCCTCACGCGCGATCCCCTATGCACATGCACCACCACGGGGCATGGACATGGGCGGCGATGCCTAGCACCCAGCACGGTGGCAGACCACTACCCACTGTCCAGACGTGAGTTGGTCGAGCAGGGCATGGACCCCAACGACCCCGCCCATGGGCGGGGGCTATGCGCGCACTGTCACAACGCTGAGACATCGAAGCATCAGCCTGGTGGATGGGCTCGGGCGTGACTCTCTGTGACTGGACAAGTCGGGCAAAAGGGTGGGGGGGTACCTCCCAGTGCCCGGCAAAGACGAACCGCCGGAGAGGTAGCTCGGTTTCTGTACGCCTAGACCCTTCCAAGATCCACTGTCCCCGTCACTCTGAGTAGCTGGTGATTTCCCGTGCCATCTCCGCCCAAAGAGAACCGCCGCCGGCGCAACGCCGACCTCTACGCGGGCCTCCAGGTGAGTGTGAAGGCCACAGAGGACGAGCTCGAGCCGGTTGAGCCGTTCCTGCGCGGCACGCTGGCGCGCACGCGCGAGTGGTACCGGACCTGGGAGTCGGCGCCTCAGACGCAGGTGTTCACCCCTACGGACTGGCAGCGTCTGCGCGTCATGGTGCCGCTCGTCGACCAGTACTTCCGCCACCCGTCGGCGTCTCTGATGGCCGAGATCCGGCAGAACGAGTCGCTGATGGGTGCTACCCATGCCGACCGGCTGCGGGCTCGGATGAAGGTCGAGAAGGCCGCGCCGGAGGAGGTGCCGGAGGGTGTCCCGTCCCTTGCCGAGTACCGCGAACGCCTCGCCGGTTGAGCCTGTCTGTATCGGTCCGACGTGGGAGCGCGGCCCGCACGGCAAGTTCATCCTCCCGCCGTCGACTCTGGGCTGGCAGGCGTTGGCGTGGACGGCCCGGTGGTTGCGTCATTCGGACGGCCCGGACGCCGGCAAGCCGTGGCGTTACACCGACGAGCAGGCCCGCTTCATCCTGTGGTGGTACGCGGTCGACGAGGCTGGCCGGTTCGTCTACCGCCGCGGCATGTTGCGGCGGATGAAGGGCTGGGGCAAGGACCCGGTCGGGGCGACGATCTGCGCGGTGGAGCTGTGTGGGCCGTGCCGGTTCGCCGGCTGGGGGCCGAACAACGAGCCGCTGGCGGTTGCCCACCCTTCGCCGTGGGTCATCACCGCGGCCGTGTCGCTGGATCAGACGAAGAACACGATGCGGCTGTTCCCGTCGCTGTTCTCCGACGATGCGATCGCCGAGTACGGCATCGACCTCGGCAAGGAGATCATCTACACCCGTAACGGGTTACTCGAGGCGGTCACCTCCTCGCCGCGGGCGCTTGAGGGTAAGCGGACGACGTTCTCGCTGAAGAACGAGACGCAGAACTGGCTGGAGAACAACGACGGCCTGGCGATGGCTGAGGTCATCGCCCGCAACAACACGAAGGCCCGCGGCGGTGACGCCCGCGCCCTGTCGATCAACAACGCGCACAACCCCGGCGAGGGGTCTGACGCGGAGCTCGACTTCGAGGCACACGAGTCGTCACTGACCGGCCGGGCGAAGGCCGACTTCCTGTATGACTCGCTCGAGTCGCCGGAGATCGACATGTCCGACCCGGTGCGGTTGCGGGCCGGTCTGACCGCCGCCCGGGGCGATTCGACCTGGCTGGACCTTGACCGGCACGTCGCCGAGATCATGGACCCGCGCACGCGCGAGGGCATGTCGCGCCGGTTCTACCTGAACCAGGTCGTGCCGGGTGACGACACGTGGCTTCGGCGCATCGACTGGGACAAGCTCGGCCCGCCCACGGTGCCGTCGAGGCCGGTGCCGGGTTGGGTGCCGATCTGCGTCGGGTTCGACGGCGCGGACTCCGACGACTGGACTGTGATTCGCTGCGAGACGCAGGACGGCTACCAGTTCACGCCGACGTTTCGGGCCGGCGGCAAGCCGATGATCTGGGATCCGTCCCAGTACGGCGGCTACACACCCCGGCATGAGGTAAACGCCGCTGTGGCGGAGCTGTTCGAGCGTTACCAGGTGGTCCGGCTCTACGCCGACCCGCCGTACTGGCAGTCGGAGATTGACGAGTGGGCGTCGCGGTTCGGCGACAAGGTTGTGTTGCGCTGGGCGACGTGGCGGCCGAGGCAGATGGCCGAGGCGTTGGAGCGCCTGCGTACCGACGTGATGGCCAAGGCGTTCATCCACGACGGGTGTCCGGTGACGTCGCGGCACATCGGCAACGCGCAGATGGACCACCGGCCGCAGGGTGTGTTGATCCGCAAGGACCGGCCGGTGAGCCGGAACAAGATTGACGCTGTCATGTCCTCCGCGCTCGCGCGCGAGGCCGCTTTCGACTGCACGGCGGACGGACTGTGGCCATCGGCCAGCTACGCATACGGGGCTTAGGGGGTCGACTGTGACGATCTCCGCCGACGACGCTCTGGTCCTGGTGAAGAAGCTCCACGGCCGGCTCGCCGAACGCCGAGGGCTAATCAGCGTGGCGGAGGCGTACTACCGCGGGGTGCAGCGGCTGCGGTTCGCCACCGAGAAATGGTCGGAGTACCACGCCGACCGGTACCGGGACTTCTCCGACAACTGGTGTGCTCCGGTGGCGAACTCGTCGTCTGAGCGGCTGCGGATCGACGGGTTCCGCCTGGATGAGGACCCGGCCGTGTCGGACACGGAGAAGGACCTGTGGCGGGACTGGCAGGCCAACGACATGGAGGCCCAGTCGTCGCAGGGCTTCCTTCACTCGATCATCGCCCGCCGTTCGTATGTGCTGGTGTGGGGCGGCGAGGATGACGAGCCGGTCGCGACGTGGGAACGCGCCGACCAGGTCATCGTCGACTACGACGCCGAACGTCCCGGGCGGCGCACCGCGGCGCTGAAGACGTGGTGCGACGAGGATGACGAGTACGCGACCCTCTACACCGACGATCAGGTGTGGAAGTGGCAGCGGCCCAACCGGCACACGGAGCAGAAACCGGCCGGGGCCATCCCGCCCGGCGCGCAGGGCTACGAGTTCTTCGCCACCACATCCGGGCTGGCTGTTGCGACGCGGGACGATTCGGGCTGGAAGCCGCGCGAGGTGCGCGGCGAGCCGAACCTGATGCCCAACCCGCTGGGTGTCGTGCCGATTGTGGAGTTCCCCAACCGGCCCATGCTGGGCTCCGATCCGCTGTCGGACATCGCCGGCACGATCGCCATGCAGGACGCAGTGAATCTGCTGTGGGCGTATCTGTTCACCGCCGCCGACTTCGCGTCGATGCCGGCGCGGGTCGTGATGGGTCAGGAGCCGCCGAAAATCCCGATCCTCGACGCGACCGGCAACAAGGTCGGCGAGCAGACCGTCGACCTGAAGGAGTTGGCGAAGGACCGGATCCTCTGGTTGACCGGTCAGAACGCGAAGATCGGCCAGTGGGACGCGGCAAAGTTGGACGTGTTCACCGGCGTGATCGAGACCGCGGTGACGCACATTGCGGCGCAGACCCGCACGCCGCCGCATTACCTGATCCTGGGTAAGGGCATGGTCAACGTCAACGCCGAGGGCATGAAGGCTGCCGAGGCGGGGCTGGTGGCTAAGGTCAACGAGCAGCACATCTTCTTCTCCCCGCCCGCGCGTGAGGTGTTCCGCATGTTCGCGCTGGTGCGGGACGAGAAGAAGATCGCCGACCAGTGCCGGTTCGGCCAGGTCGTGTGGAAGGACGCGGAGAACCGGTCCGAGGCGCAGCTGGTGGACGCGTTGCAGAAGTTGGGCGCGTTGGGCTTCCCGTTCCAGTGGATCGCCGAACGGTACGGGCTGTCTCAGCCTGAAGTCCTGCGGATGTTGGAGATGCGGGACTCGGAGGCGGCCAAGGCACCGGCGGGCATGCTCGCCAACGCGCTCGCCGGCGAGCCCGCGAAGCCGGCGAAGCCGGCGATAGGGCCGCCACGTGGCCGCGCCAGCGCAGCAGCTTAACGACCTGAGCCTGGATCACTACAGCCAGCGCGAGGTGTTCGTCGGCGCGTCGGCCGAGGTGGCCGGGCAGATGTGGTCCGAGGTCAACCCGAACGACATCGTCAACTCGTGGGCTGCACAGGTGCCCGAGCTCACCGCCGTCGTGTCCGGTGCGCAGTTGGGTGCGGCCCGCTCAGCCGACCCGTATGTGTCGGCGGCGCTCGGCGCGCAGGACGTCACCGAAGAGGCGGTTTCGGCGGTCGACCCGGCCGGCTTCGCCGGGGTTTCCGCCGAGGGCGGGTCGCTGATGTCGCTGTTTACGCACCCGGCTTTCATCACGCTGTCGTCCATCTCCGACGGCATCGACCTCAGTCGGGCGATGGGCATGGGCCGGTCGAACCTGGACATGATCGTGCGTACGGAGGTCGCCGACGCCGGCCGCCTGGCCGACCAGGTGGCGCTCACATCCCACCGCGCGGCGACCGGCTACACCCGTCTGGCGGTTGGCAACTCGTGCGCCCGGTGCCTGATCCTGGCCGGCAAGGAATACGAGTGGAACGCCGGCTTCCTCCGTCATCCCCGCTGCGACTGTGTGCACGTCCCGTCAGGTCGGCGTAAGGCCCGTAAGGCGAAGTCTCCGCAGCAGATCTATGACCGGATGACGGCGTCGCAACGCACCCGCGCGGGCTTTACCAAGGCCGACCAGCGGGCCATCGCCGAGGGCGCGGACCTGAACCAGGTCGTCAACGCCCAGCGCGGCATGTATGTGCCGGGCACGGGCCGTCGCCGGGTCCGCCGTCCCGATGGCACCACCCTCGAAGGCACGACCCGGCTGGGCCAGGCCGGCGCGCGGCTGAAGGGTCAGCCGCGGCTGACCACGAACGAGATCTACCGCATCGCCGGGGACAACCGGGACGAGGCGTTGGCGCTGCTGTACCGCAACGGCTACCTGGTCGATCCGCCGCGGGTGTTGCCGACGGTCGAGGAACTGTTCGCCGACGTGCATGCGCGGTTTGAGGCGTTGGGCTTGCCGCCGGTGCCGCCGATTACCCGACGCCCGTCGTTGCCCGGTCCGGGCGGTCTGCTCGGCCCCGCTGGCGAGCCGGTCACGGTCCGTCCGGCGTTGATGCGGGCGAAGACGACCACACAGCTGGAGAATGCGTGGCGAGCGGAGATTCGTGGTCTCACCGGCCGCCACGTGTTGATCGATATTCCGCCAGGCACGTCGTTGGCGACCGGGCGCGAATACGCCGAGGGTGTGCTGCGCGGGTTGGAACGCTTCCCCGATGCGCGGCTTAACGAGATCCGGTTCGTTTTCAACTTATCGGAGAAGGAGTTTGCTGAGGCTGGCGGCGGCGCGATCCACTTCAACGCGCGCTGGGCGAACACCGCCAACCGTCCGGCACTGCTGCACAACTTAAGCGCCGATGTCGATGGGTGGCGGCTGGGCCCCGCCGGCTGGAACACCCGCGGCGCCGGAAACCCGACCGCCGTAGCTATCCACGAGTTCGGCCACATCCTCGACATGGACAACCTCGGGGAGCGGATCCACGCCGAGGTTCTGCTGCGGGTGGAGACCTTGTCGTATCAGGCCGACCTGCTGACCGACGAGTTCATCCAGCGGGAAATCTCCGCCTACGCGTCCAAAGACACGCACGAGATGATCGCCGAGGCGTTCACCGACGTGATGCTCCGCGGCGAACAGGCGTCGCTGGCGTCGCGTCGCATCGTCGAGGTGTTGGAGCGGGAGTACCGGGCCGGCGGGTTCACCGCGCTCGGCGGGCCGGTGGCACGGTTCCCGGCTCGGGGTGCGGCCAGCGGGCTGAACTCGATGACCGTCCCGCAGTTGCGGGACCTGGCTCGTCAGCACGGCGTCACCATCCCGCCGCTATCGGCGAAGTCGGACATAGTTCGGATTCTTGAGGCCGCAGGCGTGCGACCGGTCGCCGCCGCGTCTGATCTCGCCAATCTGCCCAGTTTGGCTGGCGGCCGGTTGGCGACGAGGCGGGCCAAGGCCGATCTCTTGGCCCGGATAGAGGCCGATCCCGGCACCGCAATTGGGCTCTCTGAGGATCTGGACGCGCTCGTTTCGCAGGGGCTAGTGCGGAAAGAGGCCGGCCGGCTGACCGGTGAGACTGTCGCCGGTCGTGCACAGCAGACCGTAACTCGCTACTTCCTAACCGATCAGGCCAAGGCGGAGATGGCCGCACTGCGCTCGGGCGTCCAGGCGGCGGTACCCCTGTCGCGTATGACCGTCCCGCAGTTGCGCACCTTGGCCCGCGAGCGTGGTGTCACCATCCCGGCGGGGGCGAAGAAGGCCGACATTGTGCGGCTACTGGACGAGGGTGTGCCGACGGCAAAGCCGAGGGCTGGACTCTTGGCGAAGCTCGAAACGAGCCTTACTGCCGATGAACAGGCTCGCGTCGCCCGTCTGGTTGGACGCGATCCGCAAATCTTTGCCACGGTTCAGGACCGGCTCGGATCCATATCGACGTCTGGCAACCTCAGTGCTGCGGACGCGGCGTGGCTGCAGCGCATCTACGAGCGCGAGCGTGCCTTCGTCGAGCGCGCGGTGCAGGACGCCAGCATCCGGCGAGAGATCGGCCGGGCCGCGAAGAAGGCTGGCCTGACGCCGACTGAATATCGGGCGAGGGTCGCGACCGAACTAAAGGCGCTGTTCGACGGGAAGCCGATCGTCGTTCGCCGTGGCGAGAACGGCCTGCAGGACATTCTGGCCAGCGGCCGGTTCAAGACGTCATTCGAGACGGGTCGGCGCGCTCCGGGCTTGTCGGTTTCGCATGAGCGTCGTGAGCTTGGCGAAACCGTCATGGGTGTGCCTGTCGGTATTCCGGTTGCCGAGCGGCCGGTCTATGGGTATGTCGCGATCAATGACGTTGAGCCGGCGCTCGCCGCTGGGCGCAGGATCCCGGGCATCCGCGAACTCGAGGGTCAGGAAGACGTCCTCAGTTCGTATGGCCAGATTCAGATCGTCCTGAAGCCCGAGGTCCGAGCTCGAACCACGGCGACGGTCGGCGACAGCCTGGACGAGATTGGTTTCCTGCGCCCGACGCCCGTGGATGCTCCGACCGCCGAGTCTCTGGGCTTCCGCGACCTGAAGCAGATCACCGAACCGGACTGGACTCGGCGCGGTTATGTCGAGGCTCAGATCCATGGTGGCATCCGGGCTGAAGACATCGCAGGTGTTGTCTTCAGCCAGGCGCCCGACCAGGCCACGATTGCTGCACTTGCCCGGCAGCAGATCCCTTGGCGAGTGCTGAAGAAGGGCGATTCGCCGCTGCGTCTGGCGGACTTTGGTGTGACGCCGTCCCGCACTGTCGCCCCCGACCTGGCCAAGCTCCCCGTCGCCCAACTCCGCACCATGGCCGCCGACCAGGGCGTCACGTTCCTGCCGGCGAAGGCGACCAAGGCGCAACTGGTTGAGGCGCTGCGCATGTCCCCGGCGCAGCGTGCTGCAGCTGAGGCGAAGGCGTTGCGTGCGGCTGCGGCCGAGCGCACCGCGCTGATCGAGTCCCGCACCGGCACCGCCAAGCTGCTCGCCGAAGTGGACGAACTGATCTCCGGCAAGGCGACGAAGGCGGCCATCCGCGAACGGCTGGACGCTGCGGTGGCCGTCGACCCGGACGTTGTGAAGGCGTTGCGTGCCGCGCTCGCGTCCGGTGAGCCGACCGCGTTGCGCACCGCGTTGACCCGGGCAGGAACGAAGGCGAAGGTTAAGCCGATCTCCCGCGCGGGCGCGAAGGTCAAGTTCGACCCGGCCACGATGGAGTCCACGGCGAAGATCCCGGCCGGTGCTCAGGTGGTTGTGGTGCGGCGCGGGTCGACGTTGACGTTGCCGGACGGCACGGTGCTGCAGGTGGAGAAGGCCCGGGTTACGGCGATCGTGCCAAAACCCACCACCCCGAAGACCTGGAGTCCTGCGGCCTACGAAGCGCGACGGCGTGAAGTCGATGACATCATCAACGCTGGCGGTGCACTGCGCGTCCGTTCGGTGGGTGGAGGCGCGCAAGGCCATACGACTATCGAGGTAGACCTAGACGGCCGCATGGTTGTGCGCAAGGTCTACCCGAACAACAGCGAAGGCCGCTTGCTCGTCACTCAAGAAGAACTCGCGTCACGCGTGTTCGATGCGCTCGGAGTTCGTGCCCCAGCCGTTCTGCGATTCGACCGCCGCACAGCAGCGATTGAGTACATTGACGGCACCCTGGGAGATGACATCGTCTCTTACGGCGCAACGGTCCCGCGGGCCATTCTCGACTCGGATGATGGCCGGCTGATCGGGCTCGCGGACTACCTGACATATGGTGGCGATCGGAACACAGGCAACTGGATCCGCCTGCCTGACGGTCGGATCGCGGCCATCGACTTCGGCGGGAACTTCGGCGATTTTGCGGATCCATTCTTCGATCCGAAGGTTCCCTATGGTCTGTGGGGCGACTTCAGCGGGTATCTCCGCGGGGCCGACACGCTCACTGGCGATCCAGTCTTGGCGGCAGTAGTCGACATATCGAAAGCCGATTTGGCGGTCATCCGCCGCCGGTTGGTCCGGCTACGACCGGACTTTGCGGCCCAAGGCCGACTTGACTGGTATAACGCGATGATCCGCCAGCTGCGCGAGCTTGAAAAGCGGGCAGTTGGCACGCGGAATATGCTGGCTTCATGACGCGTGGACTACGAGTGGTGACGACCGAACGCCCGGCCGGGTCGCTCACGGTGGACCAGGATGGAACGCCGCATTTCGAGGGCGCTGCAGATGGCGTTCTGCGTAGCCAGCGCCACCGCGAGGGCGACAAGGTCATCGCTCAGCAGATCATGCGAGATGGCTGGTCTAACGGTTACCTCTACTTTGCGGAGCCGACACCATGACTTCCCGCGCTCAGTCTCAGTGCACCCCCACCTGTGACCGCTACCGGTCACCGTTCAACCCGGACACCCCCGACGGCATCACCAAGCCGTGGTGCGCCGCGTTCCCCGCCGGCATCCCGGACAGGATCTGGAACAACCAGGTCGACCACCGCCAGCCCGTCGATGGCGACCACGGCCTGCAGTGGACACCGGCGTATGACGGGGCACAGTTCCCCGAGTACGCGTTCGCACAGCCTGTCTAGACGTCCCGCGCCAGCGGGAAGCACCAAACGAGGCCCTGACATCGGGGCCTTTTCCATGCCCACGCCCCGGAGGCGCGGGTTTAACCCCGCCCTGGAGGCGACCCCGAATGGCAGACGACGACTTCGACGAGGCCCCGGAGGCCGAACTCGAGGAGCAGGAACCAGCCCCCGCCGACACGTCAAAGGCTGACCGTGAGGCCGCCCGCAAGTTGCGGTCCGAAACGGCCAACCTGCGTAAGCGGCTCAAGGAGATGGAAGCCGAACGCGACGCGGCGAACAAGACCGAGGTGGAGAAGGCCCGGGAGGCCGGCAAAGCTGAGGCACGCGCCGAGGTCCTGAAGGACCGTGCACTCGACCGGGTCGAAACCAAGGCGGCCAAGTTGTTCGCCGACCCGGAGGACGCCCGCGCTCTGCTGGCATCCCACGTCGACAGTTTCATCGCCGACGGCAACGTCGACACGGGCGCCATCGACGAGGCCCTGGCCGACCTGCTCAAACGCAAACCGCACCTGGCGATAGCCGGCAAACGGTTCGAGGCCGGCGCCGACAGCGGGCCGCGCAACGACACCAGCAAACCCGGCACGCTCAGCCGCGACGACGTCAGACGACTGATGTCGGAGGGCAAGCACGCCGAAGTGGCCAAGGCCCAAGCCGAAGGCCGAATCGACTACGAATCCGCACGCAAGAGATAGGAGACAGCCATGGCTGTCGACACCTTTATCCCCGAGGTTTGGGCAGCCAGCCTCCTCACCACGCTCGAAGAGAACCTGGTCTTCGGCCAGGCCGGTGTCGTGAACACCGACTACGAAGGCGAGGTCAGCCAGTACGGCGACACCGTCAACATCGGCTCACTGACCGACCCGACGATCTCGACGTACACCAAGAACTCCACCACGATCAACCCGGCGACGCTGACCACCAGCAACCAGCAACTGCTCATCGACCAGACGCCGTACTTCGCGTGGGAGATCGACGACATCGACGCCCGGCAGGTCCGCGACGGTGGCAACCTGATGGCCTCGGCCCGGCGTCGTTCGGCATTCAAGCTGCGCGACACCGCCGACACGTTCCTCGCCGCGCTGATGGCGGTAGGGGCCGGCACGACGCTGGACCCGCTGTACCTGGTTGACAGCGAAGCCAGTCGCAACTCGGCGTTCCTGCTCATCCGCCGGATGAAGGTCGAACTTGACCGCGACAGCGTGCCGCTGGAGGGCCGCTGGCTGGCCGTGTCGCCCGACTTCCAGGGCCTGATGATCGGCGACAGTCGGTTCATCGACGCGTCGCAGTACGGCGCGCGCACGCCGATCCTCAACGGCGAGATCGGCCAGGTTGCCGGCTTCCGGGTGCTGGTGTCGAACAACCTGCCCGTCGGCACCTACGGCGGGTCGGCCCCGAACTACTCCAACTACGTGATTGCCGGCCACGCGATGGGCACCACGTGGGCGCAGCAGATCAACAAGATCGAGGCGTACCGGCCGGAGAACGCGTTCTCCGACGCCGTCAAGGGCCTGCACCTCTACGGCGGCAAGGTTGTCCGCCCAGAGTGCCTGGTTGCCTGCGACGTGGACGTCAACCTCGGCGTCAGCGCCTAGCCGAATCGCCTTGGGCGGGTCGGACCCGACCCGCCCAAGGCCCCTAACGAGGAGACCGAATGACCCTGCAAAGAGTGACCGTTGTGCGCGTTGAGGGCGAGAAGCCGCGTTTCCTCCTCTACGAGGACGCCCCCAACAAGGACGGGTCGCCCAGTACCGGATTCAGCATGATCGAGACGCTGAAGGGGAAAGCCCGCCGCGAGGAGCTTTTCTCGGTCAGCGTCGAGCCGGCTGTGTATGAGGCGCCGCCGGAGATGGTCGCCGCGCATGCTGCTGCGAAGGCTGCGGCGGCGAAGAAGGAGTCGGCGAAGGCGTGAGCCTGGTCATTCTGGTGCCGATGCTCGGCCGGCCGCAGCACGTGGCGCCGCTGCTTGAGTCCATCAGATCGACCTGCGACGCCCGGGTGCTGTTCCTGCTGACCCCCGGTGACGATGAAGTCGCCGAGACGGTGGCTGGCGAAGAGCATCTGTTCGTCGAGTGGCAGGACACAGGCGACTACGCCCGCAAGATAAACACGGGCATCAAGGCGAGCGCCGAAGAGCACATCTTCACCGGCGCCTCGGACCTCAAGTTCCACCCCGGCTGGTATGAGGCGGCCTGCGCTCATCTGGCCCCCGGCATCGGCGTGGTGGGGACCAACGACCTCGGCAACGGGCGCACCGCAACCGGGCGGGGGTCCACGCACATGCTCGTCACCCGCGCCTACGTCGAGCAGTTCGGCACCATCGACGAGCCGGGCAAGTTCTTCCACGAGGGCTACCCGCACGAGTTCGTCGACGATGAGGCGGTCGACACCGCCCGCGCCCGCGGCGCGTACGCGCACGCCACCGATGCGATCGTCGAACATCTCCACCCGATGTGGGGCAAGGGTGAGTGGGACGTGACCTACGCGGGGATGTCGGAACGGTACCGGGCCGGCATGCCGATCTTCTCGTACAGGCGCAGGCTGTGGCGACGCTTGACGTAACCGTCGTGGTCCCCTACACCGGGGATCCGTGGCGGACGTGGGCGCACGAGCGGGCCATACCGTCGGCGAAGGCGCTGGGTGTGCCGGTACTGGTCGGTGAGGGCGCTACGGTGGCGGAGGCCCGCAACAACGGCCTCGACCAGGTGGACACCGAATGGGTCATCCATCTGGACGCCGACGACGAACTTCCGGCCGACTACATCGACCAGATGGCTGTCGGCTCTGCCGACGTGCGGGCACCGATGGTGGCCTACCTGCGGCACCCGAACCTGTCCCGCGCCCGCCGCCGCGAGCCGAAGCGGATGAACGTATGGGGTCACACCCATATGTGCGTCGGCGACTGTCTCGCGTTCGGCAACTGGCTGGTGGTCGGGGCCATGGTGTGCACCGACATCGCGCAGAAATGCCGGTGGCGGGAGTGGCCGGTGTACGAGGACTACGCGTTCTGGGTGGAGTGCTGGCAGGCCGGCGCGACGTTCGAGCACACCGACGCCGTCTACCTGGCCCATTCGGACCGAGGCGGAAGGAATACCTCCATGACTCCGCAGGAACGGCACCGGGTGCATCAGGACATCGCCCGCCATTACGGCCTGGCCGTTCCGTGAAGGTCGGGGTGACGTGTCCATGCGGCCAAGGATTTGAGGCTGATGCTCGCAGGGTCGCGGTCGGCCGGGGCAGGTACTGCTCGAAGGCGTGCTTCTACACCTACCGAACGAGACCGTCTGGGCTTACCTACGAGATCAAGGTTACGAATCGCGCTTGGTTCTCGCCGGGCCAGGCACCGCACAACGCCGGCACTGCGACGCCACGCCCACGCAAGGGTCGCCGGACAGGTCCGAGTCACCACGCATGGAAGGGCGACGAGGTCGGATATGACGCCCTGCATGACTGGGTTCGTCGCTACCGGGACCAGCCCGACGCCTGCGAGCACTGCGGGAAGACCGACAAACCGCTGGATTGGGCGAACAAGTCCGGCGAGTACCGGAGAGATCTTACCGACTGGTTGGCCCTTTGCCGGTCCTGCCATAAGCGTTATGACCTAGCTCGGTTGGGAGCAGCGGCATGCGCGTAGGCGTGACCGGCGGCGCCGGGTTCATCGGCTCACACGTCGTTGATGTGCTGATTGAGCGCGGGCACGAGCCGCTGATTTTCGACCACATCGGCCGGTCGCACCGCGACGTCACCGTCATGTTGGGCGACACCCGCGACGACGTAGCGGTCACCGAGCTCGCCGCGCACGTCGAGGGCATCATCCACCTCGCCTCGGTACTCGGCACGGCGGAGACGGTGCACAACCCGCGCCCGGCAGTGATGACGAACGTCATCTCGGGTATGAACGTGATGGAAGCTGGCGTCCAGTACGGCCTGCCAGTGGTCAACATCGCGGTCGGAAATGCCGGATTCTCCAACCCCTACAGCGCGTCGAAGACGTGCGTCGAAACGCTCGGCCACATGTACGTGCGCGATCGCGGTCTGAGACTCAACCAGGTGCGCCTGGTCAACGCGTACGGGCCGCGGCAGTCAATGGCCGCCCCGTACGGCACATCGAAGGTCCGTAAAATCACCCCGGCGTTCATCGCCCGCGCCCTGTCCGGCGCCCCGGTCGAGGTGTACGGCGACGGCAAACAGGTCTCTGACATGGTGTGGGTGCGCGACGGAGCTCTGGCTCTGGTGCTCGCGTTGGAGGCCGCCGCCGCCGGAGTCGTGGTGCCCGACGTCATGGAGTGCGGCCCGGAAGAACACACCGCCGTGCTAGAGGTGGCCGACCTGGTCGTCAAGGCCGCAGCCGGACTAACCGGCAACGTCTCGGAGATCGTCCATTTGCCGATGCGGCCGGGCGAGACGCCCGGTGCGTACATCACGTGTGATCCGGCGACCTTGGCGCCGATTGGCATGGACGTCGAAGATCTTAAGCCGTTGGGTGCTGGCATCCTGGAGACGGCGCTCTGGTACGCCGAGCACTGGCTGCCCGGGTGGCAGTCGTGAGCGTCGCGATCGTCACCGGCTCGGGCGGGCTGGTCGGCTCGCAGGCGGCACGCCACTTCAGTGCACTGGGGCTGCACGTTGCGGGCATTGACAACGACATGCGCGGCCAGTTCTTCGGCGGCGACGCGTCGGTACAGGACAACCTGGACCGGCTCGGCGCCGACCTCGGCAGCGGCTACTCGCACATCCCGGCCGACATCTGCCACCGGGGCCGGGTCGATTCGGTGCTGGCCCGCTACGGCAAGGACGTGGCGGTTGTGGTGCACGCCGCGGCGCAGCCGGCGCACGACTACGCCGACGAGCACCCGCTGACCGACTGGGACATCAACGCCGGCGGCACGCTCAACATGCTCGAAGCGACCCGCCGCCACGCGCCGGATGCGGTGTTCGTCTACCTGTCCACGATCAAGGTGTACGGGCCGCATCCGAACGACCTGCCGCTGGTCGAGTACGCCACCCGGTTCGATCTGCCCGGCGGGCTGAAATGGACCTACGGCATCGACGAGACCATGTCGATCGACGGCGGCCCACACTCGCTGTTCGGCGCGAGCAAGACCGCGGCGGACCTGATGGCGCAGGAATACGGCCACGCCTACGGGCTGCGCACCACGATCCTGCGGCCCGGGTGCCTGACCGGCCCCGCGCACGCGGGCACGGAGGCGCACGGCATGCTCGCCTACCTGATGCGTTGCGTGGCCACCGGCCGGCCCTATCGGATCTTCGGCTACGGCGGCAAGCAGGTCCGCGACCAGCTCCACGCTCACGACGTCGTGACCGCGATCGAGGCCATTTGGCGTGACCCGCCTAAGCCGGGGACGGTGTTCAACCTCGGCGGCGGCCTCGGAACCGACGTGTCCATCTTGGAGGCGCTGGCGCTGGCCGAAGGCATCGCCGGCCGGCCCGCCACTGTCGAACACCTCGACCCTCGCCGCGGCGACCACCGCTGGTGGGTCACCGACACGACCAGACTCCGCACCCGCTACCCGCACTGGAAACCCACCTACGACGCGGCGGCCATCCTGAAGGAGATACACGCGGTCAACGCTGACCGGTGGCGGCCGTGACCCCGACGTGGACGATCCTTGTCCCCACCCTCGGGCAGCGCGGCGAGTACCTGTGTCAGATGCTCGACGGGCTTTTGCCGCAGGTCGACCGCGCCCGTGGCGTGAAGGTGCTGGCGTACTGGGACAACGGCGAGGTCGACGTCGCGACCAAGAAACAGGCACTGCTCGAGGCCGCCGACACCGACTACGTCTCCTTCGTCGACGACGACGACACCGTCTCCGACGACTACGTGTCCGCCATCACCAAGGCGCTGGCGCTGCGCCCGGAGTATGTCGGGCTGAAGTTGCAGGTGTACAAGGACGGGTTGCCCTACGCCCTGTCCCATCACAGCCTGTCCCACGGCACCTGGCTCGACGTCGGCGCCGACCATCTGCGTCGGGACATCACCTGCGCCAACCCGATCCGCACCGACCTGGCCCGGACGGCCAAGTTCATCGGTGCGCCTCTCGGCCAGCCGGAAGACCGGCACTGGGTGGCGCAGTTGCGTGGCCGGCTGCGGCTCGAGGTGTTCGTCGACCGGATCCTCTACCACTACTGGTGGAATCCGTCCATGTCGGCGTGGGTCGACCCGACGGCGCAGATACGGCGCTTCGACGACAACGGCGACCCGTGGCGACCGCTTGACATCGGGTCGCCCAACTTCGCCTGGCACCCGGCCAGCCCACTACCGGAAGGGCACCCTGTTGGCCCCCCTCCTCGTTATCGTCCCGGCACGCACTCGAACGTGGAACATCCAGCGCCTGCTGACCGCGTGGTCGCACACCGCGGCGTGGGGGTCAGCCGACTTGCGCATCGAGGTCGACGCCGATGACCCGGCGCTGCCGGCGTATCAGGCGATAGACCTTCCGCCGGGCGCACGGCTGGTGGTGTGGGATGTGTGGCGGCCGTGCGTCCACAAGCTCGAGGTGGCGGTCGAGCAGGAGGTCGGGTCGTACTTCGCCCTCGGGTTCATGGGCGACGACCATGTGCCGCGCACCGTCGGCTGGGCGCAGCGCTGGGTGCAGGTGTTGCAGGAGATGCGCACCGGCATCGTGTACGGCGCCGACGGCTACCAGGACGAGACGTTGCCAACGGCGTGGGCGATGACCACCGACATTGTGCGGGCGTTGGGTCGGATGGTGCCGGCGAAAGTGGAGCACCTGTTCTGCGACACGGCGCTGGTCGCGTTGGGCAAAGAGGCCGACTGCATCCGGTACCTGCCCGACACCATGATCGAACACATGCACTACATCGTGGGCAAGTCGACCTGGGATGAGCAGTACGAGCGGTTCAACAACCCGACGCAGTGGGGCCGGGACGAGGCCACCTACATCGCCTGGCACGACGAGGGGCAGATGGCGGCAGACGTGGCGACGGTGCGGGCGTTGATGCAGTGAGCGTTGCCGTGGTCGTGCCTTGGCGGCCAAGCCCAGACCGGCAGCCTGCCTGGGACTTCCTGTTCCACCTGTGGCGGCGCGAGCACTCCGACTGGTCGCTGACGACCACCGATACCGACGGCGAATGGTGCAAGGGCCGTGTCGTCGCAAACGGTGTGCGCTCCTGCGGCGGCGACGTTCTCGTCATCTCCGACGCGGACGTGTGGTGCACCGAAGTCGGCCGGGCCGTCGACGCGGTGCGGGCCGGCGCCAAGTGGGCCGTGCCGCACGCGCGGATCCTGCGGCTGACGAAGGACGCCAGCGAGCAGGTCATGGCCGACGGCGACTGGAGTCCGCGCGGCTCGTTGGAGCGGCCACCGCACCGGGCGGTGTCCGGCGGCGGCATGGTCGTCATGCGCCGCGACGTGTTCGAGGCGTGCCCGATGCCGGTCATGGGCCGGCGCGAAGACGAGGTCTGGCAAACCCAACTGGTTCCCCGTTTCGGCCGGCCGTGGCGCGGCACCGCGGACCTTTTCCACCTGTGGCACGAGAGCTAGACGAGGAGATAACCCCATGGCGACCGGACTGGCTTCAGCTTTCGCCGCGTCGGTGCTGGATGCGCTGGGCAACGCTGGCAACATCACCGCACCTACCGCGTTTTGGATCCAGCTGCACACGGCCGATCCGGGCTCGGCCGGTACGACCGCGATCGCCGGTAACGCCACCCGCAAGCAGGTCTCGTTCGGTGCGGCGTCCGGCGGTGCTATCGCCAACGACGTGGCGGTCAGCTGGACCACGGGTGAGGTCGACACGGCTGAGGACTACACCCACTGGTCGGCTCACGACGCCAGCACCAACGGAACCTTTCTCTGCTCGGGGACGATGACCGCCAACGCGGTTCTGGTCGGGGACACGTTCACCATCCCCGTCGGTGATTTGGACCTAACACTGTCCGTCGCGTCCTGACATTTTCCGGCGGGCGGTGAGCCATGACCATCGCACATGAGGGTTCGACGGGTTCCCCGGCTGCCAGCGCGCAGGGCACGACCTCCATCAGCGTGGCCTACCCGTCCGGGGTTGCGGCCGGGCGTATCGCAATCCTGGTGGCCGCGGTCAAACTGTCCGGCGCGGTGTTCGGCACGGTAACCGGTTTCACCCCGATCGGTACCCAGGCCGGCGGTACCGGCGCTTCGGCCAACGACGCCGGCACCACCAAGGTCGGTGTCTGGTACAAGCGGCTGACCGGTTCCGAGAGTGGTTCGGTAACGGTCACCAACGACGTCGGCGTGTCGTCGGCCGGCGCTATGTCGATCTACTCTGCCACCACGGGGATCTTCCACGATCCGGTCCTCGTGTCCGGTGCCGACACCACCCACGGCGCGGACTGGTCGGCCGGGTGTGGGGCTTGGGCCACGACTCTGCTGCCCAACGACATGCTTGTCGCGGCGAACTCGACCGACACCGACGCCGCGCAGACGATCACCTCGCCGGCCATCACCCAGACCGGCGCGACGTTCGGCGCCCGCACCCAGCGCAACGCGTCCCGTTCGACCAGCGGCACGGACTCCGGCGCGTATTCGTTCGACGCATCGGTTAGCACCGGCAGCGCCAACGCACCAACCTGGACTCACACCTCAGCCACGAGCACATGCGGCGCGACCGCTATCGTGCGACTCCGTGAGGGCGTGACCGGCACCGGCCTGGGCGCTTTTACCTTCGGGTCCACGGCCAGCGGTGTGCCGGGCGTCGTCGGAGCCGCCGTCAAGGCCGTGACCTTCGGGTCCACCGCTGCCGGCGTGCCCGGTGTGGTCGGCGCAACAACCGCCGCTTTCACCTTCGGGTCGACAGCTCAGGGCGTGGCCGGTGTTGTCGGGGCTGCGCTCGGCGCCTTCACGTTCACCGGCGCGGCCAGCGGCGATGTGGAGACCCCTGGGCCAGAGGGCCAAGCCGCCGGAGTCTTCACGTTTGCGGGCGCCGCCAGCGGTGTGCCGGGCGTGATCGGGCAGGGTGCCGGCGCATTCACGTTCGGAGGCACTGGCTCGGGCATCCCGGGCGTGGTGGGGTCAACGACCGCCGCGTTCACGTTCACCAGTACCGGACAGGGCGTTACGGGCGTCGTCGGCGCAACGACCGCCGCGTTCACGTTCACCGGTGCCGCCGCCGGTGTGCCGGGAGTTGTGGCGACCGGGCTCGGCGCTTACGCGTTCGTCGGTGCCGCCAGCGGTGAAATCGCCGGAGCCGTCCAAGGTCAAGGGCTTGCCGCCCTCACCTTCGGCTCAACAGCACAGGGCGTGGCCGGACATGTCGGCGCCGCGGCTGGCGCGTTTACGTTCAGCGGGGCCGCGAGCGGCGTCGCGGGCGGCAGCGCCGTCCAGGGGCAAGCCGTCGGCAGCTTCGTCTTTGCCGCATCCAGTTCCGGTGTCCGGGGTGTGTTCGGCACAGCGGCCGCGGTGTTGGCGTTCCTCGGCCTCGCCGTCGTCGAAGGCCAGCGCCTACTTGTGGCGGGCGAAGACATGGCCGACCTGGACGCCTACGAGACCGGGCAGGACGACCTGAGCGGCACCACCTCGGCCACGTCGGAGCTTGACGCAACACCAACCCAGACCGTGCTCGTCGCGACAGGAGGCTGATCGTGACCGACGTCGGTGATCTGCTCACACCCACGCTGACCGTCAGCCCGTTCGACGGCACCACCCTCGCCTCGCTGTCCATCACCGCACCCGACGGCACCATCACAGCCGGCACCGGCGAGTCGACCGCCGACGGCGGCGCCACGTGGACCGCCGACGAAGTAACGCTCAACCAGGCCGGCCTTTGGGTGTTCGCGTGGACCGTCACCAACACCGGGCAGGGCGTCGAGTACAGCACTGTCGTGGTCAACCTCGCCCCGACGGCCGCACCGTTCACCCGAGGCGACCAACTGGCGACCGCGCAGGACCTGGCGCTGTTCCTCCAACTGGACTACACCTCGCTGACCACGGCGCAACAGCAGACGCTGACCATGCTCGTCGAGTTGGCCACGTCGAAGGTGCAGCGCGCGGCCGGCGGTCAGCGCATCGTCCAGGTCGAACATGAGGACGTGCTGATCGACGTCAGCGACCCATGCGACTACTACCTGCCATTGCCGCAGTTGCCGGTGCAGGAAGTCGCCGAGGTGCAGATCGACGGCGAGGTCATCACCGACTGGGTGCTGCGCAAGCAGATGCTGTGGCGGGCCGGCGGGTGGATGCGCACCTACTCCCCGCCGTCGCAGGTCACGTGCTCGTTCACGTCCGGGTATCCGGCCGGGTCGCAGTGGCTGCAACTCGGTAAGGACATGACCCTATCGCTGGGCGCCATGGGCTGGGGCAACCCGGGCGGGACCGCATCATCGGAGTCGATCGACGACTACCAGGTCAGCTACGGCGACGCCGACGCGCGAATGTGGCTCACCGAGTACATGGTCGCCGCGATCCGCGAGGCCTACGGCTACACCGCCCACGTCACCTTGTCGAGGCGATGATGACGGCCAACTCGGTCCTGGCCCGCGCGCGCGCCTTCGCGGCCAGTGCCACGCGGGGCTTCCCCGACACGTGCACCATCGTGCGGGTCACCGGAACGTCCACGAACGAAACCACCGGCGCGACGACGGAGACGACCTCGACCGTCTACACCGGGCCGTGCCGGGTGCAGGAACGTGGCGGATATCCGCGCGACATCAACACCGCCCCCGATCAGCCGCAGTTGGCCATATCGCGCGAGCTGCAGTTGCCGGTGGCGACGTCAACGGCGGTGCAGGCGGGCGACCGCTGCACCATCACCGCGTCGACGAACGACCCGGCCCTGGTCGGTGTGGTGGCGTGGCTGCGCGCCCAGCCGGCGAAGAGCCACGCCTCCGCGCGGCGGTTCCACTTCGAGCAGGTGACGGCCTGATGGACGCCGACATCACCGAACTCGTCGCGTACGCGCGCGACCTCGCCCGCGCGGCCGAAGTGGTGTCGGTCGCCGGCTACGCCATCGTCAGCAAGGGCAGCCTGAACATCAAGACCGCCGCCCGGGCCAAGGCGCCCCGCGGCCCGCACATCCCCTACTACGCCAACTCGATCAACTACGACGTGACCGTCAGAGCCCAGGAGATCGAGGGCGAGATCGGCCCGGCCAAGGGGCGGCGGCAGTGGGGGCTGGGCAACCTGCTGGAGTACGGCGGGCCGTACAACGCGCCACACCCGCACCTCGAGCCGGCGCTGGATGAAGAGGCGCCGCGGTTCATCAAGGCCTCCGAAGAGCTCGCCGCGAGGCTAGTGCAATGACCGACTACGGCGACGAGCAGGGCCACGCAAACGCGATGCTGGCGCTGCTGCGCGCCCGCCCGATCACCGTCTACCCCGCCGTTGCCGGCGGCCCGACCACAGTCCCCTCCGGCGCCGCACCGCCTTACGTGTCGGTGCACTTCGTCAGCCAGCACGCCGACGGCGACCGGCTGCAGCACTGGTCGACCCGCACCGTCACCCGCGCGTTCGCCCACTGCGTCGGCGCCAACGACATCGAGGCCAGGGCTATGGCCGCACAGGTCAAAGAGGCGTGGCTGGACGCGATACCAGAACTCGACGGCAGGTCGGTCTACCCGATCCGGCACGAGCAGACACGCGACGCCGACGTAACCGAACCGGTGGCACAGACCACCGTCACGATCACCGCCGTCTACCGGCTGGAAGACCAGCCAGGAAGGCAGATCTCCTGATGGCGCAGGTTTGGGCGCGGGTGCGCGACAAGGTGACCGGCCACCAGTACGACGTCGGCATCGAACGGATGCAGATGTTGCTCGAGCGCGGCGTCGCCGAAGAGGTGCCGTTCTACCACAACACCCTCGGCCAGGCCCTGCCCGGCCGTCACGGCGGCAAACCCCGCCCCGCCAAGCCCCAGCGCCCGCTCGCGGTGCTGGTCCCGCAATCCAAGCGAGCCGCGAAGCCCGCGGTCGCCGAAATGAAGGAGAGTGAGTCGCTATGACTCAGCCGGCGTCCGTCACCTTCGACGGCACCGATCTGGTTCTCTGGGTGCCAACTCTGGCGGACCCGGAGTTCCCCACCCTGACCGAGCTCAACGGTGGCGGCGTGCTCGACATGTCCTGCTACTTCTCCGACACCGGCTGGGCGCCGGTGCTGAACGAGGCGGGAATCACCGACAACCGTCTGTGCTCGGACACCGACTACTCGGGTCCGGGTCGCAAAGGCTACGACTTCCCGCTGATGTACGTGTTCAACACCGAAAGCCCGGACGACGACGAAGCCCGCCTGACCCTGATCGAGGGCACCGAAGGCTACTTCGTGGAGCGCCCGGCCGTGCCGTTCGACACCCCGCTGGCGGCGTGGGACTGGGTGCAGCCCTACGCGGTGAAGCTGGGTCGTCAGCACCCGGCTGGCCGCACCGCCAACTCGCCGTGGCTCATGCAGCAGGCGGCCTACCTCCGCCCGCCGGGAACGCCCGGTTTGGTGCAGGTGCTCGCTTCGTGACACCCGCCCGGATCGCCGAACTGATGGCCCGTGCGACGCGTCCCCGTCGCACGGTGCCCATTGTTTGCGGCGGCGAACTGGCCGAGCAGATCCAGGGCGTTCAGGACGACATCGCCGCCCTCGACCGGTCCCCAGGTGGCGGGCGACTGGCGTCGAAGTCCAACGCGGCGAAGATCGCCGAACTGGACAAGTTGCTCGACAGCCTCTACGAGCAGGCCGCGGACGACACGCTGCTGGTGGTTGTGGAGGGCCTGCAGGGCACCCCGTTCGAGGCGCTGAAGGCGGCCCATCCGCCGCGGCTGGACGACGAAGGTAAGCCGCGTGAGGGCTGGGACCGGATCCACGGATGCAACCCGGTGACGATGCGGGAGCCGATGATCCGGGCCGCCGTCGTCGGAATCCGGGCCGAGCCGGACGACCCGGTCGAGCCGGTGCCTGACGGGATGCTGGACTGGTTGCTCGGCTTCGCCACCATCGAGCAGGCCGAGTCGCTGTTCCTGGCGGCGTGGAACTGCAGCCGCGGGGATGATGCTGTCCCTTTGCGGCACAGGCGCTCGACGACCCAGACCTCCGTCGACGAGTAGCCGCCGCCCGCGCGTGGGGCGCACCGCTGGCAGTTTTCGATGGGGCGCCGTCCACCGAGGTTCACGAGCATTACGACGCCGACGGAGCCCTGACCGGCACGACGGTGGTGACCCGCCCGGGCTGGGACGAAGACTCGCGCGCGTGGGCGCTGGCGCTGGCATTGCGTGAGGACAACGAGTGCCGCCGCTGCGGCGGGGATCTGGTCGAAACCCTGGACTACGAGCGGTGGAAGTTTGAGCCGCTGCCGCCCGCTGTGTGCCTTCGCTGTCTGGCGCTGGCCCAGTCGCGGGAGACGCACCAGAAGCATCCCGAGGCCGCCGGCATGATTCACCTTGCGGTGAAGAAGCCCCGCCCACCACGACGTAAGCCGAAGCGGAGGGGGTAGGCCGTGGCCTCCATGCGTTCGATCGGCGTACGCCTCCGGCTCCTCGTCGACGGGTACAAGAAGGACGCGAAAGAGGCCGAGGCCGCCACCACCCACCTCGGCCAGACGATCGACAAGACCGGCAAGAAAGGCAAGGCCGACCTCGACAAGTTGGCCGGCGCGGCAACCCTGGTCGGGTTGGCGTTGGTCGGTGCCGCCGGTGTCGCCATCGTCGCCGCGGCCAAGTTCGACAAGCAGATGTCCGAGGTCGGGGCGGTCGCCAACGCCACCGCCGAAGACCTAGGCAAGCTCCGGCAGGCGGCGTTGGACGCGGGTGCGGCTACGTCGTTCTCCGCGTCGCAGGCGGCGCAGGCCGAGGCGGAACTGGCCAAGGCCGGTATCTCCACCGCCGACATTCTCGGCGGCGCACTGACCGGGGCGCTGTCCCTGGCCGCGGCCGGGTCGTTGGAACTCGCCACCGCCGCCGAGATCGGCGCCGCGGCGATGAACACGTTTGGCCTCGGCGGCGCGGACATGGAGCACATCGCCGACGTGCTCGCCGCCGCGGCCAACAAGTCCTCCGCCGGTGTGGAAGACCTCGGCCAAGGGCTGCAGCAGGTTGGTCTGATCGCCGCGCAGGTCGGCTTTGGCCTGGAGGAGACCGTCGCCATCCTCGGCGCGTTCGCCGACCGCGGGCTGAAGGGCTCCGACGGGGCGACGTCGCTGAAGACCGCGCTACTGCGGTTGGCGGCACCGTTGGATGAGGCCGCCGAGCTGATGGGAGAGCTCGGCATCTCGATGTATGACGCCAACGGTAACCTGGTCGACTCGGTCAGCATCGCCGGCCAACTGCAGACCGCGTTCAAGGACATGGCGCCGGCGCAACGCAACGCCGCCATGCAGACCATCTTCGGCTCGGACGCGATCCGGGCCGCGAACGTCCTCTACGAGGAGGGCGCCGAAGGCATCCAGGAATACATCGACGCCGTCAACGACCAGGGCGCGGCGGCTCGGGTGGCGGCGCAGAAGCTGGACAACCTGGCCGGCGACGTTGAGGCGTTGACCGGGTCGCTGGAGACGCTGTTCATCACCTCCGGCTCGGGCGCATCCGGTGGGCTGCGGATGCTTACCCAGGCTGCGACCGGTCTGACCAACGCCATCGGCACCCTGCCGGGACCGGTGCTGGCCGCCGGGACTGTTCTGGCCGGCACCACGGGCATCGCCCTGCTGACCTTCGCCGCGATCGTCAAGCTACGTGCCGGCGTGGCCACGCTGTCGGTCAACCTGATCGCCACTGGCGCTGCCGGGCGGATAGCGGGCACGGGGCTGGCGTTCATGGCCGCCCGCGCGGGCACTCTCACCGTCGCCCTAGCGGCGTTGTCGATCGCGCTGATGGACAGCCAGAAGTCGATCCGGATCAAC
>Ga0070699_100000361_pt1 | contig 44364 bp, 29 predicted proteins | sample KBSK1503metaG_FD_65473 | JGI IMG/M metagenome (GOLD analysis project Ga0070699, IMG submission 65473) | Corn, switchgrass and miscanthus rhizosphere microbial communities from Kellogg Biological Station, Michigan, USA - KBS K1-50-3 metaG | ecosystem: Host-associated > Plants > Roots >... | reverse complement strand
GATCGTGTAAGCGAGGACGGAGATGGCGATGACGGTCGCGAGGTCGATGGAAGCCGTATCGTCCGAGGTCGTCACGAGCGGCTCACTCTCCCGGACCTGTCGCAGGCTTGCCCCGCGCGGTGCCAACCGCCCAGCCGAGACTATTCCGTGTTAACAGAGCGCCGGCCGGCGGGCGTACAGCTTGAACCAAAGGTGAACAGTCGCTTAGCAGCAGGAGGCTACTTGCGAGGGTCGCTGCCTGGCTCGCGAGACGCATTCCAGTCGCTACCTGCACAGGTCGAACTCTTTCATGTCCGCCTAACGCTCCCGCTCAGGCGCGGCGGGCGCATGCCCACTCTGATGCAACCCAGCGCCTGACGCCCGCCCGCGGCTGCAGCGGATGGTTAGGCAGCTTCCGTTGCTGCGAGCTGCTCAAGGATATCCGCCACTGCTCCCGGCTGCGATATGTGAGGACAGTGGCCGGCCTGAATCTCAATCGTCTCCCTACCCAAGACACGTCGGCTCATCCTTCTGCCCCAGTCTGCTGCCAACGTTCGATCGTTGGTCGAAACGACGGATGCGGCCGGTACGTTTGGCCACCTCGTGAACGGCGCCGGCTGGATAACAAGATTCCGCGTGTCGAGCAGGTCGACGGTGCGAAGCGCCCAACGGACCGTCTCCCCGTCGCAATCATGAAAGAGGAACTCCTTCGCGAGGCTATCCTGCTGTGACCTGTCGAACCACAGCGGCCCGGCTTCGATCCAGTCGCGAGCGAACATCCCCGGATCCTCAGCAAACTGATCGCGAACGCTCTTCCCAGGTTCCGGTATCACCGCAGCCAAGAAAACGAGAAGGGCACAATCGCGCACATGAGCGACCAGGGGGAGGAACACACCACTGAACGAGTGCGCGACCACCACAGTGTGTGGCCCGGCGATGGATTGCGCGATCTCGGCCGCATAGTCGTCGAGCCCCCAATCAGGCATCTGCTTGGGCAAGTCGGGCGCAGCGACGACATGACCCCGTGCTTCCAGTAAGCCGCCGACTCGTTCCCAGCAACCAGCGTGCTGACCCGAACCGTGAAGCAGGACAAACGGTGCCATTGGTTAGACTGCCTAACGCATGGTTAAGCTGCGGCGTGCGAGCGCCGGCGAGTTGTGCCGTGCCGCGAGCGTGCCGCACGCCGTCAGCTTAATGCGCAGGTTAGGCCCCGCATTGTCCATGTCTACCTCCTGAGATTGAAATCGACGATGACTGTCCCGAGGACCGGCACCGGCTTGCCACCCAGGAGTGCGGGTCTGTACTTCCATTCTCCCACGGCTGTGAGAATGGCATATACCAGGGCTGGCTCCGCCACCTTGGTTATCAACTTAGGTTCCTTGACTTGGCCGTCGACGTCAATCACGACTTCGATCTTGTACGTGGCCTCTACGCCGACTGTAATCATCCCGTGGGGGTAACGTGGCTTAGGTTTATGGCGGGCCTCAGGTGGGTTCTCGTTAGCTCCGGCCGTCCAATTATCGTTGAGAGTATCTTCGGGAAATGATTGCCTGAACCGCGCTGCTTTCAACTGCTCCGAGATAGGTTCATAGGAATGCAAATCGATGTCCTCTATTCCAGGGAAGAGAACTTGAGCTGTGCGCCAATACCAGAGGCCTTTATCACCATTACCCAAACCGGTTTCAGCAATGGCCCGGTAGGCGCAAATAATTCCAAGTGCGCGACCGCTGCTGCCACCGGATCCGATGTTGTCTAGCAACTCCCTTGCGAGATATGAACAGGATGTGCTTGCGCTGGCGTAATCCTGCGCTTGGAGTTGGCGTTCGATATTCTCGAGCTTCGCCTTCCACTTCTCCTTCATCCGAGTTGCTTCTGATTTGGCGGGACGAAGTTCGGGTCTCCCTCCAACTGCGATTGGAACCACAGCGATCATCAGCGATGCAATGAATCTCATCACACGTTCGCCTTTTCAGGCGGCGTTTAGCGGGCCTAACGCGCGGCTTCAGCGGCGGCGCGTAGCGCCGTCCGCTGGAAGCCGTTGTTGGGCGCCCTTGTGCCTGCTTGCTGGCGGTCACTAGCTTCTCTGTCTATCGCCCAGCTGCATACGGGACCGTCGCTACTCGGGGTTCGTTGGTCGTGAGGCCCTTGCCCGGAATGCATCGTCGTTTGTGAATGCCGCAAAGATGAACGGCTGTGATTCGAGGAACTCTGCGAGATCGGGCAAGGTCAGACCAAGCTCCGCCAGGCGACCCTCGTCAACGAATACCTGGCAATTCTCCGGGTCGAAGGATGTGATGAGCTTCTTGGCCTGTGGATCGAATCGTTGATGCAACAGATCGACGATGTCGGGCACGAAGTGGCGCCGATCGGATGATGGTGGCTCCGGCGGCATGCCGTGATCGGCGGTCACCGCGAGCAGATAATCGTCCCCGACCCGTGCCTCCAACGCGCTCAGGAGCCGCGCCAATTGAAGATCCATTTCTGCGAGCGTGACGCGCAGCTCTTCAGAATCAGGGCCGTACTTGTGGCCCACAAAATCGGCGCCCTTGTAGTTCATGAGAATCAAATCCGGGACGCTGTCCACACCCACGGCTTCGCGGGTGATCATCGTGGACATAGCATCGACTTCGAATGCTGGAAACAGTGCCGAGTATCGCACCGCGATAGGCGAGTCGATTCGATGGCCCATCCACTCGGCGCTGGCTGCCCACAAGTCGCTCGCGTTGCGGTCCTTCAGGTACTCCGGCAGCCGAAAGCACGTGGCGTTCGACTTCCAGTGGCCATCCTCTTGGTCGTAGCTGGCGAGCACGACGGTGGTGCCATTCAACTGGCACGCCCCATGCCCGGCGAGAGGCGTGGCCGCTCGGTCGATGCTACCCTGCGCCAGGATGATCGCCCGGCCCGCCGTGGCGAGCTGCCACACGTCAGCCAGAGTCAGTGCCATCAGATCTTGTGGTGCCGTACCGGCGAAGAAGTCTTGCCGCCGCCCGTTCCTGAAGTCGTATAGGCTGACGCCCGTGATTCCGTGCACACTCGGATCGGCTCCCGTCGCGATGGTCGAGTGCCCCACGGCGGTGTTCGTCGGTAGGATGGTGGCCTCCGCGTTGCTGAACCAAGCACCGCGCTGGCGCAGTGCGATGAACGTAGGCATTAGTGCGGCGTAACGGTCGAAGTAGTCCCGGCGCATCCCATCCACGACGAGCAGCATGATCGCACGCGGGCTGAGGAAATCATCTCGGAACACCGGCAGCACGCGACCGGTCGCCGTGGGGGGCATCCGCACGCCGAGTGCAGCCGCGAGCGTTGGAGCGACGTCCTGCTGTGTGGCCAGGCCCTCGTACACTCCGCCCTTCACCGCAGGGCCAGCGAACATCACCGGAATCGAAACGTCATACGGCCACGGCGAGCCGTGCATGTACGTGTAGTTCGCGTCAGGCCGGGTTATGAAGTCTCCCTCGCGTGGCACGACCAAGAGCTGACCGGTTCGTCCGGGATAGTAGGCCCGGGCCCACATTTCGAGAAAGCGCTGTCGCGTCCGTGGCGCCGAAGTATCGACCGACACCGTGCGAACGCGCGAAGACACGCAGCCACTCAGAACCAGCGCCAGTACGAGCACAACTGGGCCGCGACAGCTTAGTAACTGCAACCAGCGGCTAGGGGTGCCCTTCGTACTCATGGCTACTCGAGCCTCCAGTTGCCTGCCCCGGAGCGGCGGACCGCCCAACTATGTTTATACGGAACTAGGATATTTTTTGGGGCTGCGGGTATAAAAAATAGCACTGCGAGCAGTCCCCGGGGCTAAGTTATTGTGTCGACTAGTTGTAGTGCTCAGGGACGCGAAATCTCGGGCGAGTCTCACCGAAATAGGCCGAACTCCGCAAAATTTCATGGCAGTGGGACACGCCACTCGAGGGACAGCAAGCCGGGATCGATGCACTGGAACCAAGGGCGATCCCTATCGAAAGTAGCTTTATTCAGCCAGCCTGAAAGCTTCGTGGAACTATACGCCGCGGTGCGGGAATGACGCAAGGCGGAGCCTCGTGGACCATGCGGAACCTCCTGGAGAAGCTGCTCCCAGCGCGCCAAAAGGCTATACTTTGTGGCTTAATACGCCGCGCCCATCACACTGGAGGAAAGCGAGTATGGCAAGGTTCCTGATTGAGGTCTCACACGATGCGGAGCAGGTTGCATGCGCCCGGGCCGTCGATGCCTTCTTCAAGACCGGGTCCCATTTCTTCACCCATGCCGATTGGGGATGCTTCGACGGGGAGCATAAGGGATGGATCATCGTGGAGGTCGACAGCCGGAATGAGGCCCAGGCGATCGTGCCCCCCATCTTCCGGCACCGGGCGAAGATCGTTCAGCTCAACGCGTTCACCCAAGACCAGCTCGACGAACTCATTGCAAGTCACAAGCCGTAGCCGAATCCCAGGGTCGAATCTTGCTGGCCGCACCACGCAAGCTCGTCCAGATGGATCAGCTCAAGATTTCGGTGGAAGGGATCGGCAGGACGGCTTCGGCAGGCGGGTCAGTTGCTCAGGGCGGAGGCGATGGCTCTTTCGATTTCTTCGATCTTGAAAGGCTTGAGGACGATTTCGTTGCCGGTTTGCCGGACGAAGCTCTGCGTCTCGGCGCTGCCACCGTCGCCGGTAGTGAAAATGATCCGCCGCGCCAGGTGGGGGGATTTCTCCATCACTGCCTGGTAAATGTCCTTGCCGGTGCCGCGCGGCATCTTCATGTCGGTGATGATCAGCTGATGGCCGTTGGCGGCCAGCTTGAGCAGCGCTTCCGGCACATCCGACGCCGTATCCACCCCGTGTCCCTTCGCCATGAGCAGCTCGGCCAGAAACCCCTGCATGTTGGGCTCGTCGTCGATCACCAGCACACGCAGGCACGGCTCCGAGGAAGCCGTCGCCCCCGCCCCCTCCACCAACGCTGGCGCCAAGGAAGGGTTCTCCACAATCGGCAGGTCGATGATGAACGTCGCCCCCCTGCCGGGCTCGCTCTCCACCCGGATGCTCCCGCCATGCCCGTGGATGATTCCATGGCACAGCGACAACCCCAGCCCCGTCCCCTTCCCTTCCTGCTTGGTGGTGAAAAACGGCTCGAAGATGCGCCTTTGAATCTCCGGCGCAATCCCCGGCCCGTCATCAGAGAGGCGCAGCTCGATGCTCCCGCCGGCCCGCGCCGACCGAATCCGGATGGCGCCGCCGCGCCCCCTCTCCAGCATCGCCTGCTCCGCGTTGTTGAGCAGGTTCAGGAGGACCTGCTCGATCTGATGGAAATCCAGCATCGTCTTGGGCAAGTCCTCCTCGAGCTCCTTCACCATCTCGATTTGATTCGTTCGGAAGTGGTAGGCCTTCAGCTCCAGCGTCTTCTCGATGATTCCGTTGAGCCCCAGGTACTTCATCTCTGGCGGCTGCTTGCGGGCGAAGGTGAGCAGGTTGCGGACGATCTTGGCGGCCCGCTCCGCCTCGGAGATGGCGGTCTCGATGTAGCGCCGCACGGTGGGTGAAGGCTCCTGCCTCAGGGCAAGCTGGCTGTAGCCCAGGATGCTGGCCAGCGGATTGTTGACCTCGTGTGCCACGCCCGCCACCAGCTGCCCGAGCGCCGAGATTTTCTCCGCCTGGAAGAGCTGCTGCATCGCGCCATCGAGACGCTGGCGGGTCTCCATCAGCGTCTGGTCCTGGGCCTTCAGCCGCATCCGGGTCCCGGTGGCCGCGTAGGTCAGCGCCGCCCCGCCGGTCCCGGTGAGCAGGACCAGCAGCGATCCGAGGAGCCAGAAGACCGCGCGGCCCGATTGCAGTCGCGAGACGACCACCGCCTCTTTCGGCCGCAACCGCGTCTCCCAGGTGCGTCCTCCCAGCTGCAGCTTCTGGACCGCCTGCAACATGGGAAAGCCCGACGCATCGGGATTCCCGCTGACAAACAACGGGATTCCTGAATCGAGGACCGTCTCGTCGTAGCGGGTGGCCACTTCAGCCCCGATCTTGGCCTGGAAGAACTGGCTGCTCTTAAATGAGCAGCCCAAAGCGCCCAGGAAATTGTCGTTTTTGAACAGCGGGGTGGTGAGGATGAAGCCCTGGGCGCCTCCCACCAGCTTCATCGGCGCGGACAGCGAGGTCGCCCGGGTTTTCTTGGCCCGCAGCAGCGTCTCGAGCCAATTGCTATGGGTCCTCACGTCGAAGCCGATCAGAGACCGGTTGGGCTTCTGCGGATAGACCCAGCGGACATGAAGGGTGGGATCGATGACGGAAATCCGGAAGCACAGGGGCGTCAGCTTGAAGCTGGGCGCGGCGAAGGCGTAGAACTGCTGCTCGCTGACTCTCCCAATTTTGACCCAGTAATTCGCCGCCTGTCCCAGGGCGATGAAGTGCTCCCGTAAGCCGCCTTGCATGCGGCTCGACATCTGCAAAGCCGTGAGGTTGGTTTCTTGGAGAAGATCATGTTGGCGAGCCGCAATCTCCCGGGCATGGACCCACTCGAGCAGGCCCAGGCAGACCGCCGCGGCGATGATTCCGGCAAGCGCTGATTTCCACCATCGGGCCACACGACACCCCCCAGATTGCCAGGGGAATATAGGGTCCCGGACTCGGGCGCGCAACGGCCTCAGCTAATGAGAGTTAGTAGCGCGGATTGGAGGGGTTTTTCGGGCGGGTGAGTTGACCCCGGCCTCTATGGTAGACTTCCGCTTCCAACAGAGCCTGCCCTGGTGTGCGCCCATAGCTCAATTGGATAGAGCGTCGGACTACGAATCCGAAGGTCGCAAGTTCAAATCTTGCTGGGCGCACCATCATCGCCTGATCCAGAAAGGCGCTGCTTGCTCCCCTCGTCTCAGCCAGCCGGCGTCGTGGGGCCGCCCTGTGGTGACGCTCCTGCGGCCAGGCGCCTCTCGTAGAGATACGAGCCCACCGCCAACGCGAAGCAAGTGATGCCGGCGGAGACCAGGCACCGCCACAGCCGGCGCTCCGCAGCATTGAGGTAGAAGTCCTTTCCCGCCTGACCGTAGAGATAGATCCTTCCCCTCCCCGGGTCCGGCTGCTCGGGACGGGTCTTGGCGTAGTGAAAGTAGAGCATTCCGGACCCGATCCAGAGACCCAAGCCGAGGATCGCAAACAGGGTCTTGATACGGACTATCTGTGCTTCTGTCATTTGCTCCCGAATGGATGGACCCACGTCCAAGTGGGTATCACGCCGCCCGAGCCTCCGGGTGTCGAGACGCCTCCCATGACATTGCCACCAGTCACCCAGTTTCCTTCCGAGTCTTTTCCTCGGAAGCCTTCGGCACCGCCTCCCCAGCCGGCCCCTCCCGAGCCGCCGGCGTTCACGAACAGGCCCCTCAGGCCGCAGATGTTCTTCGCGTTCGACCCGCCGATCGTGATACCGCCCGCCGCTCCTGGACTTCCGACGCCAGGCCCCCCTCCTCCTCCCCAATAGGTGCCCCACTGGTTCCCGTCGTAGGCGAACCCGGCGTAACCGCTGAACTGGAGTCCACCCGGACCTCTGATGGGGAGGAACCCACTGACGCCTATGCCAATCTGGAATGTCCACAACCCGAAAGGATCGATTTCGTTGACCGGGTTCTGGAACACGTAAGCATAGAAATTGATGTCGTCTCCGGAGAGTTCGACCGGATCCTCGCTTGCAAAGCGCTGCAGGAGCGGCGAGTAGTAGCGCGCCCGGTAGGCATACAGGCCCGTCCCATCGTTTTCGCGCCCGGTGAACTGGAAGGAGTTCGTCGACGTAGGGCCGCTGGCGGTCACCTTGCCGAAGGGCTCGTAGGTGTATTGCGTCTGTAGCGCGCCGGCTGCATCGGTGAGCGCGATCATGCTCCCCAGGGAATCCCGCAGGAAACTCCTGGCTCCGGCGGCATCGGTGCGGACGAAGTATTCATCGGTCCCGAGACCGGCCAGCAGGTTGGCGCTCGGCGAGCCGCCCGTGATCTCCTGGATAGGGTTGAACAGATCGTACAGGAACTTCGTCGTGGTGCCTGTCACCGTCCTTTCGATCCGCCTCCGGAAGGCGTCGTACTTGAAGCTGGCGGTGACCCCTCCCGAGACGGAGGCGAGCTGGTTGCGCGCGTCCCAGGTGTAGGTGTTCGTCCCGTCGTTCGTCAGGTTTCCGTTGGCGTCGTACGTCATGTTGGTATTGCCGCGCTTGGTCATCTCGTTGGCGGAATCGTAGATGGCCGAGGAGAGCGCGGCCGGCAGGAGCGTGCGGGCGAACGTTCCGGTCACGCGCGAGCGCCGGCCCGATACGTCGTACTCGTAGCCCAGGTTCCCCAGCACCGTCGCCCCCAGGCGATACGTGATGTCGGTGACCTGGGTGGCCGAATCGTACGTGTAGGTCATCGTGACCCCGTTCGGCAAGGTCACGACCGACCGGTGATCCGACGCATCGTAAGCAATACCCACCACCGAGGTCCCCTGCGTCACCTGAATCAAGCGATCGGCATTGTCGTAATCGTAAACGACCTGTGGCTGTCCTGCCACCGTCATCGTCCGCCGTCGGTTCGCCGCGTCGTAGGTGTAGGTCACCGTTCCTTGCGGGCTGGTCTCGGAGGTCAACCGATCGAGATTGTCATAGCCGAAGGTGTTCGTCCCCGAGATAGAGTCCACCGCCGTGACCAGGCGGTTGGCCGCGTCGTAGGTATAGGTGATGGTGCTGTCGTAGGTGGTGTTTTGTCCCTTCACCGTCGTTCCGAAGCCTACGAATTTCCTGCGGCTCAGGGGGTCGTAGGTATAGGTGGTCACCTTGCCGCGGCGATCCGTGTACTTCGTCAGGTTGCCGAGCGCGTCGTAAATGAAGCTCTCGGTCCGGTTGAGCGGGTCCTTGCGGGTCGCCTGGAAGTTCATCGTGTCGTAGGTGAAGGTGTTCACCTTGGCGCGAGGGTCGGTCAGGGTCAGCAGGTTCCCGTTGGGGTCGTAGGTCAGCGACGTGGCGCCCGATTGCTGATCGGTCGACTTGGTCAGGCGGTTGACCGCGTCGTATTCGTACTGGCGCCACCGTCCCACCGGGTCACTGACACGGATGGTGCGACCCGCCCCATCCACGAAGCGCAGCCCGGTCCTCCCGAGCGGGTCCGTGATGGCCGAGAAGTCGCCGAAATCGAACGAGAACTGCGTGGGCGGCATTCCAGGACGCGCCGCCGTCAGCGGCTGACCCGCCGCATTGTAGGTGAACGTCGTCGTATGCCCCAGCGCGTTGGCGACGGTAAGCATCTTGCCGGCCGTGTCATAGGTGAAGGTCGTCGTGTGGTTGAGCGGATCGGTCACTGTGAGCGGCACGTTGAGAGTTTGATCGTTGACGATCGTCGTGGTGACGGCCCCCCCGGTGCCGGCCAGGCGCGTGACGCCGCTGACGTTTCCCATCCCATCGTAGGCGTAGGCGGTCCGCCGGCCGAGCGGGTCAGTGATGCTCAGGATCAGATTGGTCCCCATTTCCCGCTCGTAGGTGTAGGTCTGCTGCTCAGGCTTGCCCAGGGCGTAGGTGTCGGTCAGCACGTATCCGCCCGTGGTGGACCCTGCTCCGACCGGCGTGAAGGTCACGCGCCGAACGAATCCACGCGGGTCGGTCACGTCCGTTTGCGTCACGTTGCCGGCCACGTCGAGTGTGTAGGCGAACTGGTAGATTCCGGCGTTGGCGAGGGTCTGCTTGAAGATTCGCCCGTTGACGTCGTACTGGTTGGTCAAGGAGATCGTGTTGCGAGGGTCCTTGATCGTCAGGATCCGGTTCGAAGTGTCGTAGGTGTACGTCGTCACGCCGCTGGCGGAGTTGGTGACGGTGGAGAGGCGCCCGGAGGCATCGTAGACGTAATTCACCGTGCGTCCGAGCTGGTCCTTGACTTGCGTCACGCGGTCCGAGAGGTCATAGGTGAAGTCGACATACCGGCTGCTGGGAGAGGTGACCCGTGTAATGTTCCCCTGCGTGCCGCTGGACCGGGTGATGGTCAGCTTGTTGCCGCTGCGGTCCCGAATCGCCTGCAAGGGCGCCATGTCTCCGAAGACGTAGACGAGGCCGCTCTTGAGCGTGACGTCCCACCCCCCGTTGCCGTTCCAGGCGATCCTCGACTTGTAGAACTCCCCCGGAGTCGTCGTGCTTTCGTAGATGGCATCGGTGAAGCCGGTTCCCGGAGAGATCCGGATGTAGTGAATCCTTCCGCCGTCCGGCAGCACCAGGTCCGCGTCCTGGTAGTTGTTCTGCGACCAGAGGAACATGCCGTAAGGGTGGTTAGTGCCGATGCCGAAGGCGCGGGACGTCGAGTCGCCGGGCCGGTAGACCCTCCGGATCTCGATCGGGATGATGTCCGGCTCGTAGAGGTCCGTGAATTCGGAGACGAAAAGCCCGGTGGAGAGGTCCACCGGCTCGCCGTCCTTGCCGTTGTTCCCGGGCGGCGGACCCTTCGTGGGTGGACTCCCGCCTCCCGAGATCATCGCCCCGGTAAACTCGTAGATGGCGAGGCCCGGATCGGGCACCACCTGCCGGGCATCGGGTGTGACCGTCCCCTTCCCGTAGACCCACCATCCCTTCTCTTCGGGATCGTAGCTCCAGAAATCCAGCCGCGTGCCGGGCGATTCGTGCCGGTAGTTGGGATAGATCAGCCGAACGCCCGGCGATCCCCAGTAACCTCCGCTTTGCACGTACGCGCCGCCGGGCTGAATCGTGTAGTAAATCGGAACGTAGACGCCGCCGGGCAGCGGGAACGGGGTGCGATCCACGGGGATGGGGGTGATGCCGACCTCCCGCACCGGGTTCCCCTGCCGATCCACGATCACCGTATTGGGCGGGATGTGGACCTCCAGCCCCGGGATCAGAGGCGTGGTGACGACGACTTCCGTGGACGTGGGCGAAGGGATTGCAACCTTGTGCGCCGTGTCGAGCCGCGGCATCCAGATGGTGTAGGGCAGGATGTTGGTCTTCCCCTCGGTCAGCTCGATACCGGCCTCGAACAATCCGTAGCTTCGCCGCGCATCGCTGGCACTGCCTCCGTCGATGACCAGCTCCTGGTGTCCCGCGGGCGCGGAGGTGACCAGGAACCGTCCGGTGTGATCCGACGTCGCGGTTTGCCCTTCGATTTCGAACGTGACGCCCGCCAGCGGCTTGCCGTCGAGCGTCAGCACCTGGCCGGCCAGCGCCGTCACGCCTTCCGGCCCCTGCAGCGGCTTCATCGATTGCCACGGCGAGGGAGGCCGTCCCGAGGTCCAATTGCCGTTCCCATTCCCCGGTCCGGGGACCCAGCTCTCGCCGTCCTCGTCCGCCGATCGCGTCGTGAACGCGAGAGTCCGATCCGGCAGCGACGCTCCACTCCGCGTGATGATTCCGCTCAGCGAAAGCCGATAGGCCGCATCGGGACGAAGTCCACCCTCCGGAGTCACGAAGACCAGCCGCCCTTCCTCCGCCGAGACGACCCTGGCGCCGTGCCGCCCTTGCGGGCCTTCAAGGACGACCGAGCCCGTGCCCACGGTTTCGACACGCAGCGGCTCCGAGAACCGCAGCGCGATGCGGGCCGCAGGCGAAACCCCGGCCTCCCCATCCGCGGGGGAAGAAAACGCTACGCGCGGATTGCCGGAATCGGCGGCCAGGCCCTCGGGCTCGATCGTCAGCTCCAGGCGCGCCGGATCGAACCTCTCGGCAAAACCAACCCGCCTCCCGTTATTGTCCTGCCCTCCCGTGAGCAGCACGCTGCCATCCGCTTGCAGCGTCGCGCCCGCGTCTTTGCGGGGGCTGTGCAGACCCGTCCCCGCGTCGCGCGCCGAGCCCGCCGCGGGATCCAGGATCCACACGGAGTCCAGCACCTTCCCGGCCGCGTCCACGCCGCCGGCGATTAGCAGGCTGCCGTCCGTCAGCAGCGTCGCGCTGGCGTGCGATCGCGCCTCCATGGAGAGCGCCTCGAGATCTCGGAACTCGCGGGACGCCGGATCGTAGACCTCCAGCGCCCGGACCGGCTTTCCCTGGGCGTCGATACCGCCGGCGATCAACACCTGACCGTCGGGAAGGACGGTCGCCGTGTGCCAGGCGCGCGGGTGCGACAATCCCCGCGACGCGATCTCCGCCACGCCACCGGCATCGAGCAGCTGCGCCGGCGCTGTCTCCCGTCCTTCGCCTCCGAGGATCAGCCGTCGGCCATCCGACAGCAGTGTGACGCTCGCCCCCGGCGCCTGCCGCCGGCTCGTCTCTCCTAGAATCGTGGCCACGGAGCTCGCGCCTTCCTTGGAAAACGAAGCCATCTGCAGGCCGGCGCCGAAGACCAAGCCTAAGAAAAGGATGATGCGAAACTTCAAGCCTGTTTTCATGCCTCTTCTCCTTGGTCCCATCAGGGGACGGTTACGCTGACGTTCATGGTGCCCGTGTTCGCCGCGTTAGGATCGACCGTAATCGTGTAGGTCCCGGCGGTGGGCAAGGTTTGGGTCGGCAGATTGAAGCTGCTGCTGCTCGAGGACCAGGAAGTCAAAACGCTCTGGTCGGGCTTCAGGAGCTTGACGGTTACGAGCCCCATGGTGTTGCCGGTCACGTGCACCGTGACTTGCTGGCCTGAGCTTCCGCTGAAAGTGAGCTGGCCGTTCTGGCCGGGGACCGACAGCGTCACCGCCACGCTGGAGCCGTTCGGCGTGATGGTGGACGTGAAGTCGGCCGGCACGTCGTGGAGCGTCAGTGTCAGGCTTCCGGTGACCGGCCCCGAGCCATCCACCACGATAGTGTGGGCGCCGGTCGCCACCAGCGTCTTCGTGTCGATGAAGCCGCTGGAGGTGACTGTCGGATTCACCAGGGTCGTGCCGTCGGGATTCAGAATCGACACGGTCGTCAGCCCCGTCATGGTGGAGTTGGTCATGGCCACGCTCACCCGCTGACCCGTCGTGCCGTTGAAGGTGAGCCGCGCGTTCTGGCCTGGCACGGTCGTCGTGGTCGTCACCGGCGAGCCGCCCGGCGTGATCGACCCGGTGAAATCCGCCGGCACATCGTACAGCGTCAGCGTCAGACTGCCCGTGCCCGCGCCGAGGCAATCGACCAGAATCGTGTAGGTGCCGCTGACCCCCAAAGTCGCGGTGTCGATGAAGCCGCTGGAGGTAACCGTCGGATTCACCAGGATCGTGCTGTCGGGATTCAGAATCGACACCGTCGTCAACCCCGGAATCGTGGAGTTCGTCATGCCCACGCTCACCCGCTGACCCGTCGTGCCGTTGAAGGTGAGCCGCGCGTTCTGGCCCGGCACGGTCGTCGTGGTCGTCACCGCCGATCCCCCCGCCGTGATCGATCCGGTGAAATCCGCCGGCACATCGTACAGCGTCAGCGTCAGGCTACCCGTGCCCACGCCCAGCGGATCCGTCAGGACCGTATACGTTCCCGCCACCGGAATCGTGGCCGGGTCGATGAAGCCGCCGGAGGTGACCGTGGGGTTGACCAGGTAGCTTCCGTCAGGCTTGAGGATCGACACGGTGGTCAAGCCCGGAATCGTGGAGTTCGTCATCGCCAGGCTCACCCGCTGGCCCACCGCGCCGGTGAAGGTGAGTCTCGCGTTCTGGCCCGGCACCGTTATGGTCACGGTCACCGGCGAGCCGCCCGGCACGATCGTCCCGGTGAAGTCCGACCCCACGTCGTACAGAGTCACCGTCAGGCTGCCCGTGCCTGTCGCGTTGGGATCCACCAGGATCGTGTAGACCCCCGAAGTGGGCAGCGTGAAGGTGTCGATGAAGCCGCTGCTCGATCCGACCGGGAAGACCAGGCTGGATCCGTCGGGATTGAGGACTGACACGTAGGTGATTCCCGGAATTGTCGAGCTCCCCATGCTCACGCTGACCCGCTGGTTCGCCGTGCCGGAGAAGGTGAGCCGGGCGTTCTGGCCCACCGCCGAAATCACCGCAGTCACCGGGGCGCCGCCCGCCGTGATGGGCGCCGTGAAATCGGCCGGCACGTCGTACAGCGTAATGGTGATGCTTCCGGTCCCGGTCCCATTGGGATCCACCAGGATCGTGTAGGTGCCATCCACCGGCAGCGTCTTGGTGTCGATGAAGCCGCTGGTCGAGCCAACCGGGAAGACGAGGTTGGTCCCGTCCGGCTTCAGGATGGAGACGTAGGTGATGCCGGGGATCGTCGAGCTACCCATGGACACCGCCACGCGCTGGCCGGCGACGCCCGTGAAGGTCAGCTTCCCGTTCTGCCCCGGAACCGTCATCGTGGCGGTCACCGCGGGGCCTCCCGGAGTGATCGGCGAGGTGAAATCAGCCGGCACCTCGTACGGCGTGAGCGTGATGTTCCCCGTCCCGGTCCCGGAGGGATCCACCAGGATGCTGTAGGTCCCCGTCGTCAGCATCGTCTGTGGCTCGATAATGGCGGCGCCATTTCCGATCGGCGTGGTGAGATTGCTCCCATCCGGATTGATCAGGTTGATGTAGGTCGTCCCGGGAATCGTGTTGCCCGACCACATCAGGCTCACGCGATGCCCCGCGATGCCGTCGAACAGGGCGAGCGCGATCTTGTTGGCCGCCGGAATGGACGCAGTGATGGGCGAGCCCAGCACCACCCTTCCCGAAAAGCCGACATCCGCCGTTGTGAATCCGGTCGGGGGGATGATGAAATCCGAAGCGCTCACCGCCTGCCCCAGCGGCGTCGCCACCGCGATCCTCCCGGAGGAGGCCATGAGGGGAACCGCCGTGACCAGGCTCGTCGCCGTGGCCGAAGTCGCCCAGGCGTGGGTGGTGTTGATCGTGATGCGGTCGTTGGCCAGGACGGTCGAGAAGTTCGTTCCGTTGATGGTCAAAGCCGTTCCCGGAGTGCCGCTTCCGGGGGTGAAGCCGCTCAAGGTCGGCGCACTCGACGGGCCCACCGTGAATGGGGTGGAGCTGTTCGCCGATCCGGAGGGGCTGGTCACGCTGATCGTGCCCGTCGTGGCCCCCGCCGGGACCGTCGTGGTGATCTGGTTGGCGGTCGACGTGATGACCACGGCGGTCGTGCCGTTGAATTTCACGGTGTTCTGCGCGGGAGTCGTGCTGAACCCGCTACCGTAGATCGTCACGTTCGAGCCCACCGGCCCCTGATCGGGCGTGAACTCGATGATGGAGACCTGGCTGGCGGTCTTGCGCGTGATGGAAAGCAGGTTGCCGGCCGCGTCGTAGGCGTACTGGGCGCTGTCCCCGTTCGGATCGATCACCCCCACGAGCCTCCCCAGCTCGTCGTAGATGTAGAGGACCTGCGGCGTGCCCTGGCCCAGGCACGGGAGCGAGGCCGAGACCGCGAGCAGGAGCAAGAGCAGAATGGCCGCCCTCAACCGAATCATGGTTCCTCCCTCCAGGCGCTTCGTGTGGATTCGCAGCTTCGTGAGGTCGTTGGCCGAGAGTAACGGCCGCGGGCCGGACGACGGTTGGCTGTGGCAGGTTGGATTGCGAGCACGCAGGCAAGCGGCATGGACACTCCTCCAGTGTCCCTTCCGACAGAGCGCCCTCGCACACTTACGGCTGGGATGAATGAGAGCTAGTTAATCGCAGACGTAATACTCTCGCGTCTGTCGAATGTCAAGCGAAAAAATTTCGATTCCTATTCCTTCTGGAGCACGCTGGGCGCACCATCCTTACTTACCCTCTGACTTGCTTGCACCCTTCTTTTTCGCGAAGGTGGCCATCGCCTCATCGAGGATCGACCGCGCCTCCTTGGCGCTCTCCCAGCCGAGCACCTCGATGTCCTTCTCCTTGAGCGCATTGGTCGCGGCAAAGAACGCTTCGAGCTCCGTGCGCAGCGCCTCCGACAGCTCGCGCACGTCCTTCAGATTGTGATTGGTGTGCGATCCGAGCGGAACGACAAACAAGCGGTCGTTGCGCTCCTTCTTACTCTTGCGCACGTCGTTCATCTTGAGCACGCCGATGATGTTGCAAAGCAGCAGCATGCCGGGGAAGGTAGCCGCGCTGTGAATGATCATCACGTCGAGGGGATCGCCGTCGCCACTGACCGTGGAGGGAATGAACCCCCAATCATAGGGATAGCTCAACCCGACGTGAAGAGACTTGGACATGGCAAAAAGCTTCATCTCGGCATCGTAATAAAACTTGGCTTTCGATCCGCGAGGCGTCTCGACGATGCAGTGCACCGAGCCGTCCTCGGCCAGCGCCGGAATCTTGATGAGGTTCATCGCGCGAGCTCCACTGACTGACGGTATCCCAAAAGTGGGAAAACCATCCCACTGTACCCTACCACGAACGCGAATTCGCGAGCCCGCTCCCTCCCACGCCGCGCAACCCGAAGAATCCCAATAGGTTGCCTCACCCTACGGGTTTTCCCCCATGGGCAGGCACAATTGCGCGCGGTAGGATTCGGGAGTATCAATCCGGTCCTTTCCGATGACCGCTGACCGCACTTGGGGATCGGAAAACTGAAAAAGGAGGATAGTCATGAGAAAACCAGCAAAACTAGCAACCGCCATGTCACTCGCGCTTCTGATGATCTTACCGGTGGGCGTCTCTTTCGCGGATGACGATGCCAAGGATGCCAAGAAGGACGCCAAGACTCTGCAAGAGGCCGCCTTGGTTCTCGACGCCCAGACGAGCGCTCCGGACAAGAACATTCCCCAGGAGCTTCTCGCACGGGCCGAGTGCGTTCTCATCTTCCCCAACGTCAATAAGGGCGCCTTCATCGTCGGCGGCAAGGGCGGCAAGGGCGTCGGCTCCTGCCGGCTGGCCGACGGCTCGATGAGCGCCCCGGCGATGTATGAAATCGGCGGAGCGAGCATCGGCTTCCAGTTCGGCGGCTCGTCCACCGACTTCGTCCTGTTGGTCATGAACAAGGAAGGGATGAACTATCTGCTGAAGGATAAGTTCACGATCGGCGGCGAGGCCGCGGCAATCGCCGGCCCGGTGGGTCGCACCACCAACGCGAGCACCGATGCCATGCTGCAGGCTGGCATCCTCTCCTGGTCCCGCTCCAAGGGCCTGTTCGTCGGCGCCGCGCTTGACGGCGCGGTCGTGAAGCCCGACAAGGAGGCAAACGAGGCTCTGTACGGGAAGCCGATTTCCGGACGGGAGATTCTGACCGGCCCCAAGTTGAGCACCCCGCCGCCGGCCAAGCCCCTGATGCAGTCGATCAACCACAACATGTCCGCTGCGGCAGCCAAGGAGGCCGCCGAGAAAGGCTAGTTCCGCTTACATAGCTTCCGGGGAGCCGGAGCTCCCCGGAAGCCCCCTCTTATCACTCGATCCTCTTTCGCCCCCTGTCGAATATCTCCTTCATCTGATCCGCCATGACGCGGCTGCCGATGCTCCGCTTGAGCGAGCCGCCGGTGCCGGCGACCTGGTCGGTGAAGGCGTGGCTCGCAAAGGCGGCGATGGTTTTCAAAAGAACCTTGCGACCCTGGCTCGGAAATCAGACATATTAAGAGTGGGGTCGACTGGCTTTCGCCGAGTCCATTCCTTGTGCCCGATAACCCGGTTCTCGTTCCAACAATGGAGCTGGCAAAGCGCCGCTGCGGCCCTCGCCATGGCATCTTGTTGGACCTCCGGCCATGGATCCACGCCGTCACCGCGATTCTCATTTTCAAGCCCATAGAAGAAGCTGTTGCCCCCTGGGCCGTCTGGCAGTCCCCGCACACGAGCGGTTGCTGTGGGAGCGACCCCATGTTTCACCTCATCGAGAACAACTTGAGCGCCGTGAGCCGCGTGATTGGCAGGTCCCGATGACACGACGTTAACCAACCCACTTTTTTCAATGTAGAAATTGCAGCGCGGCCCCGGCAGCTTGGCATCGCCGTGCACCAGCACATTAAGGTTGGAGGGTGTGGTATGGTGAATCATGACGCCTATTGGCTTGAACGTGCCAGGTCGTTTTCGCTCATGCCAGTCCCCCACTTCATTCACCGTGAGCCCGGCTGCTCGCAACAACTCTGCAATATTGCAAGGAAACGTCCAGTTCACCACCGCACGCACATTGGACTGGAACTCCGCAGGCAGGTTCCAGTTGGCGGAAATCTCAATCGGTTTCACATCCACCACTTTCTTCGGAATGTCGTATCTCAAGTAGCGATTACCCTTGAAAAAGTAGGCATGACCGTTGCCCCAGTTGACCACCGCATCCAGGTCGCTTTGGAATTCAGCAGGCAGTTCTTTCCAGAATCGCGAGATTTCGGTAGGCCCAACGTCGACCAAATCAGTCTCAATATTGTAGCGGAGATACCCGGCGCCTTTGAAGAAATAGGCGTGACCGTCGCCCCAGTTGACGGCCGCTCCGATGTTGGCTTGAAATTCCTTAGGCAAGTGCGTCCAAAAGCGGGAAATCTCCACGGGTCCCACATCAACCAGATCCGTGGCGATGTTGTAGCGAACATAGCCTGCGCCCTTAAAAAAATAAACGTGGCCATCGCCCCAGTTCACTGCTGCGTCAATATTGCTCTGAAATTCTGTTGGCAGGTGCCAGGAGCGGGAGATAGGGGCCGGAGCCACATCGACGGCATCTCCCTTGATGTCGTATCGCAAATAACGATCATTCTTGAAGAAATAGCTGCACGTTGATCCTTCGGGAAGCGGCCGTGCACTCTCGACACTTGGTCTCGTCAAGCGCATTTCGGAGAATTGCCTGGCACGCGCGCCGCCGTCCCACACGGACTCGGTGACTGGCTGGATCAGGTTCATTGCGCCGGTGAAAATGGGCCGATAGCTATCGCAGTAATGCATGAATCTGACGGCGTTGGTACGCGGCTGGCGCCATTCATTCTTTTTGGGGATGGTGTGAAGCGCCCATTGCTCGATGGGTATCGGGTCTCCTCCACTTGTACGGAACTCTTTCTCCTTTCGATGCTTTTCGGCCGACGCGAGGAACTTCCGAAATCGGGCTGTTCCGATATTCCATTGCACGTAATTCAGTGCTTCGCCAAGCGTTGTGAGTTGCGAGAATGTGCGTCGCTGCATCAAGGTAAACAATGCATCCATCAGCAACAAGGAAAGCGAATAGAACTTGATGCTCGGAGTGACGCTGAACGGAGCACCCGCTGAGACCTTTAGCTCCGAGTTGATGGCTGAGCTGATGTCTTCCGCCAACACCCCTGCCTCGACGAGCTCACGGACCCGCATTTCGAAGTGGGCTTCGTGCTTCGCGGCGGCCGAGTCTCGATTGTCCCACACGTTGTCTTTCTGGCCTGCATCGTAGCGGGTGATCACAAAGTGGTCCGACCCGAGATCGACGTAATACACATTCGAGCGAAACAGGGAGCGGGCATTGGCTGCGCTCGTCGCGACGGCGACCGCGGCAGCAGAAGTCACCATCCGCAGGCTCCCTTCCTTTGCCCAAAGGGCCAAGAGAGTTTGAGGCTTTTGATGAGAAGTGAAAGCGGCCCGGATCACCGCCTCCAGCTGTCCCCGTCCCAGTCCAGCGTAGGGATTCGCGTCAACCGATAAGTGAGTCTCCCTGGCTATGTCCAGCCGGCTCACGCGGCTGGGATTGTCATTAGCAGCAAGGGAGCTTGCGAGCGTCTTCACCTGGTGCGCGCATCGGTCCACTGCCTCGGATACCTTAGGCCCTCCGTCACCAAGACTTTCCGTGGTCGCAATACCCGATGCCGAGGCTGCTTGTGGCGCAGTCAGTATCGTTGGTTGAGTCGCGAGACGGAGCAGGATGAGGTCCTCCAGGACCCGGCCTGCGGAGTCCGTTAGACCGCGAGCGAAACCTTCGGAGGCACGGCGAACGACGGGTGCAGGCTCAACGACATGGACATACCCTTGAGAGCCTGGGTTGTCGACGTGCAGGCCACGCGAGCCCACATCTGGCAGCGACACCATGCCGGGGCTGGCCACAAGGGAGACGTGACCAGCACCGCCCTCGATGATTCGCAGGATGATGTCTCCCGGGAGGGGTGGCGATTGAAGCGGTTCTTGTGGTCGAGCGAGGACCCTTAGGCCGCCTGGCTGTGCCCCACTCTCTAGTTGCCGCCAGAAAAACCCCGGCATGGCGAGTATCTGCCGCAGCAAATCTGTTCCCGCGACCCCAAGCTCGGCATTCTGAGCTGAATCTGTTGCAACAGTGAGCCAGTTATCAACAGACGGTAGGCTCTCTTTAGGCATGCTTGGCCTCCTCCTCGGCACCTTCCTCCTCGATCCCGTGCCCTGGGAGACAGCGGTTTATCTTCGTGTCCTATTCCACCATCCCGCCAGACTCAGGAAAGACTTGGGCCATGTCCGCCAATAGACGCCATCCAAAACGCCGGGGAATATCCCCGTGCCCGACTGCTGTCCGACGTACCCTATAGGCACCACTCAGTACGGGCTGCGCATCGCTCGGAGCAGTGGCAATTGCGGCTTGAATCGCGTCCTGAATCATCCGGCTTTGCCGCTCCGTGCCACTGCGGTACAGAACGCAGATTCCTCCGTCGGCTCGGGCCTTGCCTGAGGTCCAGGACTGGATTTCGGCCGCAATCCGCCCCTTCACCCACGAAACCAACGGCTTCACTGCATTCGCCAATGCAGGCCCGTACAACGCGTCAAAGACCTGAATTTCGTCGATCTGGACGTCGTTGTTGCTGTTATTCGCCAGAATACGCATCAAAGCGGCCCCGCCACCCGAATGGGCTGTGATGATGAGGCGGCGAGAAGAAACAGCTGACGCTACGCCTGCTGCCGACTGAAACTGCCCTAGACAATAGTCGAGAAAGTTTCGCACTTTGCTCGGTGTGCTGAGCGCTGGGAAGCTGTAGCGCTCAGGGTTGGCGCCCGGACTGTCCCCTGTATAGGATCCGCGGGGAAGCACGCACAAGGTCGGTGCGCTACGTCCCGCGCGCGGATCGCTCGGATTGTCGGGGTTGGAGAAATCCAGCCCGCTGTACGCTTCTTTCCGGCGCAGGCGCATCCGTTCCCGATCGGAGCTGTAGCCGTGCAGGTGAAGCACCGTGTCGACGCCGGTTGCATCTGTCATGTCATTCCAACGCAAGATCAGGTCGGGCTGCGTGCCGCGATGCGATGCCAATAGCGGCGTGTGGGACAGTTCTGAGCGTCCTTTTACTATCGAAAATTCCACGGGCTCTGCGCCTTCCGCTCCGTACTGGTCCGAAGGCTCGACCGTGTCCGACGAGAGGATAGGGTCAATCGTCTCGATCGACTGTGTGGCGGCTGTCACCGTATCCCGATACTCCCAATGCCAGGGCTCATCAATAGCCGTGTTTTGAAAGAAGCCGTAGCCTCCAGCGTTTGCAGAGAGCCAACCGAAAAACCAGGACGTCCGCCAATTGGAGCGATTCCGCGCGTCCGTCCCTACCCCCATGACCGTCCCCCCCTCCACGGTCCGAAAGTCTACTGCTCGGCCGTCGTTGTGCAGGCTGAAGCCAGGTGCCGCGAGCCGGCGGCCGATGTAGCGTGCCAATAGCGAAGCAGCAGCCTGGCCGTACTCGCCACCTGCGGCAGCTGCCCGATCTTCCCGCGTCTCGCTGAAATAGCGTGGGAAGCCCCGATTCCAGTTGGCAAACTGCCGCCTTGCCGAACGGTAACCGCTTGCGACTTCAATGAGAGTGACGTTCCTGGCCGCGGAATCCGCGGACATGGCCATATGCGCCGCCAGGAGCAAAGCTCGGCACCTCTCAGCCGCAGGTCGGCGCAGGCGTTGCCCTTTTTCGACTACGTCGAGCTCGGAATCAGGTACATCGCCCACAAACGATCGGTGCCGACAGGCGGCGGTCACCTGCCTCAGGTAGACAGTGTGGAGCAGATCAAGTTGCTGAGCCGTCGCACCCGGCCACGAGAGATGCGTCGCATCGATATGCTCACAGGCTACTTCGCTATCGTTTTCTTCGAGCGAATTCCCGATTGCCCATTCATCGTCCCCTTCGGGTACTTCGGCGGCAGTCCGCATCCAGGCAGTCTCCTTGTCTTCGGCGATCCACTTGCTCAACTCCTGGATCATTCCAGCGGTCGCTCGTCGCGCTATGCCTGCTCCGGCGCTTGAATCCACGACGATTCCCACAAGCAGGAAAAGCTCGCCTTCCTTGATCCACACCGGAGATCCGCTCTGACCTCTGCCGGGTTCCAAGGTGGTAAACAAGGAATTCGGCCATCGGCCGGGACTCACGTCCCGTATTCTCCCCTTCGTCAACCACAGCTCCTTGTCGTATCCCTTGCCGCCCGGGTATCCTGCGCTGAGCACATCGTTGGTGCCCAGAGTCCGCGGGTCCCCTGGCCCCATGCTGAAATTGCCACCGAAGTCCGCTGCTCCCCAATACCGCAGTTGCAAGCTCTGTATGCTCTTGAACCGCCTCTTGCCGATCGGCGCCTCCAAGGTCACCAATGCATAATCCCACTCTTGATTCGCGGCATCCGAGGCATCAAAATTTGAGCAGACCCGCACCGTCGCGGCGCTCCAGGAATCGAATGGCTCGTTGTCCTGGTCGATGCCCGGCCTCACTTGAAGGAAGTGCGATTCCGGATCTCTGGCAGCATCCCAGACCGTGTGGGCTGCTGTCAGAACGTGACGATCGGAGATCAGAATGCCCGATCCCTGTTTCTCACAACGTCCTCCTGCGTCCCGCACCGCGACATGGCATATCCACCGAAAGGGCGGGTCGGTTGTGGGAGTGATTCGTGCACGACCCTCGCTGCCGATCCCGCCCGGATCCTCCGACGCTGTCTCAGGAGAATCACCGGAGCTACGATCCGGTTCTTTCCTCCTATCAACGAAATCGATCACACCCACTGCACCTTCGTGTGAAGCGACCGACTCGGAGTCGGAGTCCCCGTCGGATTCGATGTTTTCGCCTGCTTCGCCGATTGCTTCCTCACTGTCCTCAGTCACGGTGGGGGTGTTGCTCGAATTCTGCGTCGGCGCGATGGATGCGGGTTGTTCCACTCGAATCACGGTCGGCGGCTGGGTGGCAAGCCGCAGCAGCAGCAGGTCCTCGAGGAGTCGGCCGCCACGGTCGGTTATGCCTCGATATCGTTCGGATGAGCCGCTCGGAAGCGAACTGTCCTCTGTAAGCACGAAACCCTCCGCCGGTTCGGTGTCCGCCCGGAGTCCGAGGGTCTTGATCTCGTCTGCCCAAATCACGCCCTCTGAAGCCACACGCGATGCATGTCTGCCGCCGCCGTCGATGATGTGAATCAGAATGTCCCCGGCGCGAGGTGGAGAAGAAAGAGGCTGACCAGGACCCGCAACGATCTCGAATCCGCGAATTCCGTCAGGCTCATTCCATCGTCGGACAATAGTACCGGGAGCGCTAAGAGTCCGCTTTCGGAGCTCATCGACGGTGGTGGCCGCACCATCTGATCTGCATCCACATTTGCCCGCAGCGGAAGTCTGCGATGTCATGGCTGCTCTCCTGGAGGTCTGTCCTGAGGTCGCTCACTTCCCCGCAGGTCATCTAGCTAACTGTGCTGTCCTTGTGGTCTTCGGCTTCTGCGTTAGCGACCGCCTGGGTTACATTGACGTACCCGCTGCCCCAGCGCGGCTGCGACTCCATCGCAACAGGATTCGCAGCCTTGAGCAGCAGCTCCCGTGTTCGACGAACCGGGAGAGGTCGGCGCGTGGCCTCGAACATGAGCGCTACCGTGCCCGCTACGAACGGGGCGGCCATGCTGGTCCCGGACATCCTCACCAATCTCGGAACATCGTTGGTCGGCTGTCGTGGGGCAGAGCGGGCGGACAGGACTTGTACACCCGGGGCGACGATATCGGGCTTCAGACGCCCATCCCGGGTGGGACCTGAGCTGCTGAACGGAGCAAGAGGCATATCCGGGCGATGTGCATCATAAGCGCCCACTGCGATGGTGAGAAAACCGTTGCAAATCGTCCCCGTCGTCGATGACAGGACAACGTCTTCTGCGTCAAAACTGGGCTGGCAACTCGAACACCTCGGATCCCGCTCGACCCAGCAGTGATAGCGCCCGTCGACAACATCCGTAGCGACCAGGCGCAGCACCCATGCACCCCGTGGTGCGGACGAATCCAGGTATACATGGGCCTGATTGTCGTGATTATTCGGATCGCGCCTGCGATTGTAGACTCGCCCGATCCTCTGGCTATCCGAGACGAGGTCGCTCTTCGCCCCTGTTTCTGCGCGACCTGTCGATTTCCCTGAGGGCGCGATCACTTCGAACACGATACGATCCCGTCCTGAGTACCAAATGTCGATCTCATGAGCAAGCTCGTTCCCATCCCAGAGATGGAATTTGATGTCGCGCACTTCGCCAGGACGCAACACTCCCTGGGTATGAATGGGCCGACTGTAGTAGTTGCCGGTGCTCTGCACGCAAGCTCGACCTGGAGCTGAGGACAGCGCCGCATCCATGCCCTGCTCGATGAGAGTGCATCCGTCATGAGGTCCGGCGTGGCGTCCCATACTCAGGCTGAGGACCCAGGGACGTGGGCCGGCCACCCGCGCGACGAAATCGATGGCTTCCATTAAAGCTACCGAGTCTCCGAGATTGTCGCCGCGCTCGCCCTTGGCCGTAGCGAGATGAACGAACACGATGTCGGATTCCGGCGCCATGCCAATCGGCCCGCCCCCTTCCCCGTTGCCCACCGCAATTCCTGCCGTGTGCGTCCCGTGGGTCGACCCAGGGCCAGCATCCGCAGGGTGATAGGCCAGCACTGAGTAGGGATCGCGCTGCCTCAGCGCCGTATTGATCACGGCTTGGTCATGGACCCAACCATATCCATAGCGATTGTTGCAATGCCCATCGGCGCGAAGCCGTTGATCCCAGAGGGCAAGCACACGAGAGCTTCCGTCTCGCTTCCGAAAGTCAGGGTGAGCAAAATCGAAACCCCAATCTATGAGCGCAACCACCACACCGCGCCCGGTCTGCTGAACCCCGGGGGGCCGTCGCCCGTCTGTCGGGCGAACGGATCCCAGGTCAGCCTGCTCGGCGGCTGGGACCCAGTCCGGGCCATACAGGCGGGGTGCTTTGACGCTCCTCACGCCGGCCGTATCGTGGACGCGTGGAATCCCATTCCTGGACAAGCGAGCGGTGGCAATTTCTCCGAATCTGGCGACAATGCGAATACCTTCCGGCACTGAGCCGTCAGCCAGCCGGAGCAAGACGGCAATCTCGTCGGACGGCCGTCCCGTTCCGATCATCTCTTGCAGTGCCGGGTCCATCGCTGAAATCCAGAATCACTTTGGGATATCAGGCTTGCCGACGGCGACGGGGGGCAATACTGGTGCCTGCGCCGCCTCTTTATTGGCGAGCACCAGAGTTACGGCAAGGCCAACCGGCCTTGAGCCCAAGGCATAGCCAAGAACGAGGAACTTGCGCTGCTCCTCTTCGGGCACACCGACCCGTTCGGCAAACTTCTCGGCTATGACACCTGTCAAAATTCTGGAAGCGCTTCCATTCATTGGTTCCTCCGAACCTAAAAGAGCCGCCCGCGATCGCTCCTATTTCCCCATACCAAGTACCAACGCAAGCATCAAGAGGCTGCTGTTATCAGATCCTCCGCCGAATAGCCCGCCGCCGGTGCCGCTCCCCTCACCGGTGCCGCCGAGAAGGAGAAACGGCAACAGTAGGCTGAGCGTGTTGCTGCCGTTCACGAGAAGGCTGGTGCCCTTCTTGATCTGAACGTCACCAGCCGCGTCGGTGAGGTCCGCACCCACATCGATGTGCTTCGGCTGGGTGAGCATCGGGAGGATCGCGGCCATCTGTTGCGTCTGGCTGAGGTTGTTTTTTACCGATGTTATGTCCTTCTTGCGATCGAGTGAATCCTTCTTTCGCGTGGCGGCTTCGGTCGCAAGCCGCCCGCCAAACTGGCTGATCGCGTTGGAATTCGTGCGTACTTGCGATCCGACCTTCGCGAGTGCGGTTTGCAATTGAGCTTGGGTGACGTACTGGGTTTGAGGTCGGGCCGTATACAGATTCCGTCCAGTTGCCACCTTTGGCCGCGGGCGTGACCACGCACGCGTGGCCTCGTCGAGCGCTTCGTCCAGTGCCTCATCAGCCTCGAATATCTCGTCAAGGGCTTCAACTGCTTCGTAGTCCGGCATGGCTTCGTTCTCCTTTGTCTACGGTTTGCGGCTTCACCAACGGCGGGCGTTGCATGATCTGTCGGCACGCAGGCCCGATAACCTCCTCGAACACCTTGGCATCTATCAGATACGCGCCGACACTCCCTTGACCTGAACAGTAAACACAATCTTCATCCTGCCCCCAGCAGAGGTGACAAGCACCGAGCGCGTCTGCCAGCTTTTCATTGCGGGCACGTAGAGTCTGCAATTCCGTGAGCATCAGCTTGGCGAGCTTCCGGAGCTTCTGTTCTCGGGTACCCTCCCTCTTGGGCTCCACAATCTCCGCTTCCAGTGGAATGACGGTGTCGTCATCCTCAGGGACCGGCGGCGGTGCACTCTCGTTGGCTGCGAGACGAGCCTGAAACTGCTGCAATAGCGGCTCCATGCGCGGATCCCGTTGCGCCAGCATAGTGAGCGCATCTGCTAGGCTCACGGGCGGCGTCCCGGGCGTGCGAGCCATGATCATTTGGAGGATTGCATCAGTCATCGAGCTCAACGTCGTATCCCTCGGCTTCCAAGAGCTCCAGCTCCGCGATATCCAGAGCGTCGTAGTCCTCGTCTGACTCGGTGAACTCCGTGCCATAAGCAGGCGGCATCTCGACAGACGCTTCGCCCAACATCTTGAGGAGTTGTCCCGCCCGATCCGATGGGACTGTGGGATCCACGGCAAGAGTGCCGTTCGTGTACAGGTATTCCGGCAAGTCCTCGCTCGGTTCTGCGATCGACTCGGCTTTTGCAAACGCTTTTGAACCCAGGACACTCAACAGGTTTGCGAATGCGCTCGCCGGAATCGGCGTCCCTCCGACCGGAATATCCGTTCGTCCCGCCGAGCCTAGCGCCATAGCCCCCAGGGCCTGCAACAATTCGGGACGATGCAGTAAACCAAGCAGGACTCCCGCGGGATTCGTCCGATCACCACCCGCTGCACCACCGGCATCGCCTGCCAAGCCCGCAATCAGGGGCAGTGCCCCGCCAATGGCCCCTGCGGAGATTCCACCGCCGCCGACAGCACCAGCTATGCCATGGGAAATCCGTGCAGCGCCCGATGGGCCAGCCGCGGGCGATCTTGCGCCTGAACGTTGTCCACCCCCGCTCGCGAGCGCACTTCCCACCCCGCCGATAACGGCACCGCCCAGGCAACCCCAAGGGCCGAGAGCACAGCCAGTAGCCGCGCCCGAAATCGCTCCGGGCAGAGCCTTGGTCACAACCGGCGCCACCGCTTTTGCCGCGCCGCTGAGAGCATGACCTACGTCGCTGAAGAACCCTTCCATCGCCTCGGCCCGCATTCCGTTCTTGCGCAGCAGCGCTTCCATATCCTCTGCCGGTAAGGTGGCGTATTCGGGGGCCAGGTACTCTCGTAGGTTCGGGTATGGGTCATCTTCCGGGAGGTATCCTGGTAGGGTCGGACGCGGGTTCAGGGCATATGGCGCGGGACTCATTCTCTCCTACCTTTCTTGACAGCTTGCTCAACGCTCCGTAATGCGCTTGAGAGCGATCAGCACCGGACTCTGCATCCTATTTACTTCGACCACAGCAAACTTCGTGCCTTCGTCATCTTCTGTGACATCCAATACTCTCCCTTCGAGAACGCTGTCGGCATACAGAGCATTCAAGACGATTAGCGGATCGGGAAAATAGATGTCTCGAACTCTGAATCGAATTAACTGGTTGAGCAGTTCCACCTTGGCGCCTTCCCAACCGTCACCGGCCATCGCGACTGCAAAATCGTTGCCACGAGCGAAACACCAAAAACAAGGCGGTCGCCGGGGTTGGCTATTCAAGGAAGGCAAAATGTTTCCGGAACGCTTCTTCTGAACAGGTAGCGGCAGGAAGGAATTTTCCCGGATCAGGGAGAGCAGTAGCGATGAAGCTTGTTGTAGACACTGCGCGGAGTGATGCCAAGGAGGCGAGCGGCTTTCGACTGGTTTCCCCCGGTAGCGTTCAAAGCTTCGCGGACCATGAGCGATTCGAGATATCTCACGGCGTCGGGTAAATTCCACCCATGACCCTTGAGATATTTGATTGCGCTGCTCTCGAGTGTTTCTCCGGCTTGAGAACAGGGCTTTTCGCTGCACTGGCTCGCTTCGGAGAATGCCGATATCTCTTGCCAAATCTCCGGCGGAAGGTGTCCGAGCGACAGAGGACCGTTCCCATGCCAGTGCAACACCGCCCGCCGCACAACGTTTTCAATTTGTCGCGCATTTCCTGGCAAGGTCGATCTTTCCAGAGCCTGTATGAAGTCCCAGCCGATTGCCGGGGTTTCCTTTGGATGCCAAAGCTCACGGTATTTCTCGACGAAAAATTGAACCAGAGGCTGGATATCTGCAGCTCGTTCCCGCAAGGGGGGAATGTGAAGAGACAAGACATTCAGACGGTGGAATAGATCCTCGCGAAAACTACCTATGGCAACCATTTCATCCAAATGCCGATGAGTCGCAGCAATGACACGCACGTTGATGCCAACCTCCCGATCCGCACCGACGCTGCGTACGTTGCGATCTTGGAGAACACGCAGGAGTTTGCCTTGCAGGCCAGTGCTCAATTCCCCGATTTCATCCAGGAACAGCACCCCTCCTTCAGCACTTCGAAGAAGGCCGGCGCGCTCCCGTTCGGCCCCGGTGAATGCTCCTTTTTGATGTCCGAAGAGCTCACTCTCTGACAGCTGGTCAGGCAGCGCGGCACAATTGACGGGGACAAAGGGGTGCCGTGATCTCTTGGAATCCATCAAATGGATGGCCAGCGCAAGCAGCTCCTTACCGGTACCAGTCTCCCCTGTGATCAGAACGGGAAGGTCGCTCAGTGAGCTCACACGGCGCACGATCCGAAATAGATTCATAATTGCCGAGCTTCTGCCGGCAAATCCGACCTTGGCCATCATCCTCTGCAGGCTCTCCTGTTCCGCTTGCGCGGCCAGCACACTTTGTGCCGCGCTCCCTACCCGTTGCTGGATCCGCTCCAGGACGAGTCCAGGCGGAGCATCGATGACCTCCGTTGCACCCGCCAGCAATAACCGACATGACGTTGCCAATCCCCATTCTGGGGAGCCGCTGGGGACACATATGACGAAGTTGAGTCTTTCCGCCAGCTTGGGAACCAGGCTCAGCGCCGAAGAATTCGCAATTCCTTGCGTAAAGTAAACTACGCAGCCACCGATCCCCATGTCGTCTTTGAGGTTGGAGACAGGTGTAGATTCCAACGATACGCACTCAACTTTGCGTAGCGCCTCGAGGGTCGTTTCTCTCCTCAAGGGATCTTCGTCCAATACCCATACAGGGCATCTACCTCGCACTGGTGGGACTCCTTGAATCCGAACGGGACAAACTGCTTCCTTCAAGGAGTGTGCGAAGCATCTTCACTCCTTACCCGATCCTTCGGAGAGTCACGGTGGGTGTGGTTGGATAGCACGCGTAGCGTTAGCGACATGGACACTCTTCCAGCGTCCCGCCCGTCAGAGCGCCCTCGCACACTTGCGGCTGGGATGAATGAGAGCTACTTAATCGCTGTCCTATAGCTCTCGCGCCTGCTCGACAAAGTCCATGCGATCTCTCCACGATTGGCAGTGCCGATTTGGCGATTATCCGTAGGTCACTTCGATCGTGTCCTCAGCGCAACTTGAATGCTCCCATTTGTGCTGCCACTTGATTTGGGCGCTCTCCTCATAGATTCGGGGTTTTTTCTCGTTTCTATATATTCAAACGTCCGCGGCGCTTCGATCGCACACAAAATTTTGTGTTTTGTGAGCGGATCGAGAATCTCTCGGAGACCTCGAAGCCTGGATCGGGGGAATTGATGGGGTTAGATTGTGTTGCTGCTGCTTCACTTAGGCGGTTGAGACTCGCTCCGAGATGTCGCATCGGCATTTGAAGCCGGTACCGCCGGGTGTCTGTTCATGCATCTCCGGGGTCTCCCTTAGGGCTATCGCTCGATCTTCTTTCGCCCCGCGTCGAATATCTCCTTCATCTGATCCGCCATGACGCGGCTGCCGATGCTCCGCTTGAGCGAGCCACCGGTGCCGGCGACCTGCTCGGTGAACACGTGGCTCATGTAGACCACGATGGTCCCGCCTTCCACCGGCAGGAAGCCCGCGAGCGATTGCTCGGCGTCGTACCCGGCGCTGACGTAGTACTCGCGCCGCGCCACCGCACGGGCCGCGCCGTCGCTGGCCACCAGGATGTGCGTGAGGACGTAGGTGGGCTTGCCCCGGATGATCGATTTCGTCCAGAAGAACTGCTGCTCCATCCCCGAGAGAGTCGCCCCGGGATAGCCCAGCAGCACTGCATGGAACCCCGGCATGTGCTCTTGCAGTCCCTTGGCAGCCTGGGTGGCCTTGCGCAAGTCGGATGCGACATCCGCGGGACGGCCGTCACCTCGATCGTAAGGAGCGATGCCATTCAGTCCGGATTCCCGATAGGCCTGGTACCGAGCCAGCAGCGTCCGCTGCAGCTGCTGCCGGATCGCTTGCACCGGGGCGCCCGGCACGGCCTTGAACGCGGCCATCTCGCTGGCGCTGAGATTCACCTTCTCACCCGGCTCGGCTCTCGATAGGGCGTTGGCTTCATCGGCCGTGATTTGCAGCTCGGCGAGGTCGGACAGGTTTCCTTCTGCGCCGAGCTTGCCATATTGCTTGACCTGGGGATCGGCCGTGATCAGATTGCCCGCCATGATCTCCTTGACGATCGCGTCGGGAGACGTCTTGACCAGAAAGGCCACGGCAAAGGTTAAATTTCGCTCGGACACCGCTTGGAGCTTGCCGCTGACGTACTCCCCGCCCAGCACCCTCTGCTTGTCGCTAGCCGAATAGCCCAGGTCCGTCAGCACCTGGTCCGCACTCGGCTGCGCGCTGGCGGCGCTCGCCAGGCACAGCAGCCCCGCGACGCTCGCCACCCACAGCGGTGCCAAAACCCTTAGCCGCCGCATTTCTCAGTGACTCCCCTCTCTTCTACCAACATGACGCCAGCTCTGACATGCCTAGCGCCGGAGCAATACTTGCAGTACCAGGCACCTTCAGCCAAATACTCTTAGGACGCGCCGAATGAAACTCATTTCTGACTCGTGATTGCGTACACCATGTCGCCGACGAAACGCTTGAACGTCTCATTTTCAACGAACTGCTTGTAGACCTGCGTGTCATCCTTCAGGAGGTGCTGCATCACCTTGGCCAGGGCCTGGTCGTGGGCCATCCGCGCGGTGTGGGGGGTGTTTTCCTTCGCGTTCTGGTACGCAGCGTCGGCGGCTACTTTGGGTGCGATGTCGTCGCGGATGCGCTTCGCAACCCGGTCGGCGTCTGTGAAAAGCGTGCCAAATTGATCATTAAACATCTTGAGGATATTGCTCAAGCGGTCCAGTTCGGCCTCGGGGATGTGACCTCCACCATGCGTCGGTACTGGCTCGATTTCGGCGTCCTTGTCCGCGAGCGCAATTTTCATCACCGCCTGCTTCTCGACACGGTAGCTGTCCATGTCGATGGCTTCGAGAATTCCCTTGGAGAGGTCCTCCTCCTGCGGCGCCGGCAACTTGGGTATCAGTAGATCAAGGAGGATTGACAGTTTTTCCCACTCAGCGTTGCTGTATGGAATCACAGACGAGAGGAAGCTGTAAGTGCGGCAAAACACCTTGGCTTTGCCCTTGAAGTCCACCTGGCCGTCCTCGTTGAGTCGTTCCATGTAAATCGCCACGCACTCATCGAGAATCGGGTCGAGCTTGTCGCGCTCCGCACTGCCGAGGAACAGCTCCACCACCCTCTGCACCTGCTCTGGCGAATACACCTGGGCGGCATCCAGAGCCGCCTTAAGGTCGTGCAGCTTGTTCGGGTCCGTCTCTTCGGCAAGCAATGTAGTGCGATAGTAGTCTTGGAAAGCGAAAGTGATCGCCCCACTGTTGTTCTGGAAGTCTAGTACGAAACAATCGTGCTTCTGCGGGTGCGCGCGGTTGAGCCGAGATAGGGTCTGGACAGCCTTAATGCCTGAGAGCGGCTTGTCCACGTACATCGTGTGCATGAGCGGCTCGTCGTAGCCCGTCTGAAACTTGTCTGCACAGACGAGAAAGCGGTACGGGTCGGTCTGGATCCTCCTGGAAATGTCGCCGCTTGAAAAGCCGTTGAGCGACACCTCGCTGTTCCTCGCACCCCCGTAGTCGTGCTCACCGGAGAAAGCAACGATTGCTTGGTAAGGGCTCTTGCGCTCCACGAGATAGGCCTTGAAGGCAAGAAAGTACTGAATGGCCCGCTCGATGCCGCTCGTGACCACCATCGCCCTCGCCTGGCCGCCGATCTTTCCCGTCGCCATTACATGCTCGTGGAAGTGGTCCACCATGATCTCAGCTTTGTGCCTGATGGCGTGGTCGTGGCTCTCCACATATCGGCGCAGCTTCTTCTGCGCCTTCTTGATGTCGAACTCGGGGTCGTCCTCGATCTTCTTGACCAGATTGTAGAAACTCTCCACAGGCGTATAGCTCTTGAGCACGTCTAGGATGAAGCCCTCCTCGACCGCCTGTTTCATCGTGTAGCTGTGGAAGGGCCGGTGCTTAACCTTGCCCCCGGCGTCGGGCGGCAGCTGCTCGCCGAACATCTCTAGCGTCTTGTTCTTGGGTGTGGCGGTGAAGGCGAAGTAGCTGGCGTTGGTCAGCATCTTGCGTGCCGCCATGCGCCGCTCGAGTGCCTCGTTCACCGTGTCCTCGGGGTCGGGTCCCGCGGCCGCGTCTTCCGCGGCTGCGCCTAGCGCCTGGCTCATCGCTGCCGAGGTCTTGCCGCCCTGGCTCGAATGCGCCTCGTCGATGACGACGGCGAAGGTCTTGCCGCCCTCGGTCGCAATTTCGTCGAGGATGAAGGGGAACTTCTGCACCGTCGAGACGATGATCTTCTTTCCCTCCTCGATGAATCGGCGTAGGTCGCCCGAGTGCTCGGCGTGACCCACGGTCGCGCCCACCTGCATGAACTGCTTGATGGTCGTCTGAATCTGGTCGTCGAGTAGGCGCCGGTCGGTCACTACGATGACCGAGTCGAAGATCTCGTTGTCGTTGCGCTTCAGGCCGATCAGCTGGTGCGCAAGCCAGGCAATGGAGTTCGACTTGCCGCTGCCCGCAGAGTGCTGGATCAGGTAGCGTCGGCCCGCGCCATGCTCGCGCACATCGGCCAGCGCCTGCCGCACTACGCCGAACTGGTGGTAACGCGGCCACACTTGCTTGCGCTTCTTCCTACCCGTGCGCGGGTCCTTTTCCTCGACAATCTGGGCGTAGTTCTCGAGGATGTTGGTCAGCCCCGTCGGGGTGAGGACTTCCTTCCAGAGATAGTCAGTTTTGAGGCCGTGCGGGTTGGGCGGGTTGCCCGCGCCGTCGTGGTAGCCCTTGTTGAAAGGCAGGAACCACGAGCCCTTTCCGCGCAGCTCGGTGCACATCCGCACCTCGCTGTCATCCACCGCGAAATGCACCACGCAGCGGCCGAACTCGAACAGCCGCTCGCGCGGGTCGCGGTCGCGTTTGTATTGCTCGACGGCATCCTCGACCGTCTGCTTGGTGAGACTGTTCTTCAGCTCAAAGGTGGCGATGGGCAGGCCGTTGACGAACAGGCATAGGTCGAGCGCACGGCGCGTCTCGTCCATGCTGTAAGCGAGCTGGCGTGTGATCGAAAAGCGGTTTTGCGCGTGGAGCGCCTCGGCCCTAGCGTTGCCCGGCGATGGCGTGCCGTAGAAGAGGTCGAAATGGACGGGCCCGTGCTCCACGCCCTTCCGCAGCACGTCTATGACACCACGCTTGCCGACCTCGGCCGAGAGGCGGGCTAGGAACTTGAGGCGGTTGATGTCCTTGATGTCGCTCGCGTCAGCTATCGCAAGTTTCTTGAACGCCTGGAGCTGGGTGGCGCGCAGGAACGAGAAGAGCTGGGGCACATCTAGCGCGTGGGTGCGGTCGTAGTCTTTCGCCCTGCCGGCCGTGTAGCCGGCGCCGCCGAAGGGCGGCGGCCGCTCGGCGACCTCGTACGGGACAACGGCCAGGCCGTCCGTTCCGGTCATGTGTCGCATGATGAGCGTTTCGAGGCCCTTCTCGCTAGTGTCGGTGGTCACACGGCGACCTCTTCCTCAGCGGGATCGGATTCGTCACCGAGGTCGGCGCCGTCCTCGAAGGAATCGAGCGGCGCTTCGTCGGGCAGCCGCGGCGCCGCCTCGCGCACATCGAGCTTGCCGGTCACCACGTCGGCGACGAGCCTGGTTCGGTACTCGCGGAGGAACTCGATCTCTCGTTCGAGACGGGAGACCGCGGCGAGCAGCGGAGCCTGCGCCACGCTCACGACGTGAAGTATCGCCTGTTGCTCCGCCAGGGCAGGCAACGGCACGGCTAAGTTCGCATACTTGTCAGCGCCTATGTTCTGGATGGTCGCGGTGTTGAACGTTGAATCCTTCCATGCAGAAAACGCCTTGCTCTGAGTGAACGCAAAGAGAAACTCCGGAGACACAAGAGTGCGGTTCGGACGAGCACGGATTAGGTATCCCGCGTGACAGCCATCTCCTGTCAATTTCACAACCAGGAAAGCCTTGCCGACAGTTGCGCCGCTTCTCGCTAGCAAAATGTCACCCGGATCAACCATGTAATCGCGTGCAATACTAGGTGGCAGGGAGCGAAATGTGTCGGCTTTGAGCGAACCGTCTGTACGAAAATCAGTGATACGAATGTAGCGCGGCCAGTCCGGGTTTGTAAACTCGGCTGCGACGTTGGCCCCATACTTCAATCGCCCTTCGATCAGGTGTCTCAGCCGTCGAACCTCCCAATGCCCCGGTATTTCGCCGAGCCAGGGGATGCCTGAGGGCTTGAGGGGAACGGAAGGGTCGAGTCCGCGGGTGACGGCGCGGTGGATGATGGCCTGCTTCTGCTCGTTGAGCAGAGCGATCACCCTACGCTTCGCCCGGATCGCCCGCTCCAGGCGCCCGTTCGCCCAGTCCAGAAACCGCACTATCGCCGTCTGCTCGTCGGGCGGTGGGACTGCGACAGGCATTCGCTTGAAGTGCGAGAAGTCCAGGTTCTGGCGAAGACCTGATCCGTAGCCGTAGATCGCTTTGCTGGAGTCCCAGACATTAAGAAACTGGAAGCCGAACTCCGGGCTGACTCCAAGACTCGTACGCAGAGCCAGGTATGCAGACGTGATGATCCCGCGATCTCTCACCATTCCGACTCGAAGACTGCTCTGGTCATTCTGAAGATCCGTCGTGCGAAGGACGATGTCACCAGGGTTGACGATCTGGTAGGTCTCGAATGACTCGGGGACGAGTCCGTGCAGCTTGTTCGCCGCCTTGATCACGATGCGCCCATAGCTGAGAGAGAGCACAGTCCTCACCTTCATGCCGTAGTTGCGTTCGTGGTTGGGCACGAAGGCACCAAATGCGGGCCGCGTCTCCCAATGCCCCGGTACCTGCCCGAGCCACGGCAGGCCCGACTCCTTGTATTCCGCGTATGGAACGAGCTCGGCGATCAAGCCTGGCCTCCCTTGAGCAGCCCATCCAGCAGCCCTTCGGCTTCTTTCTCGATGGCGAGGATGTCGGCGCTGATCTCCTCCAGGCTGCGCAGCGACTTCGGCTTGTAGAAGTGCCGCGTGAAGCTAATCTCGTAGCCGACCTTGGTGGCGCCTTCCTTGATCCACGCGTCGGGAGTGTAGGGCAGCACTTCGCGCCGGATGAAAGCCTCGATGCCCCCGTCCTCGAGGAGCGGCACCTGTTCGGTGTCGCGCAGGTCGGAGTCGGGCTCGTACTCGACGATTGCGGGCTTGCCGTCCACGGTGGCCTCAAACACACCGTGCAGCGGGTCGGTCTTGGCTTTGCCGTGCTTGTGCATCTTCGCGATGACGGGGGGCGCCGTCTCGACGCGCCAGCTCACGGCCTTGAGGATCTGTTTCAGGTCGGCGTTGGCGAGCTTGATGCCGGTCTTGTTGAGCGCGCCATCCACGCGGTCGCGAAAGAGGTTGTGGTCCTCGAAGAGCGCGTCGCCAAGTGCCGCCCGCAGTTTCGTGGCGACCTGGACCAATCTGGCGTCGCGCTCCCAGGTCTTGGGGTCGAGCAGCTTCTTGCGCTTCTTCTCGGGCAGGCCCTTCTTCGCCCCGCTGCCCTCCTCGTCGTCGCCTTCGTCCTCGTCGTCGCCCAGCTCGGCCAGACGCTTCTCCAGCGCGGCGGAGATCTTTGGGAACGCGGTGAAGAGTTTGTCACCGAACTCCTCGTAGAGCGCCGAGCGAATGTCCTCGTCGCCGGAGTTGAAGCGCAGCGTCTCAATGGCCTTGAGCGTGAGCCGGCTGTGCAGGCACAGCGGGCGCTCGACCGTGACCTTCCAGTAACCGAAGGCGGAGTTGGGAAAAATCTTGGACTCCGGCGTCTCCTTGAACTCGAGGAAGGTGCGGCTGATGCGCTCGATGTCCTCGGGTGAGAGCTCGCAGTTCTTCTTGCCGAGGTTCTTGCGCAGTGGCTTGAACCACTGGCTGGCGTCGATGAGCTGCACCTGGCCCTTGCGGTGTGCGGGCTTCCTTTTGGACAGCACCCAGACGTAGGTGGCGATGCCGGTGTTGTAGAAGAGGTTGAGCGGCAGCGCGACGATGGCCTCGAGCCAGTCGTTCTCGATCAGCCAGCGGCGGATGTTGCTCTCGCCCTGGCCCGCGTCGCCCGTGAAGAGCGACGAGCCGTTGTGCACCTCGGCGATGCGGCTGCCCAGCGCCGACTTGCCGTTCATCTTCGACGCCATGTTGGCGAGGAAGAGCAGCTGGCCGTCGCTGGAGCGGGTGACGAGCGAGAACTCCTCGCCCTTGTGCATCACCTTGAAGCGCGGGTCGCGCATGCTGTCCTTGCCGCCCATCGCTTCGAGGTCCTTCTTCCAGCTCTTCCCGTAGGGCGGGTTGGCGAGCATGAAGTCGAACTCTTGCGCCGGGAAGGCGTCGTGTGAGAGCGTGGACCATTCCGCACCGCCGACGATGTGGTCGGCGCCCTCGCCTTCGCCCTTCAGCAGCATGTCAGCCTTGCAGACGGCGTAGGTCTCGGGGTTGATCTCCTGTCCGTAGAGCAGGCACTTGACCTGCTGGCGGCGCTTCGCGCCGATGGCGGTGAGCGTCTCCTCGGCGACCGTAAGCATCCCGCCCGTGCCGCACGCGCAGTCGTAGAGCAGGTAGGTGCCGGACTTGATCTCGGCCTCGATGGGCAGGAACACGAGGTTCGCCATCAGCCGTACGGCGTCGCGCGGCGTCCAATGCTCGCCCGCCTCCTCGTTGTTCTCTTCGTTGAATTTGCGAACCAGCTCCTCGAAGACCGTCCCCATCGAGTGGTTGTCGATGCCGGCCGGCGAGAGGTCGATGTCTGGGTCGAGAAACTTGTTGATGAGCGTGCCGATGGCGTCGGCCCTGGAGAGCGTTTGAAGCTGGTTGCGGAACTTGAAGTTGTCCAAGATGTCCTGGACGTTGGGTGAGAAACCGTTGAGATAGTCCTCGAAGTCGGCGAGCAATTGCTGCCGGCTGCCGCGGGACCTAAGATCCCGAAGGGTAAACCTCGAAGTGTTATAAAAGGCTTGGTCCGCTGCGTCACAGAGTGCTGCTCGTTGCTCGGTAATGCGTGCCTCGTCGAGGATCTTTTTGGTGTCGAGCACCTTCTGCTTGGTCGGCTCGAGCACAGCGTCCATGCGCCGGATGACGCACATAGGCAGGATGACGTCCGGGTACTTGCCGCGCTTGAAGAGGTCGCGCAGGACATCGTCAGCGATGCCCCAGATGAAGGAAACGATCTTGTTGTGGGTGGCCTGGTCCATTATTGCGTTCAGTCCGCTCGTTATCCGAAAACCTCGGGCGACATGCACCGCATATTTTCAACCTCAGGGCCCGGTCGCTCCCACAGCCACAGGCTTGTGCGTTTCGGCCGGCCAATGCCAGGTAGAGCTACTGTGTGCGAGCACTCGCGGTTCTTGCCGTGTGTGAGCGTGCCGCACTCCGCCAGTTTCATCCACGTGTTCGGCGACTCACGGCTTGTGGACCTTCCGTTCCTGATGAGTCTCGAAGAGGAACTGCACGAGGGTTGCGACAGCTCCCACGGCCAACCTGGCGTGTCGGGATGCGAGACCCTTAGAATGGCCAGAGCGCCCATGGCCGCTCCCGTAGAGATTGCGGAGCTCAGCAAGTCCATGCCCAACTTGTCCGAGGCTGCCCAGGAGTTTCTTGATGGTTTCAGCACCGCGGGCTGAGTCAGCTATGTCCTCGGGCAGGAGTTTGAGTTGTTTGCGCGTTGCCTTGAGTAGCTCCGGTACGTCCCATCCCGAGGAAACTTCAACTCCACTCTCCTCAAGGATTGTCTTGCACGCGGACTCTAGCATTTCCTTTGCTGTACCGATTGCCAAGCCGGGATCATCGTCGACAGCATCCCGGAGTCGCGTGAGTTGACGAGATAGCTCTGGTGCCGACAGTGCTGAGATCGCATCGTGAATGTCCCGGAGGCCAGCTGCACTGGATGCTGAGACAAGCTTCCCATCGACCCACTCGAAGCCATCCCTTCGGAGGCAGCGAAAAAGCGAGTCGATTGTCCGCTCGGCATTCCTTTTCGAGAATTCGTCCCCGTGATTGATGTGCTGTTCCAGCTCGTCAAGTACGTGCTCATAAACTCGCAGCAGACGCTTGACATCGCTCCACTTCGAAAAGTCGATGCTGGCATAGAACTGCTCGACTCGGCTTCTCCGAGCACCCACGCAGGTTGGTGTGAACTCATCCTTGCTGACTATGCCAGCCAGTGAAAATGCATCCTCAACACGGGCAACGGATGTCCCAACGAAGTACTCCCGAAACGCGAGCCGTGTCTTAGGGCTCACGAGATCTGCGCTCACGTCGCTCTCAGTTCGCCGAACGCCTTACCGCTCAGCCGTGAGCTGGAGAACAATGGCCGGCCGCAGCGGCTGGTTAGATTACGCCATTGTCGTCGGATGAAGGAGCCTCCGGGATCATGACAGCGCCGTCGACTAAACCACGGTCCTGGTATCGGTCGAGCCTCTCAAGCGGCTTGATGACGTGAGCTGTCAGTGATTGGCGAATAGTCTCTTCTGGAACGCCAAGGTTACGCAATAGACCCACCTGCTCCTTGACGACATCCGTCTTCAACTTCTGGTTTTCTAGCTCCATTCGCTCCGACTCGAGCCGTTCGCGATACTCGCGGTCCTTTCGGCGCTCATGCCGGTCCTGTATGTACTTGCGCAGGGTCTCAAGAGGATTGAGGGAACCGATGAAGTCCCACGAGCCGGGCGACTGTATCTGAACGGAACGCAACCGCAGGCGATCTTCTGGCAGAACGACTGCTTCAGCTCGAGTTATTCGGCGGATGCTGATCCGACGCTGGCGCCCCGAATAGCGCCACGATCCCTTATCAGGCTGGGCCCGTTCCTTCGCTTCAGAGACGATCAAGTGGAACGCATACAGCTCGTTGTAGGCTTGCTCTACAACCTCGAGATATGATCGAATTTCCGCCACCGGCCCAAGCCGCTCGGCCTTCAGTTGAACAACAGCCATGTATTCACCTTTTTTGAAACTACGAGTCGAAGCGGTCTAACGACCGCCGTTGACCAGCGGGTGCGCTCCCCGCAACGGTCGGCTTCAAGGATAATTCGTGCGGTACTCTGTTTCGCGGCAGGCTCGAGCATGACTCACTGACCATCACACAAGCCCAGCTGCTCCATTAGGACCCCCCAGGATGCTGTTCCCGGGTTCGGGCGGAGGGATGTCGCCGAAACTGTACGTCGGATGGGCAATCTCGCGCAAGGACGGGGGGACTGCGAGCACGGGTGGAGCTTGGAGCCAGGATCTGCCTGTGCGGGAATTGTGGGGGAGGCACGTCCCAAGGGATGTTGAACCAGCCAACTCAGGTTCGTTAAACCGCCACTCGAATCGGGCCCATTTTGGTCTGCTTCGCTCCACCTTATGATCTAGAAGGGTCTGAAAATCCATTCGTCGAGAGTTTGAATCATGGTGGGCGCCTGATAGTTTCTAAATGACGATCTCGCCTATGCGGTGCCCGCACTATGTTTGCACAGTTGACGGAGGAGCAGGGTCCCCCCCTCGGGGCTGCCGGGAACAAAAAAAGGGGAGGGCAGCTGTGATGCCGCCCTCCCCTCCCAGGATACTCCCAATCCGTGGGTTACTGGCAGGACGTCGCGACGATCTTTCCGGTGCCCGAGTGGTTGGGGTTGGACAAGTAGCCTGGATCCGTCTTCACCACAAGGTGGCGCCCCCTCCTCATTATTGGGCGTCGTACTCGTCGTGGCGGCGCCACCAGATGCCGGTCTCGTTGCGTCCCTTGGGGGCGCGGTCGAGCCACTGGTACATGCCCCAGAGGCCGTCCACTCCGCGCGCATACGTCGAATAGGTGTGGTAGACGGCCCCACCCTCGAGCGCGAACGCGCTCATGCCCGGCCTCTCGCGCGTGTACGTGGCCACGTCGGTTTCGGTCATGGCCGCCATTTCCGCGACGGGCCCCTCGCTGCCGCGCAGCTCACGGCCCACCGTGGCCCCCGGCTCGCGCCGATAGTTGTATTCGACGGTCCCCTCGCGCTGTTGCGCCTCGCTGATCGAGACCGTGAAGTCGAAGTTAAAGTCACCGCCGAGCGAGGATGCCCAGGGAAACGTCCAGCCCATTCGCCGCTTGTACGCCTGCAGCTTCGCGAGCGGAGCCCGCGACACTGCGCCGAGCGTGACGTCGTGATTCGCGAGGTGGACGACGAGGGGGTTGAAGCTGTCCGCGATCGACGAGCAGGACGGGCATCCGGCCGTGTAGTCGGGCCCGAACATGAAGTGGTAGATGAGGAGCTGCGAGCGTCCTCTGAAGAGATCGGCGAGGGAAGCTGGGCCCTCGTCGGTCTCGAAGCGGTACGGCTTGTCGATGCGAACCCAGGGAAGCTCCTGCCGCCGCAGCGCCAGCTGGTCGCTGCGATAGGTCAGCTCCTTCTCGGCCTTCAGCAGCTCCTTCCGGGCTGCAAGCCACTCTTCGCGGGTTCCGATCTTGTGACCGGTCCTTTCCTCTCTCGATGCGTTCGTCAGTCTTGGCATGGTGTCTCCTTCTGTCTCTGGGGAAATGGTTGATGAGGTCGGTTCGGGTCGCTTGCGCGACAGCTTGGTGGCCAGGAAGGTCGTGACGGCGCCGGCCGAGACTCCGCCGGCGACATAAAGACCGCTCGCTGCCAGGCACATGGGACACATCGTCGTACTCCTTTCACGGCAATCAGCGTTTCGGTCTGTCCTCACGCGTCGTTGCCATGACGGAATACTACGGCGCGGGCGGCGTACCGGGGGAGTAACAAGTTTGTCGCGAATCGGGCGAGGGATGGAGCCCGGAATCGCCTGGCCTGAGTCCAGCTTTTTCTTGGAACCAATCGCTCGTATCCCGTAAATATATAGGTACACGCGCAGGGCCGGCGCCTGGCCGGCATCGATGATGTCTCAGGCTCCGAACCTGTGCTTGACGTCCGTTCGCAACGGCTACTGAGAGGGCATAGTCCCGCAAATTGGAGACGTTATGAAGCGAATCCTGGGATTGCTGCTGGTTGGTTGTGTGTGCCTGTCTGTCGCGCCCATAGATGCCCAGCCGACTGCACCGGCGGGGAGTCGTCCTGCGCAACCCCCCGGCCGTGATGGCTACGTCGTGCCACCCGGCTACGACCGCAACCACATCCAGGTGAAATTCCTCGACGACCTGGATATCGGCCTCGGGTCTTCGCCGTGGCCGGCCGGCCGCTCCGGCAACGTGCTTGGTACCCCTGAGGCGCAGGGCCTGTTTCACAAGATCTCCGCCGCGGGCGGAAGATGGAGCCGCCTCGCCGGCTCCGACGAGGCCACGATGGATAAGCTCCGTGCGCGTGCCCAGCAGAGCCTCAAACGGCACGTCGCCGACATGAACATGTATTTCACCCTGCGGGTCCCTCCCGGGCTGAGCGCCGAGGAGCTGGTGGACGCGTTTCAGAAGCTTCCCGAAGTCGAGTTCGCATCGGCCATGCCGCTTCCCATGACGCCCCCGACTCCTCCCGATCTCACGCCGGAGCAGAAATACTTGAACAAGGCGACGGATGGGTTCGGAGCGAGCTATACGTGGCCCCGTCCGGGCGGCACCGGAGCCAACGTGACCATCGCGGATCTCGAGGACGGTTGGAACTTCGACCACGAGGATCTGCCTGACCCCATCGAGATCTTGGTCGCGCCCGGGCACACGCCTAACCTCGAGGGTTCACCAGCAAATCATGGCACCGCGGTGCTTGGCGTGCTGGCAAGCCTCGCTAACGGCTGGGGGACGACTGGCATCGCTCACGGTGCCACGATTAAGGTGGCTCCGAGCTACCTGGACGGTCTTGTTAAGAGTATCGCGACCCAGATGACCTACCTGGCTGATGTGCTCGAAGCGGGTGACGTGATTCTACTCGAGCAGCAAATGGGGGGGCCGAAATTTCATTTCGGATCGCCCGTCGGTCTTGTGGCCGTGGAATGGGACGAACCGACCTACGACGCCATCGTCCTGGCGGTCGGTAACGGGATCCATGTCGTCGAGGCGGCCGGGAACGGTTACCAGAATCTGGATGATTCCGCGTACACCCACGGAAACGCCGGCCATCATCCCTTTATGCCGGGCCATGACTCAGGCGCGATTATGGTGGGTGCGGGGGGTGCTCCTGGGGACATACCCGCTCCCCCTGCTCTCCCTGACGATAGATCCCGGCTGGACTTCTCCAACTACGGGTCGCGAGTCGACCTGCAGGGGTGGGGGGAGCTGGTCGTCACGACCGGCTATGGCGACCACCCTGAAAGCGAAGGAACGAATCTCTTTTACACGACGGGCTTCTCCGGGACCTCCAGCGCCTCGGCGATTATGGCAGGGGTGGTGGCGCTTTACGAGAGCGTCATGGAGGCGGAGTCCCCGACCGGTGCGCCCGTGACCCCGGCGGCCCTACGAACCCAGCTGAAATCGACCGGGTCGCTTCAGCTGACTGGCCCGTTCTCCGTCTGCCAGCACATCGGTCCTCGGCCCAATCTGCGCGCAGCGCTGGGCGTCCCGGCGAGCTATGAATGGTCGACTTTCCATAACAACAACGAAAGATTCGGCGAGGCGGCCAGCACCTTCACTCCGCCTCTAAGCCAGCAATGGAAAACGACCATCAGCTCCAATTCGAATAACTATGGACCGGCGCTTTCCGGAGGGAAGCTCTTCACCGGCACGAATGATGGTCATCTAAGGGCGTTCAACGCATACACGGGCCAGCAACTCTGGGACCGTACTCTCGGTTCGAACACCTACGGCCACGCCATTCCCGCGGTGGTGAATGGGGTCGTGTACACGACGTACATTTTCCCGTATCCCGTGATCTACGCACTCGATGCGAACACCGGGAACACGCTCTGGAGCGTCTCGAGCGGAGTTAATCCGTCCAATCCGTCCGACATTGTCTATCCCGCCCGGTGGCAAACCACGGCGGTCGCGAATGGCCGCATCTACGTGGGCACCAGCGACTATCGCGTGGCCGCTTTTAATACGACCAACGGCTCCGTCGCATGGGTTTCCCCGCAGACTTACGCGAGGGTCTGGGCGGGTGCCGCCGTGTCGGGAGGAAGGGTGGTTTTCGGCACCGATGACCCGACGGGTGTCTATAAAGTGATTGCGCTTGATGAGACGAATGGAAACTTCCTCTGGTCCCGGCCCCTCGACGATGCCGCCATCATGGTGCCGCTCATCGCGCAAGGAAACGTCTACGTTTCTTCACGGTCGGGCATCACCTATGCCTTCAAAGCCAACTCGACAGGGACGACTGGGTCCCCCCTCTGGCAGAGTGCGGATGTGGGTCCGATCTTTTATTCCACGCCCGCGTACGACGGGTCGCGCCTCTATTACGGATCGCAGAATTGGGGATTCATCGCCCTGGACGCGACGACGGGGGCAACCGTGTGGACTCAGTATGGCGCCAATCCGAGCCAAAGCTCCGTCGCCTACGCGAACGGGATTGTGTATGGCACGACGATCAACGCCACGCTCGTGGCCCTCGACGCCTCGACGGGCGCCATTGTCGACACCCGTTCGTTCACTCCGTTCTCTGGCGGGAGCTCGAGCCCGGCGATCTTCAACGGCTGGGTGTGGGCGGAGGATGGTACGGGCACCGTCTATGGCTTCAAAGGGGCGACTCTCATCGACTCGGATGGCGATCTCGAATCGGATGGCGACGACTGCGCTCCTTGGAGCTCCGCAATCAAGCATTCCGCCCAAGAGACTTGCGATGGTGTCGACAATGATTGCGACGGGCTTGTGGACGAGGGCGTCGGGCCGTGCTCCTGTCCTTAGTCGGGTTCAGGCGTCACGGGGGGGCGGCTGGGGTGCCGCCCTCCCCTCGCTGAAGGTCTCTATCGGTGCGCTACGGGCAGCTTCCTGAGCTGTCCTGGATCCGGGCCAGCGGCTGTGTCCCGAGTAGCATGAAGCCCGGGT
>Ga0070699_100000360_pt1 | contig 44403 bp, 31 predicted proteins | sample KBSK1503metaG_FD_65473 | JGI IMG/M metagenome (GOLD analysis project Ga0070699, IMG submission 65473) | Corn, switchgrass and miscanthus rhizosphere microbial communities from Kellogg Biological Station, Michigan, USA - KBS K1-50-3 metaG | ecosystem: Host-associated > Plants > Roots >... | reverse complement strand
ACTTTTTCCAGCCACTTTGCTTGCTTTTCTGCGACCCACTTATCCACCGATTTTGGGTTGTGGCCGATGAAGAATTCCTCACCGCAACCGTCACACCTGAGCGTTCCCATTTCTTGGAAGCCTATTGTTTTCTCGCGGCTACTCTTTTTTATCGCCACTGCCTGCATGTTCTAATTTTAGATGAGTTGGCAATTCTTTTGGCAGCCACCTCCATTTCACTAGTGATTAGCTTCGTGAGTGTAACGGCCTGGTGACGTCAACTATCCCCATCCAGTTTGTATAAACCAGGTTTTCCTCCGGGGCGTTACACGCCAGGTGGCAAAGTACTGCTCAGACATCGGACATACGCGGCCTGTTTGCACGTCGGCTGTGTGACGTGGTTAGGCTTGGATGCGCTTGCAAACCCCGACTATGCTGTCCCTACCGTTGGCGTTGCGCCGCGGCAAACGGTTGCGCTTCGAGAGCTTTTATGAACTCGTTCGAGCCTGAAACCCAGCCTGCTCTGCTGAGGCGGATTGTTCAGTTGCATCTCCAACAACCGAAGCGGCTGCTGCCCCAATGCGGCCCAGTACTTCTCGTCGGCTAAGATTGCGGGCTTGCGGAGTCTCCTTTCCAATGCCTCGTTTCATGGCTCTCCTTCGAAGTTGTTGCCTCACAATCCCGAATGGGGTTACGGAGCACTTTTGGTCGGCCTAAAGTGAACTCGCCGACCGAATCCAGGCGTAACCGGGTTAGTTGTAACGACGAAGTGTCGTTGACGGGGTTTTGAGTGACGCCTGATTACAACACTCATCTATACTTGGGTCGCTACTGTGCCGTCTCCGTGAACGTCGCGATGGGATGCCCGAGCGCAAACTGTCCCTCCGCCGTGACGTGTACCGTCCCGGGCGTGGAAGGAAGGGTCAGCACGACCACGGCCTTGCCAGAAGAATCGGTGGTCACCATGCGACTGGAGAGCGAGCCTGCGGTGGGGCTGAAGAAAATTGTCCCACCCGCGCGGCCGCCGCCAGACTGACCCGGATTGAGCGTGACTGACAGATTCAGCTTGCTGCCAGCCAGGCCCTTTTGATTGTCGCCAATCTTGGTGAGCGATGCAGCAGGATTCCCGACCACGATCCAGCCCCCTTGCTGCTGTGCCACACCCGCGCTGTCGGTGCTCAGGACAGTGAAATGGTAGAAGCCGGGAGTCGCTCCGGCGGTCGCGGCGATGCTGCCGCTCTTTCCCGACACCAGCGTCGGCTGCGTGACCGTGAGCGTGATTCCGCTGTCGGACTGCGGAGTCCCCAGCGTCACGGTTCCCGAGCCTGACGTGATTCTTGGATGGAGCACAACTTTGCCGCCTGCGGCGACCATGGTCGCGTCGGGATTCGGTTCCCACTCCGCCGCGGGCAGCTTGGACGTTCCACTCAACACGAGCAACGTCGCCGTGTAAGGAGCGAAGCTCGTTGTGGAGGACCACGCCGTCGTGGACGACGACACGATTTTGGTCGGATTTGTGGACGAAAGCGTGTACGTAGTGACTTGTTGCGGCGTGAACCCATTGATTGCGAACTGTACTTGAACGATATTGCCCGGATCTTTGTTCAAGACCATGATGGTCAATGTCTTCCCGGTCGAATCCAGAGCAGCGTAGCTGCTGAATAAGTTCGGATCGCCGTTATTCGTATCCGACACGGACGTCGTCGCGAAGGCGTGGTGTTGCCCATCGTAATTCTGGTAGAGCTTCAGGGCCTGATAGTTCGAATTGGACAGATCGGGGGCTACCCAGCGCGAGGCTAGATACACGCGCTCGCGTCCCAGAATGCCGTAAGCGTCGGCATCACCTAGGGCGGTCGAGAAATCAGATTCTCCGGCAAACGCGGCGCTCCACTCCGTGATGCTCAGCGGAGTTCCCGGATAAATCATGTTGGCGATCGCCCGCATGCGCGGAATACGAAAGGGGATCGTCTTGTTGGGCTGGATAAATGTTGCCCAGTTCTGGTTGATCGATCCCGATTCGCTCACATCCGAAGGATCCCAGTAATCCCGATAGATACGCGCCGACAACGCCTGCTTCTGAGGCTGGCTCCAGCTTGACGTGTCCGGCCCGTCCGGATAGGCGTGAATATCGAATATATCCAGGGATCGCGTTTTGTTCACCTTGTCCTGCCAATAGACTTCATTCAGCCACCAAGGTACAAAATCCACACCCGCGTGGGCTCCTTTGTCATTGTTGTTCGCGCCGTTCCAGTAAAACCACCAGCAGCAACTCACCGGTCCGAAGCGAAGCGCCTTGGAATCCCAGCCTTTGAGGGCTCTCGCTTCTGCTATGTAGGTGTCGCGAAGTTCGTGGTAGGCGGAGGGTCTGGGATGGACATCGCGATGCGTTCCGCCCCAAATATCCATCTCGTTGTCCATGTTGTAGAAATGCGGTGCGGTGCCGAACGCGCTTGCCAGTGCTGCGGCCCACTGGTTGCGGTACACGCTTCCTGGCGGATCCTTCGTACCCGGTTGATCGAGGAGCGGCACATTGGCGTCATTCGGATCAGCGATAAGGTTCGTGATGCAATCTGATTTCACTCCGTTCCCGGCATCGCTGTTGTAGGGATCGGTTGAGCACTGCGCGCCATACTTCGCGACGGAAAAGCTCCAGTGTCCGTTTCCCGAGCCTTCTGCACTTTTGGCCACCCACGGCAGCATGACCATCGTCATGAGTGGATTGCTTCCCGCCGCCTTCACGTCCCTGATGTACCGGATCGAATCGGCGTCACCGATCTCAGAGTAGGCAAAATCTTCGAAGTACCAGTCCGCGGCCGCGTTGTTGGTAAAGAGTTTCCAGTTGTAGCGCGATGTCGCATTGCCGCCCCAGCGCACGACGGTCAGACGGCCGTCGGAGATCGTGGATGCGTCTTTCGGATACGCGCCGCCGTAAACGTAGCTGCTGATTGAATGGCGATTGGTCAAAGCATCGATGGTGACGTTTACATTAGTGGTTGCGGGCGCGGAATTGCTTTGGTCAATCAGCAGATTCTCGACTTGCGGGCCTGCGGACGAAATATTGACGACGAACAAGGCAAGGAACAGCCCTGTGACTGGACGAAAGCGGGCAAACATGGTGGGGGCCCTCCGTTCCCCCCACTCTACTACTCGTGCGACTGGCTCGGACACGCCGAGGTACGTTCGTACCGGAATCCGGAAGCGCAAGAATCTAAAGGAGCCGGGATGCACGAAAAACGCTCGTAGCGGTCGGAACTTCCATGTCCGTATCGAAGAGCACAAGGGTGTTGTCAACCTGCGGAGCAGATGTTCAGATACGTGAAGAGCCTTCTGCCTCGGTTTGCGTAGCATCGCTTGATACCCACAGCCAATTCGACCGTGCTCATGAAGAGCCACACCGACAGACATCTCGTCGCCGTCAAATCTGCTTCCTAAATCTTCGGGCGCATCTGCGTCCTCATACTCCTGAATGAGATTCCAAATCGCCGTAGCTCAGATTATGAGGATTGCGTATGACCGCCGGAGAGGACTGCGCACGAAGGGTGAGTACAGTTACGCCGAGAATGGCAACGCCTGACAACACCATCCCGACAACGGGAGTACGGCTCATCGCTGAACGCACCGAAGCTTGACGGGTCAGCTCTATCCTTAAGCGCAATGCTATTTCGATTACTTGATACGAGCAACTGAAATGAGGCTGAGCCTGGAACGAGGCTCATCAGATCGCCCTTACTTTCCGTGAACCCGTAGGCGAAGGGATACTTTCGATGAGGGGGCGTGATTTACACGGCCGAACCGCTGAAGTGACTCGCTATTGTACTCGTTGACCGCCAACCAATTTCCTCAACCCTCATATCTCCGTGAGGCGCTTCGGGCCCAGCCCGTAGCCTCGCCAATAAGTTGCTAAGCTGCCTTCGCATCACTTTTGCAGTCTGGGCGGCCAACTAGTTTCTGTCGGAGTTGCTCCATTTGTGCCGATGCTTCCCTTATCTGCTCAGCATACTCGTGGCCTTGTCGTGGTAGAAATCCCCCATAGTTCTCCAGTAGCAGGCGGGCGTTGGCCTCAATGAACCAGGTCTGGGAACGGGCTTGGTTGGAAAGGGCAAAATTCAATTTTTCTAGCTGCAAATCGCGCACCGCTAACTCTTGTTTGCTCTGGGCAGTTTCCTGTTCAAGCACTTGCCCGTGGTAGCGCATGAGCCCAAACAGACATATTGTGATGAGGAGCAGACATGAATTGGCAATAATGGTCTCTGCCAAAGCCTTGCGTAGGCTAGCGTTTCTCTCTCTGTCCAATCTCGCACTCCTCGTCTCCGCCAGGGATAGCGAAGACAGAAGTCCGCGAGCTCTATTCATGTACTCCATACCCTCGTTTGAATCCACCAACATGAATGCGCGGTGACGATACCCCTGTTCGCGCAAACCAATAGAGCGCTCCATCTCAGCTTGCTTTGATTTCGCCAAAGACTCCAGCTGGGACTCCAGGGATCGTTCGCGCTCGGCGCGATTAGCGAGCCCTACACGAAGGTTCGCAATATCGGTTCCGATCCTACCCTTCGCATCGGCGTAGGGCTGCAAGTAGGAAGAGTTCTCGGTTAGCAGGTACCCGCGCTGACCTGTTTCCATATCGGTCAAATCTTTCAGAACACTGGAGATGTCCGCCTGAATCATGGAGCTTTCCAGTGTGAGCGCCGCGACTTTCTGCGTCTGTTTTAGATGGTTGACAGCAAGATACGCATTCCATGCCATGAAACCGAGTAGCGCCGGAGCCCCTATTTGCAGCGCAGCTTTTCGAATCATCTTAATCTTGCCGCCCTTCACGAGACGTTTAGAACACCCTCAGTCGTGATTCGACTGGCTTTGCAAAGCTCCTCCGCAACTTTGACCGCTGCGTCTCCGCTGTGGAGCGGGCCTTCCGCTGACATAGCCGAACTGGCAGCCAGGGTGAAAAGCAGAGCATCTTCCTGCTCGTCGAAGTAAAGCACTACCCGATTCGTTGCCATGTGCGTACCTCCTACAAATTGTTCTTAGGAATGATAGGCCGGTTCAGCACAAAAATGAGGTTATCTCGTTTGGTGCGCCCCATTATAGAATTTTCCGCTCAGCAGAGGAGCAAATGATCCACTTGCCGAAAAGAAGTTGCAGCTTGAAATCGAATCTCTCACTCAACAGATGAGTCAACTGCCTCTACAAAGAGGAAACTCCGGAAGCTTTAGCTCGAGGTGGAGGACGTACTCATTGACGGGCGGTGAGCGTTATTGTCGCGATTGCACGCATTGTTGTCCCGGTACCTCAATCCGTGACGACGTGCGAGACAGCAAAGAAGAGAATGACTGCGGCAAGCAGCATTGCTGCCATCGCCAGAATGATTGTGCGTTGGCGTCGAAAAATGGCTAGCGTCTCAGCCGTGTCGTGCCGTGCCGCAAGGCTGAATCCTCGCGCCAAGTCCTCAGCAGCGTCGCGCAACCCACAATCGCAACGAGGCCAGGAAGGCCGATAAACAGTGTCCCGGCGCCGAAGCGTGAGATGTGCATCGTAGTCCATTCAAAGATGATCCAGCTTGTGCGCGCCGGCTCGTACTGGCGAGGCTGGAGCGCACGTAGCGCGGCAGCTCCTAGAAATACCGTTGCAGGTAATACCATCAGCCATTCACCGACGGCAACGATGGGTAAGCGGAAAAGCCTTGACACTCGCGTGGCTGTCTACTTTATATTGCAAAGTTAACGGCGTTGTCAAGCGGCTCGTGGATTGCGCATGCAAGACTGGCAATGTTTCTCGGTCTTCCCGCAAAGTCAATCGGCCAAATCGGGGGAGGTGCAGCCAAGCGCAGCGGCTGTGTAGATATTGCCATTCTTCAAAGCGCCCGCCACAAGGAAGGGGTGAAAGACTTCGTGGCAGAGTATGGTCAAGTGATTGTTGACGAGTGTCACCATCTGTCGGCGTTTACTTTTGAGCAGGTGATGAGGCAGGTGAAAGCAAAGTACGTCGTCGGATTGACAGCAACTCCAGAGCGGAAAGATGGACATCATCCCATCATCTATATGCAGTGCGGCCCGATTCGATTCAAGCTCAGCGCCCGCTCAATGACGGCGGCTACGCCGTTCGAGCATGAAGTAGTTCCACGGTTGACGGACTTTTCCTTACCGCCTGAGCAAACCGATATGACGATTCAGGAAGTGTACGCCGCAATCGCAGATGATCGCGTCCGCAATGAATTGATCCTTACCGATCTCATCCAGGCAACCACAGGTGGGCGCTCACCGTTGCTGCTTACCGGCAGAACTGAGCACTTGAAAACTTCGAAACGGAGCTTGCTGGCAAAGTGAACAACGTGTTTACGCTGAAGGGTGGCATGGGCAAAAAACAACGACGATCGACAGCAGAGGCAATTGCGGCCGTGCCCGAGTCCGCGCCGAGAGTCATTCTGGCGACCGGCAGCTACATAGGCGAAGGCTTCGACGACGCTCGCTTGGATACGCTCTTTCTCGCGATGCCCATTTCCTGGAAGGGAACGCTACAGCAATCCGAGGGCGTCTCCACCCGTCTCCACCGACTTCATGATGCCAAGAGGGTTGTGCGAGTGTACGATTACGTGGACTCCAACGTCCTTATGCTGGCGCGAATGTACGCGCGTCGCCTGAAGGGGTACAACCTGATCGGCTACACGATCCGGGACGCCAGCAACGAAACGTCCTTCTTTCCAGGTTGAAAATCGATCTCCCAAGCAGCCTTTGATCAACGGAGAAACATGACGAAACGGAACAGTCGCCCGGTCTAGCCAAGTGCTCTGGCAACCCATGCGTATCGATCTTTGGGGGCGACCGCTATTGGAGAAATCCGGCTGGAGAGTCGCCGTTGGAAAGTGATTGGAAAGGGGAGTAATGCAAATCAAGAATACATTTTCTTCGGTGGCAGGCGTATTGCAAATCGGCAGGTTTCTGGGGTCCGAATAACCGTGACTCGCCAGGACCCGGCCGACCCGTAGTCGCGAAGCCATTCCCGCAAACCTTGGAATCACAGAGCTTAAGCAGTTCTCTACGGCTGCGAATACGTGGACCTCTTTACGAACTCTCCCGTGCCCGCACGCCCTAGAAACTTGTCGGACTCCACGACCACACGCCCGCGCGAGAGAACGGTGGCCGGCATACCCGTGACCTGTATTCCCTCAAACATCGAGTAGTCCACCCGCATGTGATGGGTCTTGGCGCTGATGGTGTGCTTGCGGTTGGGATCAAAAATCACTAGATCAGCATCACTGCCTACGGCGATCGTGCCCTTGCGCGGGTACAGACCGAAAAGCTTCGCGGGAGTCGTGGAAACGAGTTCCACGAAGCGGTTCACGCTGAATCGTCCCGCTGCGACCCCGCCAGAGTAAATCAGGCTCATGCGGTGCTCAACTCCGGGTCCGCCATTGGGGATTTTTGTGAAGTCGTTGCGCCCCAGTTCTTTCTGCTCCTTGAAACAGAACGGACAGTGGTCGGTTGAAACCACTTGGAGGTGATCACTCTTCAAACCATTCCAAAGTTTTTCCTGGTGCCACTTCTCGCGCAAAGGAGGGGTGAATACATACTTCGCTCCCTCGAAATCCGGGACATCAAAGTTCTCGATCGAGAGATAAAGGTATTGCGGACAAGTTTCAGCGTAAACCGGCAAGCCGCGATCGCGGGCCTCACGCACTTTTTCCAGGGCATCATTGCAGCTCAAGTGCACGATGTAAACTGGCGCACCCGCCATCTCCGCCAGCGCTATAGCCCGACTGGTAGCTTCCGCTTCCGCCGTGGTCGGCCGAGTCAATGCGTGGTACTTGGGTGCTTTTTTCCCTTCCGCGAGAGCCTGTTGAACGATGACGTCAATCGCGTTTCCGTTCTCGGCGTGCATGCAAACCAGCCCGCCGTTCTTTGCCGTCGTTCGCAGCGCCTTGAAGATGCTGCCGTCGTCCAGCATGAAGACGCCGGGATATGCCATGAACAACTTGAAGCTGGTTACTCCCTCTCGCACTAAGGCGTTCATCTCGTCGAGCTGAGCATCAGCCAATTCCGTGATGATGCAGTGAAAAGCATAATCGCATACCGCTTTCGAGGAAGCCTTTTGCATCCAGCTGTCGAATGCGGTTCTGAGAGTCTGGCCCTTGTACTGGATCGCGAAGTCAATCAGAGTTGTTGTGCCGCCAAAAGCTGCTGCCCGCGTGCCCGTTTCGAAGTCATCGGAACTCGTGGTACCTCCGAAAGGCATGTCGAGATGCGTGTGAACATCGATTCCCCCGGGCAGCACGTACTTGCCTGCAGCGTCGATGATGCGACTCGCGTTCTCAGGTGGAAGACTCTGCCCGATGGCCACGATCTTCCCGTTGCCGACGGCGACGTCACTTGCGTAGGTGTCGCTCGCTGTGACCACACGGCCGTTTGTGATGATGGTGTCAAAACCCATGCCCGTTTTCTCCTCTGCCTGCGGAAGAGGCATTTTATGCTAAACTGCCTGCCTTCGAGTGTCCTTTTCAGAGTGGGGGATTGGCATGAAGTTTGGTATCACAATCAAACCTGACATGAAGGTGGAGCGCATTGTCGCTCTCACCCGTCAGGCCGAGGCTGCCGGATTCCAGTACGGCTGGATTTTCGATTCTCACGTCCTGTGGCTGGAGCCTTACCCACTGCTCACACTCATGGCCGAAAACACGAAGAAGATGCGCCTCGGCACCTGCGTCACCAATCCCGCCAGTCGCGACATCACGGTGACTTCCAGCCTGTTCGCCACGCTCAATCTAATTTCGGACGGGCGCATGGAGCTTGGCATTGGCCGCGGCGACAGCTCCCGCCGGGTGCTGGGCAAAAAGCCCGTCGGGGCCGGCGATCTTGAGCGAGCTATCAAGGCGTTCCGTGAACTCACCGCTGGACGTGAGATTAACTACGAAGGTCAACCCACCCGGCTTTCCTGGGCAGGCCGGTCTCCACCGGTTTGGGTTGCGGGATATGGACCCAAGGTGCTGGACTTGGCGGGCAGGGTCGGAGACGGTGTCATTCTGCAGTTTGCCGATCCAGATCTGATCGAGTGGTGCCTCGGCTTTGTGAAGAAGGGCGCGGAAGCGGCGGGACGTGACCCGCGCAGTATCGAAGTCATGGCGGCTGCGCCGGTATGGATTTCAAATGATCTGGAACTTGCACGGAAACAAGTACGCTGGTTCCCGGCATTGGTTTCGAATCACGTGCTGGATCTGATCTCTCGCTACAAGCCGGACGATCTGCCTCCTGCGTTGACTTCGTATGTGAGCAATCGCGGTGGCTATGATTACCAGCAGCATTGCGAAGTCGACAGCAGCAACTCGAAATTCGTATCAGATGATGTGGTTGACCGTTTTTGCCTGGTCGGCCCGGCGGAAGCCCATCGGCAAAAGCTTGGCAAACTCGCGAGCCTCGGAGTAACACAGTTCAATGTGTACCTAATGTGCGGCGACGAAGAGGACACACTGGAAGCCTATAAGAGAGAGATTTTGCCGGCATTTCGGGGCGTTGCCAAAGCCTGATTGTTAACCCCTCTTTTCTAAATCTTCGCAGTCACCGAAAACTCCGGGTGCGCTCACAAGGCTCAAGACGCTTCTTCCAAGGCCGACACTCGCGGCTCCTTCTGCGATTTCATCAGTGCGTAGTACGTAAGGAACGACACGCAGAAACCGACGAACCAGGAATAATCGTACAGGGGGCGCAGCGGCGGGACCACTAAGCCCACCAGCGCCGTTCCTGCCCCTGAGGCCAGCGCGGCCAGCGCCACCCAGTTGAACCCGTGGGAATATTCGTAAGTGCCGTCACGAAGGTAAAGATCCTCCACCAGCAGGGTTCGCCCGCGCACCACGAAGTAGTCGCAAATCATAATTCCGGCTACCGGTCCCAGAAAGGCTGCATAGCCCCCCAGCCAGCCGAGGATGAACGTCTTGTAGTTGGCCAGAAGCTTCCACGGCATCAGCGCAATGCCCATGAAGCAGGTGATCACACCGCCCATTCGGAAGCTGATCTTCCGCGGCCAAAGGTTGGAGAAGTCATTCGCCGGTGACACCACATTGGCGCCGATATTGACGTTCAGGGTTGCCAGCAATATCGCCAATAACGAAACGACCACAGCGGCCGGAGAATGAAACCGGCTCAGCAGTTGTACCGGGTCCCAGATTGCCGTGCCGTAAATGACGACGGTCGCCGAGGTCACGAGGATTCCGATCAGGGAATACAGTGTCATGGTTAGCGGTAGTGCCAATGCTTGTCCAACCGCTTGTTGACGTTGGCTGCGCGCGAACCGCGTGAAGTCGGGAATGTTGAGGGACACAGTGGCCCAGAAACCTACGGTGCCGTTCAACGCCGGTATCAGGAATTTCAGAAAGTCGGAGAAGGTAGCGAAGCGCGAAGGAGCCGATAGCATTGGACCAAATCCACCTGCAGCGCGATAGGCCCATGCCAGCAGCGCGACTCCCACTGCCAGCAGAATTGGCGCGCTGATCCCCTGAAGAAATCGGATGTACTCAATTCCCTTGAGAATGACAGCGAGGTTGATCAGCCAGAAAGCGAAAAAGCAGATTGCAGGTCCGTAGGCAACGTGTGCCCAACCGGGCGCCAGGACGGTGATCAAAGTACTGATCGCCTCACCGCCGATCCAGGTTTGAATGCCGAACCAGCCACACGCCACCAAGGCTCGCAAGACGGCGGCTACATTCGCCCCCAAAACCCCGAACGAAGCGCGAGCGAGGACCGGGAATGGAACTCCATAACGCGCGCCGGGATGGGAGTTCAGCAGCATTGGCATCAAAACAATGCTGTTGCCCAGAAACACCGTGGCGACGGCCTGTTTCCAGCTCATTCCTCCCTGGATCAGACTCGCCGCCAGCATGTAGGTAAGAATGTTGACCGACATCGATACCCACAGCGCCGCGTAGTTGTAGGTTCCCCAGTGACGGCGGTCGGCGGTGACGGGTGCCAAGTCGGGGTTGTAAAGGGGACTGGATTCAATTCTCGAGCGCAGTGAGTCTTGAATTGTGGTCATCGGGCCCTTGCGGATCGAAGCCTAATCGGCGGCTGCGGCGCGTCCGGTCTGCGCCGTGAGGGGCTTGTACGTTTCGGGGCGGCGATCGCGGAAAAACTGCCAGACCCGCCTGACTTCTTCAATCATTTCGAGATCGAGGTCGGCAACCACCACTTCGTCCTTGTGGCGACTGCCCTGGGCGATGATCTTGCCGCGCGGATTGCAGAAGTAGCTCTTGCCGTAGAACTCACCGATGTTCCAGGGCTTCTCCCGCCCCACACGATTAATTGCACCAACGAAATAGCCATTCGCGACCGCATGCGCGGGCTGCTCCAGTTCCCACAAATATTCGGAGAGTCCCGCTACCGTAGCGGACGGATTGAACACGATCTCGGCGCCGTTCAATCCCAGAATGCGCGCGCCCTCCGGAAAGTGCCGGTCGTAACAGATGTACACGCCGACGCGAGCGTACTTGGTCTGAAAAACCGGGTAGCCGAGGTCGCCAGGTGTGAAGTAGAACTTTTCCCAGAATCCCGGATGCACGTGCGGGATGTGGTGCTTACGATACTTGCCCAGATACTTGCCGTCCGCATCGATCACTGCTGCCGTATTGAAATACAGCCCAGGCATTTCTTCTTCATAGACCGGAACCACAATCACCATGCGATGCTTGGCAGCAATCTTCTGCATGAGCTGGATGGTGGGACCCTCCGGCACATGTTCCGTGAGCTCGTACCATCGAATGTCCTGCTCCGCGCAGAAATATGGCCCGTAAAACAACTCCTGCAGGCAAAGTATCTTGACTTTCTTGTGCGCCGCCTGGTCGATAAGCTTGAGGTGCTTGTCGATCATGGCTCTCTTGATCTTTGGCAGTCCGTGGTTGGTAGCGAGTTCATTCCTGGCCTGGATAAGCCCACAGCGCACGACGCGGGACATGGAAGCACCTCAGAGAGGCCAATATATCATCCCTGTTACAGATTCACTGCGGTTTGCATTTCGGCGAGGTACAGGCTGGGGTCGGTGCACGAAGCCGCAGGTGATGGACCTGCCCACAAAGGGAAGAGGCAACCACGCTTCCATCCTGAGACTCGCTCATTCGTAGCGCAGGCAAGCGATGGGGTCGAGGCGGGCGGCGTGGATGGCGGGGACCATGCCGCTGACGATGCCGACCAGACTCAGAATGATGGTCGCCACAAGCAGGCTGCTCACGTTGATGTGGAGGTGAATATCTCCCCCCTGGAGGTTGTCGCCAAAGGCGCTCATCAGTGGGAGCGCCCCCACGGTCCCGGAAATTATGTAGGCGATCGCGATGCCGGCGAAGCCTCCGGCGAAGGTGATGGCCAAGGCTTCGGCGAGAAACTGAAAGAGGATGTGAGCTTGGTGCGCGCCCAACGCCTTTTCTATGCCGATTTCGCGGGTGCGCTGCTGCACCGAGACCAGCATGATGTTCATGAGGCCGATTCCGCCGATGCCGAGGGTGAGCGCGCCGATGAAAGCGAGCAGAATCTTAAGCGCGGTGATTACGACGGTGAACTCGTCGAAGTCTTGCTTGAAATCGGCCATGAATACGGCACGGCGGTCGTCAGGGCGGAAATTGTGGTGTCCCGCCAGCACGGAACGAACCACGCGAGTTAGTTGCTGGTGGTTTTCGCCTTCGTAGTCCATGAAGAGGCCGGAGATGTACTTGGTGTCGTAGAGGTCGCCCATGGTGCTGAAGGGAATGGCGACGAGGGTGTTGTCGTTGTTGTCGCCACCCTGGACCTTACGCTGGTAGACACCCACCACCTCAAAGCTCAAGCCATTGATGCGAATGGTCTGTCCCAGCGGCGGCTCGCCGGAGAAGAGCCTGCGCCTAGCTTCGTCGCCGATCACCGCCACGCGGGCGCGCTGGAGTTGATCTTCTTCGCTGAGGCCGCGCCCGGTCGCGACCCCAAAACCGCGGATGCGCTCGTAGACGGGATAGACTCCGGTGAGGAATAAATTGGTGAAGGTGCGCGTGTCATGCTGGATAGTCACGCCATTTCGTTTGTCGAAGATGGGAGTGACGCCCTTGATCATGGGGACTTCGCTGCGGATGTAATCGACATCGGCGATCTGGAGCCGGATTTCGCTGCCGGCCTTTGCGCCTCCAGCTTGCAGTGAAGTGCGGCCGGGGAAGGCGCCGATCACGTCGGTGCCCCAAGAGCTGAAGATGATGCCGATAGCGCGCTCGAAGCCTGAGCCGAACGCCAGCAGGATGACGACCGTGGCAATTCCCCAGGCCATGCCGAGCATGGTGAGCGCAGTCCGGCGGCGGTTGTGCCGCATGGCGCCGAGAGCTTCCTTCAACAGATCACGTGTCATGACTACTCCTTGCGAATTACTCCTGGCGCAAAGCCTCAACGGGTTCGAGCATCGCGGCTTTGCGGGCGGGGTAAAGGCCGGCGGTGATGCCAGCCAGCGCTAATGAGAGCACAGCGCCGAGGGCAGATACCGGAACGATACGCGGCGTATCGAAACCCTGCGGGAGGTTCACCCGCGAGAGCAGATGGACCACCAGCATCGCGGCGGCAACGCCGAACGCGCCGCTCAGCAGCGTAAGCAACGCGCCCTCCAGAAAGAATTGGAACAGGATGTTGCGGTTGGTCGCGCCCAGGGCTTTGCGCAAGCCAATTTCGCGGGTACGCTCGCTGACAGCGACCAGCATGATGTTGATGATGCCGATCGCGCCCAGAGCGAGAGTCACCAGACCTACGCCGCCGAGGAACCAATCCATCGCGGTGAAGATCTTGCTCATGGTCTTCTGATTCTTCACCGTATCCCACTCTTCCCAGACGTCTTTTGCTTTTGGATCAAAGCCGCCGTGGTTGCGAGCTACTATCGCATGGAGTTCATCTTTGGCGGCTTCATTCTCATCGAAGGTGCGTGGTTGATAGTTGATGAACGAGATCGCGTTGCCTTCTTTCGAGTTGTCGCCTTTGAGCGGGAAGAGTTCGCGCATGGTGTTGAAGGGGACGAAGATGCGGATGTTGGTTGAGTTTTGTTCTTCGTTGCCAATCATGGAGAGCATGCCGATCACTTCGAAGTGAATGCCGTTGAGCAGGATGGTGTTGCCCACTGCGGGGCGTCCGGGAAACAGGTTGCGCGTCATTTCGCGGCCGAGGACGCAGACGCGACGACGCTGGTCGTTATCCTCGTCATTGATCCAGCGTCCTACCTGCAAGGGGATGGTGCGCACCTGGCTGAAGACCGGAGGAACGCCCGAGACCTGGCCGTTGGTGCTGGTGTAGTCGCTGACGGCGCGGATGTCGTCGCGCGCGATCAGCGGCGAGAGGTGCACGGCGAACTTCGACTCATTCTTGATGGCGAGGTAGTCGTCATAGGTCAGGTTGAACCACTTCATGGAGGTGAAGCTGCCCTCGACGGCCGGGGCGCGACCGCCGAAGAAGAAGATGATGTTCTTGCCGAAGGTTTCGAGTTGGCGTCGGTTGCCGTTGCGGAAGCCTTCGCCCACACCGGCGAGCAGTAGCAGCGATCCCACACCCCAGGCTATGCCAAACATGGTGAGGAACGAGCGCAGCTTGTGCGCCCAGAGGGTGCGCAGGGTCTGGCCGAAGATGTCCACGAGTATGCGCATCCGCTACGTCAGTTCGGTCCAGGGAGTAGCGCAGATTCTAGCGCATCGATCAACCTCTCCCCGCTACACAATTCGACTGGCGACAACGGCGATCGTTAGCGAGAAAGCAGGTTCGGGGGAATGGTTCAATTCCCGCTGGAAAGATGTGCTTGGGAAAAATAAGCAAGAACGGACCCCTTGCCGGGCGCATCTCTTCTGTCGTACCGAAGAGGCCGAGTACTCAATATAGCTCCAAGATTCACTCATACAGAGACTTGCCGATTGCTTAGCTGGCACTGTGCAGCTTTCGCACTCCGAAACGGGTATTGGACCCACAGACCGGGGCACTCCGACAACCGCGCGACAGGGTCGGTAGGCGGCGTTTTCCTGCTTCCCTCCTGCGAAACCCTATTCACGGAGGGTTCTGACCAGGCGATCATGCAGCAACGGACATGTGAACGCAAGATTCACATGTCCGTAACTGTCCAGGCGCTGTTGTATTAGCCTTGTTACTTCTGCCTATTGTTCTTCACCCGTGCTCGGATCCAGTTTCTCACCCGTGCTCGGATCCAGGAAGAGAACGCTTTTGTTTCGAATCTGCTTGAAATTGAACATCTGGGTGATGGAGTTGGCAATCCCATCGAAGGATCCCTGGCCAATGCGCTGACCGTTCAGCCAATTGTCCTCGATGAAGCGGATGATGGAAGTCTGGTCGGTCACCGAGTGGTCAACGAAATTCTGCCGAGCCCACGGTGAGATAACCAGAAGCGGCTGTCTGGGACCGTATCCGCAACGACCCAATGCGTGGGCATTTGCAGGATTCAGACCAGGCAGCGATGTGGCCGCCGTGCCGCACGCGTTCGGACCAGTAAGCGCATCCGCGGTGCCCGTGGACTGGTTCATGATCGGCCCCATCTGGTGGTCGTACCATCCGTCGGAGTCGTCGTACATCACGACCACGGCCGTGCTGTTCCAACTGGGCAGCGCTTCCAGCATGTTGATCGTGTTCACGATGAAGGTCTGTTCATCGAGCGGATCGGAGTAGCCGGCGTGGCCGTCCTGGTAGGCTTGCGCTTTCAGGAAGCTCACCGCTGGCAGATTGCCCTCGGCGGCTGCGGTGTAAAAATCCTCAATGTCATACTGATGGTGGGCGGGACCAGCGTTGCCAATCTCGGCATCCGAAGCCGGCCGGGAGTGGGAGGGATTAGCAGTCGAACTCCAGTAGTTGAAAAACGAGTGGTGCGGGATGTAATCCTTAGTGGCCACGCCATCCACTGCATTCACCGAGCTGCGGGAGCATCCCGTGGTGCCGTTGGAATTGACAATGGAGAGGTTGAAGCCGCCCATGAACGATCCCCAGGTGATGCCTGAGGCGCTCAACCGATCGCCGATATTTTTGCTGCCCATGGTCACCTGATTGCGAGTCGGGTTCGAGCAAACGTCGCCAATCGGGTCGGGATCGCCAACCACGGTCAGAGAGCCATCGCTGCCGCCGATCACTTCATCACCCGTCCCGTTCAACGTCGCCGTAACTCCGTTGGTCTGCCCCGAGACCAGATTGATCACGCCCGGAGTCGATGGACCGAAGGTCGTGCTGTAAGAGTTGTCACTCATAGCAAAGAACTGAGCGTAGTTCCACAAACCCGTGACCGTATTGCCGTCGTAGTAGCCCATCACTTCATTGCCGCCTGAACTTGTGTATAGCGGGAACAAGTCCATGAGACCAGCGTCGAAGGCCCGCTGCTCGGCGGTGTAGTCGTGGTTTTGGTCGGCAGTAACCGCCTGCGAACGATCGAGCCGGAAGGGGTTGGACGCAGCTGCACCATTGGCGGGATTAAGGTTTGGATTATTGCTCCGTAAGCCGCCGCTGAGACCATTCACCGTCGGTGTCTTGGGCGCAGCCTTGAACTTGGGCTCTCCGGCAGGATTCGTCGCGTTGGGATACGTTCCAAAGTAGTGATCGAAAGAAACATTTTCCTGGAAAATCACAACCAGGTGCTGAATGGGGGTTGCGGTTGTTGGGACTGTCGTTGTTGGTTTCGAGGTCGGTTTTGAACCAGCAAACGCAGGCACGGCAGTTGGTCCCAGGGTGGTGGTCAACGCCAGCAGAAGAGCGAGCGTCCTCCTTGGGGTATCTGAGGTCTCCAACTTGTCGAACATATTTTTTCCTCCGCCCCGTGGAGCAAAGTCCATTCCGCCACGGCGCATAGCGCCAGCTGATGGCCCGTCCTAAGTAAGTGGGGCGGGAGAAAATATAACTGCCAAATATTTCACAGCGGTTTCGCGAGTGTTAAATGAAGGTGAATTTGGGCTGTATATGAGCGAACGGTGTGCAGGTGGGGCTGGCCGATTTCCGATGGTCGGAGCAGCCTTACGAAGAGCAGGCTTTTCAAGTCGAGACTTTAGACGCGACCTCTGCTAACGGGAGCCAGACTTGAAAACGGGTGTCACCGGGTTTGGAATTAACCTGAATATTTCCCCGGTGCTTCTTCACAATTCGCTGGGCAGTATCCAAACCGAGGCCCGTGCCTTCCCCAACTCCTTTGGTTGTGAAAAAAGGCTCAAAGATGTGAGGTTTTACCTCGGGTGAAATCCCGGGGCCGTTATCGCCAATCTCGACCACAACGCAAGTATCCTCGCGATAGGTTCGGACACGAAGCTCGCCTTTTCCGTGCATCGCGTCAATCGCGTTATCAATAATGTTGGTCCAGACCTGGTTGAGCTCGCTGCCAAACGAATTCACTAGAAAAGGGACACGCTGGTAGTCGCGCTGCACAGCCACGCCCTGTTTCAACTTGTGATTCAGAATCGTAAGCGTGGTTTCCAGGCTCTTTACAATATCTACGTTTTGCACCGGGGACTGATCCATGTAGGTGTATTCCTTGATTGCGGCGACCAAATCCGATATCCGCGAGGTGCTGCTCTCGATCTCATGTAAAAGGGTTGCGACCTCCACCGAAGCGGCGATCCTGACCAGAGCGGCCCGGGCGGTGTCTGCATCGAGAATCGCAAACAATGATTCCAACACCTCCGGCTTTATGTTCCGTCGTGCAAGCTCAGCCGCCAGTTGCCAGAGGTCGTTTTGGCCGTGACTGCGCAGCAGGGAATCAATCTGGTCTTCGAGGTCACTGATGGTCAACGGATCGGGCGGAACCACGTCCTTTTGCGTAAATAAAGCTTCCAGTTTTTCGATCTCCGATTTCTGCGCCGAAGTAAGATCGCGCCTTCCCAGCTCGAGACTCGCGTTCTTGATTTTCTTTAGAATGTCGCGCAACTGGCTGGTAGCGCGTTTGGCGGCGGACGCCGGGTTGTTGAGTTCATGCGCAAGTCCTGCCGATAACTTTCCAAGAGAGGCTAGGCGGTCGCGCTGCTGTTCAATCCGAGTGGCTTCACGAATCCGGTCGGACATCAGACCCACCAGACGCTGTGTCAGCTCTGGCATCTTCTGCACGAGTTCGGAAAATAGCGACGTTGGGAATTTCAATACTCGACCGTCAGTCATGGCTCGACCGGTCACGGTGAACTGCTTCATCCTGGAGAAGGGCAGCACCCCAGTCACGTCGCCCGGCTTGCCTGGAAGCACAATGGTCTCGCCACCAAATTCGCCCCGCCACTGAAACTGCCCCTCGAGAATTACGAACATCGAATCCGCCGGGTCGCCCTGCCGGACGTAGGTATCGCCTGCCTTGAGATGTATCTCTTCCGAGTGGCTAAGAAACCAGGCGATCTGATCATCAGGCAGATCGGCGAAAGCCGGGACGCGAATTAATTCCGATTTGTCGATCATTACACTTTGCTCAAATACTGATGGATGAACTGCACCGCCACCGATCCTTCACCGACTCCGGAAGCCACCCTTTTTATGGAACCATGTCGCACATCGCCCACCGCAAAAATCCCGGGAACATTGGTCTCCAGCAAGAACGGATCCCGGTCGAGCATCCATCCCTTTGGGCGTTGGCCGTCACGTATGAGGTCAGGCCCAGTCAACAGGAAACCGCGCTCGTCCCGCTCGACCAGGTTCGCCAGCCAATCCGTCCTCGGCAATGCCCCAATAAAAATAAACATCGCACTCGCCGGGACGCGCTCAACCTTGTTGGTATCAGAACAAAGAACCGAAATCTCTTCCAGGTGCGTTTCGCCATGCGCCTCAGCCACGCTGGCATGTGTCCACAGCTGAATGTTGGGCGTCTGTTGAACCTGGTCAATCAAATATTGCGACATGGTGCTGGAAAGTGACTCGCCGCGCACAAGAATGACGACGCGCTCTGCGTATCTCGCGAAGTTCATCGCCGCCTGACCCGCCGAGTTTGCGCCGCCCACCACATAAACGATCTCACCCTTACAGGACAGCGCCTCTGTAGCGCCGCCCCCATAATAGATCCCCGCGCCTTGCAGCCTATCTATTCCGGGAGCTTCCAGGCGCCGCCACTGCACGCCGGTGGAGATCATCAATGCGTGGCATGATATCTCGTTCCCATCCGCAAGCTTGATGATTCGGTAAGATGCTTCGGTGCGGACGCCCACGGCTTCCTGCGGCGAAAGGATTTCCACTCCAAAACGCTGGGCTTGCACCACCGCGCGCCGGGCCAGATCGCCGCCGCTGAGCCCGGTCGGAAATCCAAGATAGTTCTCAATTCGGGAGCTCATACCAGCCTGACCGCCGGGCGCTTCCCGCTCGATCATTACCGTATGCAGACCTTCGGAGGCACCATACACGGCGGCAGCCAAACCCGCTGGCCCTCCACCCACAATCGCCAAATCATAGAAGCTGGTTTGGGCGCGCGTCCGCAGCCCGACTTTTTGCGCGACGTCCGCGGGGACACTCTCAAGAAGCTTTGTGCCGTCAGGGAAGAGCACTACAGGAAGATTGGCCGACTCTGGACCCAGCGCTTCCAGAAGGCGCTTAGTCTCTGGATCATTGGCAGAAGCCTCGACGTCAATCCACTGATATGGGACGTGGTTCCGCGCCAGGAAGTCCCGCAACTCGTACGATCGCGGCGACCAGCGAGTGCCCAGCACCCGGATTCCTTGAAAGGTTGGACGGAAGGAAGCTTGCCAGTCATCGAGCAAATCATCTAATTGCGGATACAAATGCTCCGCGGGAGGATCCCACGGTTTCAGGAAAAAATAGTTGATGCTGGCATGATTAATGGCGCTAATCGCGGCGTTCGTGTCAGCGTAAGCCGTGAGCAATGCGCGCTTCGCGCCGGGAAAAATCCCCATGGCTTGTTGCAAAAACTCCACGCCGTCCATGCGCGGCATGCGCTGGTCGGCAAGAAGCAAGGCCACATTGTCGTTGCGCACCTTGAACTGCTTTAAGAGATCGAGTGCGCCTTCAGGAGAATCGCTTCCGATCACACGATATTCAGCTCCGTACTGGGAACGAAGATCGCGCTCGATCGCCCGCAAAACATCGGAATCGTCATCCACACTTAGTAATATTGGTTTAGCCATGCTCGGTCTCGGTTTTGGGCAAAGGGAATGATTACAAGCTTCTGGCTTGTGTGCATGACCTGATTAGATACAGAAACTTGAATTTAGTCGCGCAAATACGTGCTATTGGGAACGTGAATCTTCTCAGGGAGCCTCTCATCCAACGCAGAATGTTTCTGCGCGGTGTCTCGAGGGCGCCGTAGTACGGGCAATTGTCCAGGACATCCGAAACAGACCAGGACAGAAAGGACAAACGGAGATGAAGCTGATCTCGGTGAGCACTGGGCTCCCGCGAGAAACGACATGGCATGGGAGACCCGTGACCACGGGGATCTTTAAGCAACCCGTCGAAGGCCGCGTCGCTTTGCGTAAACTCAACTTGGACGGAGACCGCCAGGCAGACCTCACGGTCCACGGGGGAGAGTATAAGGCCATCTACTGTTATCCGCTCGAACACTACGACTATTGGAAGAGAGAGTTGCCGGGCCGGGAGTTGCCCACAGCGATTTTCGGCGAAAACTTTACCACGGAAGGCTTGCTGGAAAACTCGGTTCATCTCGGTGACCAATTATCCATCGGTTCTGCGGAGGTGATCGTCACACAACCTCGCCTTCCTTGCTACAAACTCGGAGTGAGATTTCTGTCCGGCGACATGGTGAAGCGATTTCTTGCGAGCGGGCGAACCGGCTTTTACTTTGCCGTCATACGCGTGGGGGAAGTCGGCGCTGGCGACGAAATCAAAGTCATTGCGCGAGACCTAAATGGTATCCCTGTTTCGGAAGTCACCCGCCTGTACATCGCGAAAAGATATGATAATGACGACGTGAGTTCGATCCAGCGTGCCCTGCGAGTCAAGGCTCTGCCGGAGAGTTGGAAGGCGTACTTCCAACAACGGCTGCAGGAGGTTGGGCGGGGTTGAGATGTGGAACTAGTTTCGAGTGTCGAGGTGAAAGGATTTTTCGTATCGCTCGACCGGATAACCCTTCGCTTTCCACCCCGCCAGTCCACCTCGGAGAAATTTTATTCGCAAGAATTGCAGGCCTTGAGCTCGACGCAAGATGACTCGGCTGGTTTTATCACTGGGACAGGTACAGTAAACGACCGAGTCCTTCTCTTTCGGGATGAGCAACGGATTCTCAAGCAGTTCCCTTGGGGGAATCCTCGTTGCGCCAGGGATGATCTCAGAATAAGCTAACAAGTCGAGCGGTTGGCGAACATCGAAAAGCAGTATCTCTTGTTTTGAAGTGAGCAATGTATGAAGGGCCTCTGGTGTGATGCTGTGCAGCTCCAGCTCACGTCGATCTCTTGTATGTTTGATCCACATTACGGTCATCAGGCACAGCACGACGATGCAAATGGCAGTCAGGATCAGCGCCATCTTTTGTTCCCCCCTCCACACCTTTTGATACAAGATTCCCCAGGGAGGTGAAAAGATTCTCAGCGCGCGTATCCGCCGCACGCCGACATTGTTCGGTCGGCTGCGGACAACGGTTTTGGGGCACGGATGTGACGGTGGTAGACTGCGCCTTATGGCCACTAAAAAGAGAACCAAGAAGAAGCACAGAAAGCTGAAGAAAACTACCGCGAAGAAGGCTAAGCCAGTTAAGAAGACGGCCAGAAAGCGCCAGGCCAAAAAGAAGGCAGCCCCGAAGAAGGTGGCGGAAAAGAAGACCGCACTGAAGAAGGCGGCGGTGAAAACCAAGGTCCTCGGCAAGAAGAAAGCCGGTGCTAAGACCCTGGGCGCCGCCAGGAAGCGCGCTCCGGGAAGAAATCAGAATTTGGAGGCAGACGCATTTCGAACCCAGGGAATGAGATCGCGGGCGGCGGGTCAATCGGGAGATTTGCAGGGATTATCCAACGTCGAAGGTGCGGATTCGGAGAGTGTGGACGAGCTAATCGAGGAAGGGAACGCGTTCGAGGCCGACGTGGTGGCTGGCGTGGAAGACGCTAGGGACGCGGACGAGAAGGAAGTTCACACCCATGAGGTACCGGAGGACGATGTGCCCGGCGAATATCTGGACAAAGACTAGCCGGATAGCCCCGACTCTCCTCCTTTTTTCTTCAAAGCCAAGCCGCACCTCCGTAGGGTTCGAGCAGTAGAGCGGAATGTTTTCTGCGGCTAGTCGTATGACGTAACTTGCCATTCCCATGGAATCGCGGGCGGTGGGTCCCACAGCGGTTTCTTTCGTGAATCCGACCCACGCCAGCGGGCGATTCTCGCATGATCCTCGCTGCCTCGGTGCCGCTGCATCGCGCGCGCGAGCAAATACAGGACATCGAGTTTCCCAGTCTGGATTGCCTTTGCGCCGTCAGTTTGCACTCTTTCAGCGCTCATCAATGCTCCGCTTTCCTCGTATGAATGAAGTGCGATTCAGAGATTGAGGATAGGGCTTGGTTCGCCTTCGGTCATAATACTTCTACGACTTGGGAACTAGACGCTAAGCTTGAGGCGAGCCCGTCGATGCAGAATACGCATGCACTAAGCGGCAGGCGCGGGTGTCGCGGATTTCAACCAATCTTCCATCTGCTCATGCTGCACCAACCCCGCCTGCTGGATCACCGGACGGCCCCCGTAGAAGACAATGAAATTTGGGATGCCGCGCACGTTGAACCGTGTGGCAACCTCCGGGTAGCGTTCAGTGTCAAGTTTTACGACTACAGCTCGTCCTGCCATATCAGCAGCGGCACGCGCAACTTCCGGTGCTGCCATCCGGCAAGGTCCGCACCATGAAGCCCAGAAATCTACGAGCACCGGCACCCGTGCATTTTGAACGATTTCGTTGAACAACTGGGAGTCAACTTCGAGCGGCTCATCCACGGGCGGCAATGGCGTTTTGCACACTCCACACCTTCCAGTATCGGCGAGGTGTGCCACCGGAATGCGGTTCTTCCGCCCACAAGCCTTGCAGCTTCGAATTGCGGGCATAGCCCCCTCACGCAGTTCACGTCGCGGGTGTTCAAACTGCTACCCAGCGCGGTCAGGTGACCCTGGTTCGTCTTTGTGATGTAACAGTATCGCGCAAGGTTGTTCGTACTCCTAAAGTCGTACCGGTGTCTCTGACCCGGGGCGGAGACTGCTGTAACTATCCTCTCGGAATCATAATTCACTCTCCCGATGAATTGCTGTATGGCGGCGTAATCACTAGCATCCGAAACCAGAGATGCACTTCGTGATGCTTCGCCTGCATACGAGAGGGCAGACGAGGCAAACTGAGTGACCGGGGCAGTGTTTCTCTGAAAGCGAGAATGTTTTCACTGTCCCTGCATCTTTATCACAGGCAAGTGCAAATAGGGATGATTCGTTACGAGGAACACATGATCACGACTCCGTTGTTCCTAGAGTTTGAAGATCTGCGTCAGAAATGCCGCTGGTTCCTGCTTCTCGGCATCGTTATGCTAGTTCTTGGAACCGTGGCGTTTATCATCGCCCCAGCGGCCACCATAGGAACGATATGAGGACCGCAAGGCTAGTCTTTTCCCGGCGGGCCACTCCTCGAAAAAGAGACGAAGCCTCCATCGCGCGAAATACAATTTGCCACACCAAGCGCTGCTCGTGCTTAGAAAACATCCGGCGCTACAGCGGGAAAGTGCTCATGGAGCTGGCAAAAAAATCTTCAACTTCGAAAGAAGCTGCTGCGGGTTGCGGGCGACTGACCGTGGCACTGCAATTTTTCGCAGCACGCAGGATTTGAAGCCGCTAATTTTACGAACCCTTGAACCAACATCCCGACGCCGGACATTTTTTACCACTACAGCTAGGGCGCCGGAGCGTCGATCGTTCCCACTAGACCTGTGCGTCCATCTTGCACGGCGAGCCGCAACTGGTTATTCCCCGGTTGGGGATCAAGATCCATGTGTAGCATCAATCCGTGTTGCAGAATCTGATGATAAGTGTTCGCATCAAAGGCCTGGTCTACTTTCTGGGTGCGATTGGACAACATCTTGCCGCTCGGAGAATAGACCGTGGCGTACATGGCCACATTCAGACGCTTGCCCCCAGAGGTATCCTCAGCAGAAAGAGTGTTGGCATCAACCAGGAAAGTCACTCCGATTTTGTCCTTTACTGAATTGGCGGAAGGTGGCTTCACCTGTGCGCTGAAAGCAACCAGGGTTGACGGAACAACATCTCCTAGCGCCGAGGCCACTTCTTGTTGCGGGTTGTAGCCTTTCAACTGCGTCGGATCGATGGCGTAATACCCACGCCGATTCTGGACGTCCACACCGTCGCGCTTTACCTTTACCTTGATGGATCGATACTTGCCATCATATTTCTTGTTTTCCGGATAATAGCCAATGGTGTAGTCAGCGGATTCGTCGTCGAACGCGCGCTGCACTCCCATCTTGATCTCATTCTGGTTGACGTACGCGCGACCCCCGGTTTCGCGTGCCATCTCTCGCATGGTTTCCTGCGAGTCGATATCGGTCGAGATCGAAAGTCCCCGCGCATCGACCGGATAGACAGCTACTTGCGCACTAGCCAGCCGGGAGGCCGTATCGCGGATTTCATCGGCGTGCGACTGGCGGAAAGTCGCGGCATAGTTTCCCGCCGAATGTTCGTCAACCCGGCGTGTGTTAAAGCTGGGTAAGTTCTCTTCCAGTTCGGCATTGGACACGCTCCGGTTCTCTGGAATGAATGAAAAAGGCAGATCGCCAGTGATCCAGATGAGGTTCTTCCGACCAGGCAGTCCACCTAGAATGCGAGCCAGGCTATTCAGCGCGTTCAAAGCTAACACGGCCCGCTGCTCTTTGGCGTAGGCCGTTTGCGCGCCTTCAAAGGCCTGCAGCGACGCCTTCGCGACGGCGATGGCGCTGGACGCTCCACCACCCCGTCCCCGTCCCAAACCCGAGTCACCTGAGGCACCACTCAGCGGAGCAGTGCTGGCGTCGAGGCTGGACACCGTGCTGGAGGTACTCGGATCAGCGGATGCGCTTGTTGCAGCCCGGCCAGCGCTGGCGAACTCCTGCGGCTGGGGCTTGTAGCTCTGTAATGCTGTGTAGAGAATCTGTGGATCACTCGTAAAGTCCTGCAACACTTTGAGGGAGCCAGTCAAAGTAAAGATACCCATACGCTGGCCCGGCTTGTACTGTTCCTGAACGAAGCGCAGCATTTGAGTGCGGGCATAGGCTTGGTTGGTAAATGCTGTATCAATCGCGTCGAGGAGCATCACCGTGATGGGGCCACCGGGCGAACGATACTGCGCCCGGTTTGAGTAGATCCCAGGTGGCAAATCCGCCGCCGGCGCGTTCTCGCTGGGAGTTGCCAGGCTGGCGACCTTCTGCACCTTGCCGTTTTCTTCCACCACGAAATCTTCGGGACGAAGTCCGGGAAGGGCTTTGCCCTGCTTATCTGTCACCACTACGTCCACCAGAACCATGTGGGTGCTGACGCGGATCGTAGGAGGCGGGATCTGGGCAGGAGAGGGCGGTGCGGCCTGACTCCAGCCTCCAACTGTCATGCTCCCCGTCAGCAGCAAACCCAGGTAAGGAGAGCGCAGGCGTAATAGGTGCGTGATCATGGGATGTTCCTCCCTAGCCGGCTTGGCAGGCGCACCCACGTTATTATCTTTCGGCTCTCCTTGCAAGGAGTTTGCTGCGTTCAGGTGAGGCGGCGGTCCTCGACGGACAGCGGTTTTTTCATGCTCTCTGTCCGTAGCAGAATGCCTTCCTTCGTCGTAAGCATTGGTATACTTCAGTCCTGCGAATGCACCCGACAATATTTGGCGGTTGCGATTGGAAGAGCAACTACTGGTTTTGGAAACCGACATGCAACCGATCACGTTCATGGATCTCCTGCCCGGCCGACCGCCCAGTTTCGCCCGACCGAGACACCTGCAATTGCTACAAAACTTGCATGCGGATTGGGGCAAGCGACACCTTTTGTACGGTCTATTAGCGATTGCATGTGTGTTCGGAGCGAGCGCCCAATCACAAAATCGGCAGTTGGAAACGCTCATAGAGAACGGGCAGAGTGATTTAGACGCCGGCGATTTCGGCGGTGCGGTCGCTAGCTTCGAGCGGGCAACGCAGATGGCACCGGACAATCTAGAAGCCAATCGGGGACTCCTGCTCAGTTATTTGCAGGCCAAACGCCTGCCAGATGCAGAGAACGCAGGTCAGTCTGCAATCGCCCGTTGGCCGCAGGATGCGCCATTACAGCATTGGCTGGGGCTGGTTTATTTCAAACAGAGTCAGAATGCAAAGGCCTTGGAACGGCTGCGCAGTGCCGAGGGCCTGGACGGCACACGGTTCGATATTCACTTCGACGTAGCGTTGGTACTGCTCTCGGAGAACCAATATGCGGCGGCTGCGGAGGAATTGGAAAAAGCTATAAGGTTCGACCCGAACACCGCCATGGCTCATGTGTTGCTGGGCCGTTGTTATCAAAACACTAATCGTACCGTGCAAGCGATTGAGCAATTTCAGGCCGCGCTGCGACTTGACCGGAACATTCCGCTCGGCCACTATCATCTCGGGTTCGCTTATGCAAGTCTGGGCCACAACCCTGAAGCCATCGCCGAATACAAAAAAGAAGTGACGCATTCGCCCGACAATCCGTCAGTCCTTTATCAGCTGGGTCATTGTCTGCTGGAAGCCGGAGAATGGAAGTCCGCCGCAGCGCACTTGAAAAGAGCAGTGGAATCTGACCCGCAAAATTCCGATGCCTCCTACGATCTGGGTAAGGCATTGCTTCTCGAAGGTGATGCCGAAGCCGCGCTGCCAGCTCTGCGCCACGCCTCAGAGTTGAAGCCTGCGGATCCCAGCGCGCATTACCAGTTGGCACGAGCGCTCGGAAAGATGGGCCGAAAAGAAGAAGCACAACAAGAGTTCCAGACTTTCGCGGTGCTGAAGAAGACCCAACCTGTAGCCGGAGGAATGGCAGCCGGGCCGACCCAGTGATGCGCAGTCGTCCCTCGTTGCGGCTTAGATTTCCCGGTCGATGGGTGGCGGCAGCAATGCTATGTCTCGCGACGTGTGCATTGCCTCAAGCCTCGCAACAGTCTAATCGGTCGCAACCCCGAACTGATCATGTTGCCGCAGCCCGGAAGATCGGCAATCAGCAGGTGCATGCAAGCCCAGTATCTTTCGCGGATGTAACGCGGGCCGCTGGCATCGACTTCTCCCTCACCTGTGGCGGTCCGGAAAAGCGCTACATTATGGAATCCATGTGCGGCGGCATTGCCGTTTTCGACTACGACAATGACGGCTGGATGGACATCTTCCTGGTGAATGGATCCACGCTCGAAGATTTGAAAGCGGGAAAATGTCATCCCGGCAAGCTTTATCGTAACAATCACGACGGCACCTTCACCGATGTATCGGCCAAGTCTGGAATCAACCACTGTGGCTGGGGATTTGGCGCGGCCGTAGGCGACTATGACAACGACGGCTGGGAAGACATCTATATAACCTATCTCGATGGTGCCGTGCTGTATCACAACAACCACGACGGCACGTTCACAGACGTAACCGCTAAAGCGGGTGTTGGCAATCTGGGGCGCTGGGGCACCAGCGCCGCCTTCGGCGACTACGACAACGATGGCAACCTCGATCTCTACGTCGCGAACTACGTGGACCTCGATCTCGATCACCTGCCGGAATTAGGGCAGGGGCCGTTTTGCCAATACCGGGGGATTCCCGTCTCCTGCGGCCCACGCGGATTGAAGGGCGGAAGGGACAGGCTGTATCACAACAACGGCGACGGCACGTTCACCGACGTAAGCGAAAAGTTGAATATTGACCCGAACGCTTACTACGGGCTCGGTGTCCTGTGGCTGGATTACGACTTGGACGGCTGCCTCGATCTCTACGTAGCCGACGACTCGTCGCCCAGCATGCTGTATCACGGCGACTGCAAGGGAGGCTTCACCGAAGTGGGCGTACAAGCCGGCGTGGCATACAGCGCGGACGGCCGTGAACAGGCCGGCATGGGCATCGATTCCACCGACTACGACAACGACGGTTGGCCTGACATCGCGAAAGCGAATTTTTCAGACGATAGCAACAACCTGTACCACAACGATCACAAGGGCGAATTTACAGATCTCGCAGGCCCCGCGAACTTTGGACCTGTGAGCATTCCTTTTCTTGGTTTCGGACTCAAGTTCCTCGACTTTGACAACGACGGCGGGAAAGATATTTTCCTAGCGAATGGTCACGTGAACCCCCAGGTGGACCAACACTCCTTTGGCGTGACCTACGCCGAACGGCCGCTGTTGTTCCACAATCTCAACAACGGGAAATTTGAGGAGATCGGCATGGCCGCCGGAACGCCGCTGGCTCGCCGTTATGTGGCCAGGGGCGCGGCTACTGCCGACTTCTTCAATGACGGCAGCGAAGGCCTGCTGGTTAGTGTGTTGGACGGTCCTCCGCTTCTCCTTCGCAATCAAGCTAAGAAGGGGCATTGGCTCCGTGTCAAAACCATAGGCGCCGCTTCTAACCATGACGGTTTTGGCACCCGCGTGCAAATAAAAGCGGGCGGTTTGACTCAGACCGCTGAGGTCAGAGCCAACTCGAGTTTTGAGTCAGCCAGCGATCCGCGATTGCATTTCGGCTTGGGCGCGGCAACGCGAGCAGATTCAATTGCCATCCATTGGCCCTCGGGCAAGACGGATACTCTCGGCCCAGAATCTGCTGATCAGGAACTGGTGATCCAGGAAGGACAAGGCGTGCTGGCACGGCACGCACACGTCCCAGCCCCAAGCAAGCCTGCCCAGTCGCGCCAGCATTTAACTCATCGAACGCCGTAGTTGAACCGGATCGGACGCCGACAGGGCGACAGGGTGCGGAAAGCTAAGCGGTACCGGCCGAGAGCCATTCGAAATCCTTGCTGGAGCAAAACTTGCTCTCGCTTCCCAAGTTATTTCTTTCCAAATTATGGAGCCAACCTTGGGCAGTTCTCCACTTCCTCATAGTGCAAAACCACTAACAGCTTGTAAGTTGTTGATTATTAACAGCCGCTTGTTTGGATGGTTATGTGCTGTTGCACACACCTTTTTGGGGGGTGTGGATAGGCGCGAGTCGCCACTATCCCGTCCCGCTAGATTCGCTTTTCCCAAGGAATCAGCAAGATAGCTTGACAGCGGCCGTTCGAAGGAGCACAATGGCGCGCGTTTTTAAAACGACTGTTAAGACGCTCTCGCACTTACGTGTTGTGAGCAAGTATATGACGGTTGTCAGCTCTTGATGAGATACATCTCTGGTCTGCGGTCTCAAAACGATCGAAACGCTTGGGGGAGGATAGTCGTTATGACAAGGCTACGCTGTTGCTTCGTTGCATTGTGCACGCTGCTGTTGACCTTGGGTGCGATAGCGCAGGTTCAAAACGGTCAATTCTCCGGCACCGTGACCGACCCTAGCGGGGCGGCGGTTCCCAACGCGAAGGTGACAATCACTAACCAGGCGATAAACCTGTCGGTGACGGTCATGTCGAATCAGACCGGTGCCTACAGCGCCAAAGAACTGCCGGTTGGGACTTACAAGATCACGGTGGAGGCAAGCGGCTTCAAAACCTTCTCCGATGTCGGCGTCGTGCTGAATGCTGGCTCAACTGCGCATGTCGACGCGAAGATGGCCCTCGGTCAGGCTCGCGAAGTAGTGGAGGTCACCAGCCAGGAAGTAGCGGTCAACACAGAAGATTCCAAGCTGGCCTCGACGGTATCGAGCACGCAGATCGACAACTTGCCGCTGAACGGCCGCAACGTGTTCGATCTGATGCAGCTCGCTACCGGCGCGGTCAACGTCAACGGCGTGGATTTTGAAAATGGTCACGGCACTGTCGTCAATGGCGTGCGCGAGGACTTCAACGGCTTCCTCATCAACGGAGTGTCGAACAAAGGCCTGAGCGGCGGCGCTGTCAACGTGCCCATCCAGGATAGCGTGGAAGAATTCCAGCAGCTGCAATTGAACATGTCCGCCCAGTACGGCAACAGCGCCGGCGGTACCGTGAACTTGGTAACCAAATCCGGCACTAACGCCTGGCACGGCAGCCTGTGGGAATATGTCCGCAACGACGCCTTCGACGCTAATGAGTACTTCCTGAATCAAAAGGGTATTGCCAAACCTGCTTTGCGCTTCAATCAGTTTGGCGCCACCGTCAGCGGCCCGATCATAAAGGACAAGTTATTTTTCTTCCTCTCCTTGCAGGGAGATCGCTTCACCACTATTGGGACGCCACAAACGAACACCCAAGAAACTGCTGCTTGGCGCAATGCGGTCATCGCTGCAGATGCCAACGCCAATGCGACTGGAAATCCGGCTATAGAAACGAATTCGACTGCGGCCTTGCTTTACAGCCATTTTGCGCCCGCGAACCCAGGAACCCCAACGGGCTTGACCTCGGATGGATATGTCTTAAATGTTCTTGGAACCTCGCAAGGTGCTCTCCCCGACTATTCACCCCTTCTGTGTCTCAGTAACAACTTGGGTGGAACATCGCTGATGGCGCAGAAATGGGCGCATATATTCGGTGTCACGCAACAAGACATCACATTCATGCAAAACCCAGGTCTCAACCAAGGCAATGGCTGCGCTAATATTCCAGGCCTCCAAGCGGGCACAATCGATCGAGGCGCCCCGATACAGGAAACCAGCGTCGCGACGTTCAAAAGCCAGACCCAGACCTTGGGCAACCTGTTCAATGGCAACGAAGCCTCGTTGCGGCTGGATTACAATTGGAATCCCAACAACCGCTTCTTCCTGCAATACAACTACAATCGCCAAACTGACAAATTTGGCGCCTGCAACGCCGCTTGCACCCGCGGATTCGCCAATCCTTTGCGCAACAACTTCCCGCAGGGTTCTTTGAGTTATGTCCATACTTTTGGCCCGAGCGTCCTGAACGAGCTTCGCGTCGGCTACTTGCAGAACAATACCGTAATCACGCCGAACGTTGGTGGCGTGCCGGCCATCGGTTTCGCTGACGGGTCGTCGGGATTCGGCTCTTACAACGGCTATCCCCAGTCGTTCAAGGAGAACATCTACACTTACTCGGACTTGGTCTCGATCAGCCACAAGAACCACAACATTAAGATAGGGGCAGATTTCCGGCGCAATATCGAAAACAGCGAGTTCAACGTGGCGCGCCCCTCCTACTATTTCTACGATCAAGTGTTCTTTGCCGCGGACGCACCTTACTACCAGGCGGCCGGCGTGGATCCTGGGATTTGTAAGGCGCCCTGCCCGCAGTCGTCGTATAATCCCGCGCCTCAGTCGCACCTAAACAGCAACTTTCGCCACTGGCGCAATATGGAAGTCGGGGCCTATTTTCAGGATGACTGGAAGGTCAACAAGCGCTTGACGTTGAATCTCGGAATCCGCTACGACCTGTATCAGCGGCACCACGAACTGAACAATCTGGCCACGACCTTTTTGCTGGGCTCGAATGCGCCAAACTCGCTCATCCTTGGCGGCAGCGATGGCTTGCTCAACCGCCTGTTCAATGCGAGCGACCCTAATAACTGTGCCAATCCCGCATTAGCTCAGGTGGCTGGCGGATGTGGGCCTGGGACAGGCGGTTTCGCACCATCTGCTACCCTTGGCCAGGGCGATCACAACAACTTCGGGCCCCGCGTCGGCTTCGCTTGGGACTTGTTCGGTGATGGCAAGACCTCGTTACGCGGTGGTTTCGGTGTTGCCTACGAGGGTACACTCTACAATCCGCTCTCGAACTCACGCTGGGATCCCCCGTATTATTCCTTCAACGGCATCGCCGGAGGAGTTAACCAAGCGGGTGCGGATGTGGTGTATGGCCCAAGCACCTGCGGGGGAGGCGTTTGCAATCAGGATCCGACGGTAAAGCCAACCTTTACCGGACCTCCTACCAATCCCAATATGGGACCCGCTGGTCAGGCGCAGGCCCAGGGCAACATTAATGGATGGGACTCGGCTAACCCGAATTTTGCTGTTTTGACGGGAATCGTATTGCCTAAGGGTCTTCGGGATCCTTACGTCTATAACTACTATATGAGCATCCAGCGCGAGATCCTGCCCAAGACAGTAGTGCAGCTTGATTACGTCGGAACAACCGGGCATAAACTTTTCCGCGCCGAAGATATCAACCGCGAATCTGGCTCTCTGCTGCCTGCGGGCGCTACTGTTACTGACAACTTGGGTAGGACATTGACCGGTTTGGGCGGCCGTTTGAATGGGAACTTCGGTCGACTCCGGAACTGGCAGAACGCGGTCAACTCCAACTACAACTCGCTGCAAGCTTCCGTGAAGCATCAGATGAGTCACGGAGTGCTGTTTAACGTGAATTACACCTACAGTCACTCCATTGACGAAGGCTCGACTTGGCACAGTGGCGCGACCACTGCCAACGGCGCGGCCGCCGGTGAGGGCTTCACAACCGACCAGACCCTACCAGGATTGGATCGGGGTAACTCCGTCTATGATATTCGTCATCGGCTTGTACTGAACTACGTTTACCAGTTGCCCGGCCAGAACCTGAAGGGCGTTCTGGGCTGGATCGCCGGCGGATGGGCCTACAACGGCATTTGGGCGTTCCAGAGCGGAGCACACTGGGAGCCTTACACGTCGCAGAGCAGAAAGCTGCGTGCGTTCGACTCCGCGACTGGCGCCTACGATCTTAAGTGTAGTGCTTCGAACATATCGACCTGTGTGAACCTGGGAGGGGACTACAACTTGGACGGCGGTAAGAACGACAGGCCCAACAGCAGCGTCCCAGGAGCCAGTTTCAACCGCAACGTTTGGGCGAATGGCTGGTGCACCCCCGGTTCCGATGGCAACTACACAGGCGTGGTATGGGGTGGTTGTGCAGCGAACGACGGTGTTGCCAATCAGGCAAACCTGCCAGTGCTCACGCAGCTCACGACTTGTCTGGGCTGCGTCGGCAACCTGGGACGCAATACTTTTGTTGGCCCAGGCCAGTGGTACGCCGATATGACGTTGTCGAAGACATTCAAGTTCACCGAGCGGGTGAACTTGAAATTTGATGCGCAAGCATTTAACATTTTCAACCGCGCTAACTTCCTGCTCGCAACCGCGGGAGGAGGGGCCCATAATCAACCCCGAACTGGTAATTTTGGCCAGGCGGCGGGTACTCTAAATGCTCGTAATATGCAGTTCGGCTTGAAGCTGAGCTTCTAGTCGCAGAACTGGCTGTCTTCCAAAGGCTTGCTGCTGGTTCTCCGGCAGCAGGCCTTTTTCCATTGAAGATTGTTCTCTTGTGCGGAGGTGTCAGTTGGGTAAAAGCTTTCGCGCTGTTCTCTTCTCCGCATTTCTCGCAGCGATTGCGCTTTCGACCTACCTTCACGGCCAGCAACAGCAGGTTCCGTTGGGGAAAATCATTGGTAGCGTCCGGGTAGCCAAAGGAGATTTTCCTGCGAACCCAGTCCTGGTCACTCTGGAGTTGCGCGGAGCTGCCATGGGAAGCGTGTACAGTGATGGCCAAGGGAGATTCGGCTTTTACGCTCTCGGCGCTAACCAATATCGCGTCACCATAGACGACGATGCTTACCAGCCAGTCTCTAAGGATGTAGCTGTATACCCTGACGTTGAACCGATGAATTTCGTGCAGTTCGATCTGGTGCCGCGGGAGAATAATAAGAAGCAGGATCCCTTGCAGGGACAGGTGCCAGGAACTAATCCATACCTCATTGATCCTGCTCAGTATTTGCGGCAGTTTCCGAAAAAGACGATCAAAGAATTTGAAAAGGGTGTGGAGGCCGAGAAGCACGGCAGGATCGACGAAGCCATCGAGCGCTACGAAAAAGCCATTAGTAATTCTCCAGACTTCTACCCCGCACACAACAACCTGGGCTCGGCCTTTCTGAGCCGGCAGCAGTTTGCCGAAGCGCAAAGGCAGTTCGAAGCCGCTATCGAAGACAATCAAAATGACGCTGAAGCACGTTTCAACCTGGCGAACGTGCTACTGCTGACCCAGCGTTACGACGACGCTGCGGTAGAAATCCAGCAAGGTTTCAAGCGCCAGCCGGTCTCCGCTTTCGGGCAGTTTCTGCAGGGGTCTCTGTATTCCCATACCGATCGACCCGAACTAGCCGAGAAAAGCCTGCTGACGGCACTGAATCTCGATCCCAAGATGTCGCAAGCGTATCTGCAGCTAGTGAATCTGTATCTACACCAGAGACGCCCTTCGGACGCGATCGGAGAATTGGAGACTTACCTTAAGGAGTTTCCGGACACTCAGTTTTCGCCGAAGGCCAGAGAGCTTCTCAAGCGGTTACAAGCAAATCCGTCCAATAACCAGTAGCGCCATTCCCGGCGCAAAACGGTCTGCCTTCCTGCCCACATCTCGATTGGATCCTGGCGATGATAAACTCGAGCTAGTTATGCCCTTGATCCGCAGTTTTCTGTGTGCGTTCTGGCTGGCCTCCAGTCTCACAGCCGCAACCTCCACGCCTCCTCCCACCAACATCCGACCCAACGTCATTCTGGTCACTCTCGATACGATTCGCGCCGACCGCATGGGCTTTCTCGGTTCAGAACGCAAGTTGACGCCGAATCTTGACGGATTGGCCCGCCAGTCCGTGGTATTTACCCGCGCATACGCTCAAGTTCCGCTGACAACGGCGTCGCACGCCACCATCCTGACGGGTACGTATCCGCAGTATCACCAGGTAAATGATTTTGGAGTGCCGCTGCCCCAAGATGTGCCGTTCGCTCCTTCCCTCTTTAAGAGCCATGGATATCACACAGCGGCCTTTGTCGGTTCTTTGGTGCTGGACCCTGCCACACGGTCCGCTCCAGGCTTTGACCGGGGATTTGACACATTTGATGCCGGATTCCACAGACGGCGCCCGCGAGAAAGCCGCTATCAGGCCATTGAACGCCGTGGCGGTGAGGTGGTTGCGCACGCATTGGCCTGGCTAAGCCAGCATCCGCGTGGTCCGTTTTTCATCTGGGTGCATCTTTACGATGCGCACGATCCCTACGATCCTCCAGAGCCCTATAAGAGCCGGTACGCCTCTGCGCCCTACGATGGCGAGATTGCCTATGTCGATTCCGCGGTCGGTAAATTCCTGACTCAGCTGCGGGCACGAGGACTCTATGAAGGCGCGGTCATTGCCGTAATGGCCGACCACGGTGAGGCTCTGGGGGAACACGGAGAATCTACGCACGGGATTTTTCTCTACGATGAGACGATTCACGTCCCACTTCTATTCAAGTTGCCGGGAGAGCGTTCTGCCGGAAAACGAATCGACAGTCGCGTCCAGTTGGTGGATGCACTCCCCACCATCCTGCGGGCAGCAGGAATTGCCCTCCCGCCTGCAATGCAAGGCCGGGACCTGATAACAATATTGAAACCCCCGGCCCCCAAGGGAGCAATAGGCCAAACGGAATTGACGGCTGCCGATCGCCCGGCGTATGCCGAGAGCGACTATCCGCACCGCACGTTTGGATGGAGCTCGCTGCGGGCACTGCGAGCAGGAAAGTATCTCTATATCGATGCACCGCGTGCCGAACTTTATGATCAGGTGTCGGATCAGAAACAGGAATACAATCTGTCCGCAACGTCTGTGGCGCTGGTCAGCACCTTGGCTAGCCAACTCAATGTGCTCCGCCAGAATACGAGTAGCAGCAGGGAAGCCCCGAAGGTGACCGTTGATCCCGAACTTCAGGAAAAACTGAGCGCGCTCGGATATGTATCGGACAGTAGTTCGTCACCGATGCCCGGTATCAAAGAAACTGGTGCTGACCCCAAAGATAAAGTTGAGGTCGTCAACTTGCTGCACCAGGCTGAGATACTCAAAGAAGAGATGCTCTTCCGGGAGGCGGTCCCTCCGCTTGAGCGGGTGATTGCTCTCGAGCCCAACCTGCCGATTGCCTATCTGCAGCTGGGCACAGCCCTAAGTTCTCTCCGGGACTACGAGAAGGCGTTGCCGGTGTTGCGCAAGGCAGTGGAAATGCGTCCTGACTTAATTATTCCGCGGTACCAATTAGGCTCGGCGCTGTTTGAGACTGGGGAATTCGGAGCGGCCGCGATCGAGTTCGAGAGAGCCGTGTCGCGATCTCCAGAGTGGCCGGAAGCACATTTTTCTCTCGCGACTGCCTATGCCCGACTGGACCGCATGCCGGAGGCGATCAAGGAATATGAGAAAGTAATTGAACTCAGACCAAATCACTACGGAGCACACTTGCTTTTGGGAAGAGCGCTGGCTCTCTCGGGTGACCCGGCTTCTGCTCTTCCTAAACTAAGAAAGGCAGCTTCACTTCAACCGGACTCCCCCGAACCACACGCATTCCTCGCCGATGTGTACGAGCAGTTGGAGAAGACCGCGGATGCAGACCGAGAACGGGCCGAAGTCGAGCGTCTGAAGACAAACAGCAAACCATAAGGTGTCCCTTCCGTGTTCCATCTCACCGTTGGGGCATAAGCCCGCAGAATTTTTCCTCTAGTTTGCAAGCCTCTTTGTATTGGGTTCGAGCGGCGGCAGGTTGTTGCATACGCTGCAAAGCGAACGCTAGATTCAGGTGTGCTTCCGCCAAACTGGGATCGAGTTTCAACGCAACCCGATAACTCCGAACCGCCTTCTCCAGCCTGTTGGTTCGACTGTAGCAGATGCCGAGATAGTTATGCAGATGTGCATCTTCAAGGCCGAGGGAAATCGCTTTCTCCAGATGCGGCGCGGCCGCCATATAGTCCTTCTGGTTAAAAAGGGCCATGCCCAGCTCGCGCTGTCCCGGATAAAAATTCGGCTGGACGGTAACCGCTTTTTGGTATGCCGAAAGAGCTGCGGCTGGGTTGCTGCCGGCATCCAGTAAGCCTGTCTCATACCAAGCTCGGTAATTCTGTGGGTTGATGCTCACTGCTTTCTGCAGCCAGCTTTTCGCTTCCTCCGCGTGGCCGAGCTTGGCGAGCGCGCGAGCCAAGCCGGTCATCGCATTGTCGAAGTTGGGATTAAGCTTCAAGCAACGCTGCAACTGATCCGCCGCTTCGGCCCATTTCTCGTGCCGCACGGCTGTCTCGCCCAGCAAGAAAGGGATGACGTAGATGTTCGGATCCTGCTCCTGCACCTTTCGGAGTAGAGCATCAGCTTGATCGTCGTCGTGCCTTTGCAACGCGTCCTCTGCTTGGAGAACGGAGTTAAACTCCTCCAGTTTGCTCTTGGGGTCGGCTAAAGCTGAAATCAGGGCGCCTGCGGGCACCGTTGAATGGTAGGCCACATACCCCAACGCGCGCAATTTATCCAGGGCGTCCGGACTTAGCCTCGAGTTATTGTTCGACGCCGGGCCGTAAGGGTGATTGCGGAGCACTGCCTGCAATCTATCTTTGAGCACCGCTATGGTCGCGCTCTGCTGCGGAGCTAGATTATTTTCCTCTTCCGAGTCCGCGTCTAAGTCATAGAGTTCGGGCTGCGGCGCCTCGATGTAATGGTAACGCGCGGTCTCCAGTGCGCGCAGCGGGCTCCATCCAAAAGAACTGAAGGGATAAAACGTCTCGCTGTAAGCGACATCGTCGGAGGCAGCGGCGGCGTCAAGCAGGCCGTGCGATTGCAGTTGCTGCCCCATTCCATCGTGAATGCCCGCCGCTTCCAGCAGTGTCGGAGCGACCGCGGTGGTTTCCACTGGCCGCGTGGCTCGTCCCGGCCGAATTCCGCTCTCCGCGGCGGGTTTGACGATGAGCGGCACATGTACGGTGGCGTTGTACACGAAAAAACCGTGCTCATGCTCTCCATGCTCGCCCAAAGACTCGCCATGATCACTGAGAAACAAGATCACGCTGGAATCATAAAGCTGGGTCTGCTTCAGCCATGCAAGCAGTCGCCCGAGTTCATGGTCTGCGTAGGCGATCTCTCCGTCATACGGATGGGACTGATACTGGCTGCGAAATGGCTCAGGTGGATCATACGGGCTGTGCGGATCGTACAAATGAAGCCAGAAGAAAAAGGGCCGCAGCTGATTCTTCTTCAGCCACACCAGAGCGTGATCAACGCTCTCCCCTGCTCGTCTGTCCACCAGTCCAATGTCGCGATTGACGAAGGCTTCTGGCGCAAAGGCATCGTCGTAAAAGTCGAATCCCCGAGCTAGCCCCCAACTCCGGTCGAGCACGAAAGCGCTGACCACCGCCCCCGTGGCATAGCCATGCTGTTTGAAAGCTTGGGCGACAGAGCGGAATCGCGAATCGAGCGGTTGTCCGGTAAAATCCTGCACCCCGTTCTGGAATGGGTACATCCCCGTGAGAATGGCCGCGTGTGAAGGCCACGTTAACGGAACTTGCGAAATAGCGCGCTCGAACACGACGCCGTCCTGGCCTAGAGCATCGAGCGTCGGGGTCTGAATCCTCTTATTCCCGTAACATCCCAGGTGGTCCGCGCGCACCGTGTCAAGCGTGATCAGAATGACGTTCCGCGCGCGCTTCGCCGGGGGATTCGCAGCGGCGACAAGGTGAGCGAATGTCAATAAGACGCAGACCAACAGCGGGATTCTCGTTGCACTCGACATGCAGCTATCAACCTGTTCATCAGGTAACGAGGTCTACTGCGGCCGCGCCTGCTGCGCTTTGCGCATTTCTTCGTCCGCTTCCGCGTTTAGACCCTTGGCTGCAAGAGCCTTGGCCAGTGCTACATGAGCACTAGGATCGTGCGGATCGAGTTCGGTCGCGCGCCGCAGCTCGGCCAGCGCTTCTTCAGTTTGACCCTGATACAGTAACAACTCGCCCCATGCGCGATGAGCCGCAGCATATTCTGGATAAATGGTCGCCGATTGCCGGAAGGCCGCCGCTGCCTCAGGGATCATTTGCTTCTTCAGGTACGCCGCTCCCAAGTTAAAGGCAGCGGAAAAATTTGTTCCATCGAGCTCCAGCGCTCGCTTCAACATTTGAATTGCCTGATCGAAGTCCCCGTTTCGCGCGTATGCAAGTCCCAGCTGGAATGTCGCCAGCTCATAGCCAGGGCTGAGTTCCAAAACCCGCTGGAGTTCCGCTACAGCTTTGGGATACTCTCGCAGCCGGTAGTAATTCAGTCCAAGAAGATAGTGTACGGGAACCGAATTGCGCTCCGTCTTCAGGGTTGCTGTCAGCTTTTCGGTCGAGCTCTGATATTCCCCGTGCTGGCTCTCTGCGATGGCATCTGAGATGAGTTCGTAAACTTGAATGCGGTCTTTCGGGTCCGGCCGGGAGTTGTCAGTCATAGTCGGGCCAGTTCCTCCGGAGAAACCTGCATATCCCAGAGACTTCAGCCTCTCCATCAATGCTGGATCGAGGCCAGTCTTCTCCGCCAGCTCCTGGTCCGCGCTGTATTGGCGCACCAGCGCCCTCAATCGCGCCTGCAGCTCGCCCCCCACGGCTTTTTTGTCCGTATAGAGATTCCGCGTCTCGCCGGGGTCTGCAGCTAAATCGTACAGTTCAGGCTTCGGCGCTTCGATAAATTGATATTTCTCCGTCTCCACCGATCGCAATTCGCTCCAGTTAAAGTGCAGGCGAGGCAAGAACGTCTCTGCGTAGACGCTCATAGAGTCCTCTTTTTTCCCCGTAAGCAGCGGCAGAAGGCTGCGGCCTTGCACTTGTGCAGGCACCTCAATCTTCAACTCCTGCAGCACGGTGGGCATCAGGTCGGTCAGGCTCACCAACCCAGAAACGGTTTTGGCGGCCACTGCTCCTGGTAAATGGATGATCACCGGCACGTGCAGCGTCGCATTGTAGATGAAGAAGCCATGAGTCTTCTCTCCATGCTCGCCCAGGCTTTCGCCATGATCTCCCGTGAGTACGATCAGAGTGTTGTCATAAAGCCCTTTTGCCTTCAGGAAAGCGATTACGCGCCCAAACTGCGCGTCCGCGAAGGCAATCTCACCGTCGTACAACCGATCCTTATATTGCTCGCTATACGGCGGCGGGGGCTGGTACGGGTAATGCGGATCATACAGATGCACCCACAGAAAGAACTTGCTCTCCGCGTTCTTGCCCAACCAATCCAACGCGACGTCGGTTACCACATTCCCCGGACGCTCCATCGCCTCGAGATTCGATTCTTGCATCCGATTGAAATCGAAGTGGTCATAATAGAAATCGAATCCCTGGTTCAGGCCAAATCGCGAATCGAGGACCGCTGATCCGATTACAGCGCCGGTCGTATATCCCTGCTGCCTTAGAACGCTTGCGAGCGTGGACTGCTTGGGATTGAGCTTATTACCGCTGAAGTCGTGCATCCCGCTCAGTGTGGGATAGGTTCCGGTGAAAATCGCGGTGTGCGCCGGCAGGGTGACCGGAACTGGAGTGTAGGCTCGTTCAAAACGTGCGTTGTCGGCGGCGAACGCGTCGATATTCGGAGAAATCTTGGTGTAACCATAGCAACCAAGATGATCGGCCCGCAGTGTGTCAATCGTGACAACGACAACGTTGGGCGCGTGTTTAACTTCGCCCACTAGTCCGCCGGAAGGGAGAAGGCAGACGATCCACAGGAATGCAACGCACCGGGAAAGGGCCATGAACAAGGCAAATTATAACGCATGATGACGCGCCGGCAGGCGGCGCCGCCACGGTTACACGGTTACAACGACGAGCAACTGGATGAATCCGCCGGTCCAGCATCCTCTGCTCCGTGAGATATTCTGTCAACTGGCTATCATTGGTGTTAGAGCCTACCCACATCGTTCCCCCTAGCGAGATTGAAATGTGTGAGTGAGAAACGGGTTAGGGAGCTGGCCGCACGGCTCCTTAAAAGCCGGGAGGCCAGCGACCGGGATTACAATCCCCAGCCGTGCCTACTTCCTACTTCACTTTGGTGCGAGAAATGAAAGTGCCTACAACCATCGCTTGCGCCTCGTCGCTGACGCTCGTCAGCATGGCATAAAGCCCACCGCTGTTTGTCTCAGATCGCCGTCCCCACCGTGCGCAAGCGGCTGCGCCGTTATCAGCAGCAGGGGCCGCGCGGCCTCATCGAGCTTTCCCGCGCTCCTCATCACCAGCCCGGCAAGGCTTCCCGCCGACATCGAATGGCAGGTCGTCGCTTTGCGCCAGGAGTTGTTCACTTTCGGCGCTCAACTTTTTCTGGCTACCTTCGTAACCCGACCGGGCAGGAGTGCCGGGGGGGAAGCGGCACCGCAACGCGCTTACTGTGCTAGGCTGATTGGCGATGCAGGCCTTTCGGATCCTAGCGTGTGTCCTGCTGCTCGTGACAGCGGCCTTTGGGCGCGAATCGGTGACGACCAAGAGCACGCAACCTGAGGTATTCCTGATCACCATCGACACGCTCCGAGCCGACCACGTTCACTGCTACGGCTACGACAAGCTGGAAACTCCAGCCCTAGACGCACTGGCGCATGAAGGCATCCGCTTCACCCAAGCTTTTACGCCCAGCCCTATCACCAACACGTCCCATGCCAGCATCCTGACCGGACTGCTGCCAGGCTCGCATGGAGTGACGGATTTCGCCGTGCCCCTGTCAACGGCCCATCCAACCGTGGCGGAGTTGCTCAAAGCACACGGCTATCGCACAGGAGCCTTTATCGGTGCGGTGATTCTCGACAGCAAGACCCTGGCGCCGGGATTTGATCGAGGGTTCGACTTCTACGACAACTTTCCGGAACATTTGTCGACAAAGTCGCGCTGGGGACGCCTCGAGCGCCGCGGCATGGACGTAGCGGAACATGCGGAAAACTGGTTGACCAAGCACCCTGCGGGTCCACACTTCGTGTGGGTACACCTATACGATCCCCACGACCCGTACGAACCGCCCCTGCCTTATTCGCAGATCTACAAAGATCGCTTGTATGACGGCGAGATCGCTTACGCTGACTCAGCTCTTGCGAATTTCATTACCTATCTGAAGAAGCATGGTTGGTACGACAATTCCTTGATCGTTGTTGTGGGCGATCACGGCGAGGGTCTCGGCGAGCATCACGAGGATACGCACGGAATCTTCCTGTACGACGCAACCACACACGTTCCCTTGATCTTGAAACTGCCCGGAGGAACCGCCCGCAAAGTGCAAGTGGTCGAAGCGCAAGTGCGTACCACCGACATTCTGCCGACAGTGCTCGAACTAGCCAGGGTTACTGCTCCCGCGAAGCTAGACGGCGAATCGCTGCAGCCGTATTTCACAGGGGCAGATACGCTTGCATCTGAGCGAATTGCCTTCGGGGAAACCGATTATCCCTTGCGCTTCGGGTGGGCGCCATTACGGGCAGTGCGCACCCACGGACTCAAGTTCATCGAAGCTCCTCGTCCAGAGCTCTATGACCTGCATACAGACGCAGCGGAACTGAACAACCACTACGAGCCGTGGAACGCACAAGTGAAGAACCTCCGGGGACTGTTGGCGGAACTTCGGGCGAAAGCCCCTCCGCCCGCGCCTTCCCAAGGTGTGGTTGGGCAGGGAACCATCGATGAATTGAAGGCACTCGGCTATCTAGGCAGGGCCGATGTGGGAAGCGCAACCAACGTTCCCGAACCATGGTTGTTGCCGGATCCAAAAGACAAGATTGAAGAGCAGAATCTACTCCACCTGGCAATGATTGCGTCGGAGGACGATCGTGCCGCTGATGCTCGTAGGTCTCTCGAGAAGGTGTTGCAACTTGATCCGAAATCACCTACCGCGCTGCGACAACTGGGAGAACTCGAGCTGCGCGCCGGGGACTATGTGAACAGCGCCCAACATCTGAAAGTCGCTCTGGAAGTGCGCCCAGAGGATGCCACCGCCGCGTTCTATGAAGGGCAGGCATTGGAAAAGACGCACGATCTCCCCGGGGCACGAGATGCTCTCGAAGCCAGCTTGAAACTGATGCCTGGACAATTCGAAGCCCGGCTGCTATTAGGTCAGGTCTATCTTGGATTGAAAAATCCCAAAGCAGCCGAGGACCAGTTTGAAGCCGCGCTTCTGCTTCAATCAAACAATGTCGAAGCGCAACTCGGTGTCGCGAAGGCACAGATAGCCGAAGGCAACTTTAACGAGGCCGCGCAGCAACTCGAATCTCTTTCCAAATCGCAATCCCGGAACGCTGCACTCTTCGAGTTATTGGCCCAAGCTTATACGGGATTGGGCAAGAAAGTGGAAGCGGAGCAGGCAGAAGCGCGGGCCAAGCTGCTGCGTGACAAAACGTAGTTCAGGCTCCTCAAATCCTCGTACCTCTGCCTTGGTGAGCGATCATCGTTTCACGGATACGGCTAGACGCAGGCGACTAGCGACGGCACGACCGTCCTTGAAAGCGGGAACAAACTTCCATTCTGTCGCCGCCTTGAGCAGGTCCGGGTCTGCGGATTTAGTGTTTCCCGCCGGTTCGACAGATCGAACTTTCCCGGCGGAATCGATCAGCAGATCGAGGAGCAACTCGGAGTCTGTCAAACCCTGCTCCGAAGCCACCAGAGCGGGGCGCCGCAGCAGAATCGGTTGCGGCGGGATGACTTCAGATTTGCTCCGCTCCGATTTCTTATTAGTGGTATCGAAAACCATCGCGCGTTTTTTCCGGCCAGCGGAAGGCCCAGAGGATGTCTCATCCACCTGAGCATGAATTCCGTGAGCACGGACGTCTAGCATCGCTGTCCGCAGGCGCTGCACATCAGAGTCAGGCCACATGTCAGCGAGCGAGAGCCATGCCTCTGGCTCACGACCGCTATAGAGGTAAGACCAGGCGATTTCTAGCACTTTGATTTTCACGCCCCGCAAACGGTGTAGCTGCTCTGCCGAAAAGCGGGCAGTGGAAGCCAATTTGCCATCACTGTTTTTGAAATCGCGCAGGTCCTGCGAATCAAGCTCCGCCCTGAGCTTGGCGATTTTTTTATCAAAATCAACCCGGAATTCAGAACTGACGTCGAGCAAGTGGTTGCGCTCGAAGCGGAGTACGACGGTTGGCGCGAAGTCCAATTCGCCTCCAACCAAGTTCTCGAAGCCATCCACCGCAGCGGCATCGTCTGTCCAGACCTCGACGCGACCGTCCAGATCTGTGTCCGACGCGCTGAAGAAGCCTCCACCGGTTATTGCGCGCAGCAAAGCAGGCGGCTTTTGAAGAGAATAAATCTGGTATGCCATGCAGCACTCGGTCTCGGACGGCTTTATCTGGAACGTGACAACTGGAACACCTAGGCCCAGGTCGGCGCCAAATGCATCCACATCAAGCTGGGAGGCCCCGGTCGTAACGATTATCTCTTGCTTGTCCCAACTGAGCGCTGCTTCACAGACCCGTGTCGCGAGTCCGGTTGCGGTTTTTCTTGCCGCCCCCAACCGCAGCTTTACTCCGGTGTGGAATTCGGCTTCGAAATTGCCACTGCCATTGCTGCAAAGTGCATCGCGGCCCTGTGCATGGCACGGGATTACCATTACCCAGAAAAGCAAGAATGAAGCGAGCGCCAACGGGCTGTAGGGAAGTCGAACTAGTCTAGTGTCCCGTAGATAGCTAGACGTATTATTCTTCTCCTTTGCGGCGGCGCCGGGGTTCGGTGCTCCCCGGTTGAATCGATTCCAACTTGGCGCGCGCCCGCTCAATTT
>Ga0070699_100000359_pt1 | contig 44482 bp, 39 predicted proteins | sample KBSK1503metaG_FD_65473 | JGI IMG/M metagenome (GOLD analysis project Ga0070699, IMG submission 65473) | Corn, switchgrass and miscanthus rhizosphere microbial communities from Kellogg Biological Station, Michigan, USA - KBS K1-50-3 metaG | ecosystem: Host-associated > Plants > Roots >... | reverse complement strand
AGGTGTCGCACCTGGTCCCACCCCCGCGTAGTCAGTGCGACTGCGACACTTGGTAGCAGGCGACGTCGTACTGGGAAACGGCATTCCCGCTGTTAGCGGTCGTGGCGGAAACCCCGTTGCCCGCATACACGGTCCCGGCGGTGCCCGGAGCGGTCTCGTTGAAGGCCGATCCCGGCGCGGAGGCTGCGTTCCCGGGCTCTGTCGGGGCCGTGCTGCTCAGACAGGTCTGGCTGGGCTGACCCGTGCCGGACGGATTCGTTGCGGCAGCAGCCGTGCCGGTGGCGGCGAGGGCCAGCCCTCCGGCGAGGGCGCCGGTAACGGCCAGGGTGCCGAGACGAATGACGAACGATTTCATGGCTAGTCTCCCTTGCAGGCCGGCCGCGGCCATCATCCGCGGCGCGAAGACAGCCCGACCATATACGTATTGCACGGCGATCCGGTTCACCTTCTGCCGGAAATCGTCCGCGATGTGCGGCCCGCCTATGGCTCCATGACCCGCCGGGCGATGGTCGGCTGCCCCACGGGGATGTGCCCTGGGCGCCAGGAGGCTGACTTAAGACGTTCAACGTTTATCCCGCGACGAAGTGTAGCAACCGCACCGCACGACACCGACCTCATATGACCGACATAAGCCTTTGAGCTGCGTCAACGACCCTCATCGACCGCCTTGCCCCTAGATGGTAAAGAGAAGGTGACCGGTCGCCCTCCCCTTCAGTGCCTCCTCCGGCTCGACTCGAACGCACCGCCGCTCACCGTGTACGGCTCAGCCCTGGGCCCAGGCGTCTGGAACTGGACTATGGCATTGCACAGGTACCGGAGCTCGGCACTGCTGAGGATCACCGTCCCCTTGCCTTTCATTACGATGGCGACAAAATGAACCATGTTACGAGCGGTGCTGTTCTCCTTGCTATCCCTATCGCAATCGTAGAGACGAAATCTCCTAGTGCGTAGGTCGCCCGTCGCGCTCTTCTGGTATTTGGTGATGGCATTGCACAGGTACCGGAACTCGACGACGCTTAGAATTAGCGTCCCCTTGCCTCCCATTACGATCGCCACGAAACGAGCGGCGCTCTTAACCTTGCCGTCCTTATCGCACAGGTAGATTTGGAATCCCCGGGTGGGCGATTCGTCTGTCTTGCTCATCGCTCCGACCAGTCGTCATTGGCTGCCCGCTTCGCGTCAGGCGCCGTATCGTAATTCCCATGAACTCTTCTCCCAACCCTTGATCAAGTGGACCCTACCTGGCACTTAGTACCAAAGATCGGTACAGCTGTACAACAGGGAAATACAGCAACCTTAACGGCCAGCACCGACCTCCGACGACTTACTTAGGCCCACGACCTGCACCAACGACCGACATTGACCGGCATGCCACTCGTTGACACCGAGGAGGTCATCTCTCTCTCTGAGCTCACAGGAAAGGGCAGATCATCGGCGCCTGACCGCCGTAGAGGATCTGTTGACTGCCATCTGAGCGGTGACCTGGGTAAGGAGTGAGGGGAACCCGGTTCGACGCGGCGCAGCAGCCTCACGATCATGCATTTGTGCCAACAAAGCGGCCTGTTCGGAAGCCGTCCTAACCAGCAGGCACCGAGCAGGGGGCATGTGGAGACGGCATGGAGACGGCATGGAGACGGCATGGAGGCGGCACGCATTCCTTGAGTAGCGGCTGGCGGGCTGGGAGGATCGAACCCTGTTGCCGCCTCCGCGGCCGACGTCTCTTCAAGGGGGGAGAAAATGAGGATCCGGACAGGTGCACTGGCAGTCCTTGTTGCTGCCATCGTGGCGGTGCTATCAGCGGCAAGCGCTGGTGCCGCCGGTGCTGGTGCGGTCAGCTTCACGCAGCACCTCAACAACGAGGTGATCTTCAGCGACCCCAGCGCGAATCCCTGCACTGGCGCTTCCGGCACGGTCACCGGCATCGCCAAAAACGGCGTCTTCCACATCACCACGCTCGCCAACGGCACCTCCTGGGCGACCTTCACAGCCGAGGGGACGATCACGTTCGTGCCGGACAACCCGGCCGACGCGAGCGCTTCGGGTCACTTCGCCACCTGGGACGGCGAGAACGTCAACCTGCAGAACGGGACCGCAACGAGCACCTTTAACGCGGTCTTGTCCGGCTCCGACGGTTCGCGGGTGGGCGTCCACGAGGTAGCCCACATGAGCACGAGCGCGAGCGGCGGGAGCATCACGTTCGACAAACCGCACATGACTTGCGGTTAGTACGGCGATCGGCGAGCTCGGCGCCTATCCTGGCGGCGGGCAGCCTGTTCCGATCTTGTTGTCTTCACAAACGCAGGATCGCGAGGCGGCTGCCCGCCGCGGCACCAGCATCTTCGCTGTACTCAGCGCCCAGGTCGCAGCACAAATGGCGGCTGCCGTACCAGCCCAGCCCCACGTTAGCCGCGGCTACCGACGATGGGCTCAATTCTCGGCGCAAGACCTGTCATGGCCGAACGCGGCATGCCCCCACTCGGTCCATCCCGGTGCCGGTGCGCAGAGGCACGGCTGCCAACTGACTTGCGCCATACCGGGCCACAGCAAGTGACCGTACGGACAGCGCTCCGATTTTTGTGGTCAAACATAGATACGGGCACAATGATGATCATGCTCCCGACCTAACTTAGCCTGGATCCACCGCGCAATTGAGGTTCCAGCACGGTGCGGCAAACCGGAAAGTGCCCCCTGAACTGGGACAATAGGAGTGTCTGAAGCTCCTGCCGGCCAGTTCAGAAGGGCACTTGCTAGATGCGATTGTCGCATGATCCGCGAATGCCGCGTGGCTGACCTGCGCCGCGATCGCCTGCAACCTGCTGCGCGCGGCCGGGTGCCTGGCCTCCCGGTTCCACGCCAGGGCCCGCGGCGCCACCATCCGCGCCGACCTGATCGACGTCGCCGCCCGCCTCGCCCGCCGCGGCCGCAGCCAGCTGACCCTGCACCTGCCGCAGTACCGGCACCGCGAGAGCCAATGGCGAGCCCTGTTCGAAGCCGCCTGCGGCCCGCCCGCCCGGGCGGCCTGACCAGCCCAGACCCGGTCACCGCCCCGCGCAACGGCCCCGCGCCACCCGGCATAACGCCACCGCTGACCCCGAGCAGGGCACCCGGACAAGCCGCAGAGCCAGTAAGCGGCAAGCAAAACACGCCCGAGAAAACCGCAAGATCACGTCCGCCGGACCGCATCACCGGGAAATGACCACAGCAATTCGCGCGGTGGATCGAGGCTAAGGCAGTACTCGACCTGGGATCATTCCACGCATCCCTGATGACAAGCACCAACTCGGTAAGCACCGCCCAGGTGGTCCTTATCGTACTGATCTGGGCTGTCATCGCGGTCATCAACATCGTCTACGCCCGCCGCCATCCAGGTCGGCCCTGACCTATACCACTCAACGCCACGGCTGGTTGAGCGAGCTAACGGGCGCCCTGTGCCGCCGCCAGCACCTCGGATGCGATCGGCTGGCGCGACTGCAGGCCGACCGGCGGCCCGAGATCCGCCAGTTCCGTCTCTGTTCCGCCAGAGCGTGAAAGGACACCGGAACTGATGAGAAGCCGTGAGAGGTGAAACCGCAGGTCAGCCAGCGTTTGGGGGGAGTGCCACCAGGTCACGGAAAGCGGGGTGACAGAACCCGGCCTACAGGCCGGCTCACCCCCTCATATGGTCCTAACCTGCGGCGCAGTATCACACGCGGTCAGGCCGGGCACATTCCGGGCACATGTGCCTGCGCGCGGCCGAAGGCGCTATCGAGCGCGTCCCGGGCGCGGCCAGTGGCCTCGGGGACCAGGTGACCATACAGGTCGACGGTGGTCGTGATCGACTTATGGCCGTTGGGGACTCGCGGCGATGGCGGTCAGGGATGCGCGCGGATCAGCTCGCCTTGCGGTAGCGGGTGAGGATGGCGGCGCGCAGCGGTGTGGCTGGTGTCCCGAGGGCCGACAGGATCACCGGGACCATACCGTCCTTCATGGCGAGCAGGGCCAGGGTGAGGTGCTGGACGCCGATGTAGGTGTCGTTCAGCGCCTTCGCCTCGCGCAGCGAGAGCTCCAGGCTCTTCTTGGCGCGCGGAGTGAATGGGATATGGCCGCGGGGCGCCGGGCCCGGGAGAAGCGGGGCGTTGCCGTGCGGGCCTGCGGGCAGCGGGGCGTTGCGACGGGCGCGGCGGCGACGCCGACGGCGCGTCAGCTCGGCCAGCGGGCCCTTCCCCCAGGCTGGCCGTCTGCTCCGGCAGGCGGCCGGGAGGGCCGGGGTGAGGGCGTCCGGGCCGAACGCCGCCTCGATCCGGGCACGGACGGCGTCGAGGTCGATGCCGATGGAAGCCAGGGCTTCTCTGTCGAGGCCGCCCAGCGGGTCGGGCGTCTGGCCTCGCCCGATGGTGCGCAGTATTTCCGCCTCGATGCGTTCGGGCGTGACGCCCTGGTCGCGCAGGGCTGCGCTGGCCGGCTCGCCGGTCGCGGTCGCGGCCAGCAGCAGGTGCTCGCAGCCGATGTAGTTGTGCCCGAGCCGGCGGGCGTCGGCCTGGGCCTGGACGACGACATGGCGAGCGGTGTCGGTGAAGCGCTCGAACATCATCGCCTCCCGGTCCGGCGGCCGTACTTGCGGTGCACGCCCTGCTTGGTGACACCGAGGCGGCTGGCGATGTCCTGCCAGGACCAGCCGAGCTCGCGTGCCCGCTGGACCTGAAGTAGTTCCAGCCGTTCGGCCAGCGCACGAAGGGCGGCGACCGCGCGCAGGCCGACGTCGGGGTCGTTGCTGGCGGCGCCTTCTGCGATCTGGAGAGTCGGTTCCATGCGCGTCAGCATATGCTGACAGGCTGGGTTCCGTCAACATATGCTGACGCACGCGGGACGGTGCGCGGGCGCGCGGCGCCTATGGCGCAGCCGGCGTCGAGGTGATCGTCGTAACCTGACCGGACCGACGGTCTGTCGCAGGAACGCCTTCCGGATCTCGGTGACCGCGATGATCGACAGTGCCACGGCTGCGCAGAGGAGCCACTGATCTACGTCGAGCGAGGTGGTCTTCAGGATCGCCTGGCACGGCGCCAGGACGGTGGCCATGACGAGCAGGAACAGGGACGCCCCGGTCGTCACGATGCACGTCCGGTCGGCGAACGTGCTGAGGGAGAACACCGACTCCCGCCGGTCCCTCGACTCGAGCGAGAAGAACAGGTTAAACAGCGAGAACACGACCACGCCCATGGTCCGCGCGATGGCGAGCGTGTGCGCCTGTTCTGCCCAGCTGACCACGCTCAGCGTGCCGATCGCCATCACCAGCCCGACCGAGACGAGCCAGCTGAGGACCCCCCCGGTCAGGATCGGCTGGCTGGGCGGCCGGGGCCGGCGTTCCATCAGCCCCTCGACGGGCCTGCTGTACCCGAGCCCGATGGACTGGATCGTCACGGTGGTGAAGGCCACCCACAAGACCTGCAGCGGAAGGAGCGGCTCGCCGTGGGCGATGTCGAAGATGCTGGCGCCAAGGAAGGTGATGATGAAGCCGAACATGCATCCCATCTCGAACCGGATGTACCGGACGAGGTTGTCATACAGCCCGCGGCCAATTTCCACCGCTTTGGTGATCGTGGAGAAGTTGTCGTCGGTCAGAACCATCACCGCGGCTTGCTTGGCCACCTCGGTCCCGGTCTCGCCCATCGCGATCCCGATGTCGGCCTTCTTCAGCGCGGGCGCGTCGTTGACGCCGTCGCCGGTCATGGCGACGATCTGGCCTTCGCGCTTGAGCAGGTCCACCAGGCGGACCTTGTGCTCTGGAGTGACGCGGGCGATCACGCCGACATCGGCGATCGCCTCCATCGCCTCGTCATCGGTCATCGCGCCGAACTCCGCCCCGCTGATGACCTTGCCATCGATGCCGAGCTGGCGGGCGATCGCGGCCGCGGTAACCGCGTGATCACCGGTGATCATGCGGACCTCGATCCCGGCGGACTTCGCCTCCCCGACCGATGCTTTGGCACCGGGCCGCGGCGGGTCGACGATTCCGACGAGAGCCAGCAGTTCCAGATCGGTCACGAGCGGGAGCAGGTCAGCCCCCGGATCGAAGGCCGCCGGGTCGAAATCCCTGCGTGCGATGGCCATGACCCGCAGGCCCTCTTCCGCGAACCGGTGGTTATCGGCCAGGTACCGCTCGCGGAGACGGCCGTCGAGCGGAACCGGGCCGGCGTCCGGATCCAGCACCGTGGCGGCCCGGGCCAGGAGCTGATCGGGCGCCCCCTTCACGAAGCAGCGGATCACCGCCTTCCCCGATTCATCGGTCATATTGTGGAACGTCGCCATGAGCTTGTACTCGGCGTCGAAGGGGAGCTCGGCGATTCTCGGGTGTACCTGCCTGGTCAAGACGGCGTCGATGCCGCCTTTCGCGGCCAGCGCGACCAGGGCTCCCTCGGTCGGGTCGCCGATCAGCTCGCCGTCGCTGAGCACCGCGCCGGAGGCGAGGACCATCGGCATCAGGAACTGGTCCAGCGGGATCTCCGCCTGTCCGGCGACGCGGTTGATGCGCCCGTGGGTCGAGTAGCCCTTTCCCTCGACCGCATAGCGGTGCCCGGCGACGACCATCTGGACCGCGGTCATCTGGTTCAGCGTGAGCGTCCCGGTCTTGTCCGTGTTGATCGCGGACGTGGACCCCAGGGTCTCGGTCGAAGGGAGCTGCTTCATGATGGCGCCGACCTTGACCAGAGCCCGGGTGCCCCACGCCAGGATCGTCGTCACCACCATGGGCAACTGCACCGGGACCGCCGCGATGGCGAAGGCGACCGCGGCCGGCAACACCGCGTTGAAGGCATAGCCGCGAGACAGGTTCAGGGCCATCGACGCGATCAGCGCGACACCCGCGACCAGCAGGAGCTGCTTTGAGAGGTGGTCGAGCTGGCGGGTGAGCGGGGTCTTGACCGTCGGCTGCGCCTGGAGCATTCCCGAGATGTGGCCGACTTCGGTCGCCATCCCGGTCGCGGTGACCACGAACTCGCCCGTCCCGCGGGTGACAGAGGTGTTCATGTACACCATGTCGGTCCGGTCGCCCAGCGGCATGTCGGCTTCCCGGACCGGGGCCGTGCCCTTCGAGACCGGCAGGCTCTCCCCGGTCAGTTCGGACTCGGCGACCTCCAGTGTGGCCACCCGGAACAGCCTGCCGTCAGCCGGAACGACGTCACCCGCCTCGATCGAGACGACATCGCCGGGAACCAGCTGTTCAGCGGGGATCTCCGCCTCCTGGCCATCGCGCCGCACCCGGGCGGTCACGATCAACCTCCGCTGGAGCGCGGCGACGGCGCTCCCGGCCTCGCCCTCCTGCTGCAGGCCGAGAACCGCGTTAGCCAGTGTCAGCAGAATCAGCAGAAGGCCGGTTCCCAGCTGACGGAGGGGATAGAGGCTGAGGAGGCCGGCCACGAGCAAGACGATCTGCATGGGGTCGGAGTACTGGCGGATGAACGCGCGCCAGCGAGGCTCTGCCCTGCCCGCGGCGAGCGCGTTGGGGCCGAACCGGCCGGCCCGCGACGCCGCTTCCGCCGAGCTCAGGCCGTACCGCGGGTCTGCCTCCTCGGCACGCAGCACCTCCTCGGCGCTAAGCATGTGCCACGCGGCCTCCGGGGCCAGCGCCTGGCGTTCCGCCCCGGGCACATCGCTCAGCCTGGCCTGCACGGGACACCCCCTTCCCGGCGAGCTACCACCGAGACGACCCGGACCCCTGCCGAGCGCCGGGTACGGGAAGCGGCGCCACCGATCCTCAAAGAAGCCGGCGGAATACACCCGTCCATTCTGCCGCCCGGGCCCCGGCACGGCCAGGTTCCGATCCTTGCAGCCTGCGATACGCGTGAGGTAGTCCGCAGACGCTCGGGAGTTCCGCGTGGTGCTGCGCGCCCTTGCAGCAGGTGGCCTGCAGGTGGGTGAGTTTTACGTCATCTTGATAGACCACCTGCCGGCCTGGGACAAGCAGGACGAGCTCGACCGGCGCCTTGGGGTCTTGCTCGACGACTGGGAGCAGCAGACGACGCCGGAAGGCAGATCCGCGGCGGCCGAAGCGCTGCGCGCGGTGGCGCGGGAAGCCGTCAGCCAGGCCGGGTAAACCGGGCCGCCGCGAGGGCTCAGCCGCCTTCACTTACCTAATGCAGTACTAGAAGTCTCCGCCGCCGAAGTTGTCGTCTCCGCCGCCGAAGTCTCCGCCTCCGAAATCGCCACCACCGCCGGAGTCCCCGCCGCCGAAATCGCCGCCGCCGAAGTCGTTGCCGCCGTCTCCGCCGAAGTCTCCGCCGCCGAAGTTGCCCCCGCCGTCGCTATATCCCGGATCGCCGTAGCCGTACTCGTTGATGAAGATCGGCGGTGACGCGAGCGCCTCGCCGAGCAGGAAGCCGCCGAGGGCCGCCCCGCCGTAGCCGAAACCGCCCCAGTACGCCGGGGCGAAGCCGGCGTTGACATATTGGACCCGCGAACCAGAGCCGGTTTCCACCGTGCGCATCTCCGGCTGGATGCCCTGATCGATCTTGCGCGCGTCGTCGATGCAGACCGGGACCATCCGGCTCGGCCCGCCGTCAGGGGGTGCCCAGGACACGTCGGTCACCGACATGCCGTGCCGCGGATCGAAGAAGCACATCGGGCGCCGCCCGGGTTTGGGCTGGCCGTTCGCGAGGGCTTCGGCGCAGGCCAGGCGGTACTGGCCCTCGGCGATGTTCCGGCTGACCGCCCGCATGTCGTCGGGGCGCCGCGCCGCGTCCAGGGCTGCGGTGCCGCGCTCGTAGGCGGCAAGCGCGGCGGCCTGCTCGGCCGCCGCCTCCGGGTTGCTCTGGACGGATACGTCGTTCTGGTGGTCGGTGATCCGGTTGCTGAGCGCCAGCAGGTCGTCCTGGGCTGCGGCCTTGGCCTCGGCGAGTTCCCGCTGCTTGCGCAGACGGCGGGGCCGCCAGATAAACAAGCCGCCGAGCACCACGACGAGGAGGATGACGCCGAGGACGATCAGGACATTACGCAGCGTATGAGAAGGCGGGCTGGCCGCGGCGGCCGATGAACCGGGGGCCTGCGCTTCCTGCTGCACGTCGCGGACAAAGTCCTGCATCGCGGCGAAGATGTCCCGATCAGACTGGTGCTGCTGCACCACGGTGGTGGCGATGTTGGCGGCGGCACCCGATGCCAGCACGCCCTGGTTGTCGGCGCCGAAGTGCTTCAGCCTGCTATCCAGGAAGCCGACGACGAACTGCTTCTTCTCGGTGCCCAGCGTGCTGATGATCTGGCGCATCGCGGCGTCGTACCCCGACGAGCCGGAAGCCGCGACCACCAGGTAGATGTCGTCGTTGCCGATGTCCCGTTCCAGCTGATCCTGCTGGCTCTGGGAGATCAGGCTGCGTCCTTCGCTGGTGACGCAGACATGGTGCTTAGCCAGGCAGTCCGCCAGCGTGTCGGCCCGAGCCGGAGAGCCGGCCAGCCAGATCGCCGCGAGCACGCCGAGCACCAGGGCTATGAGTCGTCGCACGGCGCAACCTCCCTTCCCCGTCAGGTTCACCTTATTAGGACAGCCGTACTTCGTGACCCGACGAAGTGAGCATCATCGGGCGGGCCGGGGAGGAAAAGCGGCCGATCCATGATCAGCTACGAAGTACTGCCGCCGCGTATGGTGCTGGGATGGAGCTGCCCAGGCCGCTGGTCCTGGTCGATGTGGATGGCGTGCTCAACCCCGCCTGGTCTCACGCGCCGGGCTACCGGGGGCACTGGGTCTTCCCCGGTGGCCTGGCTCACCGGCTGTTGCTGAACCCATCACATGGCCAGATGCTCACCGAGCTTGCCGAGGTGGCCGGCGCCGAGCTGGTGTGGGCCAGCTACTGGCGGAACCGGGCGAATACCTGGGTCGCGCCGAGGGTTGGCCTGCCGCCGCTACGGTTTGTCCCGATCCCGCGGCGCTGGGGCCCGCGTACCCGGCCCTCGCCAGGCAGCTGGAAAGCGTGCCACGTGGCTGTGTGGGCCGGACAGAGGCCCTTCGTGTGGTTCGAAGACGACGCCGATGCCGTCAGCCGCCTCGCCAGCCAGCCGGGCCTGGGGCGGCACCTGATGGTGAAGGTCGATCCAGTGACAGGGCTGACCGATTCGCACGTGGAGCAGGCCCGGGCCTGGCTCGGCGACCTCCACCGGTAAGGTCCACCAGCGGCCACGCGCCGCAAGCGGTCCCAGAAACGTTACGGCGCTATCCGAACCCATCGCAGCCGGAACGCATCATGACGTCGATGCCATCCGGCAATGAGCGCAGATACCGCATCCACGTCATTGCAGCGACATGGCTGCGACATTAATTCCTCAGAGCTCGTTACCCCCCGATCCAGTCAGGACCTCTGGTTGGCATGAGGTGACGGCCCCGTCTCTAGCTCATCGCTGAAATCCCGGATGATCTGGGCGAGCCTGGCGGGCTGGTCCAGCGGGATGAGCGTATAGCTGTCGTCGACCTCGGTCAGCCGTCCCTGCGGGAGGAGCCCGGCCAGGCGCGGGCCGTGCTCGGGCGGCATCACCCGGTCCCGGCTGGCCCAGACGACGAGAGCGGGCCGGCTGAAGCCCGGGAGCCGTTCGGCCGCCGCCAGCAGGAAGCCGGTGTCGGCGGCCGCGGCCCGGAGCATCCGCACGGCGTCGCGGCGGATCTCGGGCCTGGTCAGGACCGGCCTTATCCACCGGGCCGTGGCCGCGTCACCCCGCTTCGTCAGCCAGCCGAACGCGATTGGCAGCCGCCGCACCGCCCGGAGCCGCATCTGCTGCATGAACAGCCCGAACAGCGGCGGCGGGAGCTTGCCGGAGAGCAGCAGCGTCTTTCCGGTCAGGCCAGGCGGTGTCCTGGTACTCGATGGTCCCGGCGGACAGCTCGATCTCTGTCATGCCGGCCGCCCCGCAGACTCCGCGGTCGCGGTCGGCCGGCGGCCCGGCGATTCACCGAGCAGGTGCCGGCGCAGGAAGGACAGTTCGGCCTCGACGGCCCGCTCGTGGCCGCCGAGGAACGGCTCGTAGTGCCCGCCGGGCATCCGGACCAGTTCGGCCCGCGGCGCCCGGCCGGCCGCGCGGACGGCGGGCGCGGCCAGCGCCAACTGATCCTGGTCACAGACGAGGACGAGCAGCGGGCACCGCACCCGGGTCGCGTACCGTCCCGGCCGGTAAAAACCAAGGCGGAGAGCCGAACGGGCGGCGACCTCCTGCCGCCAGTCCCGGTACCTGCCGTCCGGATCGAGCGCCCGGCTGCCGTCCCGGCTATCCGGCGTGGTGAGCAGCGCGACGGTTCCAGGCGGCCCGGCGAGCGGCACCAGCCTCGGCGGACGGCCGGCCAGGGCGCCGACGGCGTCGGCGGCGCCCAGGCCGGCGAAGCGAAGCAAGGCGAGCGGCGTCTGATGCCGCGCCGCGTTGCGTGAAGCCGCCAGGCCGTTGGCGTTCGGCGTCTGGGCGATCGCCGCGGCCAGGCCCGGATCGCGTGCCGCGATGCGGAACACATGGCCGCCTGGGGCGGAAAAGCTCCAGATCGCGACCCTGGCCGGGTCGACTCCGGGCAGCGTCCGGGCGCAGCCGATCGCGGCCTGCCAATCGGCGAGCTGCTCCCCGACGCGCTGTACCTGGCGCGGCTGTCCCCCGCTCTCGCCCAGGTTGCGGTAGTCGAAGGCCAGGACACCGAACCCGGCCTCGTTGAATCGTCTGGCGAACAGGTCGGTGCCCGGTTCCTTGGTCACCGCGAAGCCACCGGTCATGACCACGCAGGCGCCGTTGGTTCCCGGGTAGTGCCAGGCGGCGCACTCTGTGCCGCCGCTGACGAACCGGATTTTCTGCCGTTCCATGGATGCCCCCGTCTTGACGTCCAGTGAAATTGATCCTCAGCAGAAGTGAACCACGTGGTTCGCAAAAAGTCCATCCGATTAGGTCCCGGCGGCCTCCTCGCGCTCCAGGGCGCGGGCCAGGGCCTCGAATCCCGCCTCGACCCCGGTGGTGTTCCCGCTGGTCAGCCAGTCGATGAGGAATCCGCGCAGGACGGCGAGGACCATCTCGGCGACCTCGAGCTTGCGCCGGTCGGGCCACTGCGGCGGGCAGATCGACAGCAGAGAAGGCAGGTACTGCTGCGATGCGCCCCGGCCGAGTTCGGCGTACCGCACCGGGTCGTACATCATCAGCCCGATGGCCTGATCGAGCACCCGGGATTCCTCACCCAGGAGGGCTGGCCAGACGGCGCGGACCCGCTCCGCCAGCGTCTGCTCGCCCGGCCCCGCGGCGATGGCGGCCAGCGCGTTGCCTATGCGCCGCTCGCGGAGCTGGAAGATGGCCTGCGCGAGCAGGTCCTCGGGGCCGTCGAAGTGGTAGAGCAGCACCTTGTGTGTGGTACCGGCGGCCCGCGCCGCCCGCCGGAGCGAGAAATCCACCAGGCCGTTGGCCGCGAGGTCGTCGGTCACCCGGTCCAGCAGTTCCCGGCGCCTGGCCTCGCCCCGTGGCGACCCCGCCGATCGCCGGTAGCCGGCTCGCTCCGGCGCGCCGTCGTCGCCAGCCACGTTTACAGCCGCAGCATCCATGCTCAGACGCTCTCATAAACTTAAAGAAGAGGTCGGCATGCACCCCCTGCGGGATATTACCGTGCACCGTAACGGCCTTCGGCGCGTCCCCTGCCATGGGAGCGCGGCCGTCCGCGCCGCGTTGGAGGGGACACCATGAGCCAGCCGCCGCCATGGGACCAGGGCCAGCCTTCACCTCAGGGCCAGCCGGACCGCAACCAGCCGGACCAGGACCAGCCGCCGCCGTGGCCCGCCATCGACCAGCCACCGTCCCGCCCGTCGGGCGACCAGCCGCCCGCGTGGCCGTCCGCTGGCCAGGCACCGTCCTGGCCATCCGGCGGTCAGCCGCCCGCGGACCAGCCATCCGGGGGCCAGCTGCCCGGGGGCCAGCCGCCCGCGTGGCCCTCCGTCGGGGCGGGCCAGGGTCAGCCGCCGTCCTGGCCCACGCCTGGCCAGTCCTCGCCCCCGCCGCCGTCCTGGCCAGCGGGCGGCGTAAACCAGCCTCCGCCGTCGTCCTGGCTGCCCCCGGGCCAGCCGCCCTATCCCGGCCCGGGCTACAGCTACGGCTACGGCCCGCGCCCGCCGCGGCGAATACGGAGGCCGCGGTTCCTCAGCGCGATCATCACGCTGGGCGTGATCATTGTCCTCGGCGTCGTGGTCGGGAACGTCAGCAGGAGCCACGAGTCCGTCTCGGTCTCGGTCACGCCGTTCCCCTCGGGTGCCAGCGCCTCCGCTGGGCATCAGGAACCGCCGGGCAAGGTCGGCTCGTCCTTCGAGCTCAAGGACGGCAGCGGGAACGTCTACCGGGTGACCCTGGCGAAGGTGATCGACCCGGCCAAGGGCGAGAACCAGTTCAGCGTGCCGGGCGTCGGCAAGCGGTTCGTCGGCCTCGTCTTCCGGGTCAAGGCGCTGACCGGGAGCCCGAAGGACGAGGACGCCAACAACGACGCCGTGGTCATTGGCGGCAACGGCCAGAACTACTCGGCGGACTTCGACGGCATCGCCGGGTACACCAACTTCGCTCACGGGGTGATTCACGTGTCCCAGGGCGAGACGGTGAAGGGTTCGGTCACCTTCCAGCTGCCGAACGGCGTGACGGTCTCGAAGGTCCAGTGGACCGCGCTGAGCGGGTTCGGTTCGACGGTCGAGTGGATCGTGCATGGTTAAGCGGCGGGCATCAGCGGCATGCCGCGCAGCGGCCGTGTCGATCACGGTGGGGGGGCTACCGGGGAACACGGCCGCTGCGCAGCTGCTGATATCGGCGGCACCCGCTTCGTCGCGGGCCCTGCCGTCCTGGCCGGCGCGCTGCACACAGAGCGCGTCCGCGGCCAGAGGCTAGTGGGTAATCGTGCCGAACGTCACATTGCGTGAATAGATCGTCTGCCAGCGGATTCCGCCGCCGGGATGGGTGGCCGCGACCATGTGGTGGCTGCCTTCGTAGACACCCACGTGGGTGACGTAGCTGTTCGGGTCGGAGTTCACGTGGAAGAACACGAGATCCCCGCCCCACGCGCGGCCTTCGCTCTCGCGGCGGAAGTGCCGGAACTGGGCGTCTGCGGTCCGGGGGATTGATTTGCCGTAGTGGCGGTATACGTAGCTGGTGAGCCCGCTGCAGTCGAAGCCGGTGCTCGGGGAGCTGCCGCCGTACCGGTAGGGAACTCTCCCTACAAACTGCGTCACGTACGAGGCTGCCTTCTGGTTGAACGACAGCGAATGCGCGCTAGCCGTTCCTGGGAGAAACGCCAGAGATACTGCCATCGTTCCGGCGATGGTGCCTACCTTATGTCGCATGGACACAGGCCCGCTCCTTAACGAGTTTCCTGGGATTCGGAAGAATGCACCGTGCTCAGTTGGCCGGTGCCGCGGGCCGCTTCGTGGTCGCTGCCTTATCCGCGCGACTGACCCACGTGACGCAGGGAAAGCGCTTCTTTACGCTCTGAATAAGATCCCTGGTGCTGAATCAGCATGCGGCATGAGGCCCGGAAAATCTCGCAAATACAGATAATGTTCCAGCTTATGGAACATTTCACTATACACGAGCTACATAACTATCAGCTTTCACAGGAGATAACATGAAGGTTACTAATGTATCTCAGTGTAGTTACTGTGCGTATTTTTTATCTGCCATCAATATCGATCCAAGCGTGCTTGAAAGCCATTTATCACACCTCTGAGCTGGGAAAACGTCCATTTTCCAGCAGGTGGGGGAGTGTCCTGTACAATGCCCGCCCCCTGAGACGGCGCACTGAGCGTGCCGCCACCGTAGCCCGCATGGAGTCGCCCGGGCGGCGCTCAGCGCACAGATCGATGACGGGTCGTAGTTCTATTACTACTTTCAGTTATCGTCGACTCGGGCGTGTCCAGCGTCCTGCCGCCTATCCGAGCGTGCGGGCCGATGAGAGGGCGGCGGCCGAACCAGCGAGCCCGCAGCGCCGTCCTCGCTCGCGCGTTCACGTCAATGGCGCACGGCGCATTTGTGCGAGCGGACGGCGAAATGATATACGGGATCGCTCAGATAACTGCGTCCGACACAGAACGAGAACCGTTGCGAGTGGCGGCGAATGCATTACTCAGCGCGCGGCAGCGAAGAGGTGACAACGGCATGAAACCCCGTGTTTCAGGGCGCTCTAGCCCTGAAACCGGGGCTTCATAGCGTCCGGACGCGGCGATCCCGCGCAGCGCGTCCAGCCAGGCGAGCGCTTTGCGGCGGCGGGCCCGGTCGGGCGGATCTCCGGCCGTGACGCTAGTTGCGGCTGAGATGCTGGTTGCGATCGCAGTGCTGGCTGGGCAACAGCGTCAGGCGCGGCGGCTGAGGCTACCGGGCTAGCCTGTGCGTCGGCTGAGAAAAGGAGAAGGGCGAAAGGGGAAGAGGGGAGACCGATGCTCACGTTCGGCGTGGTGGTGCTGGGAATTACCGATCGTCCGCGGGCCGAGGAGTTCTGGTGCGCGGCGCTCGGCTACCGCGTGCGCGATGACGGTTTCGGCGGCTGGGCGAGGATCCTGGAACCGCCCGGTGGAACCGGAACCATGATCGCGCTGCAGCTCAGCGAGACGTCGCCGGAGGACCACCCGCGCATCCACCTCGACCTGCACGTCGCCGACGCGGCCGAGCTGGAGGCCGAGGCAGACCGCCTGGTGTCGCTGGGTGCCCGCCGCGTCGACTGGGACAGCTATCCCGACGATCCGGACTTCGTCGTGCTGGCCGACACCGAGGGCAACCGGTTCTGCATCGTCGACCTGGGGCACGAACACCAACCTCCCGCATAGGACACCTAGCGCGCACACCGACGGGGCTACACCACTGGCACCACGGCACACACGAGTATCGCGGTTCGCACGGGCATCATCGTTCGGGCGATGGCAACCACGACGATGTCACATCGTGGTGCACCTGACCACGACGATGTCACATCGTCGTGGTTCGGCGGCCCGGGCCGCTGATGCTGCTGTGATGGGCAGCGCCAAGGGGTCTGGGCGGTGCCAGTGGGGTCTGGGTGGCGCCAGTGGGGGCCGGGCGGCGCCAGTGGGGGGCCGGGCGGCGCCCCGGCTAGCCAGCCGCCGGGGGATCGGCCATCCGCTGGCCCTGGCGGTACATCTGCGGCGGCTTGTTCCCCGCGGCCTGGCCGCCGTCAACCGGGATGACGGTCCCGGTGATGAACGAGGCCTGGTCCGAGCACAGCCACAGCACGGTCTGGGCCACCTCCGCGGCTGTGCCCATCCGCCGCATCGGCGTCGACATCCCCGCCGCGCGTATTGCCTGCTCGCCCGCTGCCTCGATGTGATAGGTCCGGATCGGGCCCGGCGCCACCACGTTGACCCGGATGCCCTGGTCGGCGTAGTCCAGGGCGGCCACCTTGGTCAAGCCGATGATCCCGGCCTTGCCCGCGACGTACGCCGCCAGGTTGGCCGTGGCGTTCAGCCCGGCGATAGAGGCCATGTTCACGATCGCGCCTCCGCCGCTCGCCAGCATGGCCGGGATCTGGAACTTCATCCCGAGGAAGGTGCCGCGGACGTTGGTGGCGATGCCGAGGTCGAACTCGTCCGGGTCGATGTCGGCGAGCGGGGCCGGCAGCGGGCCCGCGCTGGCGTTGTTGAACGCCGCGTCTAGGCGGCCGAACACCGATACGGCCTGGTCCACCACGTGACGCATCGAGGCCGCGTCGGTGACGTCGGCGCCCACGGCGAGCGCCCGGCCGCCGCGCGCCTGGATGCCGTCGGCGACGGCCTTGAGCGCGGTGGTGTCGCGGGCGGCCAGCACCACGGCGGCCCCGGCGGCGGCGAACGCCTCGGCCGTGGCCGCGCCGATCCCTTTGCTCGCCCCGGCCACCAGGGCGACCCGCCCGCTCATCGGCGGACCCTCGACATGATCATTCATGATGCGCCTCCCGTATAGTTAGATCTCGAAGCGTATGATATCAAACGATTAGGCATCTATCGAGGAGTGTTACCCTTCGCTCATGCCCCGCCCCGCACACCAGCCGCTCGGCCTGCACCTGACCAGGGTCTCCAGGACCGTCAGCCGTGCCTTCGACGAGACCCTGGCCGAAGCGGGCGGGTCGCTGCCGGTCTGGCTCGTGCTGATCTCGCTGAAGAGCCGCCAGCTCGCCAGCCAGCGCGAGCTCGCCGAGGCGGTCGGGATCCAGGGGGCCACGCTCACCCATCACCTGGACACGATGGAGTCCGCCGGGCTGGTCACCCGGCGCCGTGATCCGGCGAACCGCCGGCTGCACCTGGTCGAGCTGACCCCGGCCGGCGACGCGCTCTTCCTCCGGCTCCGGGACACGGCCACGGCCTTCGACAGGCGGCTGCGGGCCGGCCTGTCCGAGGGCGAGGTCAGCCAGCTCGAGGCCCTGCTGACCAGGCTCCGCGACAACGTGTCAGGCGGCTGACCCGAGCTGGGCCAGGTCCACACCGGGCCAGTCCCGCAGGCCCGCCTCGCCCGCCTCGGTCACCGTGACGATGCGGCTGGCCTCCCGGCTGGTGATCCAGCGGCGCTCGAGCATGCTCCTGGTCAGGGCGGCGCCCAGGCTGCCGGCCAGGTGATAGCGGCGCTCGCTCCAGTCCAGGCAGGGCCGCAGCAGCGGCCTGGTCCGCCGCTCGAGCCGGTCCACGTCGATGCCGAACCGGCGGAACTCCGCGGCCCCGCCCGGGGCCAGCGTGAATAGCCCACCCACCTTCCCCGTGCACGGGGGGCTCCCGCCCCCCGTCCCCCCTGGCCCGGCCCCCTCCACCTCGCCGATCAGGCCACGCCCGATCAGCGCCTCGGTGACCGAGACCCCGACCGCGCCCGCCAGGTGGTCGTAGCACATCCGGGCCCAGCGCAGGCTCCTGGCCCGGCTCGCGTCGCCGAGCGAACGAATCCTGGTAGCGGGCGCGAGCAGGATGAGGACCTCGAGCGCGTCGGCCACCGGCTCCGAGGCGATCGAGTACAACTGCTGCCGGCCGCTGGGCTGAGCGCGGACCAGCCCGCCCGCGACCAGCTTCTTCAGGTGCGCGCTGGCCAGCGAGCGGGAGATGCCCGCCGCCTCGGCGAGGGCCGAACCCGACATCGGCGTCCCGCCGAGCAGGGTAAGGAGCATCTGCGCGCGGTGCCGGTCGGCCATCAGTGCGGCCACCGAGGCCAGGTCAGCGTCCGGGTCCATGACCCCACCCTAACGCCAGGACAGTCAAATGAGGATTTGACGGTTTCCGCGTTAGGGTCGATGCCATGGTTAGCACGACGGTTACCAGGAGGAGTGCTCGCGCCTGGGTCACGATCGCGTTCGCGATGTTCGCGGTCGGCTGGGGCGCCAACCAGTTCTCGCCGATGCTCATCGTCTACCGGCACGAGCTCAGGCTCACCGCGGGCGAGGTGGCCGGCCTGTTCCTGGTCTACGCGCTGATCCTGATTCCCGGGCTGCTCGTGGGCGGGCCCGCCTCGGACCGGTTCGGCCGGCGCCCGGTGGTCTGGCCCTTCGTGGCGCTGTCCCCGCTGGCCACGCTGCTGCTGGTGCTCGGGCCGCGGTCGCTGGCGATGATCGCCGTCGGCCGGGCTCTGGCCGGGCTGTGCTCGGGCGTCGTGTTCGGGGCCGCCACCGCGTGGGTGCAGGAGGTGTCCCTGGACGAGGGGTTGAGCGTCCGGCGGTCGGCGCTGGCGCTGACCGGCGGGTTCGGCCTCGGCCCGGTGGTGGCCGCCGTGCTGGCCCAGTGGGCGGGCGACCCGCTGGTGGTGCCGTACCTGCCGCACCTGGTGATCGGCACGGCGGCCGCGGTGTTGCTGGCCTGGACACCCAGCGGTGTCGCGCTGCGGTCGCCGGCGCCGGTCCGGTCCCGGGTTTCCCCGGCCACGGTACGGCGCTGGCCGCCTGCCGCGGTCCGCATCCGGCGGTTCTGGCTGGCGGTCGCGCCGGGCAGCCCGCTGGTGTTCGGCTCGGTGGCGCTGGCCATCGTGGTGCTGCCGGAAGAAGTCACCAGCGCGCGAACCCTGTCGGCCGGCTTCGCCGGGCTGATGACCGCGCTGTCGTTCGCGGCCGGGGTGGCGGTGCAGCCGTTCGCCCGGCGGCTGCGCGATATGCTCGCGGGCGCCGTGGCCGGCCTGGCCTGCGCGGCGGCCGGCGCCGCGGTCGGGATCGCCGCGGTAGCCGCCGCCGACCGCGTCCTGGCCGGCGCCGCGGCGGTGCTCCTCGGCCTGGCCTTCGGCCTGTGCCTGGTCTCGGGGCTGCGGCAGGCCGAGCACATGGCCGGCCCGGACGAGCGGGGGGCCGTGATCGCCTGTTACTACGCCCTGGCCTACCTGGGCTTCGCGGTGCCCTACCTGGCCGCCGGCCTCGGCGCGCTGGCCGGGAAGACCGGCGCGTTCGTCGCCCTGACCGCGCTCATCGCCGCGCTCGCGCTGTGGACCACCGGGTACGCGGCCCGCCTGCGCCGCTCTTCCGGCCGGCCGGAAGGTGACGCTATTGTCAGGTGGTCGCGCGGAAACTGCGATTCGGTGTCACGGTAAGGTAACACCCCGGTTCGTTCGGATAATTAAAAATCAATTTTGGACCGAACGGGTCATCGTGCCCGCCCCGCCGCCCGCGACCTGCGCTGCTGGTGGTGCGCACGAGGACCGTCAAGCACCATATTACGTTCCATTCCGGTCCTTACCGTTCCATAATCAAGCTCGGATTTCGGTTTTCGGCCAAGCGTTGACGGCCGCCTCTTTTCCCAGTACATCTTGCTTGATAGCCCAATATTCGGCGAACAGGTCAGCGAGGGGAATCGCCACCGGGATCAGACCGTGGCGGGGGCCGTGGAGAGGGAGCATGTGATGGCGGGGCTGCCGTTGGTGGGGGACGAGTTCGCCGGCTACCGGGTGCGCTCGGTGCTCGGCCGCGGCGGGATGAGCGTGGTCTACCAGGCCGAGAATCTCCGCCTGAGCAGCATCATCGCGCTGAAGGTGCTGGCGCCAGAACTGGCTTCCGACGACGTGTTCCGGGCCCGGTTCCTGGAGGAGTCGCGGATCGCGGCCTCGCTGAACCACCCCAACGTGATCCCCATCTACGACATGGGCTCCCACGACGAACTGCTGTACATCGCGATGCGGTACGTGTCCGGGACCGACATGCGGCAGATGATCAAGAAGCGCGGCCGCATCCTGCCCTCCACCGCCTTGTTCCTTGTCGGCCAGGCCGCGCGGGCGCTCGACGCCGCGCACCGCAAGGGGCTGGTGCACCGGGACGTGAAGCCAGGGAACCTGCTGATCGAGCGGGGCAGCGACGACGCCGACCCTGATCACGTGTACCTGGCGGACTTCGGCATCACCAAGCACGCCATGTCCCGCAGCGGGCTGACCTCGACAGGCCAGTTCCTCGGCACCATCGACTACGTCGCCCCGGAGCAGATCCGCGGCACCTCCGTGCTCGGCCTAGCCGACCAGTACTCGCTGGGCTGCGTGCTGTACGAGTGCCTGACCGGGCGGGTCCCGTTCGAGAAAGACCTGGACGCGGCGATCATCTGGGCGCACGTCGAGGAGACGCCCGTTATGCCTACGGTCCTGCGGCCGGAACTGCCGCCGGAGATCGACGACGTGTTCGGCCGGGTGCTGGCCAAGCGCCCCGACGAGCGCTACCGGAGCTGCCGCGAGTTCGTCGAGGCCGCCCGGATGGCCATGGGCATTTTCGGACCGGGGACCGAGGCGTCCCTCGCCTACGGCGCGACGACCGCCTCGCCGCAGGCCGACGCCCCGCCGGACAGCCGGGAGGGGACGCCGCCAGACCGGTTCTCCTGGAGCGACCGGGCCAGCCGGGCGCACTCGGCCGGCCCCGTCGTGGATCCCGTCGTGCCCGGCGGCGCCGCCCCGGCGGCGGCGTCCGGACCGGGTCAGTCCTGGGGCAGCCAGCCCGGCGCGGGCCAGGCCGCCTACGGCCAGCCCGGGTACGGCCAGCCCGGCTACGGGCAGCCCGGCTATCCGCCGCCCGGCGCGGGCCAGTCCGGCGCCGGCCAGGTGGGCGGGACCCTCACCTCTCACCGCCGTGAATACGGCATCGCGGGCCCGGGAGAGCCCGGCCAGCCGGCCGGGGCACCGCCGTCGCCGGGAGAGCCGCGCGGACCGCAGTGGTACCGCCGGCCGCGCTGGATCGCCGCGCTGGCGGCCGTGGTCGTGCTCCTCGCGGGCCTTGGCACCTGGGCGGCCCTGAGCGGTTCCGGCTCGCACCCCCCCAAGGCCGCGATGAAGATGTCCACCTCACCGAGGCCCAAGCCGACACCCCCCGCGCTGATGACCGCGCTCCTCCTGGCGAACAGGAGCGGGGACGCCACCGGCAAGCTGCCGCCTTCGACCTGCAAGCAGGACACCCCGACGCACGTGACCTGCACCGCCCCGGCGGCCGGCATCAGCGGCGTCGTCTTCCAGACGTACCCCAACCTGAAGGCGCTGTACGCCGCGTACACGGCTAAGGTCACGTCGCTGAACTCGAACCAGTTCAGGCAGAACTTCACCGACTGCGGGTCGCAGGCCACCTACGGCGAGGTCGGCTGGAATCACCTGTTCCAGCACACCAGGAAGTACACCGTCAACCAGATGACCCAGGGCATGGTCAAGGACGACCAGGCCGCGGGCCGGGTGTTCTGCAACTACACCCAGGGCCTGGAGTACATGGTCTGGACCCAGAACGACGGCAACCTCATGGGCTACGTGGCCGGCCCGGTGCACACCGACGTGTGGGACTGGTGGGTGGCGGTCCATCACAACATCGGCATCGGCGGCGCTCCGATGAACATGAACATGCCGACCCCCTCCGCGAGCGGCAGCGGCGCCTCCCCGTCGATGAGCCCGTCCGGGTCCATGAGCGGCATGTCCGCGTCGCGTTCCTCCTCCATGAGCAGCATGGCCGGATGACCACGCGGCCACGCGTACCGCGTGGCGTGCTGGCCATGTCCGGCTCCGCGGCCTGAATCAGCCGCGCCTTTCCTTCGCGAGGTGATCTCGGCTGTGAGCGTTCCTGACCGTCGGACCGTGCTGCGGTCCGGGCGGGCCGTCGCCGCGCTGGGGGCGGTGGGCGCCGCGGCCGGCTGCACGGCACGGCCGGCCCCTGCGGCTGCTTCGCCCGCCCGGCGTCACCTGATCGGGCCCCGCAGCCCGCAGGTCGCCGCGGCCGAGGCGGCCCGGCATGCCACCGGCACCGTACAGGCCGGGGTGGCCCCGGAGGCCGGCACGTCGACCTCGGCGGCCCGGTCGCCGTGTCGCCCTGGGCGGCCACCAGATGACCGTCACCCACACCGACGGCTTCCCGGTGGCCCCGGCGCGGGCCGGCGCACTGCTCATCGGGATGGGGGAGCGGTACGACGTGCAGGTCACCCTGGGCGATGGCGTGTTCCCGCTGACCGCCCTGGCCGAGGGCAAGAACGCTACCGCGCTGGCCCTGGTCCGCACCGGGTTCGGGGACCCGCCGACCCCCGCTGTCCGGCCGGCCGAACTGAACGGCGCGCTCGCGTCGTACAGCGCCCTGCGCGCGGCGCCGTCAGCGCGGCTGCCGGCGCGCACGCCCGACGTGACCTACCGGCTCCGCCTGACCGGCGGGATGGCCCGCTACGACTGGGGCATCAACGGCCAGGCCTTCGACATGTCCCGGCCGGGTGCGCTGCGGTTCCTCCTGTCCCAGGGCCAGCGGGTCCGGGTGGTCTTCGCCAACACGACCACGATGTACCACCCGATGCACATCCACGGGCACACCTTCCAGCTCGGCCCGGCCGGCCCGCGCAAGGACACCGTGATCGTGCGCCCCGGTCAGCAGGTCGCCTGCGACTTCGACGCGGCCAACCCCGGCCAGTGGATGACGCACTGCCACAACCTCTACCACGTCCCGCAGGGCGGCATGATGGCCACGCTCAGCTACCAGACCTAGGCTGGGCTCAGCCGGGCTGGCAGGACGGGCACCAGAAGGTAACCCGGTCATCCTGTCCAGCCGAACGGACCGGCGTTCCGCACCGGCGGCACGGCCTGCCCCGGCGACCGTAGACCCAGTGCTCCTCGCCCCGGCGCATGCTGCCCGTGGTGATGTGGCCGAACCGCTCCTTGTTCGCCTCGAGCAGCCGCCGGGCCAGTTCGGCCAGCGCGTCGAGGCCGGTCACAGTGCCCGTCGGCTGCCATGGGCTGAGGCCGCGCAGGAACAGCACCTCGGCTTTGTACACGTTGCCAATACCGGCCAGGTTCCGCTGATCGAGCAGGGCCTCACCGATGGGCCGGTCCGGTTCGGCGCTGAGCCGGCGTACCGCCTCGGCGCAGTCCCAGTCCGGGCCGAGCAAGTCAGGACCCAGGTGCCCGGTGACCCGCGACTCCTCGCTGGTGCGGATCAGCTCGACCACGCCCAGCTGGTATCCGATGGCCTGGAAGTCCTCGTTGGCCAGCAGCAGCCTGATCCGGTGGCTGTCGCGGAGCCGCTCGGCGGCGGGCCGGACCCGCCAGCTGCCGTCCATCTTCAGGTGGGTATGGACGGTGAGACCGCTCTTGGTCCTGGTGAGCAGGTGCTTACCGCGCGGGACCGTCTCGGTCACCACGTCGCCTGACAGGTCGGCGGTGGCCAGCCGGGGGACACGGAAGTCGCTGCGGGTCAGCACCCGCCCCGCCAGCGCCTCGTGCAGGCGGCGGGCGGTGGACCAGACGACGTCTCCCTCGGGCATGACCCCAGTGTGCGTCAGGTCAACGCTGGTGCGTTAACCGCCGGTAGTCGTCACGCGGGTCGTACGGGGCTCGGTGGCCGTTGCCGCGGTGCCCGTTGCCCTGGTAGCCGTTGCCCTGGTAGCCGCCGACCGGATACGAGCCAGCCTGATGGCCGTTGCCCGGGTAGCCGTTCCCCGGGTAGCTGCCGTTGCCTTGGGAACTTCCATTGCCTTGGGAACTGCCGATGCTCCGGTAGCTTCCGGTGGCCTGGTGGCTGTCCCGCGGGTACGTCTGCCGCGCTGGCCTGGTGCCTTCCCCGGTGCTGTCCGGTCGGGCGTGGCTCCCGGTCCCGTTCTGCCGCCGCGGTTCGCCCGCCGGCGCCGCCGACCCCCCTCTTCCGTATTCGTAGTCCTGGCCGTACGGCGGGGTGTTCATCGTCTGGCTCACCGAGGACGGGTCGGCGTAGGAGGGCGTCGAGTACGGATACGGGGAGGTGCCGCCGTTCGAACCCGTGGATCCGCCGGTGTCGTACCGGTCCGCTGATGCGTTCCGTCCCCTGAGGGATGACCGGCCGTCGACCGGTCCGCTCGGCCGCAGCGAGAAGGCCGAGCTGGTCAGCGGGTCCTCTTCGGCGCTGCTCGGCCGCCGCCGGCGCGTTTCGGCCGGCTGGGTGGCGGACTCTCGCGGCTGGCTGGTGACCCCGCGCGGCGGTGTCGCGGACTCCCGCGGCTGGCTGGTGACCCCGCGCGGCGGTGTCACGGACTCCCGCGGCCGGCTCCCCGCGCCCGGCTGGCTGGCGGCGCTCATCGGCTGGCTGCTGCTCGGGGTGGCGCGGACCGGCTGCGTCGCGCCCGGGAGGGGCAGCTTCATACTCTGGACTGGCTGCGTCGCCGCGTAGGCGGGCTGTATCGCCGTCCGTTCGGCCGCTGGATCGGGTCCGGTCCGCGGGGCGGGATACGCACCCGAGCCCGCTCCCCGCCTGCCCCCGCCCGGGGCCCGGTCATCGCGTTTGCGGCCGGCTCCCTGGGCCTGGACGGCCTGCGGGTCGGTGGCCGGACCCGTGTCGAGCCCAGCATTGAGCCCGGTGCCGGGCGGGGCGCCTAGCGGCCGGTTCCTGCTCGGCGGAGCCTGCTGGGCGGTACGCGCGGTCGTGGCGAGCGGCTTGTCCGAGGCCAGGTCGTCCCAGAACTGCTCATCGCTGACGCCGCCGAAGGACTCCGCCGGCCACAGCTCCTCGTCGAGGTCGGCTCCCTTGCGGAAGCCCACGCGGCGGCGCTGCTTGGCCGTCCTGGCCGCGCCCCCGGCCGCGTGCGCGTCACGGGAAAGGTGTGCCGCCGACCGGGATTCTCCCGCCTCACGTCCGCCGGACCCGACCGCGTCCAGCCTCGGGTCGGTGGCTGTCGGGTCGCCCGGCATCGGGTCATCCGGCCACGCGCCGCCGGGCCACGAGTCGTCAGAAACGGAATCCCCGGACCAGGAATCCGCGGCCGAGGCGCCCGGGGCGGCTCTGCGGCCGCCGGCGAGCACCGGGTCGAAGTCGGCGACGGGATCGGGTCCGGTGTCAGCCTGCGCGCGGGAATTCCTGGACGAGACCGCGGCGGGCCTGAACGTAGTGGTCGGCCTGCCGCCGCTGGCGGTGCGCCGGGGATGGCCCGTCAGGTCGGGTCTGGCGGTACTGTTCCTGCCTCCCGGGCGCCGGGCGGCCCCGGCGCGGCCCGCTCCGGTGCGGCCTGCCCCGGCGGACCGGAGGCGCTTATCGCCGCGGTTGCCGGAACGGATGCTGAAGTAGAAGGCTGCCGCAATGCCGACAAGCCCGGCAACGGCCAGTCCCGCGACCAGAAACATGGTCTCCATCCACAAGTGCCGGGGCCTGGTGGACGGCGCTCGCTAGGCACACGCGGCCATGACGCGAACCTTCCCTCGTTGTCGCGAGCGCCGTAAACCCGCTTGATCATCGATTGTTGCTTATCCGCGGGGAGCGTGTCACACGATTGAAAAAGTTCTGGAAATTGCCGATTACGGCGCGTATCTAGACGATCACGGATTTCCGGTTACCGTTATTCGTCCGCGCCCGATTGTGGCCGCCGCGATCGCGGTCCATACGGACTGCGCCGGTGCGCCGTTGGGCAGCTTCAGCGTGGTGTTCAAGGCATAAACGGTAAACCGGTACGAGTGCGGGTTGCCGTGCGGGCAGGGGGCGTCGTAGGCGGCCGTACCTGCGCTGTTCAGCGCCTGGCGGGCGTCGGTGGGCAGTGTGTCTTCCTGGATGTCGGTCGCCCCAGGATTGATGTCGAAAACAAGCCAGTAAATGGTCGGCGTGATCGGTGCCGAGGAGTCATCGACAATAAGCGCGAGGCTCTTGGTGCCCTGCGGCGCGCCCGACCAGTTAAGCGGCGGGCTCATTTTCGTGCCGTGGCAGGTATAGCGCTGCGCCAGCATACCCGAGATGAACGCCTCGCTGCTGACCAACATGGTGCTCGGCGCCACCGGCGCGCCGTACCCGGCGGTGCCGCAGCCGGCCAGCGTCAGGACAGCCAGCAGCGCCGCGCCAGCGGCCCGCGCGCGAAGCGGGCGCCGGGCGCGGCGGGTCCGGTCGCGGCCTGCCGTCACCTTCTCGCCTCTTTCCTGCCGACGGTTGATATTAGAACCTGTACCGCTAGGAAGCGTAGGGTGATGCGGCGTGTTAAATGATCCGGGGGAGTAGGCCGGAATAGGGGCGATCAGCGAGGGCAGATGCCGAACGCACTGGGTATCGGGCTACTGGGCCCGCTTCAGGTGCGGGACGAGACGGGGCGCCCGGTCCACGTCGGCGGCCGCCAGTTGCGGGTGTTGCTCACTTTGCTCGCGCTGAACGCCGGGCGTGTCGTTCCGGCGGGCTCGCTGGCCGACGAGCTCTGGCCCGGCGACCCGCCCGGAAACCCCGGCAACGCGCTGCAGACACTCGTTTCCCGGCTGCGAGCCGAACTGCGCCAGGCCGGAGCGGGTGACGCGATCGAGTCGCATCCGGCCGGATACCGCCTGGCCGTGCCGCCGGACGCGGTCGACGTGATGGCCTTCGAGGAACTGGCCGCGCAGGGCCGCCGAGCGCTGGCCGACGGCGACGCGGGGGAGGCCGCGCGGATCCTGCGGGACGCGCTGCTCGCCTGGCGGGGCCAGCCGCTCGCCGACGCCGCCGGATCGGACTTCGCGGATGCGGCCGCGGCCAGGCTGACCGAGCTGCGCTCCAGCGTGCTGACCGACCGGATCGAGGCCGACCTGGCCCTCGGCGAGGGAGCCAGCCTGGTCGGTGAGCTCCGCGTGCTACTCTTCGCCGACCCGCTGGCCGAACGCCCCCGCGCCCAGCTCATGCGCGCGCTGTACGCCGCCGGACGCCAGGCCGAGGCGATCGCCGTGTACCACGAGGGCCGCGAACTGCTCGCCGACCGGCTCGGGGTGGACCCGTCCGCCCAGCTCGAGCAGGTCTATCTCGGCATCTTGCGGGGCCCAGCCGCCAGCAGGGAGCAGACAGCCGCCGTGACCAGGGCGCCGGCCGGCTCTCATGACCCTCTTCCTGATCCCGAACGGGCAACGGTGCCTGCCCAGGCCCGGCCCTCCGCCGCCCGGGCGCAGAGCCCCCTGACCAGTTTCGTCGGCCGCGACGACGACCTGCCCCGGGTGCTGAAGAACCTGCGCGCCGCCCGCCTGGTCACTCTCACCGGCCCGGGCGGAGTGGGCAAGACGAGGCTGGCCACCGAGGCCTCGGGACGGCTCGGCGCGGCGGCGTGGTTCGTGCCGCTCGCGCCGGTGACCGATCCGGCCGAGGTGGCGTACACGGTCCTCGACGCGCTGGGCATCCGCGAGCCGGTCATCGCCCGCCGTGCCGCCGAACCCGGCACGGGTCCGCTGGACCGGCTCGCCGCCGCGCTCGGCGACCGGGACGAGGTGCTGATCCTGGACAACTGCGAGCACGTCATCGAGGCGGCCGCCGCCCTGGCGGGCCATGTCCTCGCCGCCTGCCCGCGGCTGCGGATCCTGGCCACGAGCAGGCAGCCGCTGCGCATCGACGGCGAGACGCTGTGCCCGGTCCCCCCGCTGCCGATCCCGCCCGCACCCGCCCCCCCGGTAACGATCGCGTCCTATGGGTCGGTCCGGCTGCTGCGCGACCGGGCGGTGGCGGTCCGGCCGGACTTCGAACTCGGCGAGGCCAACGCGGCCGCCGTGGCCCGGATCTGCCGGGCCCTCGACGGGATGCCGCTGGCGATCGAGCTGGCCGCGGTATGGCTCCGCACGCTGACGCCGGCCCAGCTCGCCGAGCGTCTGGACGACAGGTTCGGGCTGCTCACCGGCGGTAGCCGGACGGCGCTGCCCCGGCACAGGACGCTCAGGGCGGTGGTCGACTGGAGCTGGGAGCTGCTCTCGGCGTCTGAGCAGGTGCTGGCGCGCAGGCTGGCCGTCTTCCCCGGCGGGACTACCCTGGCCGCGGCCGAGCGGGTCTGCGCCGACGCGCTGCTGCCGTCGGCCGCGGTGCTGCCCGCGCTGTCCGGGCTGGTCGACAAGTCGATCCTGGGCGCGGCCGAGAGCCAGGACGGCCTCCCCCCGCGGTACCGGATGCTGGAGACCGTCCGGGCGTACGGCCTCGAGCGGCTGGCCGACGCCGGTGAGGAAGCCGTGCTGCGGGACGCGTTCGCCGCGTACTACCTGGGCCTGGCCGAGACCGCCGACCCCGGGCTGCGCGCGGCCGGCCAGGAGCGCTGGCTGCGCGAGCTGACCACCGAGCAGGACAACCTGCACGCGGCGCTGCGCTGGACGATCGCGAGGCAGGATGCCGACAGCGCGCTGCGCTTCGTGCGGGCGCTGGGCTGGTACTGGATGCTGCGCGGGCAGCCCGGTGAACCCCAGGTGCTGGCCCGTCAGGTTCTCGCGTTCGAACCGGGCGAGCAGACGCCGCGGATGGCCGAGGCGCGCGTGGTGTGCGCGATCACCGCGGCCGGTGACAGCTGGGAGATCGACACCGTCCGGCCCGAGCTGGCGGCGGCCGTGGCCGATCTGAACCGCTGGTCACCGGAGACCGCGCCCTCCCATCCGGTCGCCGCGATGGGCGAGCCGATGCTGGCCCTGTACGACCGGGATCCCAACCGCGCTTTCGCCGTATTCGATCGCTACATGACCTCGGAGGATCCGTGGGTGCGGGCGGCGGTCCCGCTGCTGCGCGGGACGTTCGGCAGCATGCTCGGCCGGCTGGACTGGGCCGAATCCGACTGCCGGGACGCCCTAGCGGCCTTCCGGGCCCTCGGCGAGGCCTGGGGGACAGCCGCCGTGCTCATGCAGCTGGCCGAATTCGCCAGGCTGCGCGGCGAGAACGCGGCCGCCGTCACGGCGCTCGAGGAGGCGGGGGCACTCGGCCAGCAGCTCGGCGCGTGGGGGGACCTGTCCCACATCGGCGGGAAGCTCGCGATGGTCCGGCTGCGGATGGGTGACCTGGCAAGCGCCCGGGCCGACCTGGAGCGCGCCGAGCGCGAGGAGTTCGCGCGCGGCATCGGCCAGAGCGACTCGGCGATCTGGCTCGGCCTGGTGCGCGCCGAACTCCTCTACCGCGAGGGCGACACCGCCGAGGCGGGGCGGATCTGCGCCGGCCTGCTCGCCCGGCTGGAGGACAAGCAGTCGTCCTGGTGGTTCGGGGTGCAGGCGATCATCCAGGCCAGGCTGGCGCTGATCGCGCTGGCGGACGGGCACGAGGCCCGCTGCCGCACCCTCCTGTCCGGCGCGCTCCGGACCGCCGCCAGCTGGGTGGAGCTCCCGCCCGTCGCCGACGTGATCGATGCCATCGCGGTACTCGCCCGGCATTCAGGCGAAAGCGCGACGACCACCGCAACCCTTCTCGGCGCCGCCCACGCGGTCCGGGGCTGCTTCGACGAGGGCAGCCTCGACGCGCCGGCGGTACGGGACGCGGCCCGCGCCCGGCTCGGCGCGGCCGAGTTCGAGGCCGCCTACGAGCGCGGCCGCTCCCTGCCTCGCGACGACGCGCTCGCCCTGGCGGCCAGCGCGGTCGCGAACCCCGTCACGGCCGGCTAGCCAGCCGCGCTCTGCTTTCTCCCCATACTCACCCTAGGTGCGGCGCCGGTCAGGGAGTAATTGACTCCCGCAGCTACTGGCCGGGAAGTTTGCCCCTTTTGTCGGGTTGGCGTGCTGAATTAGGTGGTTAATCCGGGCTTGGCGGTGAATTGGGGGGTCTATCGCGCACCGGATCGACCACGGAGCCCGGATCCACCACGATAACCGGACGATGGCTCCGCCTGACCTGCCCATGCGCGGGACCCGTGATACTCGTGATGCGCAGATGGCAGGGTTGCACCGGCTACCTGACCGGCGCTCTAGGTGCGGCGCCGGTAGACCCGGACGGCCAGCGGGGCGAACACGACGAAGATGCCGAGCGCCCATAGCAGCGACTGGACGGCGGGGGTGGCCACCGACCCGCCGGTGTACAGGCCGCGCTCCGCGTCGGTCAGCAGGGTCATCGGGTTGACCTTGACGAAGGCCTGCAGCCAGCCCGGCATGGTGGCGGTCGGCGCGAGCAGGTTACTGCCGAACACGAGTGGGAAGAACGCGATGAAGCCGAAGGCCTGCACTCCCTGCGGGGTCTTCACCAGCATGCCGATGAGGGCTGATACCCAGCACAGGGCCAGGGCGAAGGCGAGGAGCAGCAGGCAGCCTGCCACGGCGGAGAGCGGGTTGGTCGTCACCCGGAAGCCCAGGATCATCCCGAAGCCGATAGTGATCACGACCGAGATGAGATAGCGCACCATGTCGCCGAGGACGGCGCCCGCGAGGGGCGCCCAGCGGGCGATCGGCAGGCTCCGGAACCGGTCGAAGACTCCGCTCGTGATGTCCTGGTTGAGCATGAGCCCGGTGCCCAGGGTGGCGAATACCACGGTCATCACGAGCAGCCCGGGCAGCTCGTACTGCAGGTACGCGTGCGTGCTGCCGTGCGCGATGGCGCCGCCGAAGACGTAGGTGAACAGCAGCAGGAACATGATCGGCTGCAGGCTCAGGCCGATCACCTCCTCCATGTTCGTCCTGATCTTCAGCACGCTGCGCCAGGTGAGGGTGAAGGTGTTCCGCATCCCGCCGAGCGGGCCGATCCTCCGTGCTGGAGTCGGGATCGTCGCGGAAATCGCGGTCATCGTGTGCTGCCTTCCAGTTCGCGGGCGTTTTCCTCGTCGCTGGCGCGGCGGCCGGTGAGGCTGAAGAAAACCTCGTCCATGCTCGGCTTGCGGAGGGCGAACTCCGCGAGCTCGATGCCCCTGTCATCGAGCTCGCGGAAAACGTGCCGCACCAGGGCCGAGTCGCCAACCGGCGCGGTGGCCACTCCGGTCTCGGCGCTGGTGGTCACCTCGCCCCGGATCAGCTCCGCCATCAACGCGGTGACCTCGGCCATCCGGGCCGGGTCCGCGGGTGCGACCTGCAGCATCTGGCCCCCGGTCTTCGCCTTCAGCTCGTCCGGTGTCCCGGTCGCGACCACCCTGCCGTGGTCGAAGACCACGATGTCGTGCGCGAGCTGGTCGGCCTCGTCCAGGTACTGGGTGGTCAGCAGGACCGTGACCCCGTCCGCGACCAGCCCGCGGATCATGCCCCAGACATCGGTCCGGCTGCGCGGGTCGAGCCCGGTAGTCGGCTCGTCCAGGTACAGCACCCGGGGCTTGCCGACCAGGCTGGCCGCCAGGTCGAGCCTGCGCCGCATGCCGCCCGAGTAGGTCTTCGCCGGCCGCGCGGCGGCCTCGGTCAGCTCGAAGCGGGCGAGCAGCTCGCGCGCCCGGTCCCGGACGTCCGACCGCGGCATGCCGAGCAGGCGGCCGATCATGATGAGGTTGTTGGTCCCGGACAGGCCCTCGTCTACCGATGCGTACTGCCCGGTGAGGCCGATGAGCTGCCGCACCTGGTGGGCGTCGCGCAGCACGTCGTAGCCGCAGACGCTGACCTGACCGCTGTCCGGCCTGAGCAGCGTCGCGAGGATGCGCACCGCCGTCGTCTTGCCGGCCCCGTTGGGCCCGAGCACCCCGAGTACCCGGCCCTGCCTGGCCACCAGGTCCACGCCGTCTAGCGCGGTCGTCTTGCCGAACCGCTTGACCACCCCGGTGGCCTCGATCGCATGAGCTGTCGCGTCATATCGCATGTATTCCAGTGTGGCTCATGCCACTGTCAGAACGCGCACAGGAATCTGTCAGCCCCCGGAGCCGCTGTGCGCGTCCGGTCAGCACCTGCCGACAGAACTGCCGGCGGCGGACTGCCAGCGGCAGACGGCGAACGCGGGCGGGCTAGTCTCGCTGGCGCGTGTTGCCGAACATGATCTCGTCCCAGGACGGCACCGAGGACCGACGGCCGCGCGCCGCCTTCCGGCCCTGGCGGGCCGCCTGCTCGCTCGCGGCTTCCGCCTGGGCCGACGGGGCCGGCTCGGCGGGAGGCGCCGACTGGGCAGCAGGCGCCGGGGGAGCAGAAGCCGTGGCCGGAGCCACCGCGACGGAATCCTCGCCAGCCGATGGCTGTGGCGGCGCCTGCCGGCGCGCCCGGGCAACCCCGGAGTCCTGCGTGACGCCAGAATCCGGCGCGACCCCGGAGCCCTGCGCGACCCTGGAGCCCTGCGCGACCGGGGAAGCCGCGACCCGCGAATCCGGTGCGACCCGGGAGTCCTGGGCTGGCCGCGCGTGTCGTGCGGGCGGAGCCAGGTGCCCGGGCTGAGCGACCCCGCCCGGCTGCGGCGCCCCCGCCGGCGGCGCTGCCTGCGCGGCTCTGGTGACCTGCGCGGCCACCCGGGCCGGACTGGCCGGGGGAGCGCTCGGCACCGGCGGCGCGGCAGCGGCCGGGGCCTCGGGCTCGCGCCGCTGAGGCTCGGGTTCGGGTTCGGGCCGCTGGGACTTTGGCTGGAAGTCTCGGGGCTGGAAGTCTCGGGGCTGGGCCTCTCGGGGCTGGGCCTCTCGGGGCTGGGCCTCTCGGGGCTGGGCCTCTCGGGGCTGGGCCTCTCGGGGCTGTGGAGCCTCCCGCTCGGCGACTGCGGGCTCGGGGATGGCCGGCCGCGCGGCGGCGGGCTGCTCATACCGGGCCCGCCCTGCGTTGCCGAGACCGTTGCCAAGCCCGTTACCCAGGGCGTTGCCTATCGCGCCGTTGCCGTGGCCGGCGCTCGCCATGGTGCCGCTGCCCAGTCCGTTTCCAGGGCCGCTGGGACCGAACGCGGACGCGGTGCTCAGCCGCGGCGCCAGGTGCGTCACGGTCGCCTCGCCCGGCGCTGGCGCGGCCGGCTGGGGTGGCTCGGTGCCCGGCAGCGACATCCGGGCGGCATTGTCGTCCGCTGGCAAGACGTGCCTGCGGCGCGGATCGAAGATCCACTCGGCGGTGTGCAGACGGCCGCCAGTGATGAAGGTGAGCTGGACCAGCCAGCTCCCGTCGCTGCGCTTCTTGGCGTCCCATTGCGCGTCGGCCGGATCGGCACCGAAAACCGTCATCCGTTCGGCCACGATCTCACCCAGCCGCGGGCCGGGGGTGGCGTCTCCCTGACGTCGTACCGACGCTTGCTGAGCCTGGTCGGCCATGTAGGCCCGCTCGGCCAGGACCGGACCCTCGAACCAGCGCACGCGCTCGACCGCGATGCCGGCCATGTCCGCGATTTCCTCGACCGTTTCCCCGGCGCGGATTCGTGCCTGGATCTCCTTGGGTCGCAACGGGCTCTCCACTTCGATCTCGTACTGCGCGAGCCGGGAGGTCTGGCCGAGGGCTACCGCCCTGAGCCGCTCGTCAATCGGCAACGTGAAGCGTGCGCTGCGCCCGGGCACTCCGAGGACAGCGTATTGGCCGTCCTCACTCACCGCGACGAAGCGCAGTTCCTGCATCGCCGTCCCTTCTGCTCCGGCCCGTGCGCGTGCCGGTCCTGCCGCCGTCGGGTTTCGTGCTATTAGGCACTTTCCCGGCGTACTCTAGCGGAGCGGCTGATCCGGAGACCTCGGACCACTCCACCTCCCTGAGTCTGTCGGGTCCCGAACGCCAAGGCCAGCACCACGCCCGGCATGTCCGGAGTTAATCCCGGCAAACGTTCCCTGGTAGTTCTCTCACAGAAGTATTTTGATACCCTTATATCAAAATATTCGGTTACAGAAGCATTTTGCGCGAGCCGCCGAGTCCTGCGGGGCGCTGGCCTGGCACCTAGGTAGCCAGAGTTCTCAGGCCGGCAATCACGGGTACTCTGGGGCAGAGCAGGCACGTCCCGCGTTCGTTGTGCTCGCCGTCGTGGCCGCGACGGCCGCCACGATCGCACTGGCCAGCCGCGCGCGGGCGCGGGGACCAGCGAGCGGCCCAGGGAGGGGGACCCGTCAGGTGCGGATCACTGAGGAAAACCTAGCGCAGCGGCAGGAACCCCTGGATCAGGGCGGCACAGATCCGATAGGCGCAGATCCGATAGGCGCAGATCCGATAGGCGCAGATCAGGCTGGCGGCGAGCAGATCGGCCCAGAGCTGGCCGACATCGTGTCCCGCCTTCGTCGGGCCATGCGCCGGGCGGCACGTGCCGCCGACCCCGCGCTCGGGCTTTCCGTGGCCCAGCTCGAGCTGCTCTCCTGCATCACCGAGCACCCCGGGATCAGGCCGAGCCAGCTCGCCCGGATGCTCCGGCTGGCGCCGAGCTCGGTGGCCACCCTGCTCGGCGGCCTGCAGTCGGCGGGGTACGTGATGCGCACGCCGGGCGCCCACAGCGACGGCGACCGCCGCACCGTCAGCCTGAACCTGTCCGATGCGGGAGCGCAGGCGGTGTCCCGCTGGCACCGGGTGAACGAGGACATCATCCGGGTGGCCCTGGCCGAGCTGCCGCACCGCGACCGGGCCGGACTGCGCGACGCCGCGCCCGCCCTGCGCGACCTGACCACCTCCATCGACGCCCAAGCCGACTAGCCGCCCTCGCCGCGCCCAGCTGCCCGGGCTACCCGACCCATGATCGCGGGCAGTTTCGGGCGTATAGCACACGAAAGTGCCCGCGATCATGGCCAGAAAGCCGTACAAGAGGGCAATGGCGTTGATCTTGGGTGACCCCCGCCGCACCTCCCCGGTGGGGCCGGACGCTACTGCTAGGTAGCGGTACGCGGCGCGGCGCGTTCGGTGTCCTGCTCGGTGCCTTCCTCGCCAGGGCGGCCCGAGCCGTCCGCGCTGCCCAGGATTGATGCCATCGCCGGGACCGGGGATGTGGATCTTGTAGCCCGGCGGGACGCAGATCATCTTCTGAAGTGATCATCAGTCAGTATCCAGGTTACCGGGAGGTAGATTTCAGCAAATCTCCAGACTGGTCACTGATTATCCAGATGGCTCCTTCCGGTGCCACGCCCCTCCGAGGCGCGCCGGGAGTCGCCAAAAGAGCGTGCCCCGCCGGTATGCCCCCGGCGCCCGGCCGGTGGGGCACGCTCGCCAAGGCGATCAGCCCGATCAGCGGCGGCGGGGCGATATCGTTCGGTGCCATGCCGTTGATCAGCGTCGTCATCCCGGTACACGGGGTCGAGGACTACCTGGATCGCTGCCTGGACTCCGTGCTCGCCGATCCCGCGACCTCGCTCGAGGTGATCGCGGTCGACGACGCGTCCCCGGACAGCTGCGGCGCGATCCTGGCCGCCCGGCAGGACGCCCGGCTGCGGGTGCTGACCACGACGACCGCGGCCGGTCCCGGGCCAGCCCGCGACCTGGGGGCCAAGGAGGCGACGGGGGAGTACGTCTGGTTCGTCGACGGGGACGACGAGGTGGCGGACGGCGCCCTGGCCGCGGTGGCCGAGGCCCTGACCCGGCTACGGCCCGACGTGCTGGTCATCGACTTCGAGAACCTGTACCCGGATGGGTCGGTCAGCCCGAGCGGCGGCGCGAAATACCTGCGCGGCCCCGAGGCCGGGACGCTCGCCGACCATCCCGCGCTCATCCACCTGACCATGACGGCGTGGAGCAAGGTGTTCCGCCGCGACTTCCTGGCCGGCCTGGACGTGTCGTTCGGCTCGGCCGGGCCTGCCCCGCACGAGGACGTGCCGGTCACCACGCTGGCCCTGCTGACCGCCCGCCGGATCGGCGTGCTGGACCGCGTCTGCTACCGCTACCGCCGGGCCCGCCGCGGCTCGTTCCTGGCCGGGGCCAGCGACGCCAACTTCAATATCTTCGGGTCGTACCGGCAGGTCTTCAATTATTTTTCCGAACGAACCGAACTACGCGCCCCGATAATGCCACCGACTGTTTACGCGGCGGTATTCGAGCGAGCCATCTGGCACTACACCACGCTGATTCCGCTGGTGCCCAGGCGCCGCCGCCGGGAATTCTTCCACCAGATGTCCGCCGACTTCCGGCGCTGGCGGCCCGACGGGTTCCGTTTCCCGCCCGGCCCGCGCGGCGTGAAGTTCCGGCTCGCCGCGCGCGACGCTTACTGGGCGTATGCGCTCCTTGACCCGGTGAACCGGCTGCGCGTCGGGCTCCGTTCAAACAAATGACAGGCTGGGGCAAGGTCCATGATCTCCGGCGTGCGCCGCCGTAAGCTTGCCGTCGATGGACCAGTAAGGGGTTGAGCGATATGCGCCATCTAGTGGGTGTAGTACTCGCGATCGTCATGGCCGCCGCGATCTTCTTCGCGGCGTCATGGGGGTACCTGAAGCTGCTCATCGGGCCCGCCGGGCTCGGGCGGCTGCCCGCCGGCGGCGGTTCCCTCCTGCACGACCACGCCGTCCTGGAGGGCTTCGGCGCGCTGCTGGGGGTGGGCTTGCTCGCCGGGCTGCTGATCGCCGTGCCGCGGATCTCCCCGCTCGCGGCCGGGCTGCCGGGCCTCGTGCTGCTCGCCTGGACCGGCCTGTACCTGTTCAGCGTCCGGCACGCGGTCCAGTACATCCCGCTGAAGACGAGGGCCTACGGCACGGGCTTCGAGGCCTTGCTCTTCGACGGGGTGCTGGCCCTGGCAGGACTGGCCCTGGTCATCCCGCTGTTCGTGCCATCCCGGTGGCGGGGCAGGCGTCAGGTGACCGAGCCGGAGCTGTACCCTGGCACCACGGCCAGCTTCCCCGACCTGCAGGCCACCCAGACCATGAACACCGAAAGCGGACTGCTCTCCGACTGGACCCAGACCAGGCCGCAGCCCCAGCCGGAACCGGGCAGCCCGAACCCGCCCAGCTCCCCGCAGGCACCCTGGGGGCCCGCCGAATACAGCTGATCCCGCCGCGGCTCAGCTGATATGCAACAGTTTCCTGGCCTTGGACCAGGTGAACGCGGCGTCCGTGGGCGCGGGTCCGCAGACGCCGGCCAGGAGCACCGTATCGCTCTCCCGGTAGCCCCCGGCCGCGGCCGCGGCCGCGTGCCCCGCTCCCATGGCCAGCACGCTCCCGCCGGAGCAGGACGCGTGACCGCCGGACCCGGTCAGCACGATGTCCCGGTGCCCCCAGCACAGCCGTGATGCCGCCGTCCGGCAGTCCAGGTTGCTGCCGCCCGGCCCATCGTCGTACATCCACTCGTAGTCGGCCCCGAGCGGGTTGACGAATCCTCCGGCCCAGTTAGCGCCCGCGTTGACGGTCCAGCCGCCGCCGGGCAAGCGCCGCGGGACGCTGGCCATGGCCGGGTCCCGGCCGGCCCGCGCCCCGGCCTGCGCGACCGCGTTGAGCGACCGGCTCAGCACCACCACCGGGGCCAGCCCGCGCTCGGTCCGCTCCAGGTTCACCACGACAAACAGCTGCTGAGCCGGGGTGAGCTTCTGGTAGGCCGGGAGCGAGAACGACATGCCGCCGAGCTTCTCCAGCGTCCGGCGGGCATGGTTGATGGCGGCCAGCGCCAGCTGGTTGCACGCGATCCCATCGTCGCCCGCGCCGCACGACGTCAGGAAAGACGAATCCAGCGGCAAGCTCGCCGCCGGATGACCCGGCGGAAGCGTCCCCCGGTGAACCGGCCCCGCGGCCGCCCCCTTGCCCGCGGTAGCCGCGGCCGCGCTGGCCCCCGTAGCCGCGCTGGCCCCCGCGGCCGGGCCGATGAGCGCCGTTCCGGCCAGAGCCCCCGCGCCCAGGATCACCGGCAACCGATGCCACAGCAGTATCTTCTCGCCCATAGCGGCCAAAGTTACTGAATGGCGGGTAAATCGGACACAGAAATCGGAATCCTGCACCCGGAACGCTACAAATCACCAGGTGCGTTGTCGGCGCCGCTGCCGCCGCCGGGCTCGCTGTCACAGCGTTCTCCCCAGGCGCAGCGCAACCTCGCAACGGGTCGATGCGCCGTCGGGCCGGCCCTAACCGGCCCGACGGCACATCGACCCTGTACGTGGGGGTGCTAGGCGGCGTGGAACTGTTCGGCCTCGGTGGAGCCGGACAGCGCGACGGTCTCCGCGTTCGGGGAAATCGCCGAGGTCACCCGGTCGAAGTAGCCGGTACCGACCTCGCGCTGGTGGCGGGTGGCGGTGTAGCCGGACTTCTCGGCCGCGAACTCGGCCTGCTGGAGCCGGACGTAGGCGGGCATGCCCTCCGCGGCGAAGCCCTTGGCCAGGTCGAACATCGAGTGGTTGAGTGCGTGGAAGCCCGCCAGGGTGATGAACTGGAACCGGTACCCCATCGCGGCGAGTTCCTTGCCGAACTTCGCGATGGTCTCCTCGTCCAGGTGCGCGCGCCAGTTGAACGAGGGCGAGCAGTTAAAGGCGAGCATCTGATCCGGGTAGACGTTCTTGATCCCCTCGGCGAACGCGCGGGCCACGTCGAGGTCCGGCTTGGACGTCTCCATCCAGAGCAGGTCGGAGTACGGCGCGTAGGCCAGGCCGCGGGCGATGCACGGCTCGATCCCGTTGCGCACCCGGTAGAAGCCCTCGGCGGTCCGCTCGCCGGTGACGAACGGCTGGTCGCGGTCGTCGACGTCGGCGGTGAGCAGCGTCGCCGCCTGCGCGTCGGTGCGCGCGATGATCAGGGTCGGCACATCGCACACGTCGGCCGCCAGCCGGGCCGCGTTCAGCGTCTTGACGTGCTGGCCGGTCGGGATGAGCACCTTCCCGCCCAGGTGCCCGCACTTCTTCTCGGACGCCAGCTGGTCCTCCCAGTGCACGCCCGCGGCGCCCGCCGCGATCATGGCCTTCATCAGCTCGAAGGCGTTCAGCACGCCGCCGAACCCGGCCTCGGCGTCAGCCACGATCGGGGCCAGCCAGTAGGGCGAGCCCGTGGTATCGCCATCCTCCGACTCCGACCAGGCGATCTGGTCGGCGCGCAGCAGCGCGTTGTTGATCCGGCGGACCACCTGGGGCACCGAGTTGACCGGGTAGAGGCTCTGGTCGGGGTAGGTCTGCCCGGCCAGGTTGGCGTCCGCCGCCACCTGCCAGCCGGACAGGTAGATGGCCTGCAAGCCCGCCTTGACCTGCTGGACCGCCTGGTTGCCGGTCAGCGCGCCGAGCGCGGTCACCGCGTCTTCCTCGGCGAGCAGCTTGCGCAGCCGCTCCGCGCCGCGGCGGGCCAGCGTGAACTCCTCCGTTAGCGTGCCGCGGAGCCGCACTACGTCCTCAGCCGAGTAGGCCCGCTTAGTGTCGCTCCAGCGGGGGTCGGTCTCCCATTCGCTTTGCAGCCTGGCGGCTTGCTGGCTGATCGTCTCCACTATGGTGCCTTCCTCGGGTTCAGGTTGTCCGTGCTACTTCAGCGTGTTTCCTCAGCTCGGGAGCTGCCTAGGCTCGGCCTGTGTAAAGTTTTGCTGATTTTGACAGATCAGAAAGTTATACTGAGCTTCACCATGAAAGATATGAAGAATTTGGTCCAGACCGATGGTATAGACCTTGTAACCTTCGGTCAGCGGCTGCGGCACCTGCGCCGGATGCGCGGTCTGACGCTCACCGAGCTGGGGGAGCGGATCGACCGTGCGCCCTCGGTACTCTCGCTCATCGAGAACGGCCGCCGGGAGCCGAAGCTGTCGCTGATCGAGCAGCTGGCAGCGGCGCTCTCGGTGCCCATGACCGAACTGCTCAGCCGGCAGCCGCCGAGCCGCCGGGCGCAGCTGGAGATCACCCTCGCCGACGCGCAGCAGGACCCGTCCTACCGGCGGCTCGGCCTGCCCGCGCTGAAGGTCGGCGCCCGCGTCCCCACTGACGTGCTCGAGCACCTGGTCGCGGTGGCGGCCGAGCTGCGCGCCCAGCAGTCCAAGCCCGCCGCCACCCCGGAGGAGGCCCGGGCGGCGAACGCGGCGCTGCGCGAGGCCATGCGCGAGCGAGGCAACTACTTTGAGGTCATCGAGCGCGAGGCGGCCGACGCGCTACGGGCCGGCGACTACGCGGGCGGCCCGCTGTCCCAGGGCATGCTGGTCTCGGTGGTCAGCCGCCACGGCTTCGCCATCCGGTACGTCCAGGACCTGCCGCGGTCAGTGCGCTCGCTGACCGACCTGAGGAACCGGCGGATCTACGTCAAGCAGGAGCCGGTCGGCGCGCACTCGCCGAGGGCGATCGTGCTGCAGGCCCTCGGCCACTTCCTGCTCGGCCACCAGGTGCCGCGCGACTTCGCCGACTTCCTGCGGCAGCGGGTGGAGGCGAACTACTTCGCGGCTGCCGTTCTCATGCCTGAGACGGCGGCCGCGCCGGTCCTCGACCGGGCCAAGAAGAACCGGGACCTCGCCGTCGAGGACCTGGTCGACCTGTTCTCCGTGTCCTACGAGATGGCCGCGCACCGCTTCACCAACCTCGCCACCCACCACCTGGACCTGCCCTGCCACTTCGTGAAGAACGACGCGAGCGGCATCATCTACAAGGCCTACGAGAACGACGGCGTGGTCTTCCCGGCGGACCCATCGGGTGCGATCGAGGGACAGCGGCTGTGCCGGCAGTGGTCCGGGCGGCAGGTGTTCGGGGCCGCCGACCGGTTCTCCCCGTACTGCCAGTACTCCGACACCCCGTCGGGCACCTACTTCTGCGTCGCCCAGGTCGATCCGCGTGCCGACCGCGGATTCGCCATCACGCTCGGCGTGCCGTTCGAGCATTCCCGCTGGTTCCGTGGCCGCGAGGCGACCAAGAGGACGCGTTCGGCGTGCCCGGATGGCGAATGCTGCAGCCGCCCGCCGGTCGCGCTGGCCGAGCGATGGGAAGGGCAGGCCTGGCCCTCAGCCCGGGCGCACTCCCACATCCTGTCCGCCCTGCCGGCCGGCAGCTTCCCCGGCGTGGACGACGCCGATATCTACGAGTTCCTCGACCAGCACGCCCGGGACGAGCGCGACTAGGCCGAACCCTTCAGGTCGCTGCGGACCTCATCGGCGATCTCATGAATCTTCTGCTCGGTCTCGACCAGGCTGGCCTCGGCCCGCGCCGTCCGCTCGGCGGCCCGGCGCTCGCGCAACGTCGGCTTCCTGCTGGTACGCGTGGAGTGCTTCGGCCGCCTGAACAAGCCCATGATCTCGTCCTTCCGATCGCCGGCGGGCCGCCCGCTGGCAGCCAGAAGGCAGCTACCCGCCTGGCGCGCATCTATGTCACTCCTGGGGTAGGAGGAAACGGCCGAGGGTGTCCCGGCGGCCGGCCGAGGGCTCTCGATAGGGTAGGCAGCGAGGAAAACCTTTTCATAGGAGGAAGCGTGCATTATCGTCCGCTCGGCAAGACGGGCCTGTCGGTCTCCGAGATCGGGTACGGGGCGTGGGGCATCGGCGGATCGGGGTGGATCGGCGCGCGGGAAGACGAATCCGTGCGCGCCTTGCACCGGGCGATCGAACTCGGCGTGAACTTCATCGACACCGCCCGGGGATACGGGGAGAGCGAGCGTATCGTCGGCACGGTCGTCCGGGAGCACCGCGGCGATCCGCTCTACGTGGCGACCAAGGTGCCGCCGAAAAACCGGATGTGGCCCGCGCCGGACGGCGTTGACCCGGACGGGACCTTCCCCGGCGACCACATCAGGGCCAGCCTGGAGAAGAGCCTGCGCGCGTCCGGCCTGGAGGCGTTCGACCTGCTCCAGTTCCACGTGTGGAGCGACGAGTGGATGGGCCGCGGCGACTGGCTGGAGACCATCGAGGACCTCAAGCGGGAGGGGAAGATCAGGTTCTTCGGCGTGTCGATCAACGACTACCAGCCGGACAATGCCCTGGACCTGGTACGCAGCGGCCACGTCGACGCCGTCCAGGTCATCTACAACGCGTTCCACCAGGCGCCGGAGGAGCACCTGCTTCCCGCCTGCGCCGAGCACGGCGTCGGCGTCATCGTCCGGGTCGCCCTGGACGAGGGCGGCCTCACCGGCCGGATCACCCCCGACACCACGTTTCCCGACGGCGACTTCCGCAACAGCTTCTTCGGTGGTGACCGGAAGGCGCAGGTTAAGCAGCACCTCGACGCCCTGGTCGCCGACCTCGGCATCGAAGCGGGCCAGATCGCCGAGGTCGCGCTGCGCTACGTGCTCAGCCAGGACGCCGTCTCCACCGTGATCGCGGGCATGCGGACCGTCCGGAACGTCGAGCGGAACGCCGCGGTGGGCGACGGCCACGGGCTCAGCGCCGGGCAGCAGGCCATCGTGGCCAGGCACCGCTGGGAGCGGAACTTCTACGCATCCTGACGGCGCCGCCCGCCGTCGCTGGTGCCGGCGCGGGCGCGGGGTAGCCAGCCCGTTCGGCGGTAAAATCCGGGACCGCCGGGCGGTCCGCTTCCCGCGGCCCGCGCCACGATGTTACTCTCGGGTAACTACGTACGGAGGCGGCATTGAGCGATGAGAATCCCGCGGCGTTCTCGCTCGAGCTCGGGGATGACCTGGTGGAGATGCGGGACTGGCTGCACGGGTTCGCGGAGTCGGTGATCAGGCCGTCCGCCGCGGAGTGGGACGAGCGCGAGGAAACCCCGTGGCCGGTGCTCGAGGAGGCGGCCAAGATCGGGCTGTATTCGCTGGACTTCTACGCGCAGCAGTACCTGGAAGGGTCCGGGCTCGGCATCCCGGTCGCGTTCGAGGAGCTGTTCTGGGGGGACGCGGGGATCGGGTTGTCGCTGGTCGGCAGCTCGCTGGCGGCGGTCGCGGTGGTCGCCAACGGGACGCCTGAGCAGGTCGGGGAGTGGTGCCCGCAGATGTTCGGCGGGCCTGGGGAGGTGAAGCTGGGCGCGTTCTGCTCCTCCGAGCCCGAGGCGGGCAGCGACGTCAGCGCGATCAAGACCCGCGCTGTCCACGACGCCGCGCGCGACGAGTGGGTGCTCAACGGGGTGAAGACCTGGGTTACCAACGGCGGCATCGCGAACGTGCACGTGGTCGTGGCGTCGGTGGACCCGGCCCTCGGGTCGCGCGGGCAGGCGAGCTTCATCGTGCCGCCCGGCACATCTGGCCTTTCCATGGGGCAGAAGTTCCGCAAGCACGGGATCAGGGCCTCGCACACCGCCGAGGTCGTGCTGGACGACGTCCGGGTGCCCGGCCGGTGCGTGGTCGGCGGCCGGGAGCGGCTGGAGGAGCGGCTGGCCCGGATCCGCGAGGGCGGCCACGGCGGCGAGCAGGCCGCCCTGAAGACCTTCGAGGCATCCCGGCCCGGGGTGGCGGCGATGGCGGTCGGCGTGGCGCGCGCGGCGGTGGAGTACGCGACGGAGTACTCGAGGACCCGGGTACAGTTCGGCCGTCCGGTGGGGCAGAACCAGGCGGTGGCCTTCATGCTCGCGGACATGCGCACCGCGGTGGACGCGGCTCGCCTGCTGACCTGGCGCGCCGCCTGGATGGCCCGGCAGGGCAAGCCGTTCGGCAGCGCCGAGGGGTCGATGTCGAAGCTGGTCGCGGGGGAGACCGCGGTCCGGGTGACCGAGCAGGCCATCCAGATCCTGGGCGGCAACGGGTACACGCGGGACTACCCGGTCGAGCGGTGGCACCGGGACGCCAAGATCTTCACGATCTTCGAGGGCACCTCCGAGATCCAGCGCATGATCATCGGCCGCGCCGTCACCGGCTTGGACGTGCGGTAGCCCCGAGCTGCGAAAATTGCCGTACTTCAATCCGATACGAATAACGGTCCGACCCCGGAAGCTCGCTCAGATTCCAGGCGGATTGGCCTGGTGTTCCGTCACTGTTCCGTGAGCATCGGGCGTGACCGTACGAGCCGGCGCTCAGCTGTCCGGCCCTATCACTCGGGTGAAACGCTCGCTGATGACCGCGCGGGCGCGGTCGTGAGAGCACGGCAGCATGTGGGCGTAGACGCGCAGCGTGAAGGCCGGGTCGCTGTGGCCGAGGTATTCAGCGAGCTCCTTGATGGAGACGCCCCGGCGAAACTGCATGACGCTGGCGTAGTAATGACGGAGCTGGTGGATGCCTTCCCTGCGGGTGGTGACGTAGCGGCGGCGGCTGCGTCTGTCCTTGGCAGGTTCGGCGATCAAGGCGGCCCGCCGGGCCGCACGCGCCGCTGCCACGGCGCGCACGCCTCCGCTCCCGCTACGGCGGCGCCAACGCCGGTCGGCTGGCGCGAAAAGACGGAATGCGGCCGCTCGACATACAGCAAGTTTCAACTGTACAGGTGGGCGTCCCCGCTCCCGCTGCCGAGATTGTCCGGGGCCGGGCAGAACCCGTCAAGCCCGTCTGTGACCGCAGTACAACCGCTTCCGTCAAATTGCTTGGTGAACGTAGACGCGAAGGCGACCTTGACAGGCACGCCCGAGGCTAGGGGAGTTGTTGGACGCGGCGGAGCTCGAAGGCGATCACGATCTCTGAGATGCCGCGGAACAGGGCGAAGAAGCCGACCCAGATCAGCAGCAGCGCTCCTTGTACGGGACGGTACTGCTGGGAGGCCCAGAAACCGAGCAAGATCTCCAGGATGCCGACCACCAGGCCAAGCCACCAGGTGGAGTTGACCTCCCTGGTGCTGACGGAGGTGATGATGTAGAACGTGCCCTGGAAGATGAGCAGCAGCCCCAGGATCGAGGCGAGCGCCCAGAACGCGTTGTAGGGCCGGGCGAATGACCAGCCGGCGC
>Ga0070699_100000358_pt1 | contig 44500 bp, 41 predicted proteins | sample KBSK1503metaG_FD_65473 | JGI IMG/M metagenome (GOLD analysis project Ga0070699, IMG submission 65473) | Corn, switchgrass and miscanthus rhizosphere microbial communities from Kellogg Biological Station, Michigan, USA - KBS K1-50-3 metaG | ecosystem: Host-associated > Plants > Roots >... | reverse complement strand
TTGGTACGTTGCTCGGTCCAGCCGCACGAATCCAGTGATTGCCCTTACCTTCGGATTGGACGAAGCGGTCGGAGCGGAACTGGTTTGAGCAGCCGCTTGCACCGAAACAACCAGGACAACGGCGAGGATCATTCGCTTCATTACGGTCTCTTCGATGTGAATGGGGAAAGCAGTATAGCTTACTTGATGGCCGGTTTGTCGGCTCACTGGAAACTCAGTTCGAGGGAGCCGACGCCTTCATGGAATCAGTTTGAAATCCACAGGCCAGACAATATATTGAATTTGGCAATAATTACGTCGGATACTGTAGAGCATGGCGAAGCCATCAAAAAGCTTGCGACACGGCCAAAGGCTAAGAAATCACTGGACTTCCGCCAAGCGCTGCCCGGATCGTGAAAGAGGCTACTAGAGACTAACTGACGCCTACAGGCTCTTTATCCCAAATGAGCGCAAAGACTCTCATCGGGTGAAATCGTCTCTGAGATGAGAGCAGCCGCAGTTTCCGCAAAGGTGATTAGGGCTATGAGTTCCGTTGCTCCGATATGTCTTCCGGATGAATTCAACGCCGCTTCCTACTTCGTAGACCGCCATATTCAAGATGGCCGCGCCGATAAAGTAGCAATCCAATGCGGAGAGGTTCATGTTACCTATCGCCAGCTTTTTGAGCGCGTGAACCAGGTCGGGAACGGGCTGCGAACGTTAGGCGTACGCATCGAGGAGCGTGTGTTCTTGCTCCTGTTGGATTCGCCGGAGTTTGCCGCTAGCCTCTTCGGTGCCATCAAGATTGGAGCAGTCCCGGTTCCGGTAAACACGCTACTGAAATCCGCGGACTACGAATACCTGCTCAACAACTCACGAGCGCGAGTGGCGATTGTCAGTGACTCATTGGTGGCTGCTATTGAGGCGATTCCTAAACAGCAATTGCGCTATCTCGAAACCATCATCGTGGTGGGTGGCGAGCCTCGGTCAGGCACCCTGTCGTTCGAAAAACTGGCGCAAGACAGTTCTTCCGTGCTCCAGGCAGAGTCGACTGGCAGGGACGATGCTGCCTTTTGGCTCTACTCTTCAGGCAGTACCGGCCAGCCGAAAGCCTGCGTTCATCTGCAACATGACATGGTGGTGAGTTCCGAAAGGTATGCCAAAGGCATACTGAACATTACAGACAAGGATCGATGCTTCAGTGTAGCCAAGCTTTTCTTCGCCTACGGATTGGGAAACGGACTCTATTTTCCCTTGGCCGTAGGCGCCACCAGCATCCTATTACCCGGCCCACCCAAACCTCAGAGTGTGTTCGAGGTCATCGAACGCCAGCGGCCAACGTTGTTCTTTTCGGTTCCATCGAACTATGTCAAGCTTCTCGCACACACCGCAGCGGATGGAAAGGAATTCGACCTTTCTTGTGTGCGTCATGCGATTTCTGCCGGGGAGGCGTTGCCTGCCACTGTTTTTTATCGCTTCAAAGAGCGATTCGGAGTGGAAATTCTGGATGCTATCGGCTCGACAGAAGCACTGCACATGATCATCTCCAATGTCCCTTGCGCCGTGCGACCTGGCTCAAGTGGAAAGATTATCCCCGGCTTCGAGGCCAGAATCGTGGACGACAACAACCGCCTTGTCGTGCAGGGTGAGATCGGCAATCTATTGGTTAAGGCCGACTCCACCTGTGCTTACTATTGGAACCAGCATCAAAAGACCAAAGACACAATTGAGGGCCATTGGATCCGGACTGGCGACAAGTACTATCAGGATGAAGACGGATATTTTTGGTACGCGGGAAGAGCCGACGACATGCTGAAAGTGAGCGGCGTGTGGGTCAGCCCCATTGAGATTGAGCGCGCGTTAATCGAGCATCCTGCCGTGCAGGAAGCGGCGGTGGTCTTCCGAAAGGACGAAGACGAATTGCCCAAACCGGTCGCCTGCATCGTGACGCGTAACGGTGCTGCGGGCACGCCGGAACTCGCCCGTGAACTGCAGGAATTTGTGCTCAGCCGCTTGCCTGTGTTCAAGCGCCCGCATTGGGTAGAATTCCTTCCCGAGCTTCCGAAAACAGCCACCGGAAAGATACAACGTTTCAAACTCCGCGCGGACGACAACGAATAGCGCAGCCCGGAGGCAAAATGGACGTAGCAGTCGACATGGCGGACCTGTGGCCGGTCGCAAAGCGGGTCAATTCGGCCGTAAGTTAAACTGGCATATAGCCGGTAAACGCATGGCGGCCATGCCCATGTAATGCATACTCGCAATACCCGCACCCATCAGGACACTTCCGGTGACCGCTCGGGACGCACCCATTTTCTGTCGGCTCACCAGCTACAGCGCAATGACCGACGCGAGAATGGCCGCAAACAGCAACGAAGGCGGAATCATTGGAGCCTCGGCAGAATTTGCGGGAAAGGAATCGCTCTTTCGGTCCGCACTTGATCATCTGGAGAACTACGACTATTGCCCCAGAACCCTCCACGGTGAGACCCAGATCGACAATCTTCTCTGGCGCCGGGCAGTGCAGCGGTCTTCGCCCGCTCACTCGATCCCCAACTCCTTCACGAGCTTTGCCCACTTACTGTCCACCAGCGTCTTGGTCTTGGCGTCCATGACAATTTCGTCGGGCCAAGGCCGGATGAAGCCTTCGCTAGCCCACTTGCGGGTGGCGTCGATGCCCATTTTCGAACCATAGTTTGGCAAGCGCGAGGCGTGGTCGAGGGAATCGACCGGGCCGAGCGTGAATTGAATGTCGCGTTCGGGATCGATGTGATTCAGAACCTTTAATGTCACCTCGCCGAGGTCCTCCACGTTGACGTCCTCATCCACGACGATGACGCACTTGGTGAACATAGCCTGACCGAGTGACCAGATGGCATTCATGACTTTGCGCGCCTGTCCGGGATAGGACTTGCGGATGGAGACGATCATCAGGTTGTGAAAGATGCCTTCGACGGGCAGATTGATGTCGACCAGTTCAGGGATGGTGAGCTTCATCAGCGGAAGAAAAATTCGTTCGACAGCCTTGCCCATGTAGGCGTCTTCCTGCGGAGGCTTGCCCACGATGGTGGTGGCGTAGATGGAATCTTTGCGATGGGTTATGCAGGTGACATGGAAGACGGGATACAGATCTTCGAGCGAATAGAAGCCAGTGTGATCGCCGAACGGTCCTTCGGTGCGGAGTTCGTCGAGCTGGACGTAGCCTTCCAAAACAATCTCGGAAGTCGCGGGGACTTCGAGGTCAACGGTTTCGCATTTGACGAGATCGACGGGAGCTCTGCGCAGGAAGCCTGCGATCACGTATTCCTCAATGTCTGGCGGCGCGGGCACGATGGCGGAGAATGTCACGGCGGGGTCGGTGCCGATGGCGACGGCAACGTCCATGCGCCCGGAGGGGCGGTCTCCATCGGCGAGGACCGAGCCGCCTGAGCTTCGCGCCATGATATCGACCGCGCAGCGCGCTGCTTCGCTGGAGTGGTGAGTAGCCGGGCTTTGCCCGGCCGGACGGGCGAGAGTGCCCGGCCCTACACGGTCAGTGCCTGTCCCAGATTCCGTCTCGGCTGCCGCCCGGCGCAGGGCTTCCCGATAATGTTCCGCTCCAATCTTCTGTCTCTGCCAGTGCATTCCGGCGGTGCGTCCGTCAAAAACCTGCATGCGGTACATGCCGAGGTTGCGTTTGCCGGACTTAGGATCGCGCGTGGTCACGCAGGGGAGAGTGATGAAGCGTCCGGCGTCTTGCGGCCAGCACTGGAGGATGGGGAAGTCGAGTAGCGAGAAATTGTCGCGCTTGATGACTTCTTTGCAGGGGCCGGTGGGCACGGTTCGAGGGAAAAACTTTCCGGCTTCCGCAAGCAGAGGAAGCATTTTCAGTTTGTCGAGGAAACCTTGGGGCGATTTCACGTCCATGAAGGCGCGGATGCGGTCAGCCACTTCATCCAGCGAGTTCACTCCGAGAGCGAGTTTCATGCGTCCTTCGCTTCCGAATTGGTTAATCAGGAGTTGGGTGCCGGGGTAGCCTTTCACGCTTTGGAACAGGAGGGCGCGGCCTCCGGGATTGTTGCGGGAGTCGCCGCTTTTGCTGACCCGATCGGTGATCTCAGCGATCTCTAGGATGGGATCGACTTCAGTCTGGATGCGCTTTAGTTCGCCGGCTCGGTCGAGGGCGGCGATCCACTGGCGGAGGTCGTCGAAGGGCAAAGAAGTCTCCTGGGTGTGAGAGTACTACAAGGCCTTTTACCACAGGGGGCACAGAGGATCACAGAGGAAAGGCTTCAGCCGCAAAGGACACTAGAACTGGTCTCATAAATGGTGTTTGAACCTCGTTGGCTATTTTCTGCGCGTAGGAAAGCGGGCAGAACGAGGGCATGCGAGGACGATGGGAACTCAGCGATGCCCACTGGCAACTCATCGAACCGATCTTGCGACCGAAGCGACGCTCCGATGGTCGAGGTCGTCCGTGGCAGGACACGCGAGCGGTGCTGAACGGAATCCTGTGGGTTTTGGGTACCGGAGCTCAGTGGCGCGAGCTGCCGAAAAAATATCCACCGTACCAGACCTGGCCACCGCCGTTTCCAGCAGTGGGTGCGGGAAGGTGCGGGAAGGCAAGCTGGAACGCATCTTGCATGAGTTGGCGGAGGAGTTGCAGGCGCGAGGGAAACTGCAACTGGAGGAGGCTTTCATCGACGCCTCCTTCACGGGGGCAAAAAAGGGGCCTCGCGGTCGGGCCCACCAAGCGCGGCAAAGGGACGAAAGTTATCGCTCTCGCCGATGATCACAGTCTTCCTCTCGCCGTTAGTATCGAAAGCGCTTCGCCGCACGAAAGCCAACTCGTCGAAGGCGTCCTCGGACACAGCTTCCTCGACTGCCTCCCGAAACGACTGATTGGCGACAAAGCCTACGACAGTGACCGTCTGGATCGTGACTTGGCCGAACGTTACGGCATCGAGATGATCGCACCCCATCGCGGGATGCGCCGGACGCCGACGCAAGATGGCCGTCCTTTGCGCCGCTACCGAAGACGTTGGCGAGTGGAACGACGTTTCGCCTGGCTCCATCATTTTCGTCGGCTGGTGATCCGCTGGGAGTACCACGTGGAGAACTTTCTCGGCATGGTGAGGCTCGGCTGTATGCAAATTCTGCTCAGGTATCTATTCCGCAGTTAAACAACCGCTCCCAACATTACTTTTCGGGGCCATGTTTTCCGTGGTAGAAATGATTTCCAGTCGTGAACGTAACCGCCACTACCGCGCCAATCGGATCACGGCGCACGTGCACCAAGCTGGATTGGGCGATCGTAGCAAGCTGCATGTTGTTCCTCTAGCGGTATCCGCTTACTTTGAACCCGCAATTCGCGTTCTACACACATTCCAAGCTTTCATCTACCTCGCAGTAATCGCGGGCGCTTTACCGCACCAGAAATGGGCTTACGGCGCAGGGATTAGCATTGCGGCCTTCTGGAATTACATAAATCTGTTCGTGAACACGTTTATCCGCAACGGCGTAGAGACGTTAGGCGTAATCATATCGGGCGGGCATGCCGCCAATCCGGGCACGATCATAGCGATTCCGGCTGCCCTCGGACACTTCGGTATGATCGCTTTCTGCCTCTGGGCCTATTTGCGTCTGCGTGATAGACGCCTGACCGATATCGGTATTCTGTTAGGTAGTGGAGCCGTTGCAATCGGCTATTTCGCCGTCATCATTGCGATCTTCGGGCCGCAGTACCTGCCGCTGTTCCGAAAAGTCTTCCGGCTGTGAAGGGAATGGAAGGGTGCCGCTCAGTCAGCGTTAGGTTGCCGACAAGAGCAGGTTTCCGGTTTATGAGACCGGTTCTAGTTTAACCACCAAGACAGGAAGGCAGACGGAAGAGTTCTTAAGGTGGCTTCAGACGAATAGTCGCAGGATGGTGTGTTCGATCTGGCCCCAGATTTCGGTTCGCGGGTCGATTAGGTCGAAATGGCCGGCGGCGGGAATCTCCAGCAGGTGGACGTCTTCTTTTTCTTTGCTGGTGCGCTTGTGTTTGGCGTGGATGTAATCATGGCTGAAAGCGGGTGGGACCACGTCATCTTTGTCGCCATGGATGAGCCACTGACAAGCGTTGGGGATCGACAGTTGCATAGGGTCTGCTTCGTGGTAATGGTCGGGGACTTCCTTGGGCGTGCCACCCAGGAATTCGACAACTGCGTCGTTACTGAGATGAAGTTGATAAGCACGTCGCAGGTCGACGACTCCAGCGAGTGAAATGACGCGAGTGACGCTGGGTTCGTGTGCGGCTAGACAAAGTGCGAGTTGAGCTCCGGCGGAGTGTCCCATCACCAGAAACTTATGCCGATCGAGATTGTGGTGGTGGGCGTTTTGCAGGAGGAAGTTGTAGGCGCTGCGAATGTCAGCGAAGGTGTTGGGCCAGGCTCCTCCTTCGTTGCCAACCCGGCGATACTCAAGGTTGGCGGTGGCGATGCCTTTGCTGGTGAGCGCGACACAGAGGTGGCCGGCGTGGTCGAGGTTGTACTTTGCACGCCAGAAGCCTCCGTGAACATTGATGACTGTAGGATGCGGCCCCTTCGCCTTCGGAAGACGAAGGTCAGCGAATTGATTAGGATCGGAGCCGTAGGCGACGCGGGAGTCAGCGGGCGGCGGAGCGAGAGTGAGAATGTCGTCGGGGGCCACGAGGGAATTATAGATTGTTGATTTTTGAGTGTTGGTGGTTGAATGCCGAACAAAGTGGATTTCTCATTGCCCATTGGAGACATCCCGCGGTGCAGTCACACTCTCGGGTAAGATGGACAGCCAATCCTGATTGCGTTGGATAAATCCGAATGGTGACTCTTTCCGACATACAGACCGCCTTGGGGCGGATTCGCAAGTCTATCCAAATTTCACCGTGCACGCGTTCGGAGACGTTCTCCGAGCTGACGGGTAACTCGGTTTATCTGAAGCTGGAGAACCGGCAGCGGACTGGTGCTTACAAAGAGCGGGGGGCCCTGAACAAGCTCTTGACCTTGAGTGTAGAGGAGCGCTCCCGGGGCGTGATCGCAGCTTCGGCGGGCAATCATGCGCAAGCCGTGGCATATCATGCGGCCCGGCTGGGAATTCGTGCCCGGATTTGCATGCCCCTGCCCACGCCGCTGATCAAAGTCTCAGCGACTCGGGGCTATGGGGCGGATGTGGTGTTGCATGGGGCTAATTACGACGAAGCGTTTGCTGAAGCTTTGCGGCAGAGTGAAGCCGACAAAATCACTTTCGTGCACGCCTTTGACGACGAGACCGTGATTGCGGGGCAGGGAACGCTGGGGCTTGAGCTGCTCGAACAGCATCCTGATCTGGAGGTATTTGTGGTGCCGATTGGAGGTGGCGGGATGATCGGCGGGCTGGCCTGCGCGGTGAAGGAGAAGAATCCCAAGGTTCGAGTCATTGGCGTGCAGCCGTCACGATTGCCGTCGATGAAGGTCGCGGTTGCGGAGGGGAAGCCAGTCACTCTAGCGGCAGCCGTGACCATAGCCGATGGAATAGCGGTGCGACGGGCTGGGGAGCGAACCTTGCCGCTGGTTCAGAAATATGTCGACGAGATCGTTACGGTCGAAGAGGAAGAAGTGGCGAACGCCATTCTTCTGTTGCTGGAGCGGGAGAAGACTTTGGCGGAGGGCGCGGGTGCGGCGGCGGTGGCGGCATTGGTGAATCATCGAGTTGAGTTGAGCAGGAAGCGAGTGGCGGCAATCGTCGGAGGAGGGAATATCGATGTCACGCTGCTGGCGCGGATCATCGAGCGTGGGCTGGTGAAAGATGGACGGCTGGTGCGGTTGCGGGTGCATTTGCCGGATTATCCGGGAGCGCTGCACCGGTTGACCGGGATACTGGCTGAGCATCGGGCGAATCTGGTGGAGACCTCGTATGACCGGGCTTATCACGGGGTGAATCTGGGGGATACCGCTATCGATATCACTATGGAGACGCGTGGGCCGGAGCATATTTCGGAGTTAATTGCGGCTCTGGGTGCGGCTGGGTATGTGCACGAGCGGATTTTGTGAAGAGAAAGTTATGGGCATGGGTGGAAATGCCTTGCGACAGTTGTCCTGGTGATTCGCAGTACGGGAGTCCCCTGCGACAGGCTCAGGGCAGGTTTTCGCTGCGCTCAGGATGACCACTAGAGTAGTTATTCGTAGCGGAGGGCTTCGATTGGATCGAGGTTGGCGGCGCGCATGGCTGGGACCATGCCGCTGATTACTCCGACGATCGCCAGAATCGTGGTGGCGACTAGAAGAATCATGGGTGAGACGATGAGGCGGATGTCTCCGGCTTCGGCGTGTTTGGCCATGGCGCTGTACAGGGTGAGACGGCCTACCGAAAGAGAAACGACATAAGAGAGCAGGATTCCGAGCGCGCCTCCGACCGCGGTTATGACCATGGCTTCAGCCAGGAACTGAAACAGGATGTGGTGGCGGCGGGCGCCTAACGCTTTTTCGACTCCGATTTCGCGGGTGCGTTGCGTGACCGATACCAGCATGATGTTCATCAGGCCGACGCCGCCGATTCCAAGGGTAACGGTGCCGATGAAGGCGAGCAAGACTTTCAGCGCCAGGGTGATGATGCCGAACTGTGAAAGTTGTTTCTGCGCGTCGAAGACAAAAACGGCGCGCTGATCGTCGGGCTTGAAACTGTGAGCTGCGCCAAGCGTCTCGCGGATGGTGCGGGCGAGCTTGTCATGGTTGAGACCCTGCGAGTCGAGCCAGATACCGTCGAGGTAGTGGTTATCTTTGATGACATCCATCGAATTGAAGGGAATATAGATGGTGCGATTGTCGTCGCTGTCACCTTCCTGCATTCGCGGTTTAGCGACGCCGATGATCTGAAAAGTTACCCCGTTGATCCGGATGTATTGGTCGACCGCCGGCATGCCCGAGAAAAGTTTGTCCCGGGCCTCGGAGCCAATGACCGCGTAAAGGCCGTGACGCATGTTGTCGGCGTCATCGATGAAGCGCCCTTCTTCCATGTCGAGATTCCAAATTTCTTCAATGGCAGGGTCGAGACCGCTGACCGGAAATGTGAATGAACGGTTGCCGTTTTGCACCGTGGAGTCTTTGTCCGACATGCGGACCAGGTGACGACAGAGCGGAATATTGTTGCGCAGGAGTTCGATGTCGTCGCTGGTGAAGCGGATTTGAACTCCAGCTTTATTTCCGCCAGCCTGCTGCGAGGTGCGGCCGGGAAAGACGCCCACGGCGGTAGCGCCAAAACTTTCGAAGATATTCTGAATGGCGCGTCCGAAGCCGTTGCCATAGGCCAGAAGCAAAACGACGGTCGCGATGCCCCAGGCCATGCCAGCCATGGTTAGAAGCGTGCGCCGGAGGTCGTGGCGCATGGCGGAGAAGGCTTGTTGGAAGAGGTCGCGATGCATCGGTGGGAGCTCGTTGTTGATTGTAGATTGTTGATTGTTGATTTGCGAAGGGCGCGGTGGGACGGTTTGATCTGGAGAGCGGTGGCAATGCGCGCAGGGTCCCCCTTCGGCTCCGCTCAGGGCAAGCTGTGCCTGAAAAACGGCTGCGCTCCGATGACGCCGAGAGTGAAGTGGATCGTCAGCGTCCCCGATCGCAACAGGACCGGTATTTGCGGCGGACGCACGGCTACTCCTTGCGGAGAGCCTCCACGGGTTCGAGCATGGCGGCGCGGCGGGCGGGGTAGAGGCCGGCAGCCACTCCGGCGACGGCGAGCGCGGCGACGGCCAGCGCGGCGGTGGAAGCCACCAGCTTGGGTGGATCGAATCCCGGCCCGAGTTCGACGCTCGCCAGCGCAGCCATAAGCCCAGCCGCGCAGGCCATCCCGATGCCTCCGCTGAGCAGAGTGAGGAACGCACCCTCCACGAAAAATTGAAACATAATGCTGCGGTTGGTGGCGCCGATTGCTTTGCGCAGGCCGATTTCGCGGGTACGGTCGGCGACGGCGACGAGCATGATGTTGATGATTCCTATGGCGCCCAAGGCAAGGGTGACCAGGCCAACGCTACCCAGGAACACGTTCATCGCGTCAAAGATTTTTCCGACCTGGTCGACAGTTTTGATCGTGTCCCATTCGTCGAAAGCGTCCGGATTCTTTGGATCAAAGCCATGATTGCGGGCGACGATTCGATGGACTTCCTGTCGGGCTGACTCGTGCAGGGCGCGGGACTTAGGCTGATAGTTAATGAAGGAGATCACCTCGGGATCATTGCCCACGTTGGTAAGGCGAAAATATTCGCGCATGGTATTGAAGGGGATGAAGCTCCGGAGGTTCAGGTTCATGTTGTCGCCGTGGCCGACGGTCTGCATGGTGCCGATGATCTGGAAGCGGATTCCGTTGAGAAGGATGGTTGCTCCCACGGCCGGGCGGCCACTAAAGAGAGTGCGGCGGACTTCGTCGCCAATCACGATGACCGGACGTTTCTGCGCGTCATCCATATCGTTGATCCAACGACCTTCGTGGATGGGCAGGTAGCGGATTTGGTTGAACATGGCGGGGACGCCGGCGATCTGACCGCTCGCCTGGAAGAAGTCGCTGACTGCGCGAATGTCGCCGCGGGAGATCGCCGGCGCCGCGGCGCGAACGCTAGGGCACTCGCGCAGAATGTCCGCATAGTCACGATAGGTGAGGTAGTACTGGCGTAGCGCGGTGAAGCTTCCCTGCATAACCGGGGCGCGGCCGGACCAGATGAACATTACGTTCTCGCCCAAGGTGTCGAATTGCTTGCGATTGCCGGAGCGGAATCCTTCGCCCAAGCCGACCAATAAGAGCAGGGAACCGACTCCCCAGGCGATGCCGAACATGGTCAGGAATGAGCGCAGCTTGTGGGCCCAGAGGCTGCGGAGAGTCTGAGCGAAAATGTCGAAGAGGAGGCGCACTCTGGTCAATTATAGGGGCTATCGGGCGCGGACCTTGAGTTGAGAACGAACTTCCGGTTCTGGGACTTCGTTGTTTTGCAGTAGGAAGCGGGTTACCTCGGGCCGGACAATTTTAGGAATCGATCTTGTGCCTAGGGAGTCCCGCCTTTAGGATGCTCGCATTCAGCATGTTTGTCGGGCAGTGCGGTGGGAGCCGCTCATGAGAACTCACAGCAGACTTACGATAGTCAAATTGAGCTGCATTTTGCTGGCCGCGTCGGTCGGAGCATGGCCCGAGGCGGTATTCGGTCAGGGTTCGACGCACCAAGAGGATGAAGCACAACTGGTGGCGCTGGAAAACGCCTGGAACCAGGCGGAGTTGCACAACGATCCGGCGGCGTTGAAGTTGCTTTTGACAGACGACTTTATAATTACCGAACCCGATAATTACCGAACCCGACGGAGAACTGATGACTAAAGGGCAGCTCATGGCGACAACCGCGGATAGGTCCTATCACTACGATGTCCTGGTGTCGCAGGGATATCGCGTCAGAGTATATGGCCCAGTCGCGGTGGTGACTGGGACATACCACGAAAAAGGATCGTCGAAAGGAAAGCATTTTGACCGGCGCGGCCGCTTCACCGATACGTGGCTCAAGTTCGGAGGAGGGTGGCAGTGTGCGGCGAGTCACGACAGCCTGGCAATGAAGGACTGAGGACCTCCTCAGCGTCCGCATCTAAGTTCTTCGGCCAGTCGTAGTTGGTGCCCTTATCCTTCGAAAAGGGCAGCAATGTAGGTCCGCTAGGCAAAATCAGCAACAAACTGTCGAAGACCATAAAAAAATCCTCCTGGTAGATAAGAAAGCTTTCCGATTCGGGCCGGATTTGGGTATGCTCTACGCGATGACCACGCTTGCATTGAGCGAGGTGCTGGGCGCGCCGGTATATGACCCGTCAGGGGCCGCGGGAGGACGTGTGCGGGAAGTGGCGCTGGCGCCGGGAGAGGACCGTGCGCGCGTGGCGGCGTTGATTGTGAAGACCAAGAACGGCAACCGGGTTCTGCCATTTACGGTTGTTGGAACGATTAACGGAGGCATCCGAACCACCACCAGCGCGGGGCAATGGGCGGAGGCGGACGGAACCGAAGGATTCTTCCTTCTGGAACGAGACCTGCTGGATCAGCAGGTAATCGACATCAACGGACGGAAGGTAGTGCGTGTGAATGACGTCGATTTGAATGTGGACGCGGTCAAAGAGGCTCAGGGAGCCCGCCCCGTGCTACGAGTGAGCGGGGTGGACGTGGGCGCGCGTGGAGCCGTGCGGCGCTTACTGCGCGGAGTGGTGCCGGTGGCAGCTCTGCGCCTACTGCTGCGGAAGATTCCACAGCGAACGATCCCGTGGGATTTCGTGGATCTGATTGAAACTGATCCGGCGCGGCGGGTGAAGCTGAAAATTTCGCACGATCGTCTGGCGGGACTGCATCCTGCAGATATCGCAGACATCGTGGAGAATCTGGCTCCGAATGAGCGCGAGGCAGTGTTTGAGACCCTTAACGAAGAAGTGGCGGCGGAAGCGCTGGAGGAAGTTGCGCCCAAAGTACAGAAATCGATTGTGGAGTCGCTCGATTCAGAGCGGGCGGCCGATATTGTGGAAGAGATGGATCCCGGCGCGGCCGCCGATCTGCTGGGGGATCTGAACGAGGAACAGACTGAACAAATTCTGGTGCAGATGGAGCCCGAGGAGCGGCAGGAAGTCATTGACCTCCTTGAGCACAAAGAGAAAACGGCTGCCGGCCGAATGACCACAGACTTTCTCGCATTGCCAGAGCGGGCGACAGTCGAGGACGCGGTGGACTCGATGTGTGAGTTTGAGGGCGGCGTGGAGGCGGTCAGCACGATTTATCTGGTGGATGGGGAGGGGAAGCTGGTGGGCGAAGTGCCCCTGCCGAAGATCGTGCTGGCGGAGCCGCAGACGCCAATGCGGTCGTTGACTCAGTTACCTCTCGTGCGGGCATACGAGGGGATGGGCGACAACGCAGTTGCCGAACTGTTCGATAAGTACAATCTGCTAATGCTCCCGGTCGTCGATAAGCAGGATAAGCTGATGGGCGTGATTACCGCCGATAGCGTAATCAACATGCTGCGAGCGAAGCTCTAGGGACGGTGTCAGGCGGGCCGTTTCCGGCTTCCAGTTGGGCGAACGCCCCCGGTCTCGCCTTTTTTTCGGTTAAGATTTTGACACTTTTCATTTGTTCAGAGTCCTGAAGTGCGTTTATTCTAGTGCGGCTCTGAGTGCCGGCCCTTTCGCTAACAAGCACAAAGATAGGGCGTTCTTTTAGCATCCCGCGTTGATGTTCGCGTTTTGTTTCATCTTTATGTCGGCGAATTGTGCGCATGAATTTCTTGAGACGTTGGAAGATCCGGATCCTGCTCTTCTTCGCCGTAGTCGGTCCGGGATTCATTACCGCGAACGTCGACAATGATGCCGGCGGCATTCTCACCTACTCGTCCGCCGGGGCGCAATTCGGGTATCTCCTGCTATGGACCATGATTCCCGTCACTCTCGCCCTGATCGTGGTGCAGGAGATGTCTGCCCGCATGGGCGCAGTGACTGGGAAGGGCCTCAGCGATCTCATTCGCGAGGAGTTCGGCTTTCGCGTGACGTTCTTCATGATGCTGGGCATTCTGATCATCAACTTCGGCAATGTGGTGACAGAATTCATCGGCATCGCCACCAGCCTGGAATTGTTTGGACTCTCGCGATTCGTTACCGTGCCGGTGTGCGCCGTGATTGTTTGGCTGATCGTCGTCAAGGGACAGTACAAGAGCGTGGAGAAAGTGTTCTTGGCGGCGTCGTTTTTCTACATCACTTACATACTTGCGGGAGTGCTGGCGCATCCGGCATGGAAGGATGCCACGATTGCCACATTCAAGCCACCGGCTCTGGCGGCATTTCGGGATCAGGCATACCTGTTCATGGTGATTGGAGTGGTAGGGACTACGATTGCCCCCTGGATGCAGTTCTACCTGCAATCGTCAATTGTGGAGAAGGGCGTGACTCGGCGGCAATATAAGGCGTCGCGGATCGATGTGGTGACGGGATGCATGTTCACCGACGTAGTGGCCTGGTTCATCATCGTGGCGTGCGCGGCCACGCTCTACGTGCATGGCCATCATGACATCCGCTATGCGGCAGATGCGGCGCAAGCTCTGCGTCCGCTGGCTGGAGACTACGCCTACATCTTGTTTGCCGTAGGGTTGTTTAACGCTTCATTGTTTGCGGCATCGATTTTGCCGCTTTCCACCGCATACACGGTGTGCGAGGGCCTGGGATTTGAGTCGGGGGTAGGGCAGAAATTTGGCGAGGCGCCGGTATTTTACTGGCTTTATACGCTGCTGATTGTAGCCGGAGGAGCGTTGGTGCTCCTCATCCCAGGGCAGCAACTGGTGAAGATCGTCCTGTGGTCTCAGGTTTTGAATGGCGTGGTGCTCCCTTTTGTGCTGATCTTCATGCTGCTTCTAATCAATAAGAAGGAGCTAATGGGCGGGTATGTGAACACCAGGCTGTTCAATACAGTGGCATGGACGACAGCGGTTCTGATAATCGGATTGTCCCTGGCATGGGTATGGGCGTCCATAAAGGGATAAACCGATTTGAGGCCCTCACAAGCAGTATCCATTTCTGGGCTAGGTGGGTGACTCGGCGGTTGCTGCCTTGGCCTGAGCTGTTGGGTTACCAGTTCCGGGGTTGTACGCGTTGTTGGACCACTCTCCCTGAATCTTTCACGGGGCGCAATTGCTGAACCTAACCAGGTGAATCGACAGTCTGGCCGCATGCGAACACTCCGAGCGACAAAACTACTGACAGAAGCAACAACTTCATCTTCATCGTAAGGCTCCCCCTGGTGGCTATGGAAAAGCTTCGGTTCGAGCAGGATTGGCTGAAAGGCATCCCGCCAAAGCTCGCGTTTTATCCCTCGAACATGAATGCAAGTCAATAGGGAGAAACCCTGACCAGGAGACTTTTGCGGCAAAAGTTTTTTTTGGGGAAGGCCACTAGGCCGATCCACGGTACAGCCGCGACGGATTACAGGAGTTTTCCTGCGGCCAGGTCCTTCACGAGTTTATGGTCAGCTTCGAGAAAGTCATAGGAAAGCAGATCTTTGCGCTCGGACCATTGCACATCGCGGAAGATGCGGTTCTCGATTTCACCCTTATGTTCGCGAACAATGAAGAAGCGAAGTTCCACCATGCCGCCGTTGGGATATTCGTGCTGTATACGGGCCAGTTCATCGCCGATGGTGGCGTGGATGCCGAGTTCTTCTTCCAGCTCGCGGCGAAGGGCAGCGCGAGGCTGCTCGCCTTCCTCAATTTTTCCGCCGGGAAACTCCCACTTAAGCGGCATGGTTTGATGTCGCGTGCGCTGGCACACCAACAGCTTGTCATCTTTCACGATCAGAGCCGCAACCACACGTTTCATGCGCGACCCCGGAATTGGCGGAAGCTGCGCGGCAGCGAATTCTGCCAGACACGGCCGATCTCCGGAGCACGGACTGGGCCCTTGTTGACTTTCATTCGCTGGACGCTTCCAGCTTAAGCCCGACGAGGGCGGCGCAATGCTGGACCAGGGTTTTGTCCTCGGCGGTGAACGCGGCGGGGAAGTGGCTGTCGATATCCAACTCACCGGCGATTTTTCCGTGGACGAAGACGGGGACCACAATTTCGGATTTCGTTTCGAGCGAGCAGGCGAGATAACGCGGGTCTTTCCTGACATCGTCAACCACAATGGTCTTGCCAGTGGACGCTGCGGCGCCACAAATGCCCTGGTTCAGAGGAATGCGGCTGTGGGGCGTGGTCGCGCCGTCGAAAGCACCCAGCACAAGCATCGGGGGTTGAGTGCCGGGTTCGAGCATGTAAAAGCCCGCCCAGTTGTACTTGAGCATGCGTTCCCGCAGAAACTTCACCATCTTCCGCATGAGATCGTCAGCATTGGCCGACCGCCCGGCCAATTCGCTGATCTGGTTGCGCACTTCTTCGACTCTGCTGGCGACGGGCATCAAGGAAATCTTAACTCAGACGGAGGATTGGCGAGCGAGAAGCTGAGGCCCCCGGGTAATTTGGCGGATTCCTTCCGCCTGCGGGAAGAGGTCTGGGTGGATGGCGCCGGCGAGGGCGTCGAGTCCGCGAAGAAGGGTAGGGGCAGGCGTGTTGAGGTATTCATCGCGGATGCAGTAGACGTGGCCGGAACGCGCTGCGGGAGTCTGCTGCCAACCGCGGTCGGAGATGATCCTTGTCAGGGGAACCCGATCGCCCGCTCCGCACCAGGCAGCAACGATCACTTCGGGATCGCGGGATTTTACTTCGTCTGCAGTGATCTGCTTTCCGGGGACGCCGAGAAAATCGCCTCCGGCGGCCTCGACGAGTTCTCCGACCCATGCTTGTGACGCAATCAGCGGCTTGCCCCATTCTTCACAAAAGACTTTGGGGCGTTGAGCGTGGAGTGTCCGGGCGCGGACCTCTTCAATTCGCGCTTGCATGGCGGCGATGACTTCTTCGCCGCGGTCCAATGCCCCCACCGTGCCGGCAATCGTGGCGATGTCAGTGTAAATGTCGCCAAGCGTCTTGGGAGCGAGACCAAGAAAACGGGCGCCGGATTTCAGAATCTCACTAACGGCTTTTTCCTGGTAGGGAACGGCGGCAATGACGAGGTCGGGTTGAGCGGCGACGATTTCCGCGGCGTGGGCGGTCCAGGAGTCGGCGACGATAAGACGAGATCCAGTCGCGACTTCGGGCACGGCATCAGCACAATACCTGGTGCAGGCGACCACTCGCTCGAGTTCGCCAATCGCAGTGAGGATGGCGGTCCCGCTGGGCTGGAGCGCGACGATGCGTCGGGGAGTGTGGGAGGGCATGGCTCCAATTCCAGGCTCTAGGCTTTGATCGTATTCAACGCAGCCGAGAGCGCGTCTACCGCCAACTGGGCGGCGTGAGTCGAAGCCGGCGGCAGACCGCCAACGGTCGCGATTATATCCTCGCGCCGTAGTTTGCGAGTTTCCTCCAACGTACTGCCACTAACCAGCTCAGTAAGAGCCGAGGCGCATGCCATGGCTGGGACGCATCCTTTGGCCTTAAAGCGTGCTTGAGCGATGCGGCCGTGGCTGATTTTCAATGTAAGCCTGAGTATGTCGCCACAGGCGGGATTCTCAATTTCCGCGGTTGCATCCGCGTCGCCGATATCGCCTGTATTACGCGGGTTTTGGAAATGATCGAGTAGTTGACGAGAATACATTCCAACCAATTGTAAACGTCAAAGTTCCCACTCGGTTGCAAAGAACGCGACAAGGGTGGGGCAGCCGACGTGTCTAGCGGTGGTGCGTTCCGTCTGGGAAGTAGATGGTCCAGCCGCGCTGGCGAGCGGTAGCTTCAAGATCAGGAGTGGGATTTACCGCGAACGCGTGTTTGGCCATGGCTAGCATTTCAGTGTCCCAGCGAGCGTTGCCGAAGGCGGCGTCAATCTCTTTCTTGACAACTTCGCGCAGGGCCTGGGGCTTGCCGGGGCCCGAGGGGACGCGAATGAGGCGATCGGTGATGATGCCATCTTCGATTTTGACTGCCGTAGCCAGGATGCGGTCTTCGGGGATCTCGAAATGTTTCATGGCAGCGCGAATCACCCATTCATTGGAGGAGGACACGGCCCAAACTTCGCATCCGGCGTCATGGAGACGGCGGATGAGTTGGCGCATTGCAGGAAAGATCTTGCCCGGGAACGCCTTGTCAAAATATTCAGTGGCCGCGCGCATCACCACAGATTCGGGGATGCCCTTGTGCATGGTGACCATTTCACCGCACATCTGGGCTTCAGCCACAGTGCCGGCGCGGTAGTCTACATAGCGGGCGCGCATGGACCGTTCGAGAGCATCGCTTACGACATTTTTCTGATTGAGCTCCCAGTCGAAGAAGCCTTCCCCAACATCACCCGACCAGAGGGTGCCGTCGCAATCGAATGCGGCGACTCGAGGAGCGAGTTTCAGGACTGAGTCAAGAAATGGAGCCATGGAATAACGGATCAAAACATCCCTTGCGGTGTGCTGGCTTGAATTTCGCTGCCACTAGCAGAGTACGAAAAAAAAACGGAAATGAAAACTCTGGTCGGAAGAAAATCCGTGGAATACATAAGGAGCGGAATCTATCCGGCTGTCGAGTACAAATCTTCAATTTCGGTCATTGGTATCAATGCCGAAGCCGAGAAGGGCGTTGACTTCTACTGGCTGCCCAGCGCGCATCGCCGGACGAAATTTCCAACTTTGCAACGCCGCCATAACTTTAGCGGTCATAACCGGAGGGCCGGGCTCGTCCACTCGAAGGTTTTTCAGATTGCCCGAAGCATCGAGGATGCAGGCAATGACCATGCGCGAGCGGGGAAGTCCCGCAGGGAGATCGGTGCGCAAGCCTTGAGGACCCGTCAGGCTTCCCGAGTAAGGATGTCCGGCAGAACTGGCGTCGGCGAACTGCATCACCACGGTGCCTAGCGAGGTGTCGATATAAACCGTGTAGTTGTCCCCCGGAAGCTTGCCGTAGAAATTGAAGGCCCCACCGGAGCGCGACGTTGCCTGGACGGTGATGGCGGGGCCCAGCTGTTGCTTGACCGAGGAGCGTGGCGGGAGGCTCGGCCCGGAGCTGCTGTCTGATCCAAAGCTAGGCAGGGTTACGATCGTGCTGCCGCCACTGACGGAGACGCCCGGCACCGCCGGGGTGCCGCTGGGGCTATTGCCTGTGCCACCAGGGCCGCTGCTCGGCGAAATGCCGCCACCCGCGTTGGGATCTGATCCGCGGCCTGCTCCGGCTCGAGCGGCTCCGCTGCCTTCCCCGGTCATGCCGCTACCCGAGCCCTCACCGTGACCGATGCCTGACCCTCCACCGGAGCCGCCCACGCCGGGCTTGTCCCCGCCGGCGGGCGAGAGGGCGAGCGAACCGGCGCTGCTTCCGGGCAGGCCAAGTTTGGGACCGGGTCGGTTGGAGACTACGACGCCGGAACCAGCGCCACTTCCTCCTTCACCGCTGGGCGGGGCCAGCACAGAACCCGCATCGAGCGGCCCGCCCAGACCTGTACCGCGCGCGCCTCGACCGGAACTGGAAAGGCCTGATCCCGCGGTCAGCGACGGTGGCGGCGGAACGACATTGCCGGCGCTCAGAGTTCCGCTGCCCTTGGCTCCGCCACTCGCAGCGGCGCTGTCACGGCCAGTACCTGATCCGGCTACAGATGGAGGTGGCGGGACAACGGAAGCGCCAGGCGAGCTTCCCTTCGTTCCTCCCAGCGTGGATCGTCCAGCGCCCATGGCAGCGCCGGCCACAGACGGTGGCGGCGGCACGATGTTGGTTGCGGAAGTGACAATGCCTCCAACAGCGCTGCGGTTGGTTGCCGAGTTGTTATCTCCGCCAACGGTTGGTGGCGGCGGCACTACATCGGTGGTTCCGAGCAACTTGCCAAGGAGGCTGCTCATGAAACCTCCGCCAGCGACCTGCGCTGGTGGCGGAATCACCGTCCTTGACGGCTCCGGTAAACCACCGCTGGCGAGCGAGTGCAGATCGCGCGAGATCTCGGCGGATGGGGGCGGAGCAATCACCGACGGCGCAGGTAGACTCAGTTTGGGATCGCGCACGGATTCGCGTTCAGGCGCGGAGACCGGCGGCGGTACGACCGCCGCATTAGCCATTTGCACGGGAGCGCGCGAGCTTTCGCGGTTCACGGCCGGGGGAGCGGGCGGAATGATACTTCCGTTGAAAGCGGGCGCAGAGCGTGCCTTGTCGTGGGAAACATTTGCTGGAGCCGGCGCGACGATGCCAGAGGTCAAGGCAGGCGCCATGGGTGCGCGATCTCGCGAGACGCTGGGCGCAGGAGGGACAACGGAGTCGAGCGAGTAGCCGCTGCGAGAGCGGTCGCGCGCGACGTTGGTGGGCGCAGGGGCGATCACACTTGTGGGAAGGCTCGGAAGAGTCAAGGAAGAATGCAGACCCTCCGCAGGCGGCAGTCCCGGGGTGGGCTTGATCGCCAGCAAATTTGCCACAGCGCCCGCGGAAGACGGTAACTTGAGGTCGGGAGCCTCCACCACTCGCGGCGCTAGCGAGCCGCCACGGGCGACACGAATGGTCTGGGAACGGTGATGAGCTTCCTTTCCACCAGCCCGTCCAGAGCCGCCGGCTTTCGCGCCACCGAGGTCTTCGGTCCGAGGCAATTCGTCGCCCGAGTAATAGAGCACGTCGTAACTCGGCAACCGCGGCGGGACATACGGGCGCATGCGAGCCAGCCTTGCAGGCAGAAAAATGGCGGCGAGCAGCAGAAGAGATTCCACGACCCAGGAGGTCAGCATGCCTCGGTATGGAAAAATCCCGTGAGGAGCTTCACCGGCCAGGCGCGCCGGAGATCGGGCGAGGGCGGGTCGGATGGAAGTAACGAACTCCTCCCAGGGCGAGGACCACTCCACCAGCAGCTTAGGTCCGCTATGAAGGCCGATTACCTTCAGTTTGATGGTGTCGTCGAGTTGAAGCGTGTCAGTCACCGGGCTGATGTTTTACCACTCTTGTCGAGCGTTATTTCAATTTTATCCCCTACAACGGTTCCAGTTGCGGCCAGCGCCTGACGAGGAAGTTCCAATACCGACGCTGCCTGCATGCGTACCCGAGCAAAGCGCCAGGGCTTAAGATTCTCATCGATGTGGACTACGGTTCCGTCGCGATCAAGGTAAACCACGTCGATGGGAAAGCGCATGGCTAGAGTATGAACGCCCCGGCAGGGCACAATCCAGAGCCCCCAGCCATTACCGAAGTCACCCGGCGAAGCACCCAACAGGCCCCGCAGGCGAGACCAGTGTGTATCGGCCAGGGCAAGCATGGTCGCCAGGAATACCTGGCGGGTACGGTTGAACGCGCAGCCCCTGGGGGTAAATTCCGGCATCAATACTCCTGGGTTCCTTTTCTGTCCCTCACTGTCGCTTCGACCCAGTTACTTCGGCCCAAGCTCCCGGATCAGCTCAATGACCGCGGGACCGATAGTCACGAAGATGATGGAAGGCAGAATGAACACCACCAGGGGAGGGACCATTTTAATCGTAGTTTTCGCAGCCTGTTCTTCGGCGCGTTGGCGGCGCTCGGTGCGGAGGGAGTCGGAGTGCACGCGGAGCGCCTGGGCAATGCTGGTACCGAAGCGGTCGGTCTGGATGAGAGTGGCGACCAAGGCACGAATATCGTCAACGCCGGTGCGGATCACCAGATTGCGGAGGGCCTCGGCGCGAGGCTTTCCGGCACGCATCTCAAGATTGACCAGATGAAACTCGTCGCTAAGATCGGCGTGGGCATAATGCAGATCGCGGCCGACGCGCATCATGGCCTGATCGAGGGCGAGTCCGGCTTCGACGCATATAACGGTGAGATCGAGGGCGTCAGCCAGACCCAGGCGGATGCGCTGCTGGCGACCTTTAATCATGTGTTTCAAGGCAAAACGAGGGATGAAAAAGCCCAGGCCGGTTACTCCTGCCAGCATGAAGAGACTGTTGAATCCTGAAAACAAGACCACGCCCGCGAGGCCGAGAAAGGCCAGCGCAACCCGGGAACCAAAATAATAAGTAACGTGGCGCGCATCGCGGAAGCCAGCCTGAATGAGCCAACCTCGAGTGCGCGAAACGTCGGCAGGGGAAAGGGGAATTGCCTTGCTCAGAGGAGAGAGTGCCTGCTCCAGGCGTTCTCTGAGTGCCGGTTTGTTTTCTGCTTGCGGGGTGTGCTGGCCTCCCAGCGCGCGCAGGCGGGCTCCCAGCACCGAGGAGGGCGCAACCGCCGCCGCGGCAAAGGAAAAGACCACGAGCACGACGGTGACGAACACGACAATGGCGAGAATCAAGGGCATGCCTACACCTGGATCCGAATAATCTTCCGAATCACAAAATATCCAACCGTTTGCAGCGCGATTCCCGCGCCCAGCAGGCCGTGTCCAATCGGATCGGTGAAAAGTGGACGAATGAATGCTGGGTTCAGTGTCAACATAACAGTAACGATGATGGGGGGCATACCCATGAGCAGCGCCATGGTGAGCCGTCCCTGGGCAGTATAGACCCGCACCTGGCGCTGAATCTTGAAGCGCTCTCGGATCACGTACGACAGATTGTCGAGGATTTCGGCCAGGTTGCCGCCGGTTTCGCGTTGCAGCATGACCGCGGTGACGAAGAACTTGACGTCGACTAAAGGTATGCGCTCGGTGAGGTTGACCAGGGCGTCGCGAACCGGCATACCGAACTTTTGTTCTTCATACAGTTTGCGAAATTCGCTGGCGACTGGTTCCGCAACTTCGTCGGAAATCATCTCCAGCGCAGTGGTAAAGGCGTGCCCAGCGCGCACGGCGCGTGCCAGAGTGTCGATGGCCTCGGGGAAAAGCTCCTCGAATTTCTCAAAACGTTTGTTGCGGCGGTAAGAGACGAAAGAGTATGGAAGTAGAAAGCCGATGAACATCCCCGCCCAAGCTATCGCAGGATTCCGGCTATAGATAAATACGAGAGCCGCGACCAGTACTCCGACCCCCGCGCACAGCATCAAGAAGTTGCCGGCGCGGAGTTGCATGCCAGCCTGGGACAGGGTTTTCTGAAAGGCCGAAACGCGCTCGGAGCGACGCAGAAAAGTGTCCAACGCGGGAATCTGGCTGAGCATTTCGTCGCGTAGCAGCGCGAGTTCTTGGTTGGGCTCCCGTTCGGCAGGTTTTTGAACGGTGGCCAGGCGCTCCTTCATGAGTCGCGCGCGGGCGTTGCGCTGATCGAGGAGCGAGCCTGCAACGAAGGCGCCTACGGCGACCACGATGAAAACAACGATAGCAATCAAGGCGGACATGGCTATTTTTATTATCGACCTAACTGCATAGTCCTTCAAACCTCGACTTTGGTTTCAAAGAGCGCGGGACGCAAACGCGCGCCCGCAGTAGCTAAGCGGTCTGCGAATTGGGGACGGGTGCCGGTGGCGCGAAAAATGCCTCGCACCTTCCCATTTTCGTCGATCGACTGGCGCTCGAACTCGAAGATATCCTGCATGGCAATCAGATCTCCGTCCATTCCCGTGATTTCGGAGACCGTAATCACCTTCCGGGTCCCGTCCGACAGGCGCGCGATTTGCACCACGGCATGCACGGCGGATGCGATCTGATGACGGACGGCGCGCTCTGGAATGTTCAGGTTGGCCATGGAAACCATGTTTTCGATTCGGGCTAAAGCGTCCCGAGGCGAGTTAGCATGGACCGTAGTAAGCGAGCCCTCGTGACCGGTGTTCATGGCCTGCAACATATCGAAAGCCTCTTCGCCTCGAACCTCACCGACGACAATGCGGTCAGGACGCATACGCAAGCTGTTGATGACCAACTGCCGTTGGCGTACCGATCCTTTGCCCTCGATGTTGGGCGGACGGGTTTCCAGGCGGACGACGTGTTCCTGTTTGAGCTGAAGTTCTGCGGCGTCTTCAATGGTGACAATACGATCGGAGTTGGGAATGTACCCAGAGAGCACGTTGAGAAGAGTAGTTTTGCCGGCACCGGTTCCGCCAGAGATCAGGATGTTCAAGCGTCCCTTTACCATGGCCGAGAGCAGCTCGAGCATGGCCTCAGTGAGGGAGTGGTTCTCGATCATGTTGCGGGCGGTGACGGGCTCGCGTCCAAAACGGCGGATCGAGAGACAAGGACCGTCGATCGCCAGAGGCGGGATGATGGCATTGACGCGAGAGCCATCCGGCAGGCGCGCGTCCACCATCGGAGACGATTCATCCACGCGGCGGCCCACCCGGGATACGATGCGCTCGATGATCTGCATCAGGTGCCCGCTATCTTTAAAGGATAGCCCTGTCAGCTCTAATTTGCCGGCACGTTCGATGTAGACGCGATCGTAACGGTTCACCAAAATGTCCGACACGCTGTGGTCTTTGAGCAAGGGTTCGAGCGGACCCAATCCGAAGATCTCGTCGAGAATTTCCCGCGATAGTTTTTCCCGCTCGGCGAAGCTAAGAGGGACGACCTCAGCATTGACCGCGTTGCGAATGACGACGAGAACTTCGTCGTGTGCGGAATCCCCCTGGCTGCGGCCAAGTTTCTCGAGATCGAGCCGGTCGAGGATCTTCCGATGCAGATCAGCCTTAACCTGCTGATATTCGGCGCGCTCGAAACTCTGCAAATTCGCCATAAACTCTTATACCGTCTTAAACAGGGACCAGGCGGCGCGTTTAACGTCGACGTCGTTTCGCGTCAATTCCTGTGCCAGCCCGGCAAAGCAGCGGGCAATCTCGGTGTGGCTCTGCTCCATCAGCGGAATGCCGCGATCGATTGCTGCGGATGCTGCGAAGTACTGATTCGGAACACGCCACAAAAGTTTGGCTCCGGCAGCGGCCTCAGCGTCGGATTCGCTGAAGCCGGGGACTTTGCGGAAGCGATTGAGAACCAGTCGCACGCGCTCGCGATTACCCGTCTCTCCCAGATATTGTTGCACACGGGCGGCACTCCAGAGCGAGGCCACGTCGGTGTGTGCTACCAGCAGCACACACTCGGACAGGTTGGCGACTAACCGGGTTGCGGCGTCAAGCCGCGTGGAAGTGTCCACTACGACGTAACGGTAGTGCGTTGCCAGCATGTCGAACAAGCGCACGAACTCTGCGGATGAGGGTTCCAGAGCCGCAGGGAGGTTAGTGCCGGCCAGCAGTTGCAGACCACCACTATGACGGGTCATGAAGCTTTCAAGCAGGGAGGCGTCCATCCGGTGGAGGTTGCGGGTGGCGTCGGCGACGGTAAAGAGCGGCTTCAAGTTCAGATGCAACGCCGCGTGGCCGAGGGGGGCCAGATCGACCAAAGCGATATTTCCGTAGGCCGAGTGCAAGGCCAAGGCTAGGTTCACCGCGACCGTGGTGGCGCCGCTTCCACCCTTGGCGTTTACCAGGGAAAAGACCTTTCCTCGGGGGCCCTCCTGACGGACCCTACGCTGAGCGGCGGTAAGGCGCACAAACGCCTCCAGCAGATCAGTAGTGGTCGTGGGACGTTCAATGAACTCACGAGCCCCGGCCCGCATGGCATTTACGATCACTTGGGGATGCGTGAGGCTTCCAATGGCGAAGACGGCAGAATCGGGCAATTCCTGGTGAAGCAGCTCAATGGCGCGTTGTGCCGGAGCGGGATTATCCGCCGCAATGTCCACCAACATGACATCGGGATTGGCGGCCTGAACGCGGCGCACGATAGGGTCGGCGGCAGCTACCGGCAAACTGGTGCAGGTATGCACCGTCCGGGCGACGCTGGTTCCGTCCACCAGCACCTGAAGCACGGTACGCTGTTCATTGTCGGTGGCGACGATGACTACTGAAAGTTCGGGCATAACGGCGAAACGCCATTTTCTGTATTATGGCAGGCCGACAACCGGTCGGGAAAGTTCCTGCTTGCGGCTTTTACTCCAAAGTCACTCCTAGAAAGTCAACGTCCAATTCGGTGAGAGGGGACTGGGCATCAAAGCTTAGGCCGCGATCTTAACACTTGGGCATGCCCCTTATTTAATGCCCTCAGGATTGGTTTTATCGAATTTCTCAGGATTCAAAAAAGGCTGCGGATTCGTGGGAGGAGTTGGCGCTTGTCCACTTGGTGAAATCCTACGAACGGTGCACAAAACCATTAGTTCCGACTTGTTTTTCTGCAGACTCTTACTGCGAAAGAAGTTGCCTAGAATCGGGATATCGCCAAGGCCCGGAATCTTGTTGTAGATGTCAGTAACCCGATTGTCCATCAGCCCTGCGATAACGAAACTCTGTCCATCTTGTAGTTCAAATTCCGTTTCCGCCTTGCGGGTGCTCAAGGCTGGAACCGTGAAACCGGAGATGGTCAAAGCGTTGCTGAAGTCTAGCGTGCTCACTTCGGGCGCAACCTTCAGATGAATGTTACCGTTCGGCATGATGATGGGAGTGAATTGCAGTTTGACGCCGAAATCTTTGAAGGAGATTGTAACGGCCGTGAATCCCTGACCGGGTTGGACCAGGGGAAATGGAAACTGGCCGCCAGCCAAGAAACTGGCTTCTTTACCGTTGACCGCGATCAGATTGGGCTCGGCCAAGATTTGAAGCAGGTTCTTGGTCTGCAATGCCTCAATAACGGCTCCGAAGTGAATATCAGGCCGGAAAAGAAAAAGGTTCAAAACGTTATTGACCGTTTCGTTGCTTGCGGACTGACCGATCTGTTGACTTCCAAATCCTCCGAACTGACCGGTGGTAACTGTTCCAATCGTGTTGGCTGTGCCAGTGGAGATGAAGTTAGCGCCGAGGGTGGTAAACGCGCTTCGGTCAACCTCGGCGAATTTCACCTGAAGCAGAACCTCCTGAGCGCCCACAGGGCCAAACGTAAGTACATTTACCACGTTCTTGGAGTAGGCTCCGGCGAGTTCGGCCGCACGTTTGGACACATCTTCGGTGGAAACGTGTCCCGAGAGCACGACAGCAGAGCGTGAAGGCGTGACCGTGATCTGTTCGTCGGGAAAGACGCGATGTTCTTCCTCCGCGCAGGCGCTGATGTCTACGTCTACGCGGAGGTCGAAGCTACGCGAACGCTCCAGTTCGTCCCAGATGAGTAAGGAAACCTCTCCCGGCGCGCGTCCATGAACCAGGATCTGAGTGGGCGTGATGACCGTGGCATACGCGACATTCGGGTCGGTGACAGAAATACGTCTCAGACGTTCCGTGGTGTTGATCAGCAGCGATTTATCCACCATGACACGCAGGGGTGCGGAGCCTTGAGGCTGCGCTGATTGCGGAGGAAGGGTCGTGGTCTGGGTGCCGGTGGGGACCGAAGACGGGTTCTGCGCCGCATCACCTGCGGGAGGTGGGGGCGCAGGCTGTTGTGCCTTGGCCTCGGATAGAGCGGTTACTGGGAGAAGGAACAGGTACAACACTGCCCCAAGTAGTGAGGTGCAAAAGTTCATCGTCAGATTTTTCTCCACATGACGAAACGCGGGCTGCTTTGTGGTTCTGCGCGGGACGAGCGCCGTCGCACTCATTTGGGTCCGTCACCCTGCTCGGGGAACTTGACAACGTCCGGCTTCTTGTCGCCCTGATACACCTCCACACCGTAAACCGTTGGAGCGGGGGCAGGCACTTCCATCTTCTTTGCCGGATGGGGATGTGGCGTCGGCTTGGTGGGAGCAAACACGCCCTTGTAAAGGGCTGCGGTACGGGCGGCCGCGACTTCATCCTGTCGTGTGTCGAGCGGATTACGCAAAACCAGCTGAATGTGGCCTTCCGAACTCGCAAGAGTAAGGCGTTGGGCATCGTCGGGAGAAACCAAGAGTGTAATTACCGGAGTGTTTTGGGCCTCGCCCGATGCCGTGCGCTCGAGGGTGTGGCCGGCAGCGATCACCGCGACGTTCTGCAGGACGGTGGTGGTCTGCTGCTCTGCACCACCTGCCGGGGTGCCGGTGAGGAGAACATCCACACGAGTTCCGGGGCCGACGAATCCGGCGACCGAGACGACCTCGTTTACGCGCACCGATACGGCGCGCATCCCAGGTGGGATTAGAGAAGGCAAACCGGATCCCGCATTTTCTCCAGCCAGCTTGCCGGACAAGAGGAACTCTCCCTTGACAATGGGAAGGATCACGCCGTGATCGAGAACATCAGCCTTGCGGCGGGGAGCGCTTGGCGGAATGTCAGAAGCAGGGATCTTAATAATCTTAATGTCGTGCTCTTCGACCCTGGCGCCAACTTGCAAATCGTCGGCGGCGACCATGACGTCGACGCCAGGCTCGATTTGTCCGCCACTTTTCGACAGCAAGTTCCGGTACACTACGACGCTTACCAGTGCTCCCAGTGCGAGAGCCACGACTCCGATCATCAACAGACGAGTACGATTCATAACGTTGTCTCAAGAATGGCAAACCCGAGACCGGACCACGACAACCCAAGGGTCTCGGAGCAACTCACAGCGCCCTTCGACTGCGTCAGCAGGCCTTAGTGAATCGAACTGGCGACCTGGGAAAATACATTGTTCGCGTTGGAGCCAATAAGCCGTATTGTGCCTACCACGATCACCAGAATCACGGCGAGCATCATCCTGGCCTCGTTCTTCACGGCTAAGTCTCCGCGGAAGTTCCATACTCTGCTAGCCTCCCTCCAAAGATGCCTTCCTTGACGGGTATGCACCGGAACACGCACTTCAGACATCGTTGCCGGGGCAACGGACATCTTCTGGACTACGGTTAGCTTCGTGGAATTAACCAAAACGATAAACCATAATACCCTGCAAATTGTCCGATAGGCGTAATTTCTTGAATACCTCCAGGCGCCTTGAGCGGCCGCTTTTGGAGTTCGATCAGTGGCCTTCCGGGGCTAGTTCCTGACCGGATGTGGCTGTATGACTTATGAAAACCTGACCTGAGTCCGTGAAGATGGTCGCTTGCCGGTCGTCATAGCGGATTGTCCATCCGGCCTGGCGACGGAGGGCCCCGGCGAGAGCAGAGTTCGCTGGCACGACCACGGTTTTCACACGCCATTGATTCAATGTCTGTTTCCAGTCGCCTTTCAGTTGAAACGTATCCGCGAATTGCTTCAGCAGCTGCTCCCCGTAAAGATCGGCACGTCCGTCGATGAAGACTCGCGCATCCGGATACAGTTTCCAAATCAGGTAGCCGCCCCAATCATAGTGATTGAAAACCGGACCGTCGGTCGGGTGCATCTTGAGGAATGCAACGGCGCCAGCAGGGAAGTGTGCTTGTTCGACCAGGGGTTGCTGTTCGAGGACTCGCACGACGCGCAGGCAGAGGAAACCAATCATAGCCGCGGCAATCGCTGTGTTGAGCAATAATTTGGGCGAGAAGCGGGTCCTGTGAGCCTTCGTTGCCGAACCTCGGGGCTGCAATGCAGCGTTGTCGGACTTTCTAAGGACAATCCAGTAGTGGACCTGCCGCGAAAGGATTGGGACCGCGATCAAGACAAAAAATGGAATCATTCGCATGGAGAAGAGTGCGGCATAGGCGCTTACCAGCAGCAGCAGAATATTGTGGCCGCGGACTGCGCGGGGGATCCACGCTAGCGCCGCGATTGTTCCGACAAGCAGAAGGAGGAATGGCCAAAATTCCGCACTGTGCAAGTTAGGAGAGAACCACTCGGCGATGTAATCCTGCATCGCCCGAGAGCGCAAGGTCTCGATTGGATACGAATACAACCGAACCCCATTCGGGTTTAGCGGCACCAAGATCAAATTGAACAGGAAGGTCAGCGCCAGCGCCTGTAAATGTGGGCGCGCCTGCTGTACGGGGACAAGTCCGAGCCAGACTTCCACAAGTTCACCCACGATGAACAATGCCAGAATGACCAGGCCGAGCGCGTAACTGGCGTGCAGATTCACCCACAGCAACATTAAGGGGAGCGTCCACCAGAGAAGGAGGCGCTTCCCTTGGGAGCGATCAAGAATTAGCAACCACAGGCTGACCAGCAGCCACGTCAGTGTCTGTGGCCGAACTCCCCATGAAGGCGCCCCGGCGATGGCTCCCCAAACTGTGACGAATCCGGCAACGTATGGAGTCGTGGGGCAACGCAGAAACAACAGGAAGAAGGTTGCGGCGGTGATCGCAGCAAAAACCACAATGAGTCCTGCCCATCCCCCGGTTCGATAGAGACGGTAGAGAAAAAGTTCCGACAACCACTCGTGGGCTACCCAAGGCTGTCCGGCTCGCGTGTAGGAGAACACATCGCTGTGTGGAACGGACTTGTGCGCGATGATGTACTGCCCGGTCTTGAGGTGCCACCATAGATCCGGATCGGAAACGTTGCGCGAACCGATAAGGAACAAGCCCGAGACCAGGATCAGGATGAAAATTCGTCGGGTTTCGAGCAGGTAAATCACGCGGATGGATCATACCGTGGCGGACACAAAGCAGTATAGAATTGCTGCTCTCGTACCAAAATGCGCAACGTCCCCCTTTCGGCTCAAGGAAATTCCCGCCAGATCAGCTCCTTCCCGTTCCGCTCGGGAGTGCTTTGTCTGCTGGGGTTCGCAGCGCTTAACGCTTGGATGATTTGGCAGGTGCACGATTCGATTCTTCAGGGTTATGGCGACTTCGCGTCTTTTTACACCGCCGGCCGGATCGTCCAGAGCGATCAGAGCCCAAGACTCTACGACCCTGCCCTTCAGTGGAAAGTTCAGCAGGAATTTGCTTCGACGGTCAAGATCCGTCGCGGACCTCTGCCTTACGTTCGGCCGCCGTTCGAAGCTCTTTTGTTTCTTCCTCTTGCTTACCTAACATATCCGACCGCGTGCGTGGTCTGGACGGCACTGAAGATTGTTCTTTTCTTGGCCATCCCATTCCTGCTGCCTCGCGAAGATCACAAGGGCGAGGCGATCTCGGCTCACGCCTGGGAGGGCCTGTTGTGCCTGGCCTTCTTCCCGGTTGCTTTCGATCTTCTACAAGGACAAGACTCGGTTCTGTTGTTGTTGCTCCTGGTATTAGCATTAAGACTGCTGTTGCGCGGGGCGGACCTTCAATGCGGAGTAGTGCTGGGGTTGGGATTGTTCAAGTTCCACTTTATCATTCCCCTTATCGCGATATTTGTACTGCGAAAGAAGACCACCTTAGTTATGGGGTTCCTTGCAGCGGCCTCTTTTCTGTTCGTCATCTCGCTGATGTTGGTGCATTGGGCCGGAATTCTGGCCTATCCCAGATATTTATGGGGTCTTAACCAGGTGTCTGCGCTGGGAATGGTCAAAGCGCAGAGCATGCCGAACGTTCGGGGTCTCATGACCGTGTGGCTCGGAAATGGCCCTCCTTCTCCAGTCGAGCATTGGTTTCTTGGGGGCATCGCTATCGTCGGGGTCATCGTTGCAGCCAGATCCTGGCGCGGCGATGATCGACGTTTTATCTCCGCAGCTTTCTGTTTTTCGATCGTGGTGATGCTAGCGACCAGCTATTACGCATATAGCTATGACTTGACGTTGCTTCTCTTGCCCCTACTGCTTTTCGGCAGAACCTTCTTCGCGGGCGCTGAAATTGCCGGATGGCCGCGAACACTGTTTATTGCGGCGACGGCTGTGCTGCTGTGCACTCCATTCTCTTGGATACTGGCTTTGCGCGGGGGGCAGTTCCGTTGGATGGGCCTGGTAGTGCTGGCCCTTGCCGTGTCGCTCTCCGGCTGGATGAAATCTTACCAGGTTGTCCTGGCGAATTCTGACTCCCAGGTGTACTAGCGCAGTTCAAGATGGACTGAAGGTTCTGCTCGCAAATCGCAGAGGGGGCCAGCCTTGTCCGCGAAGTGCTTTGCCGTTGCTGCCGGAGTCTCACGCACGGGGAGGGGATCAAGCGACCATCTGAGCGCGGATCAAGCGATGGCCATTGGTGGTTTTTCAGCTACTCGTCGAAGCAGCACGAAAGGAAATCGTGCCAAATCGAGGTCTGTTCCGCCTAGCCCGTCAGCTAGGACGTTCGGCTTGGCTCCGCCGCAGCTGGGATGCGCAGGCAAGGAATGAGATAAGCAACGGAACAGCGATCACTGCGTACTCGTGCTCTTGCAATGCCAGCAAATGCAGTGGAGGCAGAAACAGCAGTGCGATCAGCCCTTCGACCAGCCATTGCGCAGGTTTAGTAAAAACAAACTTCCCTTCGACACGCACGCGGTAAAGCAGCAGAGAAATCGGCAACAACAGCAGGCTGAGATCGTGAGGATTGAGGTGATAGCTGACCAGGAGCGCAAACAATATCGTATTCCCGAAGGCGAGGTCGAACGCGACTTGGTTCTGGGGAGGGTGGTTTGGATATGATGCGAGGGTTCGATCTTGCCAGCCGTTTAGCACTATGAGCAGTGCGGACAGCGACAAGGCGGCCATCGTAAAAATCGCGAAACCTGATCCGTCGTTGTGCAACAGTACGTAGGACAATCCGCGGAAGTTGGCCATGGCTGGCGGAAAAATCCCGGCAAACGGCTGCTTTTCGAGGTGAAGCAGGAATCTCGGGTAGGCAGCAAACACCGCCCATCCTGAGATCGCCGCCGACACTGCGGCCAGTGCTAGTGCCATAAGAACAAATCCGCGTACAAAACCGTTTCGGCCTTTTTGCAGCGCCAGGACAAGCGCCAACGGCAGCACGAGATTAAACTTGAAAAGGCCCAAGCCAAGCCAGCACCCCGCGGCGAAAGCGCGGTTCGATCTGAGGGCGGTAAAGGCCAGAGTGACGAACAACAGCAGAAGCACTGAGTCCTGACCTTGCAAGAAATTCAGCAACACGGGAACAAAGGTAAGCGAGGCCATGAGAAGCAGGCGCCAGTCCCAAGTCGGCAATACCTCATTCGCTAGTTTCCGTGCAATTAGAGTAAGAAATGCTAGATTGAGCACGGTCCAAAGCGTGTAGGCGCTGTTCAGCGGAAGCCAGGCTACTACGAGATAGAGCACAGCTTCGAATGGCGGATGAATGTAAAGCGTGCCAACTCGTCCCACGTAACGCGACTGGAACTGACGCTGAACTTGGACGTCGTAGAGCTCGTGTCCGTGGCCCGCGATCAACAAACGCGAAGCGGAGTAGAAGTCAGGAAAGTCGGTTCCGTGCGAGGACGCGGAGAAGCGCGCGCAGAAAAATGCGGTAAGGGCGCTCAATAGGACCAGAAGCATCAGGGACTGCATCCATAGGATGAGAGAGTGAGGTCGAGTAACAAGGGGGAGCACGCCGCCGAGTCTATCGAAGGAGTGGCAGAATCGCTAGCGTTGGTTTCGCGAAAGCTCTTGCCGCCGGGGATGGATTTCTGGCTATATTTCTGTCCACACCACTGGAGTCCGGACTAACATACACTGGCGTTACATCTCATGGTCTTGAAAACGACAAGCCATCCTCATAGCTCCAGCTCGGGCGTGTTTCCGGGCTTGGTTTTCGTCCAGGGTAACGAGCAAAGGAAGGTTGTGCTCAACCGGACTCCGTTCAGCGTGGGGCGGAAGGTGGACAAGGATTTAGTAATCGCCGACCCGCGGGTCTCGCGCGACCACGCGCTCATCGTGCTAGAAGACGGCGATTTCTTCCTGCTAGATCAAGGCAGCAAGCACGGCACGTTCGTAAATGGAGAGCGCATCCAGAGGCAGAAACTGGAGCGCAACGACCGCTTGGAGTTCGGCGCGCGCGACTCGGCCTACGTTATTTTCCACCCGGCGCAGGACACCACGAACACAGCGCGCGAGTTTTTAAGCCAGATCTCAGGCATGCAGATCTCGCAAGAAGCCACCGACTTGGAGAAGTTAACGCTCTTCCTGGAAGCGGCGCGCAAGCTGAATACCATAGGGGTACTCGACGAGATTCTGGTGACCATGCTGGACGTGACGTTGCGCCTGATCCGAGCCGAGCGCGCCTACGTTTTTCTCAAGGAAGAGGACGGGAAGCTGCGCCTAGCAGCGGGACGAAATGCCCAAGGCGAGCCTCTGCTCGATGACAAGACCATTTCGCACTCGATCTTGGAAGAGTCGCTGCGTTCCAACTCGGAATTTCTCTTGAGCGATACCAGCCAATCACTCGATATGGCGGGGCGTCAGAGCATTGTGGCTTACGATCTGCGCACCGTGGTCTGCATTCCGCTGCGCAAGATGCATGTGCAGTCGTCCCGCGACGTCCAAACGCGTGTGCCTCCCCCCAGTGCCGTGGAAGTTTTAGGAGTCTTGTACCTGGATTCACGCTTTGCTTCGCGGGATATCTCAGGGGTGGGACATGACATTCTGCACGTAATCGCGACTGAAGCAGCGTCACTGATCGAGAACGCGCGGCTGGTGCAGGCGGAGGAGGAAGCACGCCGTTACCAGCAGGAACTGGCCATTGCTGCGAGCATTCAGCAACGGCTGATGCAAGTGAAGATTCCCGAGGTACCGTTCGCCCGGCTTCGGGGACGGAATCTCTCCTGCAAAGAGATCGGAGGAGATTTCTTTGATGCGCTCAATACCAAAGAGGGTCTGGCGGTGGTGTTGGCCGATGTCAGCGGCAAAGGAGTCTCGGCGGCCTTGCTGGCCTGCCAGCTGCAGGGGATGATCTATTCGCATCTGAGCGCAGGCATGCCGCTGCTGCAAGTGGTCGAGGCCGTGAATCGCTTCTTTACAGAAAAGCTGGTGGGAGAAAAATATGCAACCCTGCTCCTGGCGCGGCTGCGGCGGGATGGCGACCTCGAATACGTAAACTGCGGACACGTGCCTCCCCTGCTCATTTGTAACGGAGAAGCCATTCGTCCGGCGCACGGTAATGTGCCCGTAGGGCTTCTGGCCGACGCCACGTATGAAAGTTCGCGCTGCCAACTGAAAGCCGGCGACAGCTTCATCCTGGTAACCGATGGCGTCACCGAAGCCGAGAACGCCACGGGAGAATTCTTCGAAGACTCGCGGCTGGAAGCGGTTGCGGCCAAGGACCCAACGCTGGAAGGCATCTTCGCGGCTGTTGCTGCGTTTTGCGGCGGGACGTCTCTAGGCGACGATTGTACGGTAGTCGAGCTGTACTACAAGGGGGAGCATTCGCCAGCCGGCTAAAGTTTCAGTTCCCAGGTTTCCGCGACCAGGTTCTTGCCCCAGCTGAAGTGTGGTTTTTTCCCGACCAGCTTAAACCCGGCCTTGTCGTAGATATGGCGCGCGGCCTTGAGCTCGCTCTGGGTCCAGAGCGCAATCTTTTTGTATCCAGCGTGCCGCGCAAATCGTATGCATTCGCTCACCAAGCGCGCGCCCATGCCCAAACCCCGGGCCGCGGGTTCAACGAACAGAAGGCGTAGTTTCGCAATTGTCTTCGATTTTCTTACCAGGAAAACGCTACCGACAAGTGCACCCTCTCGCTCAGCCATCCAGCAACGCTCGCATTTTGCGTCGTAATTGGCAATAAATTCGGCCACAATCGACGCCACCAGGGCCTCGAAATGCTCGTCGTACCCGTATTCCTGAGCATAAAGAACGCCATGCCTGTGGACGACCCAGCCCATATCTCCGGGCTGATGGCAGCGGAGCAAATAGGGAGGCGTGGCTTTCTCTATCGTTCGGCCTAGGAGGATCTCAATCGTACCCATCGCATCGATCAGGCGTTTCTGTTCAAACTTCGAGAGGCGGCTGAGCATCGCTCCCGTCTCTTGACGCGATTGCGCGTCAAGCGGGGCGAAGGCCGCGCGCCCTCCCGGAGCGAGTCGGAGCAGGCTCTGGCGGCCATCGGCTTCCGACGGAGTTTTCGCGATCAGACGCCGTTTCTCGAATCGATGGAGAATCCTGCTGAGATATCCAGGATCCAGCCCCAGATCCTTCCCTAATACCGTCGCGGTGAGCTGGGGACGATGAGCGAGCTCGTACAAGACGCGGCTCTCGGTTAGAGAAAACCGGGTGTGATAGAGGCCTTCATCGAGGACACCAATACGCCTGGTATAGAAACGGTTGAACCGCCTTGCCAGAGCAATAGAATGGTCGAGTGCGGATGGATTCGCAATCATCATGCAGGTTCGATTCATTGCCATTGTCAATGAATTACTTGACTTAGTCAACTATCTAGGTTGTTCTCTGACCAGGAGCCGGAGCGCTGACGAGTGTCCGCGCTGGGTTGCACTTCTGGGCCAATGATGATGCAGTGAAATTCGCGAAAGGCTTGCGATCCGCTCTGGACCGTACAAAGTCAGCCAATGAGCTCTGAAGCCAACCCGGTGGTGCACTCGCTAAAGCACGCACCAAAGCCCGACGTAAAGCAAGTGCCACTGACGCAGTTCGTCGGATATTTTCTGTGGCTTGGGACGGTGGGATTCGGCGGACCGATTGCTCTTGCCGGACACATGTAGCAAGACCTGGTAGAGGATCGGGACTGGGTGCGCAAAGAAGACTACCTGGAAGGTCTGGCGCTGGCGCAACTCGCACCGGGTCCGCTTGCGGCGCAGCTGGCGATTTATCTTGGCTACATCCGCGCGGGCGTGTTCGGCGCTACAGCCGTGGGCATGGCGTTTGTCTTGCCATCGTTCCTGATGGTCTTGGCTCTGTCGGCGGCGTACGTGCGCTTCGGGGTCTGCCATGGATGCAAGGCATGTTCTATGGGATCGGGGCGGCGGTTATAGGGATCATCGCGCGCTCAACTTTTAAGCTGACCAAGCTCACGATTGGGAAAGACAAGCTGTTGTGGGCAGTATTTTTGTTGCTGGCGGTCTCGACGGCATGGACTTCACAGGAGATTATTTGGCTCTTTCTCCTGGGTGGAGTAGTGAACCTATTCGCGAAAGCCTTTCCCAACCGTCTGCCGCCCCCAAGCACAATACCGTTGCTCTTGGCGCCAGGAACATTCGCGGCGTTTGCTGCAGGTGGCACCCGGTTGCAGATCTTCCTGTATTTCGCAAGGCGGGAATGTTCGTATTCGGCAGCGGATTGGCCGTCGTGCCCTTCCTCTACGGTGGCGTAGTCGAAGGGCATCACTGGCTAACCGACCAGCGATTCGTGGACGCGGTCGCAGTGGCCATGATTACACCGGGACCTGTGGTCATCACGGTCGCTTTTATCGGCTAGCTGGTGGCGGGGCTTGGAGGCGCTACGGCGGCAGCTCTAGGCATCTTTCTTCCGGTTTACCTGGTTGTGGTTGTTCTCGCACCTTCTTACAAGCGTTGGGCGAAGAACCCGCAGTTGAATGCGTTCGTGCGCGGCGTCACTGCAGGCGCTACCGGAGCAATTGCCGGGGCGGTGGTGGTCCTTGCTCGTCGCTCGGTTTACGATCTGCCCACAATTCTGATCTGTTTGCTGAGCCTCGGCATACTGTTTCGCTGGAGAATACCCGAGCCCGTTCTTATCGCGTGTGCTGGCGTTGCCGGTTTGCTTCTACATTATGCGTGAAAAACCGCGATGGAGATGAATAAGATCAGAGCACTGCCTCCTCGAGCTCGGGCTCAGCTTTCGCAGTGTCTCCCTCTTCAGAAATGGCCACATGCTTCCGGGCTACCAGCATGTAGATAGACGGCACCACGAATAGCGTGAATAGCGTGCCTATGATCATGCCGCTGACCAACATGATTCCGATGCTATTGCGCGCGCCCGCCCCGGGACCTCTCGCGAGTACAAGCGGGAAGTGGCCGGCGACCGTGGCGGCGGTGGTCATGAGAATCGGCCGCAGGCGAGTCTCGGCTGCTCCAATGACGGCAGCCATCTTTTCTTTTCCCGTTTCCTGGAGATAGTTTGCAAACTGCACAATAAGGATGCCGTTCTTCGACACCAGACCCACCAAAGTGATCAGTCCTACTTCGCTGTAGATGTTAAGCGTCGTCAGCCCCAGAAACGAGAACATGAGTGCCCCAGAGATAGCTAGCGGCACCGAGCCGACAAGGACGATGAAGGGGTCGCGGAAGCTCTCGAATTGCGCGGCCAACACCAGATAGATCAGGATGGCTGACAGCAAAAAGGTACCGAGAAACTTGCTGCCCTCAACTCGGAGCTGGCGAGACTCGCCGGCGTAGTCAACCGTGAAGCCCTGAGGCAATATCTTTTTGGCTTCGTCTTCCAGGAAAGTGAGTGCCTTATCGAGCGGGACGTTCGGGGGCACCACGCCCTGAATCCGCACAGCGTTAAGCTGCTGGAATTTCTTCAGCTCCCGCGGCTCGGTGGTGGTCTTCAGGGTGGCGAAGGTGGACAACGGAACCAATTTGTTGTCCGATCCTTTTACGTAGATCTGCGCCAGTTGATCGGTGGTCAAACGTTCCACGCGCTTGACCTGCGGAATGACCTTGTAACTTTGTCCCTGAATGCTGAAACGGTTCACGTAGTTTCCGCCGAGAAGGGTCGAAAGATCTTTGCCGGCTTGGCTCAGGTCAACCCCTTGGGAGCGGAGTTTGTCGCGATCAAAGACCACCTCGGCCTGGGGCTGGTCAAACTTCAGGTCCGAGTCGGCGAAGATGAACATCCCGCTGGCAAAGGCCTTGCCCACGAGCTGGTTGGCGAACTGGACGAGTTGCTCGGGCTCTGCCGAGGAAGCGATGACGAAGTCCACGGGGAAGTTGCCTCCCCCCGGCAGCGGCGGAGGTGTAAGCGGGATAACTCGAATGCCCGCGATCTTCGATAATGGCCCAGTGGACTGGACGAGAAGTTGCTGAGCGGTCTTCTTGCGCTGGCTCCATGATTTGGTGACCATACCTCCGAAACCGCCGTTAGGATCAGTGATCTGGAAGATGCTCTCGCTTTCGGGAATCGAGTGGTAAACGTCGTAGATCTCGGACGCGAAAAGCTTGGTCTGATCGAGGGTTGAGTTGGCGGAAGCCTGCACAACTCCGAAGACCACCCCCTGGTCCTCCGCCGGTGCCAGCTCGCGCTGGGAGAAGATATAAAACGGCACAACCAACAGCACCACGATCACCCACACGACCAGAACCACTGGCCGGTATTGCAACGTGCCGGTCAGAATCCGCGCATAAACGGTGCGCACGCTGTCAAAACGGCGGTTGACCCATCCAGCGAAGCCGCGCTCGGTATCGCCTGCGCGCAGCAACTTGGAAGCCATCATCGGTGACAGGGTCAGCGCGACAATTCCTGACACCAGTACCGCCCCGGCGAGAGTGAAAGCGAATTCACGGAATAACGCACCGGTTAAACCTCCCTGGATACCCACTGGCGCATAAACCGCGGCCAGGGTGATGGTCATCGCGATGATCGGACCTACCAACTCACGGGCTGCGTCAATTGCCGCCCGGTAAGGGGTCTTGCCCTCATGCAGGTGCCGCTCCACGTTCTCCACCATCACGATAGCGTCGTCCACCACCAGGCCGACGGACAGCACAATCGCCAGCAAAGTCAGCAGGTTGATGGTGAAACCAGCCGCAAACATCAGGAAGACCGCGCCGATGAGTGAAATGGGAATTGCGACCACCGGGATGAGCACTGATCGAAACGAGCCCAGGAACAAAAAGATGACCACAACCACGATGAAGAGGGTCTCGGTAAGGGTACTCAAGACCTCTTTGATCGCGTCCTGAATGTAGGCGGTCGAGTCATAGGGTATGCCGACCTTCATGCCGGCCGGCAACTGCTCTCGAATTTGGGGAATGACATCGCGAACTTGTTTGATGACATCGAGGGAGTTGGCCGTAGGCAGCACCCAGATGCCCATAAAGGTCGCAGCCTCGCCGTTAAAGCGAACATCCTCGTCGTAGGTTTCCGCGCCCAGCACAACGTCAGCAATTTCGCCGAGATGAACTATGGTTCCTTTGTCCTGCTTCACCACCAGTTGGCGAAAGTCATCCGCGGTGCGCAGATCGGTGTTGGCCACCAGGTTCACCGACACCATGGAGCCTTTGGTTCGCCCCAGGGCTGAAAGGTAGTTATTGTTGGCCAGCGCATCGTGCACCGCGGATGGCGTAATGCCAAGAGCCGCCATCTTTTCCGGTTTGAGCCAGACGCGCATAGCGAACGTACGTTTACCAAGAATGTCGGCGCGCTGGACGCCACTGATCGCACTCAGTTTCGGCTGGACAACGCGGGTCATGTAGTCCGTGATCTGGTTCTGATCGAGATCAGAGGAGGAGAACCCCAGGTACATTGCGGCAAATTGAGTATCTGCTGTTTCGAGGTCAATGACCGGAGCTTGGGATTCAGGAGGCAGGTCATTACGCACCTGTGCGACCTTAGCCTGTATCTGGGTGAGAGCCGCATTGGTGTCGTAGTTAAGCTTCAAGTGCACGGTAATCGTGCTAATTCCCTGCGCGCTCGACGATTCCATGTAATCAATGCCGTCGGCGCTGGCGATCACACGCTCCAACGGGGTAGTAATAAATCCTCGAACCAGGTCAGCATTGGCGCCGACGTACACCGTAGAGACCTGGATGACCGCAATGTCACTCCGTGGATACTGACGCACGCTTAGTGAGCGGATGGACTGTAGGCCCGCGATCAAAATAACTAAGTTGACGCAGATGGCGAGAACTGGCCGCTTAATGAACAGATCGGTAAATTTCATCAGTTGTCCTCGGGCTTGGGAGACGGATTGTTTCCCGGTTGGATCTTATTGTTAACGGCCACTGCCGCCCCGTTCCGCAGTTTGAAGGCACCCGAGGTGACAACTTCGTCGCCCTGGTTAAGACCCGACACAATGCCGATTTGATCGCCGCGCGCGCCCGCAATCTTGACGAACTGCTGGCGTACTCCGCGGTAGGTTTTCCCGTCTGGCCCTTTGAGATCCGTGACAATATAAACAGAATCACCGAATGCCGCGTAGTTAATCGCGGATGCCGGCAGGGGGAATAGCGAACGCTGCGCCCCCACCCCGACCTCCACCTGAACGAACATGCCTGGACGCAGTTTGTTTTCCGGATTGGCCAGCGTCGCCTGCACCTGAACGTTGCGCGTAGACTCGTCCACAGTGGATTCGAGCGCATTCACCCGTCCCGTGTACTCGTGTCCACTCGCACCGTCGGTCGAAATCTTTACGTTCTGTCCCGGTCGCATCTGGCTCATTACCTGTTGTGGCACGTTGAAGTTGGCATAGATCGGATTCAATGCCTGCAAAGAGACGATTGCAGTACCTGCGGACATGTACTGCCCCAGGTTGACTTGGCGGATACCCAAGATCCCCGAAAAAGGCGCCCGAATAGTCTTGCGCTGGATCGTCGCTTTGATTTCTCCAACGTTTGCTTCCGTCTGCCTTTGCTCGGCTGTCGATTTGTCATATTCCATGCGGGAGATAACGCCTTCGTTCACCAGCTGCTGCATCCTGTCGTAGTTGATCTTTGCGAGATCGCGCTGCGCCTCCACGGCGGCCAACTGGGCTCGTTCTTGCCGGGTGTCAAGCTGTACCAGCACCTCTCCCTCGTGAACGAACTGGCCGGAATCGAAGGTGATTGTGTCGACTGTCCCAGGCAAGTCCGCGCTCACGGTGACACCATGTACGGGCGCCATCGTTCCCACCACGCTAAGTGTGGACGGCCACGTCTCCTGCTTAGCGACAATTGTGGTCACGGCTTCCGGAGGGGGCTGGAAGGCACCACCTTTTACCGCCGCTTGAACTTGCCGCAATTTGAAGTACCCAAGAGCCCCGACCAGCAGCGCAACCGCGACCAGCATGAGAATCATCCGTTTGGCCATAATGTCCCCTTACATTTGACAAGTGTTCAGAAATTCGGTGAGCAGCGGTTCAAAACGCGATTTTCGAAGGTCAAGGCCGCGGCATGCGTGACCATCGCGCCAATCGTATGATCACGAGGCTGAAAGCCGCGGTTTCGTCAGCCGACTGTCGTCCCCGAAGCTAGCCCATGGTTCAATCCAGCTCGCATACGCATCCGATTTCCTAGACTGGCAAAAGGATGCGAAAACTTTTTACTGCATGATGACGGATAGGTCGACGTATTCCGCCGCTGCGTCGCTGCAACGTCGCGGATGGATCACGACCGCCTCTTTCTTCTCTTTTCAATGGGTTAGAATCAGGACGCTATTCAGAGCGCATGAAGAAATTCGGAGCAAAGATAAACATAACAACCCGACTCCTGAGGAGGGACTTCGGACATGCGTGCCGACACTTTCCGGTCCTTTTTCTTTTGCTGGGCATGCTTGCAGTCTTGCTGGCTTGCCGCAGTATCGCGCGGGCCAAAGAACACGTCGCACAAGGTAATCGTTATCTCGAACAGAAGAAATTAGCGGAAGCGGAAAACGAATACCAGCAAGCTACTCAGATCGATCCCGACTTCGCCGAGGCACACTATCGCTTGGGCCTGCTTCAGATCGAGGAAGAGCATCCCACCGCTGCCATCAAGTCGCTGTCCCGGGCGGTTGACCTGGATCGAAAGAACACCCGCGCGCGCCTGCAACTGGGAAGTCTACTTGTGTTGGCGACACAATATGCCGAGGCTCGCCAGCAGGCTGACGCCGTTCTCAACCAAGACGGGAGGAACGCTGGGGCCCGCCACTTGTTGGGTCAAATCGCTCTTCATCAGATGCAATACCTTGAGGCGGAGAATGAACTGAAACAGGCGATCGATCTGGCGCCGTGGGATCCCGGGGTGTACGAGGATCTCGGGCTCACGCAGTTGCTGGATGCAGAATACGGGGCGGCGGAAAAGAGTTTTCAGACTGCGGTCGATGTCAAGCCTAACGATCCCAAGACTTTCATCAACCTGGCGAATTTCTACAAAGGTCAGAATGCACCGGACCGTGCGGAGCAGGTTTTGCGTCAGGGAATGGAGAAGAATCCGCGGGCGGTTGAATTGCCAGTTGCGTTGGCTGCTCTCTATTGGGAGCGAGCACGGTTGCCGGATGCTAAGCGAATACTGCAGAAGCTGGAAGCGGACGAGACTGATTTTGACAATGGCCGGCTCGCGGTGGCCGAATTCTATCTGGAGAAGGGAGATGCTGCGTCGGCGTTGGAGCACTTTCAAGGCCTGATAAATAGAAATGATCACGACCTGTCAGCGGCCAAGAAAGTTGCCGAATGCTATCTCCAATTAGGACGTTGGAAGGAGGCAAACGACTGGATTGAGCAGAGTTCCAAAGACCATAACGATGCCGACTTTCGCTTGCTCCAGGCTCGAAGTTATCTGGGCGCTCTTCGGCTGCGCGAAGCTGCCGCCGAACTGCAGGACTTGCTCAGGGATTCGCCGGATATTTCCGTCGTCCATTACTACCTCGCTCAGGTATACATCCGGCAAGAGGAGGCTAGGCCGGCTCAACAAGCGTTCCTGGAAGCATTGCGCTACCAGCCGGGATATCTTCCCGCCCTGATTGGCTTGGGAAACATTAGTTTGCAGCAGAACGACGCCGATGGCGCTCTGCGGTACGCCAGTCAGGTGATTGCCACAAGTTTTTGGGTTGCTGATGCACATGCGATTGCGGGAAGCGCTTATCTTCTGCGAGACGATCTCGATCAGGCGCAAAGAGCCTTTGAGCTGGCCCTTGGTCTTAATCCTCGCAGCCCGCAGGCCCAGGAACGATTGGGGGCGGTTCTAAGCAGGCGTGGCAATTACGCGGATGCGGAGAAAGCTTACGAGGCCTCGCTGGCCCTCGCGCCGGATTACGCCCCCGCCCTCAGTGGTTTGGCGGAGATTTTGGTCAAACAAGGAAAGGCCAAGCAGGCCAGAGAGAGCATTGGAAAGCATGTCGCGGCGCAGCCCAGCTCTTATCAGTTGCAAGTCGCCAAGGCTGAGTTCTGCATCGCACAAAAAGACTGGACCTGCGCCGAGCGCAGTTACCAGCAGGCTCTGGCCTTGAACCCCTACTACGTCAATGGCTATCTCGCATTGGCTCACGTTTACGCCGCGACCGACCGCCCGAGCAAAGTCATTCAGGAATATGAAACGGCAAGGAGTAAGTTTCCCGAATATCTGCCCACCTACGTGCTCCTCGCCCAAGTTTACGAATATGTTGGCGATGTGAATCGAGCGCAGCAGACTTATCAGCAGGCTCTGACCGTCGATCCGAATTTCTATTTAGCTCAAACCAGCTTGGCGCGGCTCTATGCTGATCACGGCGGGCCTCTGGACGAAGCTTTGAGATTAGCTCAGAAAGCCAAAGCGGCGCAGCCCGACGATCCGAACGTCAATGACGCGCTAGGCTGGATCTACTACAAAGACGGTTTGTATCGCTCCGCGGTTCCGGTTCTCGAGGCAGCAGTTGCAAAGAGTCCGCAGGTGGGCAGGTTTCAGTTCCATCTTGGAATGGTCTACCTAGCGTCGGGTCAGTCCGCGCAGGCCCGCAATGCTTTGCAAACAGCCCTAAACCTGGGTTTGAGCGGCGATGACACCCGTTCGGCGCAAGAGGCACTGCAGAAAGCAGGATCATGATTCCGGTTGGCTTCATCCCCACAGGGCCATCGATCCCCGGGCGCCGGGAAAGGGCTGTGAGCGCCCGATTCGGCCAGCCGCAACATTTTGCATCTTGACAACGAGATTACGTGGACTATCATTCGGGACGCCTTCCCCAGGCTCTGCGGCACGTTGTCAGGAGTGTGCCGCCGAAAATTATTAATGATCCCAGACCGAATCGAATTGATCTTTCCAGACAGGGAGCTTCCGATGCGCCCAACCTCTGCTCGTGTAGCCAGCTGGATGAGTGTAGTTTGCATCCTCGTAGGGCTCTTCGCTTTCGCCAACCTTACATTCGCGCAGAGCCGATCGAATGCGAAACGCCAGCTTTCAGAACGCCCCCTGTCGAGCACGGCAGCGCTGACAGCGGCAGCCCCAGTGCATCTGGCGACGAGCGCGGTGAAGCCTCCCAACACGTCTGACAGCTGGACCGGCGGTGGCGACGGCACCAGTTGGAATAACGCGGCGAATTGGAGTGCAGGTGTGCCCAACAGCAGCACCGTCGACGTCACTATCGGGACGGCCACCGCCGCGGTGAACGACAACATCGCCGCCCAAGTGGGCAACCTGACGTTGAGCCACGCCGGGGACAGCTTGACGATCGCGGATGGCATAGGCTTGAGCGTTTTTGGCAGCACGATCAATAACGCCGGCACGATCACCCTGAACTCGACCAATGCCTTCACCAGCCAGTTGACCTTGAATGCGAACACAACTTTGAGTGGGGGTGGCACACTGACGATGGTAAACGGCCCCAACAATGTCATCACTGGCGTCGCCATGGCCACCAAACTCACCAACCAGGAGACGATTCAGGGCGCGGGAAACATCGGCCGCGGGCAGATGACGCTGGTGAACTCCGGGACCATCAATGCCAACCAATCGGCGGGTATGACCATCCAGACCAACGGGGGA
>Ga0070699_100000357_pt1 | contig 44503 bp, 67 predicted proteins | sample KBSK1503metaG_FD_65473 | JGI IMG/M metagenome (GOLD analysis project Ga0070699, IMG submission 65473) | Corn, switchgrass and miscanthus rhizosphere microbial communities from Kellogg Biological Station, Michigan, USA - KBS K1-50-3 metaG | ecosystem: Host-associated > Plants > Roots >... | reverse complement strand
TTTTTTTTAGACCCCTTCTTAGTCATCACACGACCAAGTATAGTAATTTATTACCTCAAGTCAACTGGAATATTGTTATTTTTTACCGCATCGTGTAAGTTAGGCGCTTCCATGGCGTTAGCCCCGGCGCTGAATCGGTACGGTTATGCTCCACATCGCATGCCCAAAGCCAAGCGCGGGGATGGCCCGTGGGGTGAGGCAATCAGTTACTGGCTCGAGATCAACAACCAGACGCAGGCCGATCTCATTCGGCTGCTGAACGCGCCCGCCTTCATCAAAACCTACGGCAAGCCGGTCCAAGCTAAAACGGTCAGTCGGATTGTGCGCGGCTTCGATACACAGACCCGCGTTTTACGGCGGATCGCCGCCGCACTCGGGAAGCCGTTGGATCTGATCTTGGTGGCCCCCGGTCGCATGCTGGCGAACGAGAAGCGCGTGCTCCTTACGCGGCAGATCACCGAGGAAGTGCTGCGGTCCCTTGACGCGCGCGGCGTGGCGCCGCAAGGCCCCGCGATGCTGCATGAGTTCTGGGATCGGGTGCAACGGCTGTCGCCCGAACAACAGGCAAGGCTCCTTGAGCTGGCGCAAAGCTTCGACCAACTACGCCAGCAAGAGCGCCCCACTGAGCGCCGTCCGGAAGGTCCGCCGAAAGCGGTGGCCCCTAAGACGTCGCGACGGAAATAACTTTTGGCACGACCCCGAAACGATTTCTTGCGACGGACGGCGGACTATGCCCTACAGTCGGCATCCTCCCTTTTCCCCGATGTCGTTGCCCACACCTGGACCCGATGCGATGACCCGTGTCGTGGCATTCAGGCCCTCGACAACCCTGCGGCCCATCCAAGGCGGAACGAAGACTCGCTCGCTCTCGCCTGCGCTGCTCGAGTTTGTGGCGGAGCTCGAATGGCTGGAACGCGAGCACCCCAAGCAGTTCGAGGTGGTGCGGCGGATTGGGCACCAACTCGCGAGCGATCTGCACACGACGCTCCCCGCCCCGGTCCGGTCCGAGTAACGCGCGCAGCCTGGGAGAGAACCCATCGTGAGTGTGCGTCAACCGCGCGAGCGGATCGCCGCCGATCATCCGCTGCTGACCGACTTGAACGAAGAAGACTTGACGATCGCGCAGGAGTTTCACCATGCGGAGACACCGGTGCGGCACGTGATCGCATCCTGTCTCCGCGAACCGGAGGTCGCACGAAGCGTGGCACTCGTGCGGCGTCTCCATCGTTTGCCGGCGTTGTGGCTGCCGATCTTCGAGGATCTGCTCGCGGCCGCCGAACGCGGCGATACGCCGCGCGACGCGCCCGCCGCCGATCCGCCGAGGCGGGAGTGACGCCGGTGCCACGGGGGAGCCGATGCCTGATGTGCGGCCATTCATTCGCGCGGCCACCGCGCCGAAACCGTCCCGCGAGGCGCACCAGATCCTCATGGATCTCGTCACGGATCTGACGACGATCGCGCTGCTGGATCCGCCGACCTTGTCGGCCCTGGCCCACTTTGCCCACCCCGTCGCCGTGCGGTTGCGCGCACAGGGGAGGGCCGTCTCCGAGGGAAGCGCCGAGTGACGCTACTGATCGCGCGAGGCGTTGCATGATCTTCGATCCGCGCGACCCGCCGCCGCCGCCCGATCTCGACGCGATCGATCGGCGCCTGGAGCTCGGTGACGGCGGCCCCGCGTCGCAGATGTCGCTCCGCGACTATTTCGCGGCGCACTGCGGGCTCGTGATCCAGTTCCACGCCTTCCGCGGGCCGGACGGGAAGATCGAACCACTCGATCCCGGCGCCTTGAGCCTCGAAGCGACGAGACAGTTCGCGGCGTGGAAAGCGCGCCTCGCCTACCAGATTGCCGACGCGCTCCTAGCCGCTCGCAAGTTGTGATGGGCATGTGATGAAAGTTGATCCGACCATCAGTCCGTACCTGAACAGCCGCGAAGCGATGGCGTACCTGCGCTTGACCTCCTCGTCCTCGCTCTACTACTTGATCAATGAACGCCGCTTGCCGTATCTGCGCCGCGGCGGGCGGTTGCTCTTCGATACGCGGGAGATCGACGCGTGGCTGCGCGGGCACGATTCGGCCCTCGAGATGACGCGCGCGCACCGGACGCGGCGGCGGGGCTGAGCGATGGCGAGCGATCTGCCGGCCGGCGTCACGCGCGTCGTCCGGTCTGGCCGATGGATCGGGTACCGCGTCTTTCAATGGGTACCGTGGCCGGGCTATCCCAAGGGCCGCGTGCGCAGCAAACGGTTCCCGAAAACCGCGACGTTCACCGAACTCCAGTACTGGCAGGAAGAGCGGCGGGTCGAAGCGCGCCGCCGGCAGGCCGAAACGCGCCCGCCGACGGGCGAAGGCTTTCTTGCCGATGCGGATCGCTACCTCGAGACCGTTGCCGCGATGCCGCAATTTTCCCAGCGGCGCCGTCACATTCAACTGTGGGCGGAGCTATTCGGCGATCGCCAGCGGGCAAGCGTCACGTCGGCCGACATCCGCGCGCAGCGCGATCGCTGGTTGACCGTCGGACCGCGGCGGGTGCTTGAGAAGCGCAACGGGAACCCGGCGCGGTGGATCGAACAGGCAGTACCGCTCTCGCCGCAGGAAGTCAATCTGCGGTTACGGGCGCTGGAAAATCTGTGGACCGTTCTTGATGGCCCGAGCGCCGACAATCCGGTGCGCGACGTGCCCGAGTGTGACACGCCACCGCCGCGCCCGCGCGGCCAATCGTTCGCCCTCGCCCGCGAGATCCTGAGTTACATGCCCGATATCACGCGCCCGACGAAAGGCGGATCGCCAGAGCGCGGATCGCTCAGTCGGATTCGCTTCGAAGCGATGCTTGTCACCGGCTTGCCACCGAAGCAGCTCGCCGCGTTACAGCCTGAGCACATCGATCCCCACGTGCCGGCGTTCACGCCGCCACCGAGACGCAAGGGCCGCACGTCGCGGCGCCGGCCGCGGCCGCGCAAAGCGCCGAAACCGCGGCCGCTGATGGCGTGCGCGCTCCCGGTGCTCGAGCGCTTCTTTGCGCTCGGGGCGAATCGGCCGTTCTCTCGGCAATCACTCAACCGATCCGTGCGCCGTGCGATCGCAGCCGCGAACCAGGTCCGCACCAAACGTCGGCTTCCACTGATCGACCCAACGCTGCGCGTCTACGATCTGACGCGTCACACCTTCGGCACCGAAGCGTACCGCGCGTACCGCGATCTGAAAGTCGTGCAGGAGTTGATGGGCCACAGTGACATCAAGCTGACCGAGATGTACGCCAAAGCCGCCGTGCAGGAACACGTCTTGGCGGCCGTCGGCGAGCTCGACAAGGTCGCGCGGCCGGCCGGACCGCGGCGGTCCCTGAGAGACCCAGTGTCAACGCGGTGGGGTGGTAAGGTGGGTGGTAAGGTTTCGCCCCCCTCAAGGCCGGCTCGCGACCGGTCACGACGGAACAGAGGGTGGCGGAATGTTCAATGAATTGGCGCGCCCGGCCAGAATTGAACTGGCGGCCCCCCGCTTAGGAGGCGAGTCCTAGGCGCGCACTTCACGCGAGCTTTGTGCTGGTGGTAAGGTTCGGTGGTAAGGTTTCGCCCCCTCAGGTTTCTAGTTTCTTCGCCCGCCTGCACGAAAATCAGTTGACTAACAAAACCGGTGCTTGCGACAACCGCGTGACCCGTCGACACTAGCCATCGCGGCGATTCCTGAAAGGTAACCCTCTATGAAACCACGTGACTGGTGGCTCAGTGTTGGCGCGGTCGTCGTTGCGCTTCTCGTCGTCGCTGCCGCGATCGGCGCGCGCAGTTTTCTCCCCAGATACGACTTTCGAGTCGGGCAGACGTATGCGGTGCGCATCGATCGTTGGAGTGGTGAATTTAGCATCCTGCGGAACGGAGCCTGGACGCGGATCGACCGTAAGACTGTCGAGCAGTACCGCGTTGAAGATCTGGACGGCGACGAACTCGCCAAGTTCCTCCGCGAACACCCAGCGAAGCCGTAGGTCTGTCCTGGCTACGGGCCACCGAAATTGAACCCGATCAGGGTACACTCCGCCGACGTGCGCAAATTTACTGACATGCGAGGACATGTCCGTACGCGCACGAAGGAGGCGGGTATGCCAAGCTTGCAACGACGACGGACTGGGCAGAGCACGACGGGCAAGGCGCAGGGGAAGACCGGGTACTGGACGCCTGGCGCCAGCACGACCGGGATGACGGGGGTCGAGAACCCGGCCAGCCGCGGCCGCGTGCGTCAGCGTGCCGGCAACGCCGGCACCATCCAGCATCTGAGCTCGCCCCGCGGCGCCGAGGGCGATCCCAAGGAACTGCGGAAGATGACCGGGTTCCTGCAGAACTACGTCGGCTTCCTGAGTGACCTCGGGCTGATCAACGGGGATCCCGACGTCGCGTACAACATCGGGGTGCGCCTGGCGAGCACCGGCACGATCTAGCGCGAGGTTCGGATCGCGGCGACGAGCTGCCGGTTCACCTGCGCGACATCGGCATCGGTCAGCGCGTGCAGCAACTGCACACTGCGCGCGCGTACCGTTCGCTCAGTCCAGTCCGGCCGGACACGGTGCAGGCCTTCGTGCAGGTACACCAGGACACGCAGCAGCGGCACGTTGAGCGTGATGCTGCCGTCGGTCAGGTCGTGATCGCCAAACACGAACAGCTCGTCGTGTCGGATCTGGCGCTCGCGAATGGGCGCCGCGTCGATCGCGCCGATGACGTCCTCGAGGAGCGGCTCGCGCGGCCGCGGCTCACGAGCGAGGTGTTGACGGGCGAGCGTCCGCATGGCCGGCCTTGGTGACGTAGTCGCGGAGATGGCGCGGCACGCGCAGCGGGAGCGTGCCGCTGGTCGATCGCAAGGTCTTCCCGAATTCCTTCGCGAGCAGCTGCACGACCGTCACGTGACCGGCCGCGCGCTTCTGCTCGAACGTGGTGGGCACGACGCGCGGCGTCTGATCGATCGCGCGGTAGGCGCCGACCTCCGGATCCCAGACCAGGTGTGGATCACGTACGCGCGCGCGCCGCATGACCGCTACCCGCGCTGGAAGCGGCCGCGCGGCTTCACATCTTTCGGCGCCGCCGGCGCCTCGTCGTCCGCGTCGTCGTCTTTCAGGAGCTCGCCGAGATGCTTCTGAATGTGCGCCGCGGCCGCCTGGTGATCGTTGAACGGGTACTCGTCTGGCGGCGTGTACTCGTGCGACATGCCGCTCTTCGTTGGCTTCGTCGGTTCGGTTTCGTGCCGCACGATGACGCCGTGCTTGGCGCGTTTAATTTCGATGCTCTTCAGGCGTCGCTTCTTCGCGTCGCTCATCGGTGGTCACTCCGTGATTGATAAACGGGGAATTTTGCTCGGGCACGCCAGGGCGATGCTGCGGACTGCGCCACAGCGTGTCTGCGAAGATCCGCACGTGGCCGCCGGCGGTGCGCACGTACTGCACCTTCCCGTGCTCGAGCCAGTTGTAGATGGTCCGGCGAGACACACCGACGAGTTGGCAGGCCTGCTTGATATTCACTGTCGGGCGATGCACGGTCATGTCAGTGCCGATCGGTCTTCGAGGGCGGGGTGATGTTGTAGGCGGCGATCGCGCCGGCCGCGGCGACGATCCCCATCGCCCATTTCGCGGCATGATCCGGCAGCACGCCGATCGCGATAATCGCACCGGCCGCCGTCGCGACCAGGCCCGCCCACCAATGCAACTCGTCTCGGAACATCGCTCATCGCCCCCAGTTCCGCATCTGCTGCTGCGCCGTCTCGAGCGAGATCTCGCCGGCGCACACCGCGCGATGCAGGCGGTTTTCGTCGACGTCTTTCTGACTCGCCTCACGCCACGACTGCGGCCACAGATTGGCCACGTCATCTGCGCCACCGAGTTCTCGAGGAATGAGGTGGTCAAACTCGCAACATGGACCTTTGCCGCGCGGCTTGATGTCGGTGCGCTTGAGTCCGTAGCGGCGCGCAATCTCGCGCTTTTTCGCTTCCGTCACGTGCCGGCGGTCGCGGCCCCACGCGGTGGTACAGATCGCGGCGTGCGTCAGCGGGCGCACGACCCCCGGTGTGAGCGCCGGATTGGGTGCCGTTGGGCCGACGGCGAGCATCACGAGCAGCGCGAGTGTCATTTCATCCTCAAGCGCGTCCAGCGTCCTGGCTTCGTCACACCGTTACCGCCCGCGTCACGTCCTGCAAGAGTTCCGAATCGAGGAATTGAAACGGCGCGATGAGATTCGACCGCTCGCTGTTGAACACCGGCACCCCGCCCGCGCGCAAGACTTCCGTCGCAAACGGCGAGCACACGATGCCCCTCGCGTCGATGGTCACGCCGATGAAGTTCAACAGGTCCGCCCACCCATAGGGCAGCCCGATCGTCGAATCCACATACCGCTTCGCCGCGGCAAGATCGAACGGCACGCGCGGCCGGAGCACATACGCGAGGTCGGTGAACCGATTCGGGTAGTAGCCCGGTCCCTTCCCGTCGCGGCTCGCCGCAGACATCCCGTCGCCCATGTCGATCTCGACGTGCGCGATCGGGTGCCACGTCTTGACCCGGATCAGCCAGCCGTAGAGGCCCTTCGGTTTATAGAGCAACACATCGCCGGGCAGCAGGTTCACTGCTTCGCGTCCTGCACCGCGCTTGACGATCATTTGCCGACCTGATGCCCAGCGAGGTACGCCCCGATGCCGGCGGCGATCGTGGACCAGTGGTCGGCGAGGAACCGGCCAATGGTCTTGACCGCGTTGGTTTGCTCGGCGTGCTCGGCCTGCATCGTCGCTTTCAAATCGGCGATGGCCGCAAGCACGGCCGTGTTATCGGCCGCGACAACCGGCGGCGTGACCGGCGGCGGCGTGGGCGGCGGCGGTGGAATCACGACGGGCGGCGGCGTACTCTCAGGCTGAAATCTGGCCGGCTGATCGCCGAGCGTCGGATTCACCGCGTCCTGGCCCGTGGCGAGTTTCGTTTCCCAGTACGCGTTCCAACCTGCCCGACAGATGCTGTCGCCGAACTCCCCGTAGTGATCGCTCACCGCGATCCAGTAGTTGCCGTCGTCGACGCCGCTCCCGACAGCCATCGTCGGGTTGCGCCCGTAGATTCCGCGGAAGCTCGCCGTGTAGGCCGCGAGCATCGAGGCATGATCAAGGGCCGTCAGCGCCGGATGTTTGACCGGGCAATTCTCGGCGGCCGCCGGCGCGGCGATCAGCAGTATCGAGAGGACCGTCAATAAATATTGACTCATGCGCTTTTCAACTCTGATTCCGCCGGCAGCTCTGCGTGCGGCAGATCACCCATGCGCCAGCGACCGCCCCAGACCAGTCCGCGCGCTTCGAGTTTGTCGCCGTACGTTTCCCACGGCCAGGCGTGATCGAACGGATCGCGCGCGTTCAGAAACGCGCAGTCCACGGCGTAGCCGAACCCGTCGGCGTGCGGTTGATGATTGCTGCGGTGCGTGACGCCGTCTTTGTAGGTGACGATGCGACCCGGCGCGCTGCGCCCTTCCGCGTAGAGTTGCTGCTGGCGCTCCGTCGTGCGGACGCCCTCCACGACGAACATCGCAGCACCGGCGGCCGCCATTTCCGCGAGGATTTCGCGGATCGCGGTCACCAGGCGCGGATGCACGCCCATCAGGCGGGCTTCATCACGAGCCGTCGGGCCAGGCACGAACGTCGTGTCGGCCCGGCCTCAGCCGGAGAAATCCGGGGTTTTCTATTGCGCCGCGGCCGCCGGTACTTCAGATGAAGTACGCCTGGAGTACGGCAGTGCGGCGGCGGCCTTCACGCGGCGCTTCAGTTCCGGAATTGAGTCCGGCGCGAGATCGCGCGCCCGCTGCACTTTGCCGTCGAGCAATGACCGCAGTGTCGCGCGTTCGTCTGGCGTCGCGGCGTCGTAGACCTTCAGCGCCTGGTCAAGCGTCAATTTCTTGAAGCCGGCCTGCAGCGCCGTCAGCCGTGCGGCCTTCGCGGCTTGCTCGGCCGCGCGCGGCGAGAGCTTCCCGCCCTTCGCGAGCGCGCGCGCCTCGGCCGTCTTCCCCTCGCGCACGTCGCGTCGAATGTCCGCGCGGAGTTGTCGACGCTCTTCCTGCTCGAGCGTCCGCGTGTCGCTCGATTTCGTGAAGTCGTACACAAGCTGCTCGGCCTTTGAGCGGCCGACGGCCGCCGGCGCGTTGCCGATCCCGAAGAGGTTTTCCACCTTGCGTGTCGACGATTGATCGCGCCGCGCCTGGTCGATGCCGATCGGCGTCCCGAACTTCTCGAGCGCGTAGGTGCCGAGCTCCTTCGCCTGGTCGCCGACGGAGGCATCCGGATTGCGAATCTCGACGCCGCGCCGATCGCGGTTCTCGGCGATCTCGATCAGGCCCGACGTCAAGTCGCTCACCTTGTTCGCAGCCGTGTGGGCTGGATCGTGCGTGAACTCGTAGACGTCGGCCGCGTACGTCGGCAGCTTCGCGCGGAGTTCTTGGCCGTCGGGGCCCTTCTCGCCAGTTTTCGGGAAGACGTAATCACGCGCGTCCTGCGGCAGCGTGCCGGTGTGCAGGTACTGATAGAGCGCGCCGGCGAACGCCGTCCCGACCGAGGCGAGCGCCGTTGCGTACGCCATGCGGTGCGTGACCTCCGGCGTCTTCCCAGTCCCGAGATCCTTCGCGTACTTCGCGGTGTCGACCGCGGCGCCGCCGAGCTCGCGCGCCGTGCCGACCTGCCAGCCGAGAGCGCGCAGCGTGATCTGCCCGACGTCCTTGACCCACTTCGGCCAGAACAGGTTGTCGTACACGAGCTCGCCGAACCGGTTGTCGACGCTGTCCCAGGCGCGCCCGTAGGCGGCCTGGATGTCCGCCGGTGTCGCGTCGTTCGGCAGCCGGCGCGTCTCGAGCTGCGCGAGATCGAGAAACGCGCCGAGCTTCAGCCGCGGCACGAGATGATCCATGATCGGCGCGGCGGTCTTCTCGAGCGCGGCGAACGGCGCGCGGATCGCGGCGCCCGGATAGTTGCCACTCCGCAGCGCCTCCGTGAACGCCTTCGCCGCGTTCGAGCGGTAGAACTCGTCGCGCTTGATACGCCCGCCGCCCTGGATGATCTGGTCCACGACCGAGCGGGTCACGTCACCGCTCGGATCCTTCGTGAAGTACTCCGTCAGCGCCTTGCTCCCGCGGAGATAGTCGATGAACGGGGCAACGAGGATCTCGCCGCCCTTTTTCATCGCGAGGCCTGGCGCGCCTTGGCCGCCCAGGCGCCGCGGCGTTGCGTACTCGAGGGAGAGGGCTGCCTTCGACAACACACTGTTCATCGATTCAACCATCGCGTGAAACGCGGAGAGACCGAGCTTCACGGAGGTGATGTTGTTGCCGGCCGCGCGATAGACATCGAAGAGCGCGTTGCCGGCGAGGCCTGGCGAGAGGTGCTGATTCAGCACGTGCGCACCTTGCTCGGGCGCCCACCAGTGCCCGTTGACGATCATCCCGCCGACGCGCGTGCTGTCGGCGCGCGCCGTGAGCCTCAGCGACGGCTTGATCTCGCGGAGCTGCTGCAGCGCGGGCGTCGTGTCGACCAGTTCGTCGAACACGTTGAAGACGTTCGGGGCTGCCGCCTTGAATTTCTCGGGCGCGTGCACGTACGCCTCGACCATGTTCGCGATTTTTTCTGGCTTCTTGCGCACGTAGCGCAGGAACGACTCCGGAACGTTGGGTTTGCCTTCCCACGTGAGGTCCGTGACCGCGCGGAGTTCGCGATTGAGCGACCAGTTCTCGTACCCCTGCGCCTTATACTGGCGCTCGAGACTCTGCAGACGGTTCCAGAGGCCGAACTTCTCGTCGATTTGATGCCCGATTTCATGGGCCAACACCGACTCCGGCCCGCCCGTCCGCGTTTGAATCCGACTCTCGCCCTGGTGCGACAGGCCCCAGGCGCCACGCGGGCCGCCTTTGAGGCGCGTCGATCGCGTGTGCGTGATCCCGAGATCCGTCGCGAGCTGCTGCAGGCCTTCGAAGACGGCTTCATCGAGGGCTTCATGCACGGGTACATTCGGGTTGCCGTAGACGGTGCCGATCGGATCGTTGATCCGCGTCCAGCCGCGCGGGGCCTCGACGCCCACGGGTACGTACTTCGCGACGCCGGCGGCCTTCATATCCTCGAGCGCGTCGTGCCCCGTGATCCACTTGTCCATTTCCCGGATCTTGAGGAGCGTGAGCGTGACCGGGTTGTTCGAGACAGGTTCGAGGCCGAGCGCACGGCCTTCCGCAATCGTGCCGATTGATCGCTGCTTGAGGAAGTTCTTCGGGCCCTGCAGGGGCCGCTTGCCAAAGAGACTCCGCAGCCAATTCCCCGCCTCACTCGGTTGCTTCCAGATGTGCGGGAAGTAATCGGCGATCACCTGCTGCAGGCGGCCGCGCGCCTGGACTTCGCGACGGCGCTCGTCGAGCATCCGGCGCAGCATCCGCTGCACCGGCTGAAGCTCGGGGACCTCGGTGTCCGCGCCGTGTTCGATGTCGTCGATGAACTTGAAATTGGCCTCGGCCGGCAGACGATCGAACATGCGGCCGAACGTGGCGAGCGCGTGTTCCGCACGCGCGGTGCGATGCGCGAGCTCCGCGGTGCGCGCACGCAGAATCCCGCCAACGGTTTGCGCTTCCTCGCCCCGGCTCGTCGACGCGAACGTGCGCGCGACGTCGTCGGCCGCGCGCGCGATCGTCTCGCCGGCTTTCTTCATGGCCGGGCCGAGATCCTGTTCCGCGAATTCCTTCGCGCCCGGGACGATCGTCGACTGCAGGTCGGTACCGCCGCCCTTGCGCGACGGGAGCGCGTAGCGGCCGCCCGATCGCCGCTGCTCGTCGAACCAGTCCTCGAGATGCCGCAGCGCGTCGTCAGTCACCGGCGTGTCGCCGGCTTCGGGCGGCAGCCACGGCCGCGAAATGTCGCCGTCGCCACGCAGACGCGCCGTGGCGATCTCTTCGATCGCGCGTGTGTTCTTCGTCGGCCGCCCGCCACCCTCGAGGACTCGCTGCGTCGCGCGATGCACCTCGCGGCGCGTCCCTCGGCCGCCGGCCTTGAGGATGTCCTGATAGACGGGCGCGCCACCGCTGCCCGGCACGAGCTGCATATGGCCGCCGGCGGCGTTGCCGCGGACCCCGGTCTCGTGGCTCAGGTCGTTCCAGGTGTGTTCGATGAACGGGAACGTCTCGAGCTCCGCCGCGATGCGGCGCACCTCACGCTGAATCTGCTCACGCGTGAAGGTCGGGGTTACCGGAGCGTCGGCCGCCGGAGCGCGTCCAGGAGCCGCGGCTTCCTCGGGCGCAGGGCCAGGTTCGGCGTCGGGTGTCGGCGGGAGTTCGACAGCGCGATCGCCACGATCTGCTTCCGCGAGCGTGGGCGACTCCCGTGGTGCGTCAGCTCCGAGATGTTCTGGGAGATCACCGATCGGCTGCTCCCCGGTACCAATGGCATGCTTATCTCCCTCGTTCAGAAAGGCGGCGAGCTCGTCGCGGCCGCTGGTAAACAGATCCCCTTCAACGGCCGGGCGTTCGGCGACTTCGCGCTCGAGCGAGAACGGCGCCTCCGCGATCGCGGGCGGTTTCTCGAGCCGACGCGAGGTTTCGTCCAGGATGGTTTGCGCCTCTTCGGGGCTGGCTTCCGCCGAAGTGGCACTTTCCTGATGCAGTTTCTCGCCGGGCTGCTGCTCGAGGAACGTCGCGAGCTCGTCACGCGCGCCTTCGACCCGCTGGGCCTCGGCGAACGCGTCACGCCCAGCCTGACTGCCGACGGGTTCCCCGGTCGCCATCTTGTCGCGCATGCGGTCGAGCGCCTCGACGTCCGTCGGCGGCGTCGGCGGCCGGCTCGGCGATTCGGTGGCAACTCGTTGCTCGCGGGGATCCTCGAGGAAGGCCGCGAGCTCATCGACCGGTTGGACGCGGCCCGTCGGCAAGGGCTCGTGCCCGAGTGCCGGGTTCATCGCGTCGAACACCTGGTCACCGCCGGTCATCGGCGCTTCGAGGATGTGCGCCGGCGGCGGCTCGGTCTCGATCGGTGTGGATCGTTGAGGCTCGGTCTCGATCGGTCCGCGGCGATTGAGGCGAACGCCGCCTTCCGCGACGGTCGGTGCGACGAGACCGCCGACGTTGCCGGTCAGTCGCGCTGCGGCGGGCGAGAGCCCGAGTGCTTCAGCCGCCCTTCGCGAGGCGAGTTGCGCCCCCGTGCCCACGACGAGCGCGCGGCCGACGGCGAGCGGATTCACGAGCGCGCCGGCCACCATCAGCGGCTCGAGCGTCGTCATGCCGCCTTCGATGATGTCGGAGGCCGCATTCATCCGGCCGCCCTCGCCGGTGACTAGGTGCTTGGCACCCCGGCCCAGTTGCGGCACCCCTTCGGCGGGCGCGTCGAGGATCGGAAACGTGCCAAGCGGCGTCGGCTTGTAGAACTGTCCAGTGCGCGAAGGTTGCAGGCCGGCGGTGGAGCGCGTCGCGCCGGGCGAAGAGGTATTGTTCCGTCGCCACGCGGATTTCAGCCTCTCCCACAGGGAAGGCGCGCTTCCCTCTGGACTCGATCCTTTCGAAAGGAAGTGTTCGAGCTCGTCTACGTTGCCCGGGCCGCGCTCATCGTCTTGAGGCGGTTCGATCGCATTGAGGCGACGCTCCGCCTCGTCATGTTGCGATTTCGAGAGGAACGCGGCGAGCTCGTCGACGTCGTTACTGGCCGATCGTCCAGCCGTGGTCGGCGGCATACTTTTCGGCCTGCTGACGAGTGCGGTTCGTGGCTTTCGCGAACGCGTCGAGGTTCGCGGACGATACCTGCCTTGCAGGCGTGTTCGGTGCCGCGGCCTGCGGGCGCGTGGTGCCGGCTGGCCCATGAGACGGCACGGGCCTCATCGGCGGGAGTACGCCCGCGCGTGGCTGGGTCGCCGGCTGACGTGCTGGTGGAGGAACCGTCATGACCGGCGGCTCAACATCCGGTTCCGCATTCGGATCGTCGTCCTGGTCGTCGAGCGCGGCCGCATCATCTTGTTGGTCGTCGGTGTTCGGATCGTCGTCGCCGCCATCATCGAACGTTGATCCGAAGCCCTGCGACTGCTGCCATTGGCCGAAGTTTGGCGGCGCGGCCGGCGGCTCGTCCGAGAGCTGTGACTGCGGCCGTGGCTTGAACAGCGTGCCGTAGAGCGACATCTTCCCGCGTTCGGCGCCAGCCTTCGTCGCGCGATCACGAGAGCGGGCGGCGATCCCGGCCACGCGTTCGCGCGAGCTCGCGCCGATGTTCGCAGCGTCGCGCGTGGCGCCGGCTGTGATGCGGCGTCCGGCGACGCCTTGATCGGCGGCGTGCTCCGTTGCGCTCGATCGCCGATCGGCGGCTGCGTAGCCCATATCAGCGCTGTACTGGTGCCCTTTAAGACCCTGATCGGCGGCGTACTTCGTCGCGGCTGAACGGCGATCGGCCGCGTCATAGCCGGCATCGGCCGCGTAGCGGCGTGCCTCGGCCGACGTGTTCGCAACGCGCTCGCGCGAGCCGGCCGCCAGGTGCGCCGTCATCAGGCGGATCTCGTTCTGCATCTGGGCGATCTGCATCGCCTGCTCGAGACGGCGCTCCTGGAACTTGCGCGCCTGGTTCTGTTGCCAGGCGCCGTAGCCTGCGGTGAGTCCTTCGCCGAGGGCGAACCCTAGCTCTTGTCCCATGTCAGATGTTGTTTTCGGCGTAGGACTGCGCCCACGCATCCTGATTCAGGCCGCGCTGGAGATTTGCGCCGAACTCCTGCCGCTGCTCGGCGAGTTGCTGCGTGCGCATCATCAGTTCTTCGAGGTATTGACTGTTCTGCGTCGAGAGCTTCGCGTAATCGAGCTTCAGGCCGGCGTTCTGCTGGATCCAGTCGGCCATGACTTTCTGCGCCGACTGGCGGCTCGCCGCGGCCGCTTGCGCGACCGACTCACGCAGCGCCAGCCGGTTACCCGTGACACTCGCGCGCTGCAGGCCCGCGTTGACCGTGTCCATCGTTTGCTGCGATCGCAGCTGCTGATACGACTGGCCGACGCCGGCGGCCGCGCGCTTGTCGGCCGCGCGCGTCTGCGCCGCCTGGATGTCGACGTTCTGGGCGCCGCTCGCGATCGCCTGGTCGCGCGAACGCTGTGAGGCCGCGCGCTCCGAAGCGAGCCAGGGGGAGTCGCCGATCCCCATCGACGCGCCCATGCCTTTGAGGTTCTGGTCCTGGAACTGCTGCTGCTCGGCGAGGGTATCTTTCATCTGCGCCTTCATCGTGTCGACGGCGTGATCGTCGAGCGACGTCGGGTGACTTTGGATGTCCTGGACGAGCGAGTCGAGACCTTGTGCGGCGCCGCCGCTGCGCATCTGCGCGAGCAGGGAGTCGGGCGTGAAGTTCGGGATGTCGTCGAAGCCGATCGTGCCGGGCGTGTAGACCGACGGGCCATCCGGTCCCCACGGCGCTGACGGCGCACTGAACGACGGCACCTGGTGGTTCCCGCCGGCCGTGCGAATCGCCGCGAACGAGGGTCCCCAGTCGCCACCGATCGATCCGCCGCCACCTCCGCCACCAGCACCCGCATCCGGCCCGTTGCCGGCGAGATCCGCCCCCAGGCGATCGGTGACGTAGTTCCAGTCGCCATGCGCGTTGTTGAGGGCCTCGTTCTGCCAGTACTGCCAGTCGGTGAAACCCGAGCCGCGATCGCCCGGCGTGACGCCGTATTTCTGATAGAGCGAGCTCAGATGCGGATCGATGCCGTTGGGCATCGACGGGTTGCCGACGGGTACATCGGGCATCGGACTCGTCGGCGTTGCCGGCGTGCCGAGATCGTACGGACGGCCGTCAACCATCAACTGGTTGCCCTGCCACTTCACATCGTGGCCGGCGGACTGCAGCGAGCTGTAGACGTCCCGCGCGTGCTTGTCCTGCGCCAGCGCGGGATCCTGCGCCCCAGGCGAACCTTGCGAGCCGACACGCTCATCGAAGCTGTTGCTGCCGCCCAGGTATGACATCCCGGATGGGCCGTACCCGTTCGTCGTGCGTCCCACCGTCGGCGCGGTGATGCGCGGCATCGAGTGGGAGGTATCGACCTGCGTCGGCAGCGACGGCGGCCGCGTCTGCGACGTGAAGCCGCTGGCGGCATCACTGCCGTAGCTGGTGCCCCAGCCCGAGTCGCCGCGGCGGGTCCCGCTCGCGCCGAAGGAATCGCCCGACAGGTCGTCGTAACTACGCGGCATGATTAGATGGGATTTCTGCGTGGCGCCGCCGGACCGCTCCCGGGCGCGCCGCCTGTGGCACCACTGCCGGGACCGACTGGAGCGTACGCGTTGCTGTAACTCGGCGCGAAGCCCGTGCGCCGTGCGCGCACCTCTGGCGAATTTTTGATGTTCTCGAGCGAGAGTTGCAGGCGCGGATCGTTCACCGTGAACTGGCCGTTGCCGGTCTGCGACAGGATTTCCATGTCGCTCGGATCGCGTCCGAGATACTCGCGATACGCCTGGCGAATGACGTTCGCCGCGCTAGACGTCTGCGACGTGCCGGCCGACGGCGCACCGGTGGCGAACGCGTTCGGGGAGGTCGGATCCTTCGACCCGTTCGCGACGCCGATCAGATCGAGCGCCGACGTCTTCCCGTAGTTATTCGGGTTGGTCATCGTCGGCGCGCCATTGCCCGCCATGATGCTTTTCTTGAGGGCCGCCGCGCTCGAGACGAGCTCGGGGCTCTTGCTGTAGCTGTAGCCGCCCGATTGGCCGAACGGCGCGCCAGGACCGCCAGCGGCGTTGACACGCACGGGCGTCAGGGACGAGCGCTCAAGCCGATCGAGTTTCGCGAGGTCACCGCCCTGCGCCATCTGCTGGCGGAACGGGTCCAGCGTGCTCTCGACCTGCGCGGTCCGCTGCTGGGAGAGGTCGCGACTGTTGGCGTCGGCCTGTGCGGCCAGGTCGCGCTGCAGTTGGCGGTTCTTCTCCAGCTGCTTGTTCTGGTTGATCATCCCGAACAGGCTTGACAGGAAGTTGCCGCCGCCAGAAACCAACGGGCCGACAAAGCCGGTGGGGTCGAATCCCCCGCCGCCGCCCGGCGCGCTGGACCCTCCGCCGCCTCCACTGGGAAGCCCCCACGAATAGAAATCGTTGGGCACGCCGTTCCCGTAGGACGGCAGCGCATCGCCGTACGGGTCATAGCCGCCAGGCATGCCGAACGGAGACGAAGACAGGGTTGCTGGCACCGTTACACCTTCAGCGCGCGATCGAGTTTGTCCTCGATGCGCGTCAAGCGATTGAAGACTTCCTCACGATCGCGGCTGGCGACCTTCTCGTTCGTGTTGACGCGGCCTTCCAGGCGCACGAGCCACACGACGCCCCCAATCATCTGCGTGGCCATCCCGACCACCGCCGCCGCGCTCAAGAACAAGGCGTCCATCAGATGGTTGAAATCGTCTTCCCGACGATGGCCGCATTCAGCGTCGCGTCGGTCATCGCGGCCGCCAACGACACCAACTGCCCGTCGACCTTTGACTTGAGGTCGGCCTGCGAGTTCGCGTTGAAGATGTACGTCCCGACCAGCTTGTTCGTCGTGTCCTCGCGGATCTCGACCACGACGTCAAACGTGCCGTCCGCTTTCTTCACGACTCCACGCCCGGTGGCAGTCAACATGTCAGGGCTTGGCCTTCTCTGCCGGTTTCGGCGGATCGGGTCGCTTGGAAAACGCGCGCGTTTTCGGATCGAAGTCGTATCCGGGATGGCGCTGCTCGACGAAGGTCTTCAGGACCTGCTCGTCAGCGGAAAGTTGCTGGCTCATCGCCTTGGCGCGCCACTGCCCGAGCGTCCCCTGACAGGCGTTGGCCTGGGAGATCGCCGTCTCGAGCTGCGTCTCGAGCTGGAGGATCTGCCAGCGCAGGTCCTCTTCGGTCGAGAGCGCCGGGGCTGCTGGCGCGGGGGCCTGCGCGCGCACCGCGATCGGCATCGAGCACGTCGCCAGGAGCAGGAACACGAATGTTCGCATGTCGTTACCGCCCTTCAATGATTTCGAACCCGACGGTGCAATTGAAGTTGGCGTCGAGGGTATTGCGCGTGGCGGTCACGGTTGTCGCGCCACTCAAGGTGATCGCTGCCGTGCCGCGGTCGTTGCTGAAGCCGCCACTGTTGCACTCGGACGACTGGCCCAGCCACAGCGGCCACGCCTTGGCGGTGTTCACACTGGTAATCGTCGCGTTGCCGCTCGTTTGATTCGCGGCAATCGTCGCCGTCCCGATCTGGATGCTCTTGGTCAGTCCGCTCAGAAACTGCAGCGCACAGAACCGCACCACGCTTGTGTAGGTTTCGGAAGTGTTGGTGCTGCGGGTGGCCGTCACCGTGGTGGCATTGGTGAGGGTCAGCCACGCATCGGTCACCGCGCTGCCGCTCGAATCGTTGCCCGTGTAGCCGTTATTGCTGAGGGCCGTCCGCGTGGTGTCGACGCTGGTGATCGTCGCAGTCCCACTCGTAGCGCCGCTGTTGATCGTGATCGTCCCGCACTGCACGCTCTGGAGGAACGAGGGCGTGTACGTCGCGTCGACGGGCCGCTCGATCACGTGCACGGCGATCGCCGCGACGATGAGCGCGAGGGCGGGAATCAACCGTTTCATCGGATCTCCCAGTTCGTGCCATTCGAGCGGAACGTGATGTTCTGGTTCTGCGCCCCGATGAGGAAGGTGGACGAGCCGTCGATGTTGCCGGCCGCCGTCCCGACCGTGCACGTATTCGTCGAGCTGTCGGTCTTCTTCACGTTGAACGTCTTGCCGGTGTTGCCGACCGGCGTCGGGAGCGTCAACGTCCAGCCGCCACCCGAGGCGTCGCAGTCGATGTCGTCGTCGGTGGTGGCGCTGGCGCTGTACGTGGTCGTCTTGCTCACGTACGCCGGGTAGTAGTCGTTCGCCATCAGGATCCGGCCCGAGAGCGCCGTCGCCGCCGGAATGCTCGTGAGCGAGGCGCCGGATCCGCTGAACGTGCCGGCCGTCAGCGTGCCGCTGAAGCTGCCCGTCGTGTAGCGATGCGTGCCATCGCCCAGGGCGTACGTCGCATCGGCCGACGGCGTGATCGCCTGCGATGTCAGCGTGCCGGTCATCGTGCCGCCGGTGCGATTGAGCGCCTGGTTCCCGAGCTGCGTAAAGTTCGCATTCACCTGGTCGGGATCCGCCGTGGTGAGCGCTGTAAAGGTGTTCGGGATCGTGATCTGCGCCGCCGCCGGCACTGCGAGCGCCAGGACGAGCACGAGTCCACCCCACACCGCTTTCCTACGCATCGAGGGGATCCTCCCGGAGAGTGAAGAAGCGCACGATGGCGTGCGTATTCGCCGCGTTGGCCTGCAGCCACGCCGTCGTGGGCGACCAGAGATTCGCCGACGCGTGAACCTCACCGTCGGCGAAGATGATTTCGTAGCCGTCGGGAATCACCCCGAGGCCATGCTCGATGTCGCGTGGTGTGTTCGCGGCGACAAAGGTCAGCCGCAACGGCCGGCCGACAAACGCGCGCCCGCTCTCGAGGTGCCGCGTCGCGGCGTCAATCGCGGCCCGATCTTCAAACGTCAGACGCGCGTTAGGCACTGGCCACCGAGCTCGAGAGCAACGGATCGGCCCCGAGCGAAAACGCCGTGATGACGATGGGTTGATTCGGCAGGAAATTCCAGAACCGGAACTGCGCGTTCAGGTAGCTCCGATTCAGTCGATGCTTCTTCATCGTTTCCGGCGTGCTGTTGCCCCACGTGTCGACGCCCCACTGCCCGACGCCCCACACGAGGCCGCCGACCGGGAACGAGAACGTGAAGAGTTGATCGCGCGCGAGGCGCTGATCCAGAAACAGCCCGACATTGAGCAGATGCGACGCCGAGGTGACGCGCCCTTGCACCACACACCAGCGGGCAATCTTCTTCATCTCGGGGAGGCCGTTGTCGCTCGCCGGCGTCCGCCAGTACCACTCGATCGCACCGACGTAGACCGTCCACGTCCCCATCGTCACGTCGCCGGTGAACGAGGGCCCGTTCGTCGTGTCGAGCGTGAGCACGGTGCCCGTATTCGACTGCACGCGCAGCCACTGCCAGGCCCCTGCGGGCGAGAGGACCGCGACCGGCATGCCGGCCAGGCCCGATCCCGTCGTGTAGAACGCTGCGGCGCTGGCGGTGAGCGTCGAGGACGTCGCCCCGGTGAGCGTCGCGCTCGTCGTGCCGGACGGCGGCCCATCAATCTCGCCGCTGAACAACTGATAGACGCGGCCCCAGTAATCGCCGAAGTACACGCCCAGCGTGCCGGCTGACGTCGTGAACTCACTGAGCGACGAGTACTCGAACCCCGTGATCGGCGGCAGCCAGCACTCGCGCACGTAGTTCCACGCGATGAGGGTGCGCTTGCGCGACGTCGTCGTCGGCACGGCCCAGACGATCAGGTTGTAGGCCGCGACGTGGACGGCGCGAATCTGGTCCAGCGACACGCGGTTGGCGTTCTTGATCGTGTTCGCGATGCGGTTGTCCGCGATCGGTTCCCAGTCCGACAGGTTCGTGCGGTACGGGCCGACGATCTCGTCGTAGCCGTAGAACCAGCCGCGCACCTCGAGGCCCGCTTCCTGGCTGACGTTCCCGAGGCTCGATTGAATCGGCAGAATCTGAAACGGCAGCTTGTCGCCGACGACACGGTACGACTTGCGCGGCTTCTGCACGAGACACTGCTCGCCGTACTTCCGCACGCAGCGTACGGGCTTGCTGTCACCCTTGCCGCCGGCGGGAAACACGTTCTTCGGATGCTGCGACTCCGCGTCGTACTGCTTACTGACGTAGAGATCGGAACTGTTCGTCTTCACGCCGAGGCGGAAGCCCTTGAACTCTTCCATCAGCGCGAAGGCCGGCGGGACGTCGTTGTCGTACGGGTTCGGCCCGATATTCGTGCGGCCGTTGTCGGAGACCGTCTCGTCGACGTTGGCGGTGCCGATCGCGACTTCGGCCGAGCGGAAGTAGTTGCGCTCATTCGTGTCGACGCGGCGGCAGTAGACGCGCCATTTGTCGACATTCGACGGCGGCGCGCCGGCCGGCTTCGTCCACTTGCGGCTCTGATTCACCAGCGCGACCTGGGCGCTGAGCGCGAGCGACCCGTCGGCATTGAGCGGCGGCGAGCTCTCGTGATCGGTGACAGAGTCGTACCACACGGCAAAGCCTTCGTACGTGCCGGTCAACCCGACGCCGACGCCGACGGCGAGTGTCGGCGCCCCCGTCGGCGCCGCGAACCCGACGCCGAAGCACTGCGTGCCGTTGTAGCGCAGGTTCTGACTGCCATCGCAGATGAGCGCGTTGTTCCGAAACGCCAGAAAGCGCGCGGCGTTGCCGACGGTGAACCCGGTGCCGCCCGTGAGGGCGCTGAAGGCGTTCACACCGTCGAACTTCGAGGCCGCGCCGTTGCACACCGCGAGCAGCTCGCCGGCGGCCGTCTCGCGCAGAAACTCGAACAGCCCGTCGACCGTCTTCGCCGAAGCGATCGCCGTCGGGTTGATGAGCCCCGAGCCGTACCGCTTGCGCAGGACCGCGCGGCCTTTGCCCGTGTCTTCCGCGCGCTCGAGCGAGAGCAGGAGACAGTTCTTCGCGTCGGGCGACGTCGACGCCGGCAGCGTATCGGCTTCCGGCACGTCGAGGTACCCACCCGAGAAGTCGCGCGTGCCGAATTTGAAGCGCGGCTGCAGGTAACTCATGGCCGGTGATACGGCCGCACGCGCGGCTTCGCCTTGGTCCGGTTCTCGTGCGAGAGCAGATCGAGGAAGTCGGGCCGCGGCGCCTGGTCAGCCTGCGCGCGCGTCATCTCGCCGCGGTTGACCTGCCACTCGATGATCAGGGCCTCGAGCACGGCCGGTCCCCAGAACTGCGGCAGGGCGTCGCTGTCGTAGCGCAGCTTGCGCGGCGCGCGAAGGAAGGGAATCGCGAACGTCCACACCGCCGACGGGAGGTGATAGAGATTCAGGAGCGTGTGCTGGCGCGCGGATTCTTCGGGCAGGAGCGTCTCGAGCGTCGTGCCCCCGCCGGCTTTCCGCAGCGTCACGCTGCCGACGCTCGACGTGCCCTCCGTCGCGGGATCGGTGCCGGCCGGGAGCGCCTTCGAGAACTCCTCGATCTGGCTCCACGTCCCCGCCGCAATAGCGACCGCGCCGGTCAGGGTGATCTGACTGCGCGATTCGACGCCGTTCGCGTCGAGGCCTTCGATCGTGACGTTGACGGTCGTGTCCGCGGCGCTCGTCGAGACAAGTTCCAGCGCATCACCCGTCGACGCGGGCTGTGTTGTGACGCCGGCGACGCCGGCGACCGAATACGCTTCCGGCTCCGCCGCGCCTTCCGAGCTCGTGCCGACGAGCGGATCGTCGTGCAGGATCTGCATCGGGTCGCGCCAGCTGATCTCGCGGCCCGTCGTGAGGTTGCGCGCGGCCACGCGCTGCTGCGGGCGTCCGAAGTACGCCGGCAACGCGTACGAGCGTTGATTCGCGACGCTGGCGAACTGGTACGGGGTCGGCGACACGAACGCCGTCCATGGGTGCTTCAGCCACAACCGCAGCACGACGCGACTGACCAGGCGGTTGGCCGTCGTGCGCGCGTTGCTGTCGTTCGACTCGCCCATGAAGTCGAGCAACTCGTCGACGATCTCGCGGCGGGTCTGCTGCATCTAGCGGCGGGCTCCGAGATTGATGGCTGCCGGTACGGCGCCGGCGACGCCAGTGCCGTACCCCAGCCACTTCGCAACGGTCGGATGTCCTTCGCGGGCGAGCTCGCGCATCAGCAGGGGAATCCCCAGCCCGATGGCGGCCTTCGTCGCCAGGACGCGGCCGGTCGGCTGTCCACCCCCGTAGACGCCGTTCGACTCGCCGAACCCGCGCGAAAAGTTGTAGAGCGTCGAGGCCGCGTCAGCGGCTTGCCCGGCGATCGCCGTCGCCATCGGCGCCTTGAGCGACGGACGGGCCTGCGGCCGGGCCGGCGGCGGATCGTCCGGGACCTGCGCGGCGAGCGCTTCGAGATACGACGGCGTGAAGACCGCGGGCATGCACGTCCCTTAGCTGACCTGTGTGATGAGCCCCTCGACGTTGTAGGTCACCGTCGTATAAGTGCCTGCCGCCTGGGTGCGAATCGTGATTGCCGTCGATGCCTTCGCGCGAATGTGCATGTTGATGCCGATGTAAGGCACCGCGCCGTTGGCATTGGCAACCGAGGTGACGATCGCGCTGCCGGCGACAAGCGTGAACGGCATGGTCAGCACGCGCGCGGTGTTGCCCTCATCGGTGTAGGCGCATTCGACTGTGAACGTATGCGTCGTCGCAGTCGTGACGAGGACGTTCGCGCTGACTTCAAAGCTGGCGTCCGCGGAGCCGACCGTGAAGGTTGCGACGGAAGCGTTCGCTGCGGTCTGTGCGGTTGCGCGTCCGGTTGCACGAATCGAGGGCGCGACGAAGACGGTCGCACCGTTTAGCTGCGCCTTGAGCGCGCCACTCGCGCCTGTTATCGCACCTGTGTTCGACTCGACCCACACGTCGCCGTTGCCCAACGAACCGGGCGTAGCCATCGAGGTGCGGGCGCGCGTTGGATAAGCAGAGTTACCGAGCAACGTTTCGTTGTTGCTGGTGCCGCCTGTGCCAATTAGGATGCGCGCTGCCGCACCGGAGTCACTGAACTGGATCGAGTTGCTGTTCTGTAGTCGGATATCACCCGCTGTCGCAACTGTACCGGGGCCCTTGACACCGCTGCTCGTCGTCAGGAACCCGCTTGCGACGACGTCGCCGCCGATGGTGGCTTGGCCGGCGAGGTAGAGCGCCCGCGGTCGGTTCGCGCCGCTCGCGCCGATGTCGTTCGTGTTGTCCGATTGCGCGAGGAAGTGCCCGGTGGCGCCGCTGACTTGCCAGCGGTTGGTTCCTGCCGTTTGAAACGTCAGGCTGCCTGAACTGGTTGTGTCGGTGCCAACGGCAATCGACCGGCTCTGCCCAGTGCCAGCCGCGCCAACGAGTAGATTGAATTGATTCGATGCCCAGCTGAAATTGACCCGCTCGTAATTACTCGCATCCGTGAATGTGTTGTAGATGCGAAGTGTCTGCGCGTTCGTCCCGTTGCGCCACGCGGGCGTGTTGGCGGCGTCGCGAAGGAGGATCGTGTCGATGGCGCCAGAAAACGCACTCGAAGACCAAGCGAGTTGGCTGCCCGAATGAATCACCACATCGCCAGAAATCACGCCGAGCCGCGCGGTGCCTTGCAAACTGAGCGCAACCAGGTTCGTTCCGCGATAGAGGCCTGTGGTTGTCTCACCCGAAAAAGCGTACGGCGGCGCAGACGCCGTACCGTCCGGCGCGAGCAGCGGCGACGTGAATGCCCCGCCCGACGACAGCGGCTGCGATCCGGGCAGCACGCCGGATCCGGTCTGCTGCGCCGACGCCGGCGCGGCGACCAGGACGATCAGCGCGATGAGCGCGCTAGACCACCGACGCACGGAGGAACGGCAGAACCGAAATTGATTGCCCATCGGCGCTCGCAATGAACCAGAGTTTGTTGAGGTTTTTGACTTCGAACGTCAGCGTCTCGCCGTCGCCCATCTTGTAGCCGGTCCCCGTGGTGACCGCGCTCGACACGCCGACATAGATGTTCTGGCCCGGGCAGATCGCCTTGATGACGACGCCGTGCACGTTGCCGGGCGTGCTGCTGCCCTGCTGCGCGCCGCCGGCGTTGTTGATCGTTTGGCGGATCGGCGCGAGCGGTTGAATCGGGCCGCTGTAGGCTCCTGCTGCCATCGCACTACTCCAGACCGAGGCCGGGCGCGGGGTGCCGACGGATCCCCGTCACGCACACCCGCGCGCGCCTCTCCCGCCCATCCGGGCGAGGCTTGGTTACGACGCCAGACCGCGGCGGACGACAGACCAGTCGTTGCCGAGCACGTCGCTCGCCGCACCGGTCGTCGGTGACGCACCGGTCACCTTCGCGGTGACGGCGCCCGTCAGGTCTTCGGCCGGCGTGGTGAGGTTGACGGTCGTCGCGGTGCCATCGACGGTGAACTCGCCGTTGGCGATCTGCGTGCCGGCAGCCGAGCGCTTGACGCGGACGTACGCCGTCCACTTCTTGGCGTTCGAGGTGATGACGCCTGAGCTGAGCACGGCCGTGGCGCCGAAGAACACCTTGATCGTTTTGTTGTTGCCGTTGGCGGCCGTCGATCCGCACGCCTCGAGGACGTACTCGTCGCCGTTCTTGGCGAGCTCGTTCGCCTGGAGCGACGTGCTGAACAGCGTGTCGTCGGTGGTGTCGGCCGCGTTGCCGACGCCCGCGATCGAGAACTGCGAATCACGCAGCTGGTCGTACATCGCCAAGGTGCCGAGCGCCCCGCCGACCGGGCCTTTCAGGTTCGCGTTGGCGTCCATGAAGCCGAGTGAGAAGAGCAGCTTGGCGAAATCGTTCTGCGCCGGCAGCTTGCTGGTGAGCGCCATGCCGACGGCCGCGAATCCGACGAGCAGCCCCAGCGTGCTGAGCACCGGGTGGCTGAATACAAGAGTCTGAAGTCCCAACATGGTGCGATGTCCTCGTTCGTGAAAAGTGAATTACGCGACGGTGTACGTGACGCCGGCGTTGGTACCGAGGAGGAGCCAGGCCGCCCCGTCCCACTCCGCGCGAATGCGGGCGCCGATCTTGTGACCGCCCGTCGACGCCGTCAGGGACGTCGCCGCGGCGTTGCCGTCCGCGATCGCCTTGCCAGCGGCCGCCGTGACGACCATGTTCTGGTCGACCTCGTTGTGGAAGTCGACGAAGTACCCGGCCTTTGGCGTGTTGAGCGTCGGCAGCGTGAACGTGACGGCGCCGGTCGCGCCCTTCGTCGTGAACAGCTGCCCGCTCTTGTCGCGATCCGGGTTGACCGTGTAGTTCGCGGTCTTCGCGACGACCTTTCGAATGCCCCCGTACAACATCTGAAGAACTCCTACGCTGCGCGGTGCAGCGGCTGTGTGCCGACGTTGGAAATACGCGTCCGACTGGTGCGCCCTTCGCGGTCACCCAGCCGGTCTAACAAGTCGAAGTGCTCGAGCGCCATCTCGCGCAGAATCCGCAGCCGGCGTTGCCGGCGCGTGTACTTCATGAAGGCCTTCTCGTAGACGATCTCGTCGAAGACCTTGTCGGCGCCGCCTTCCATCCAGTTGTCGCGGCCGCCTTCCAGGAGCTCGGCGACGATGCCCCACGGCCGTGCCACGACGTTCGGATGCACGCTGGCGACGTGGATGTAGCCGTCTCGCGCCTGAATGTGAATGTCCGAGGCGTCGCGCATCGCCGTGTTCGCCGCCGGTCGACGCCGGCAGCGCCGCTCGAGCACGTACACGTGCGGGTTCTCCGCACTCCGGCGGAGCCGCAGATCCCGATCGAACGCGCCGACGTAGCGCTGCGCGAACTCGAGCGCCTTCGGGAGGCGGAGTCGCGGCGACACCGGCACGTGGTCGAGATAGACGTCCATCACTCGTCGTTGTTGACGTCGTTGATGACGTCCTGCGCGGCGCGCCCGTCGGTCGTCATGACCTCAGCGCGATCGACTTCGTCGCCTTTGGCCGTGACGCCTTTGCGCGCGAAGCCCGTCTTCTTCCCGCCGCGGCTCTGGCCGCGCCCGACCGGCACCTTGCCCGACGCCACCTGGCGCCCGACGTTGACGGCCGTGACTTCCTCGCCCTCTTCGCGCTGGATCGCTTCGACGCGCTGCCCGAAGGCCTCGCACTCCGCGACCGAGAAGGGGGTGCACCAGTCTTCCGGGTCGATGCCGAGGATCCCGAGGTAGCTCTGCTCGGCGCTCGTGACCGCATCGCGCGTTCCAGGGACCGTGCAGTGCTTCTGGAAATGCAGCGCCGCGCCGTACGGCATCTTGATCAGGCCGACGGTGTGCGGGTGCAGCGGGTAGTCGATGCCGTCGAACTTGCGCACGAGCGTTTCGTGACCGCGGTTGATCACCACGACGATCGTCTCGGGCGTCAGCGCCTCTTGCGCCGGCGTGGCCGGCGTGAGGTCGACGACGTTCACGCCGTCAGGCAGCTGCGGGTCGTAGATCTTGCCCATGTCTCTCCTACAAGCGTCGCGACGTCTGGGCGGTCACCTCACGGCAACCGCCCTCACGTCAGCTCACGCGATTAATAGCTGTGCACCAGCACCTGGTTGGTGGTGATGCCGTCCATGCGGAAGTTCCGCGCGGGCGCATGGCAGTGGTAGTTCTCGAGCAGGAAGTAGAACGCCTGCCACTGATCGAAGCCCGGCACCCAGCGAATGGTGTGGCCGTCTTCATCCGCCCACTTGCCCTTCTGGAGCGTGTAGCGGACCCAGCTGCCCTTGTTGACGCCGAAGAGCGATCCGAACGGACCGTCACGGTCGGCGAAGAACGGGATGTCGCCGAAGGTGATCTGCGCTTTCCGGCCGGTCGGCCGCTTCGCGCGCGAGGAGCCAGCGTCCGGCCGCATCAGCTCCGCGCCGGTGTAGCGGCGATCGAGCTCCGTCAGCACGAGGTAGGCGCGCAGAACGCCGAGCTCGCCGAGCAGCATGTCGATCGTCTTGCCGACCTTGATCGCGACGGCGTCGATGGCCTGCTGAATCGCGTCCGCGCTCAGCGCCCCGACGCCCGTGAACACGGGCGACTGGAGAATCGGATACGTCGTGCGGGACAGGTTGTGATACGTCCCGACGTAGGTGCCGTCGTCGATGCCGGCGAGCAGCCCCTCGGGCTCCTTGTTGTAGGAGGTCTGCGTCGCGTTCTGCGCGAGCACGACGTAGCTGCCGTCGGCCGCCGTGATCGCGGTGTCGAGCGTCGCGGTGTTGCCGTTCGACGAGATCGCCGTGATCGTGCCGGTGCCGAGGATGTTGCCGTTGGTGTCCGTGACGGCGACCGTCATCCCCGACGTCGCGTCGCCGAAGATGTAGCGGTTCGGCATCACGGTGCCCGTGACGTTGCCGGGGTTCTTCAGCGTCAGGGTCGTCGTGTTGGTGTGCTGGCCGGAGAGCAGCGAGAGGATGCCCGAGCCGTAGTACCAGCCGATGCGGTTGCGCGTGAACGTCAGGTCTTCGACCAGGCCGTTCATTTCCTGCGGGACGACGTACGCCCAGCTCCCCTTCTTGCTGCGCGACTGCTCCATCACCATCCGCTCGAAGCCGACGGCGCCGTACACGTCACGCATGCCGATCAGGAACTTGTCGTATTTCGCACGGCCCTTCGGCGGGATCGCGCCGCCGGCGCCGATCGATCCGACCGACCAGTTGCGGCCGACCTTCACGGGGACGTACTTCTCTTTGCCGGTCCAGGAGTCGTCCGCGACCTCTTCGGCCATGAACGCCTGAATCGGGTTGTCTTCGGTGAGTTCGTTCTGAATGATCGGGGAATAGTCCTCTCGCAAGAGGGCGTCCCACGAGGTGAGATCGGCGCCGGGCATATGCAACAGCCCGTCGGGGCTCTGCGTCAGCGCCTTGAGGAATCGAAACATGCTGGTGCTCCTACACCGACCCGAAGCGTCGCGAAATGTCGCGGTTGAACTCTTCGAGGCGGGGAATCGCACGGGACCGCGGCGACGCCGGCGAACCATTGGCGTTGCCACTCGGTCGACGTGGTAATTGGTCGTTGCGCGTCGCGATGCGCTGACGCGCGGCATTCGAGGCCCGAGCCTTCTGGCCGTCGGAGACTTTGATCCGTTTGAGGTAGTGGTCGATGATCTGCTGCGGTGTCGCGCGCAGCCGGCCGCTGGCGACCTGCTCCATCGCGCCGTACACCGCGTCGTTGAACATCGGCCGGTACTCTTCCGGGAGCTTGCCGGCGGCGGCCTGCGTGGCCGAGCGCCACTCGGTCTGCATCGCGGTGACTTCCCGCTGCCGCGTCGATTGCTCGATGCGGTCGACGCGCTGCCCCAGTGACTGCTCGATGCGCTCGAGGCGCGAGACGATGTCAGTCGACTGCGTGCGCGTGCTCTTATGGAAGTCCGCGAGGAACCGTCCGACTTCGTCGTTCGTGTCGAACGGGTAGCTGACCGTGTCCTCTTCGGCGCGGCCGCGGCCGCGGTCGGATCGGCTGTCTCGACGGTCTGTGTTCGGTTCGTCCTCGCCGTATAGCAACGAGCGCACCCGAGGGTTGCTCTCGAGATTGCGTTCGAAATCAGCGAGCTTCTGACTCCGCTGGATGAGGGTCCGCAGGTCGACGCCGGCCTCTCGCAACGCTTGGATCGTCGGGAGGTGCTTCTTGTACGCGCGCTCCAGTTTGCGGGCGCGCTGCTTCAGCCCCTTATAGCGATCTTCGATCGTGCGTGTGGCGGGTGCGTCCTCGTCGGACTCCTCGTCGCGCGCGAGCGCGTCGAGCGGGTCAGCGTTCGGGTCGTCCTCCTCCGCTGCGTCGGGGCGCTCGACGTCTTCGGTCGTGTCCGAAGCGTCCTGGTCCGCGGCCGCGTGGGCGTCGGTGTCCGAACCCGGGTCAGCCGCCGCGGTCTCAGACGCCGGTGCGGCAGGGCCACTGGCGGCGGCGCCGGTGAACCCGAGCTCTGACGCCGGCGCATCCCAGTAGCAGATCTCGTCTGCCGCGAGAGTGTGACGCTCGGCGTGCTCGCTCGTCCCTAGGTGACCAAACATAACTGGCTCTCTCCTCGAGAAACGGGGCAGACCAGCCAAAAGCAAACGGGCGACATCGCTCACAGATCTCCGTTCGGAAATCCATCAGCGACGCCGCCCGTATTTCTTCGTCGCAGGTCTGCCCTTGTGCGTTGACTAGCGTCCGGCGTTCGCGGGCAGTGCGATACGCGCGAGGCTCTCGAGTTCCTCGCGCTACGCCGGGTTCAGGTCGTGCGTTACGTGCTCATCGTCTGGGTCACCGGCCGTTTGCGCGGTCGGCCGCGCGGGCGCTTCACCAGGCCCGCTAACGTTTCCAACTTCGCAATCGTGCGCTGCAGCTCGCGGCGCTCTTGTTCGAGGGCGCGAATCGTGATCAGGTGCGCGTCGACGGTGCCGGCCGCGGCGGTCACGTGACGCCGCTCGAGCGCGGCCTGCGCGCGTCGGCAGCTCGCCGAACAAATCCGTCCGTCCTTATCGGCGCCGCACCCGACGAAATGTCCGCCGATTTTTTTGAAGGCCGACAAGGCGTCGACGAGGCGCGCGATGTCGAGCTCGTGCGCATGCACCTGCACGGGTTCCGGTGCGGCGCTGGCGCGTTCGGTCCGACGCAGCAGGGTGCGGATCCGGCCGAGCGAGCTTTCGTCGTGGATCGGGCCGTGATCTTCGGCTTCGCGCAGGAGATCCCGGACGGCCTGGCGCAGGGCAGCGCTCATGCGGGCGGTCCCGGTTGCGGCGGCGGCGCCGGCGGCGCGGGTCGCAGATGCCCGGCGGCCAGATGCGCGTCGAGCGGACTGGATTTCGGCCCGCCGGCGGGAATCAGGTGGCCGGCGTGAATGTGATGGTCGAGCACCGTCCCGTCGGGGCCCGTGTCCTTGCCGGTGTCCTTGACCGGGGCCGGCGCCTCGGCCGCGGCGGAGTGCGGATCGAGGAGGCCGTCCTTCGCCATCAGCGCGATGAACGCCTGGCGCACGATCGGATCGGCGAGATCCTCGCCCTTGAACGAGAAGGCCGCTTTCGGTTCGTCCTGGCCCTTCCCGCCCGCCTTGCCGTCGGCGGCCTGTTGTTTCGCGGCGATCGACTGTTGCAGCTGCGAGATGTGCTGTGCCATCGCCTGCCAGACCTCGGGGCTCCGGAGCTTGATCGCTTCGGCTTCCTCGGTCTTCATGAAGTTCGACTTCCGCACGACGTGGAACTGCTCGTTGATGAAGGGGCCGGGCGGTTCGATCTCTTGCGGCGACTGCGCCTGCTTCCAGCGCTCGAGCTCGCGCGCGATTTGTTTGCGGTCTTCGTCGAGGCTCGGCTTCAGGTGCGTGAGCGCGTAGTCGGACAGCACCTTCTCCTGGATTTCCGGATCGTGCGGGTCGACGACCTGCATCTCAATCGCGTCCTTGAGGCGCAGGTGCTGCAGCAGGTCGGACTTCGGCCAGGCGGAGGTTGGGTTGACGTAGACGTCGACACTCCCGTGCAGGTCGGCGCCACTGAACTGCTTGATCTCCCACTGCCCATTCTCGCCAACGGCACGAATCAGGCGCGTCGTCCAGAGTGACTGCCGCGCGGTCTGCAGGAGCAGATACGCGAGCTCGTTCTCGAACTGAATCAGGTGGGTCAGCGGCGTGAGGAACGTCGCCATCCCGCGCTCCTGCAGGCGCTGCACTTCGCCGAGGGTGTTGACGCCCTCCTGGTGTTGCCCCTCGAGAATCGCGTTGAGGCCCGAGATGGTGTCGAACATCTGGGTGTTCATCTCGAGGGCCTTGTAGAGGCCTTCGGGCGGGTTGACGCCAGGCTCGGTGAACGGCTTCTCGCCGCTCATGCCGTGGCTCCGGTAGCGGTTGATGGCGCCGGGGTTGCGGTCGATCTCGTCCTCGATCGTGACCGTGGAGGGCACCCACGTGGTCGGCGACCCGAGGTTGATCAGAATCAGAATCAGCAGCGTCTCGAGCAGGTTGCGCTGGCGCTGCAGCACGCCCAGGTCGTCAGCCGGCGGAATCCCGAACGGGGAGCCGGGGGCCGCGACGTATTGCCGGAGCGCAATCGGCTTGATCGGTTGGCCCTGGTCGTCGACGAGCGGCAGCGGGCCGCTGTCGATGACTTCGTTGTCGATGAGGACGATGTCGAGGCCGTCGGGAAAGTTGTAGCCCTCGAGCTCGTCGTTGATCGGGTCATGCACGATACGCCAGACGACGATCGCGTCCTTCGTCTGCGGCATCACGCCGCGGGCGGCCGCATGCGGGCTCGAGATGTTGCGCACGGCGCTCGCGTACTGCGAGCTCGTGTTGCCGGCGCTCGACTCAGCGCGCGCCTGGCGAATGACGGCGGCCTTCTTCGGGTACATCCGGATCGCGTCTTCGCGCGCCATCCAGGTGTGCGTCACGAGGTACGGGACCTTCTTCACGCGGCACTCCCGCGCACTCGGCGGGAGCGAGATCTCGAAGCTCGGAATGACGCGGCCGCAGATCTTGCCTTTCGGGTAGTGGACGCCACGCGGCTCGCCCGTCAGCGGGTTGAGCAGCGGCTCGAGCGACTCGCCCGGTGCGCCGCACTGAGGACAGGCCCCGTGCGTGTCCTGGTCGTCCATCGCCGGGCCGCCGGCGTCGTCCACTTCCATCGGCATGCCCTGCCAGTCACACGACGGACAGGACAAGCCTTGAATCAGTTCGGTGCCGTACTTCTCGTCGGTGTCGAAGTAGACCTCGTAGCCGACCTTGTCGGTGAGCGTGACGTGCAGGTTGATCAACTCGCGATCGCCCTGGTCGTAGCCGCACTCGTCGCGCAGGACCGGCAGCACGTCGTCGATGATGTCGGCCGTCGCCCGTGCCGCATCGTCATCGGTCGCCGGCCGCCACTCCTGCGCGGGTTCCGACTGGTTCAGAATCGCGGCGATGCCGTCGATCTTCCGCTTGAAGAGATTGCTCGCCTGGCGCGGCACTTCCGCCGGCAGCCCGTACTCGCTGTCGTCGTCCGGAATCCGGCGCCACAGGTTGTCGACCTGGTCCCACGTGACCCACCAGTTGTCGACGCCCCCATGAAACCCGAGGATGTTCAGCCAGTCGGCCTTGTCGCGATCGAGGCGCGCGGCATCGGTGCGGACCGCGGCGATGCAGTCCTGCGCGAGTTGCTTGGCCTTCGGGCCGCTGTAATTGACCTGCGTCTTAGGGGGTTGGGAGGGGTTCTGGGCCACGGTCCGGGGCGCGTTGGAAATCGACGCCGCGGGCACTGCCGGTGATGTTGGCGATGCGCAGCAATCGGTTGGTCACAGGTTCTTTCGTGGACGTCTTGCTCTCGACGTGGACCGGCGCGGCGATCTGGCCGCGGCTGAAGAGGAGTTCGTCGGCGATCCGTTCGTAGCGCGTGCGGAAGTACGTCGTCTGCTCGCGTTCGTGGGCGAGTTGTTGCTCGAGGTCCTTGAGCCGGAGCTCGAGGAGTTGCTCCCGCTGCCGGGCGACGGAACGACGGAACGGCCAATTCATGGACGACCGAGGTCCTGCCAGAATTCCTCGCGGGCGTCCGGGTCGTTGGCTGGCACGTTCCAGCCGGAGTCGGTCGTGGCTGGCCAGTTGCGCTGCATTGCCGTCCCACACACGGCGCATCGCAGGGGTTCCAGCGGCGGTGTCGGCGTGACGCCGATGACGTTGCAGCCCGGACGAGGGCAATGCCAGTGGATGCTCACGCGCCCACCAGGAGCCACTTCAGGCGCGCGACAAAGCCGACGCGCCGATCGCTCTCGAGATTGCCGAGTCGTCGTTCGACGTGTGCTTGGTCGAGGACGCGAAGCTGGCGGAGGTCATTCAGCGCCAAGCCGGCGGCGTGCACGCGTTTCTCGAGCTCGATGACGCGGTCGTTGAGCGCGGCCTTCTCGGCCGCCAATTCCTTGACCTCGCCCTCGACGTTCACAAGGCGCTGGTGCTGGTTGTCCGCGAAGGCCTCGAGTTGGTGGCCGAGCGTGCGTTTGGTTTCCCGCCGCTGCTCGCGCGCGCGCTTCGCGTTCATCCGTGTGTCCTTTCGTCCGCTGCAGCTGCCCGTAAAAGACCGGTTTTGATCCGCTCAGCGTCGGCGACGGCTTGGCCGGGCGGGCGCGACGGGTGGCGTGGTGCCCAGTGCGATGCCGAGTCCGTTGAGCCGTGCGGCGTCGACCTCGTCGACCCCCGGGAATTCCGGCCGTGACGCCAGGTAGTAGCTCCAGTCGTCATAGGCGTGGTCTTCCTGCTTCTTGTTGCCGACGCCGTGCAGGATGTCGTCGGGGTCGTCCGGATCGGTAATCAGCTGCGGCAGGGTGCGAATCAGGTTCGGGCAGGCGGTCGTGACCTGCACCCAGGGAAACCCGTCGGCGGCGGGTGAGAGCGCGGTCAGGGCGCGCTGGAGGCGCGACTTGCGGCTGTTCGGCCCGGCCGGCGCCGGCTTGATGATGACCTTGCAGGGAATGCCGAGCACGTCTTCGTAGATTTCCGCGCGCGACTTGGCGAGCCCGTGCTCTTGCCGGCTGCCCCACATCGAGGCGTCGAGCACGACGTAGGGCACCTTCCACCGCGGCTGCCGCCGCTCGTCCTGCGCCGCCCATTCCGCCTCGAGCCAGTCGCGCATGCGCTGCGCCTGTTCGACGTCGCGGACCTTGACGCCGTAGAACTCCTTGAACGTGACCTGGTGCTCGTCGGGCATTGCGGCGTGGAAGTGCGCGGACCACGGATTGCCGTACCCGTAGTCGACCGAGCCGTACACGAGCGTGTTCGTGGGCGGCCGCCAGTGACTGTCCGGGATGACGTGCCACGGAATGCGCTGTCCTTCCGTGAGGCCGGCCTCGAGCAGCGCGAACTCTGTCGACGTGACCAGCTTCTCGGGCCGCCACATCGTGAACATCTGGCCGTCGAAGGCGTCCCAGTCGCCCTCTTCGTACATCCGGCGGAGTTGCTCGTTCGGGTTGGCGCGCAACCGCGCGACGTACTTCGGGTCGGCGACCATGCCCGGCACGTTGTCGGTCATGAGCGCCTGAATGAAGGCCCGCGTCAGCGGCTCGTCGTGCGGGAGGTCCTTGTTCGGGAGCGGGCGCCAGACTTCCCCATCGCGCGTCGGCGCCGGGCGGTCGCCGAGCACTTCCGGCGGCGGCGCGATGTAGCGGGCCTTGATCCACGCGTGGCCGATGCCGCCCGGATTCGCCGTCAGCCGGATCTTGCAGCGGATCGCGGGGTTCGACGTGCGCACACGGCCGAACAGATACGTCGCCATCGACTCGGTGAAGTGGTCCGCCTGGTCGATGAAGAGCGCAACCCACTGGTCCGACTGATAGCGGTAGACCGAGCGCTGCGTGTGGCAGTAGCACCAGAGCAACCGCGAGCCGTTGAAGAACTTGGCGACCTTGCTGTTGGTTTTCGCGATCGAGGTCGGGACGTAGCGCAGGAAACGCTGAACCAGATCGTGCTCGAGCTCGTCGCGCGTCCGCCGAAAGACCGCGACGTCGCAGCCCGGGTACTGGAGACACGTCGCGATCGCTTCCCAAATTACCCATTCGCTTTTGCCGCCGAACGCGGCGCCGCCGTAGAGGAGCTCGTCGGCCTCACTGGCGTGCGCGAGGGCTTGCTTCGGGTTGGGATCGCACGGGAGGCCAGTCCGCGCGTCGCGGTAGCCGATGATGTAGCGCTCGAGCGGGTTGGCGGCAGCGACGGCGCGTCGCGGAGACACACGTGGTGTGTCGGTTCACCGGTGAAGGCAGAAAACCGGCGGTCCTGGCGCGCGAGCGCCGCGGTCAGCGCGTCGCCGCGCAGGATCGTCTTGATCACGAGACGACCGTCAGCGTCGGCCACTGTCGTCGCGCGTAGCGCGTGATCGTGGCGAGCTTCAGATCGCCCAGTTGGCACCAGTACGCGAGGCCGCCGCATTCGTTCCGGAGGAAGCGTCGCGCACCGTCGCGCTCGCTCGTCGAGACTTCATAGACGCCGCGGGCATCCTGCAGCGCGCGCAGAATCACCGCGTGCGCGAGGCGACGTTCGGGGTTGGCCTTCGCCGTCGGCAACTCAGCGAGGTCGAGTGCGAGGTCGGCGCGTCTCATGACTGTTCGACTTTGATCGCGCCGGTCACGACTGTTTTCCCCTCGAGTTCCTTCGGCGGCCGCGGAATGTTGAAGATCAGCGTCGTGCCCGCCGGCGTCGCCGGCAGGCCGTTGGTGAGCATCGACTGCGCGGTGCGCTGGAGGTCGACGGCGAGCTTGATGTGGTCGATCGAGCCTTCCTTCGCGCGCGCGTAGACGAGGGCCTTCACGATCTCCCAGTCGGCCGGCGCCGCGGCGTGCTTGCGCACCTGATCCGCGAGCCAGTCGTTGAAGCCGGCCGTCTCGTGCTTCCAGTCCCAGAGCGTCTGCAGGCTGATGTCGGCCGTCAGGCAGAGCGCACGATTCGAGAGCGTCGTGCCGTCGACGATCGCCTGACAGAGCGCCACGAGGAACGCGAGCATCTTCGGCGTCGGTGCAAAGGCCTTTGGATGCTCAACCGGTTTGGCATCTTTCGGCACTACAGCGGTCTCTTTCTTGCCCATCTGCGTCTGGTGTCGGTCGGTTGATGGTCGGCGCAATTCGCCTCCGGCACACCCGCCTCGGGCCGTGGGCGTCAATACGGTCGAGGTCTCGACGGGAAGTGCTACGTCTGGAACGAGTTCGGGCTAGTGCCGAAGGGAGCCGTCCCTCACGCAAGACTATCGGTGGTTCGAGGGTTCTGGCGGCGAGGGGTGATCAACTTTCGACGTGTGAAGGCGAGAGACACACGCGAGCTCGAGGGAAAGGCGGCGCCTCGAGCTCCACCCCGGCCGCCCCCGGGACCCGATCCGTGGAATGGCCACGGTCGGGAGTCTCACGAAACGACTTTCATTATTTCCTTCCCTAATTGACCGGCCGCGCCGCCACCGCGATTTCGGCGATGTAGGTGTGGCAGATCGCGCACCACACCATCAGTACCCCACGGCCCTTCGACGTCGACAGCAGCACGGGTTGACCTGGATGACAGCGGCCTGAGAACACGAGGTTGTCGCACGCGGGATCGCTGCAGTCGGGATCGAGGCACTGTTGCGCCTGGAGGTCATCGAGATACAGCGGCATCACCCTTCGACGACGATCTGCGCGGACGCCGGCGCCGAGGCCTGCGCGTACCGCTTTTCACAAAGCACCCGATACACCTGGCTATCATCGCGAAAGAGCACGTTCGACAACGAGTCGAGCACGCTCCGCAGCGCCTTATCGAGGTCCGGCCGCGTCGTCGGGACGATGACGGATTTCGGCGCGGACTTCGGCCGCGGCAGATAGAACGTCGCCGTCAAGGCGACGGGGCCCGCAAAGAGCACGAAGTCCGGCGGAATCGCGCGGCGCGCCGCGTCGCTCACGAGCCGTCTCCACTCGGTCACCGCGGGATTGTCATGCGTCGTGACGGCGTAGTGGGTGCCGTCCTGGCGCGTGCGCACCCACGAGCGTGCCGAGCCCTGCGGCACGACGAGGCCTCTCACCGTGAACTCAACCCGTCGTCGTCCATAGAGCCCGACGTCGGGACTGGTGTCGGTGAAGAATCGCTCGCGTTCTGTTGGCGCGATTGGCGGAGCTGCTCGCGCATCGTCTCGAGGTTGCTCTTCGCGTCGCGTGCCCTGCGCTCCCGCTCCTCGAGCGTCGCCATCTCGTGGCACATCAAACACGGCTCGCCCTCCAGGTGTTCTGTCGCGGTGAACGTGGGACCAGTGCCGTCGGCATCGAGCGCACGCACGCGCCGTTCAATATCCGTGGCGTCGGCATGCGTGTGGGCGATCAGTTTCACGAACGTCGCAGGGACGCGGCCCTGAATTTCATCCTCGAGCAGCATGAGCCGATCGACGTCGTCGAGTGTGACGTAGGTGCCGGCGAATTTCTGATAGAACACCAAGTCGCCGGCGCCGAACGGCATACCGCGGCGGGCCTTCCCGTCCGTGAGGAGCTCGCCCGGACCGACCTTCTCGACGACGGCGCGGTTCTGCGTGTGGCGCGCGGAGTCGGGTTTCACCAGCAGACCGTCGGCCATGAATTCGAGATCCGGGAGCGGCCGCACGAGCACGCGCGGGCCGATCAGTTCGATGTGGTCGTAGACACGTCCCATTTATCGAGCCTCCACGGGCACTTTGTGCTGCCGCTGAAACTGCGCCGAATCAATCGCCTTCTTCACGACCAGGCTGTCGTAAGTGATGCGGAGCTCGGCGCAGCGTCCCTTCACATACTCGGTCAAGTCCGAGAGCGACGTCGTGCCGAGCACGCCGATCGCGTCGTGCACCAACTTCGTGATGACGTTGATGTTGTCTTTCGGGTTTTCAGGAGCCGGTAGGCGACGTGACGCGACAGCGGCACTGCTTTTATCTTTAGGTACCGGATCTGTACAAGGGTTAAAGATACAAGGCGGACTAGGCGCCTCCTTGGCTATGCCTGGGCGATGCCTAGGCGCGGCCTTCCCCTCAGTCGTCAAGAGGAGGCGAGAACGCTTCGAAGTCGGTGGAGGAATGACACTTGGCGTCTCTCGCTGGTGTGGATGTTGATGATGCGAAAACGTCGGGATCGCGATGGCATGGGATCGATCGTGCGACTTACTAGACGTACTGTTGTCTCCGTATGTGTACCGAACGATGAACCCGGCGTGCTGCAGGTCAGTGAGCAGCGCGTTCACGTCGATATCCGCCTCGTACGGAAACAACTCCCCTTTGATGCGTTCCGGCCGGTCCTCGAGCCGCCCTTCCCGGTCAGCTAAGGTCCAGAGTCCCGCGTAGAGCAACCGATGGCGCTCACTCAGCCGCGCCAACTCTTCGTTTTTGAAAAAGCCAGGCTTGAGTAGCCGAGCCCGTGGCATCTAGACCACCTCCTTTGACGGTGCCTCCGTGGGGATCGCGCCGGCGATAAACGCCGGCAGCGCGTCGAAGAATTTCGGGAAGTCCTGACGCATGCGCGCCCAGCGACTCGCTTCCCTCCGCTGCGCCTCCGTCCACTCCGTGATCACCTCGAGCGGCAAGCTCGCGCCGGCGACGCGTAGTTGCTCCTGGAGCGAGCGATACCCGACCCAGCGATCGTCGTGACGGGCGCGCTCGAGCGCTCGCGCGAAGGCCTCGAGGTCACTCTTCCAGCAGCCGTAACGCTCCGAGATCGCGGTGAACTCTTCGACGTCGTGTTTCCGGAGGCGATAGACCGTCCGCCCGCGCTCGTCGATCACGGGATCGCCGTGCTCGTCGAGTTTCACCGCGGCGTGACAGAGTTCGTGATCGAGCAGCGCGCGTCGCTGCTGGTCGGTCACCATCTCGTCGTCCCAGAACACCTGGCGCAGGATGATGATGAAGTCGTAGCCGGCGAGGTCGGCGACTTCCCGCTCGAGGTCTCCCACCTTCTTACATTGGCCGAGCGTGACGCGCCCATCAACGTCGGGCTGCCACGAGCGATTCCACGCGAGTGCGATCTTCGCGTCGGCGAGCTCGGGATGATGGGCATCGACGAGGTCGCGCAGCAGCGCGTAGAGCGCCGGGCCGGCGCCGACGTCGGGCGGGATGAAACGGTACGCGACCTTCTTCGGTTTCTTCGTCCGTGTCCTCACGACACAACCTCAGGTTGAAACAAGCCACGCTGACCAGTCAGCCACCGGTTGTAACGAAGCGCTGGACCGCCAGTCGCCCAACAATCCGGCGGCGCCGAGGCCTTCCGCACCACGCGAAAGACCTGTAGGCAGCGCACGTGACAACTATCTCCGACGCGCACGAGCCACGCGTCCTCGAGCGTCATGCCGGCGTTCGCCGCGACCCACACGGTGTGGAACCAGATCACCCACTCGCGCGCGCACCATGCGGCTTGGTCGAACAGGCGCCGCTTCTCCTGGCCGCGTAGTCGCACGTACGGCGGATCGAGTACGACGACGTCGAAGGCGTCGCGTCGAAACGGCGCGAGCCACGCGTTGCCGATCACGTGCGGCCGCACCGCCGGATCGACGTCGAGTCGAATCCCCCACGGCGCGAGCCCCCCGAAGAAATGCCCGACGCGTTTGTTGGCCGTCAGATCGACCAGTTTGCGTCGCACGTTCGGTGGAAACGCCCAACCGTTGCCTTTACGATGCCGCTGATTCGCGCACCAAAGAATCCCGACGTGAGCACGAGAATTGCTCCGTCCGTCCGTCCGTCCGTCCGTCCGTCCGTCATCACTCATTGCCTACTGCTCGCACCATCAAAACTTCCCCTCGAGCGCGATCGCTGCGTTGGCGATATGCACGGCCTCCCGCAGTTTCCGAATCGCGACGGTTTGATCGGCGCTCGCCGGCGTGTGCTCGCAGATGACACTGGCGAATTCGAGCGCCGCGGTCCGGATCGCCTGGTAGTCCTCGACCTGGTCGGGCGTCGGCGCGTGGTAGGTGAACAGGTCGATCAGTTGCTCGCGCGTAAACGGCATTAGGACCTCTCGTCGTTGTCGTACCGGCCCCGTTTCACCTGCTCAGCCAGGTAGTGCAGCTGCTTATAGAGCGCGACCTTCGGCGCGGCGTGCTTCTCGTTCTTGAAGTCGTGAAACTCGAAGGCCTTCGCGCCTTGAAGGAGCTCTTCGAGATCGCGAATCAAGTTCTCGTGACCGGGATCCGGCATCAAGCCCTCCGAACGACAAACGCCACCGGCCGGAACGTCTGGCACGGGCACTGCGCCGCGCCGCACGGGCCTTTGTCCTCGTGTTCGTAGTTGCAGTGCCCGCAAGCGCATACAGTGCCCTCCAGGAGATCGCGGGCCGTCTCGAGCGCTAGATCAGGATCGGCGGAGCGCGTCACAGCTGGCTGCCGTCCTTGTCGCCGTCGCCCGGCTCCCACAAATGCCCGCAGTGGCCGCACAGGCGTTTCACGACACCGTGAATGCGGTTCTCGACAACGTGCCCGCCGCGGCAGATCGGACACTGCGCATGCGAGACCAGCGACGGCGCGTGCGTCGCAGCTCGCCGCCGCCTGCGTGGGGGCAGCCCCATCTTCTCGTTGATGGTCGTCATCGACGTGCTTCCGCGAACGGCGAGACGAAGTCGGCCCGCTCTTCATCGAGTTTGTCCGCCACGAACCGCAACACCCGCTCGCGTGCACGGTCGCTGTTCAACGCGAGGAGTGTGCCCATGACCTTCACGAAAGCGCGGACCTGCGGATCCTCGAGCGCCCGGCGGATCTGCTCCCCTTCGCGGCGGTTGACCACGTCGATCGTCGTCTTCATCACCGCACCGAGACAGAGCCCGCGTCGTAGAACTCAATGCCCGGGATCCGCAACGACCCTTTGTGCGCCTTCGCCATCGCGGTCAGCTTGCGATCGGACAACTCGAGGTACTCGCGCGGCACGAGTTTCTCGGCTCGCGCGCGGTTCTCAGGCGTGTCGCCGCCGATGGGCCGCCACTTCCAGTTTTCACGCGGCGACAGTCCCTTCACCTTCGGCAACGCGCTCGTAATCGAGATGACCGGCGCCGGCGTCGCGATCGCCTGCTCGAAGACCTGCGCGGCGAGTTGCGTCTCACCGCGCTGCTCGAGGAGCGCCGCTTCGCGCTCGAGGCGCGTCTGTTCGTCCTTGCGCGCAATCTCCGCGAGGCGCGCTTCTTCGTCGCGCCGCTTCTGCTCGTCCTCGCGCCGGAACCGATCCCAGTTCCCTTTAGCGAGCTGCTCGAACGCCGTCAGCGGCTTCAGGACCTCGTTCTTGCGATCACAGATCGCTCGGTGCATCCGAAACGCCCAGTTCGTGATCGGCTCGAACCAGGCCTCGACCTGCTTCCGGTGCGTCGCGACGTCGACCAAGCGCTCACCCACGCGTGCGAACGACGTGGCATCGACGACGTCGGCGCCTTCCGCCGCCAGCGCTTGCACCTGGCGTTCGTGTTCGGTCGCGAGCTCGCGCGCGAAGTCACTCTCGACGTATGCGCGCAGGACGGCGAGCGGGTTCGGATAGAAGTGGACGATCGCCACCGGATCGGGCGCTTCCGGATCGGGCGGCTCGCTCGTCTCCAACACGCGCATCGGGACAGGACTCATGGACGGACTCCTTTAGGCAGCTACGTCCTCGGCTCGCACGATCGCGCCGCGTGCGTGGCGGATATGCCAGGCCTCGGCGAGCGCGTAGAGCTCTGACGTGTCGCGTGGATTGCGGTACGGGTGGGCGACGAAGCGCCCGGTCTTCATCAGACGGACGGCGATGCGGTGAATGCGCTGGTACCGACTGAGCACGGCCGCGAGGCGCGGATCCGACTCGCCCCACTCGAACGACAGCCCGAGATAGCCCCCGAGTTGCAGGTCCGCCGCGACGTCTTCCGGCTCGCCCGTCTTCACGTCGATGAGCACGCCGTCCTCACTCGAGATGGACGGGTCGACGATCAAGCCGAGCACATCAAACGTGCCGGCCAGGCGCCGCCGGCGAGACGCGACGCGATACTCACAGACGTCGATGCGTAGGCGCTTCTCTTCACGGTAGGCGATCCACGCGTCCAAGTAGCCGCGGTAGGCCGGATCGACGGAGCCCCAATCGAGATCGTTCTCGTTGAGGTAGTGCACGAGTTGATGCACGGCACTGCCCCGCCGGCGCGCGGCCTCGAGGATGAACGACGGGATGTGCGACAGATCGATCAAGCCCTGGTCGCGCAGGATCTGCGTGACGGAGGGGACGAGCTCCCCGTCCAGCCAGTACTCGTGCTTCTCCGCGTCGAACAGCAGCGCCATCGCCTCACCGAAACAGCGGGCTCGCCGGCGCCGACTCGTCGATCGTCAACTGCTCCATCTCGGATACCGGCATGGGGCCGCCTTTGACGGGACGCGAGCGCCAGCCGATCGCGACGAGATGATCGGTGCCTTCGAACGACGCCGCCTCTTTGTAGAGGCGCTCGTTACGCGTGACGAACACGTACTCGCTGCCACTGGTCTGCTTCGCCCTGATCTCGTAGTACGGCTCGCCGTCCTTCGGCCGACAGAACGCGGTATGCGTGATTTGCAAGCCGCGCGTCTGCCGCGGCGGTGTGGATTGCCCCGAAGCCTCCGGCTCGTTCGGGGCTGACGAGTTCCCAGCACCAGGCAATGGATTGGCATCCACTGACTCCGCCGAAACCGGGGCCGTGGTCGGCAGCTGGTTCGGAGCTTGCGTCACGGCGGTCTCACTCGCACGCCGCGGTTGCATCGGTTCGGCCGGCACGTCGATCGGTTCCGGCTCGTCGATCGCTTCCTCCATCGTCCGGATGCCGCGCAGGACGTCGGGGAATTGATCGCGGCCCGCCCACGAACGCGCCCGCATCATCAGCATGCGATCGGGATAGGTCTGCCAGGGGCCTTCCTTCCCGAGTAACTGCGCCTGTCGCGCCTGCGCGATCGTGAAGCGCCGCGTTACCGCCGTCGCCCGATCCTTGCGCCAGAACGTCGCCACGCCGGCGGTTGTTGGCTTCTTCAGATCCTCCGCCGTGACGAAGTCCTGCCGCTGGCCGTCGACTTCGTAGTACTCCTCATGGTCCTTGTAGACCGGCGACGCCATGATCAGCGCGAGGAACCCGTCGCCCCACACCGACGGCCGCCCATTGATCACGGCAATCGACTGCAAGGCCTGCATCGGTGCGAAGCCGATCTCGATGCCGAGCTCGATCGCGACTAGGACGTCGGCCGGTTTCCCGCGGAAGTTCTTCGGCACGAGCTCGGACTGCGCGAGGATCTGCGCGAGGCGCCACCCTTCCTCGATCGACTGCGGCGCCAGCCCCATGCGCACCGGCACTTTCGTCGGCGCCGCGGCCGCCGGCGCCAGGGCGGCTGGGGATTCGGTCGTGACAGGCGTGTCGGTCCCGTTGCTCATACATCCATCCGTGTGAAGGCGTGGTGCGGTTTGATGTCGCGGAGGAAGTGCGCGCCGACTGAGTCCGCGTCCATCAGTGCGGCGTATGTCTCCGGGGTGACGTCGAGGTACGTGTAGATGCTGCCGCTCGAGAACTCGACTTCGAGCGCCTGCGTCTGCGGGTCGTACCCGATCGACTTGAGCAGCTTGGACGCGATGGCGATTCGCGTCGGCCGCGGCGTCGTGCTATCGTGAGAGCTCATCGCGGTCCTCCGTTTTAGGGGCCAGGCCTCGCACGCCTGGCCTTTGTCGTTTTCTAGTGCGCCTGGCCGCCCGAGTCGCTGATCGGGTGCTGCCCGCGCAGCATCTGCTGCAGTTCCAGCCGAAACCCTCGTCGCGCGTTCCGCAGTGCCGACTCGAAGTAGCCCTCGATCTCGTCGGGCCGCTTGCGGAGCGACATACCCCACAGTCCGCAGACCGTGCCGGCTTCCGTCAGCAGCGCCGCGATGAGCGCGCCCGGGTGCACCGGCTTGCCTGTCTCGGCTGAGCGCTGATTCGCGGCGTTCCGCACCGCGTCACGGATCGCCGTGCGAATCACCTTCGACTCTTCGAAGGCGCGCTCGAGTTCGGCGGCGAGCCCTTCGGGTGTCGGCGCGTCCGCCATCAGAACGGCTCGTCCTCGTCGACTTCGGCTGGTCCAGCTTCATTCAGCGCGTCGTTCTCAGCGGCCTCGCCGCCGTCGTCGCCATCGCTTGCCGGCGAGTCCTCGTCGTCGCCGTCATCGTCGTCGTCCTCGTCGTCGAACAGGTCGTCGTCCGGCTCGAGGTCCTCGTCGTCGAGCGTGTAGAAGTCGCGGATGTCGATCGCGTCGTGAAACGATCGGCGCGCCATCACAGGTCCCCCACCAGCGACGCGAGCGAGCGCCCGTCCTCGTCCTCGATCGCCAGGCAACGTGGGCACGTCACGGCCAGATGCAATTGCCTGTTCGCGTGGTCGCGATGCACCGACGCGCCGCACAGCGCCAGGAACACGCGCGTGCGCATCGACCAGTAGTCGACCGGAATCGAATGGATTAGTTCTGGTTCGGCCATCGCCCACTCCGCTGCAGATCGTCGAGTTGCCGCTGCCGCTCGACCCGCACCTGATCGCGGCCGATGACCCTGTCGCGCTTGAAGCCTTTGCGCGCCGGCCCTTTCAGACTCGCCACCCGGGGCTCTCCTGCCCGCAGGAATGGCAGCGCAGCCACAACCGGCCCGCCGTCATCTGCAGGCTCAGCGTGTGGCCGTGCCACCGACACGCCAGCCGTCGACCGGCGCTGGCGCCACGTGCACGCAGCCCAGAGCACCAGTGGGACCACCGCGAGCCCGACCAGGACGACCACGACGCCGTCGACCCACATGACGCAGCCTCGCTCACTGGACGGCGACGGCTGTTGTCGCGTCGCTCGGCACGTCGCCCGGCAGCCCCTGCAGTTTCTTCACCGCGCAGATCGGCGAACAGAAATCCTGCGACGGCTCGATGGAGCCGCGCTGCGAGACGCTCAACCATCCGCGCGGCGCCAGGCCGTAGTGGTCCGGCTCAACTTCGGTCTTGCATTGATCGCAAATCACGCGTTTCATCGCGGCTCCTTTCACCTCAGGGTGGCTTTCGCCATATACAGCGCGGGCTTCTGGCCGGCCTCTTTCACGTAGCGGTCGAAGACGACGCGATCGACGATCAACTGCCGGCCGCGGCGGCCCCGTGGCAGATCCGGATGCCGCCTGAGAAACAGGCGCGCCGCTTCGGGGCTGAAGTGTTGGCCGTCGCGCGTCATGAACTTGCCGTGCTCGGCGAGTTGCGCCATCGTCAGCCACTCGGGCGCCGAACCGACGCCGCCGAGTAAACGCGTGAGCGGTCGCGGCGTCATGCTGACACCGCCTGGTCAGCATCGTCTCCGCGACGCCGCTTGCGAAACGCGGGGAACAAATCCGCGACGGGCCGCTCGAGGTATTTCGCGAGTGCATCGCGCTCGTCGGCGGTTGCGAGAGCAGGATTGCGGACCAACTTGCTGAGCCGCACCTCCCCGATCCGTGCGCGCATCGAGACGATGCGTTGGGTGCGCCCCGACTCGAGGATGGCAATCTTTAGACGGAGGTCACGGTTTTTTTTAGACCCCTTCTTAGTCATCACACGACCAAGTATAGTAATTTATTACCTCAAGTCAACTGGAATATTGTTATTTTTTACCGCATCGTGTAAGT